>Ga0335081_10001464_pt1 | contig 37716 bp, 34 predicted proteins | sample Lox_Sample_35_FD_206713 | JGI IMG/M metagenome (GOLD analysis project Ga0335081, IMG submission 206713) | Soil microbial communities from Loxahatchee National Wildlife Refuge, Florida, United States - Lox_Sample_3.5 | ecosystem: Environmental > Terrestrial > Soil > Wetlands | place: USA...
CGTCGTCGGCCGGTTCCACAACATTCGGCTCCGCGGAGATGCCCCCAGCCTGTTCCCGGAATTGGCTTCGTTCCTCACGCGCCCCCGCCCCAACGGTAAGGTCTCGATGGAGGTTCCCGTCAGCGCGTTCCCCCAGATTCGCACCGCCAGCCGGTGCCAAGTGACCTGCGTGGTTCTCCTCGACCGCCGCAGCGGCGCCCCAGCGCATGCCACGCCCGCCGACCCGGAGGACGTCATCGACGTGCTGATTCGGGACATGCCTTCATACGGGGCGGATGTTCGTGAGCGCTATGAAGAAGCCGTCCGCAGGCTGCTGGTGCGCCCGGCATACCGTATGATCTATCACAATCTGGACGAGGCAGTGTGTCTGCTTTCCCAACTCGCGCCAGGGACGAATCCGGATGAAACGAAACACTTTTGACGGATTTTTTACATCTACCCCACAACAACAGGGCGCCTGAGGAGATAATCCTAGTACTAGCGGGGCCAACGACCTCAGGAGGGGAATCCGGCGGTGAACACCGTGAACCAGAAGAAGATCGTCTTCTTTTTTCCAGCATTCTCGAGTCAGGAAGCGACTGCCCCACTCGGCATTTTGGCGGTATCCACTCCTTTGCTCGCGGCCGGCTACCAGGTCAAGATCATCGACTCCACCATCACCCCCAATTTCCAGCGGCGAGTGATCGAAGAGCTCGATGGCGCCCTATGCCTGGCAGTTTCGCTGGTCACCGGTCCCATGATCCGCGAGACCGTCCAGATGGCTCGCGAAGCCAAGCGCCGTTACCCGAACCTGCCGGTCGTTTTGGGTGGCTGGCATCCCTCTCTTCTTCCGGACCAAACCCTCGCTGCGGACTATGTCGACGTGGTGGTCGTCGGTCAGGGCGAAGAGGCCCTGCTGGAAGTAGTTCGGCACATCGAGGCGGGCGAATCCCTGCGCGGCATTCCCGGCGTCGGCTACAAGGAGGATGGACGGATCCAGTTCAATCCGACCCGGCCATTGCGTCCCCTCAAAGAAATGCCGCCCAAGGCTTATCACCTGGCCGATTTCGACGCCTATGAGCGCGTTTGCGGCCGCCGCTGGGCGATGTACACGTCTAGTCTGGCCTGCCCCTACAACTGCGGCTATTGCACCAACGACGGCGTGTACGGCCGCAAGTGGAACGCGCTCGATCCCGACCAGGTGGTCGAAGAGACCACCGACCTGGTGAGTCGCTACAACCTTGAGCTCCTCTGGATCGTCGACGACAATTTCCTGATTGACCGCGAACGCGCCGTCGGCATCGCTGAAGGACTGGTGCGCCGCGGGGTGAAATTCGATTGGAGCATTCAGGCATCCACCAACCTCGTGATCCGCCTCACTGTCGAAGAGCTGAAGCTGCTCAAGCGTGCGGGCCTCTCTCAGATCTCGCAGGGCGCCGACTCCGGCTCGCCCAAGATGATGCACCTGATGAACAAGGATTTCCAGGACCTGGACACCATCTACGCCGCGGCCGACAAGCTGACCCAGGCCGGCATCCGGCCCAGCTTCAACCTGATCTTTGGCTATCCGGGAGAAACGGAAAAAGAACGCCGGGAATCGGTGCTGCTGATGATGAACATCTGCCGGCGCTATCCCGGAGCGGAGTTCTGGACCAACATCTTCACCCCGTACCCCGGTTCGCCCATCATGAAACGGGCGTTTGAGCTGGGCATCGAAGTGCCCAAAACCCTGGAAGGCTGGGCCGATTTCTTCCCGCGTTACACCGTCCTGCCATGGCTCAAAGGGCGCGAGCACCAGCGCGTACAGAACATGCGCGAGTACATGCGCGTGGCTTTTCATCGCGTGCCCATCGGCAAGTACCGCGTCGCTGCGCTCAATCGCCTGCTGTTCGAGCTGATCAGCTTCCCGGCGCGCTGGCGCCTGGACCACCACGTCTACGCATTTCCGGTGGATCTCTGGCTGCGAAACAAGGTGCAGAAAATGCTCACGCCGCCCAAACCGAAAGTGGATGCCCACCAGCTTTCCGCGGAGCCGGTGACATGCTAGACGACCGGCGTAGGGCAGGTTGTCAACCTGCGGACCGGTTGCCAACCGGTCCCGGCGAGCGAAGCTCGCCGGTAGACGTCCTCCTCACCCACTGCAACCACGTTTATTACGACCGCAAGCAAGCGCGCAAAATGCAGCCCTACCCCCCACTGCAAACCCTGATCGCCGCCGCCTGCCTGCGTCAGCAGGGTTACCGGGTTGCGCTGTTCGACTCCACCCTCGAATCTCCGGAATCCGGTTTCGAACAAGCGCTCGATCGCCACCGGCCGCGCCTGGTTGCCGTCTGCGAAGACAATTTCAACTACCTGACCAAGATGTGCCTGCTGCGGAATCGCGAGCTGGCCCACTGGATGGCCGCCGCCGCGCAGCGCCGCGGCGTACCGGCCATCGTGAACAGTTCCGACGCCACCGATCGCACAGGCGACTACCTCCGCGCCGGCTTCGAGTATGTCCTGGTCGGCGAGTTGGAATCCGTTATCGCGGAAGTAGCGCAACGCCTGCTGGACGGCTACTGCCACGCCGAGCCCATCCGCAGCATAGCCTTTCTCGATAGCCACTCCGGAAAGGTCTGCTACACGCCACGGCGCGCGCCCATCTCCAATCTCGATACGCTCCCGGTGCCCGCATGGGACCTCGTCGACGCCGAGCCATACCGCCAGGCCTGGAAATCAGCTCACGGCTACTTCTCCATGAACATGGTCTCCAGCCGCGGCTGTCCCTACCGTTGCAACTGGTGCGCCAAGCCAATCTGGGGTGACACCTACCATTGCCGCTCGGCGGCTCTCGTGGCGCGGGAGATGCTCGAAGTCAAGACGCGCTTCCGCCCGGACCACCTCTGGTTCGCCGACGACATCTTCGCGCTCTCCCAACAATGGACCAACGAGTTCGCCGCCAGCGTCGAATCCCTCGGCGCGCAGGTGCCGTTCAAGATGCAGTCGCGCTGCGATCTGATGACCCGTCCGACCGTGGATGCGCTCCGCCGCGCCGGATGCGCCGAAGTCTGGATGGGTGTGGAATCCGGCTCGCAGGACGTGCTGGATGCCATGGACAAGGGGATGCGGCTCCGTCACGTCTTCGAAGCCCGCGAGAACCTGCGCCGCCACGGCATTCGAGCCTGCTACTTTCTTCAGTTCGGCTATCCCGGCGAAACCTGGAAAGAGATCGAAAAGACCGTGGCCCTCGTGCGCCAGACACAGCCCGACGACATCGGCGTCTCCGTCTCCTACCCCCTTCCCGGCACCGCCTTCCACCAGATGGTCTCCAGCCAGCTCGGACCCAAAGAGAACTGGGCCGACAGCGACGATCTGGACATGATGTTCCAGGGCGCCTATTCGACCGGTTTTTATCGCGCCCTTGCCGACGCCCTCCATCTCGAGGTGCGAACCGGCCCCGCCGCCGCGAGCGACGCCTGGGCCAAAGTTCTCACGCTCCGCGAAACTAGCGCGCGAAAAATGCCGTTATGGATCTCCTGCTGACCCACGCGTACTTTCTGAACGAGGACCCGAAGGAGCTTCAAATCATGAAGCCCTACGCGCCGCTGGGGCTCCTATACCTTTCCTCGTATCTGCGCGCCAAGGGGTTCGGCATCGAGATCTACGATTCCACTTTCGGATCGCGTGACGAGCTATTTCGCATCCTGGAAACGGAACCGCCCTCCACGGTGGGCATCTACGTCAACCTGATGACTCGTTCCAACGCCCTGGCGATCTTGAAACACGCGGCTGCCTGCGGCTGGAAGGTCATCGTCGGCGGTCCGGAGCCCGCTAATTACCCCGACCAATACCTCGCTGCCGGCGCTCACATCGTAGTTTCCGGAGAGGGTGAGCAGGCTCTGGAATCGATTCTGCGAGGCGCGCCGCCGGAGCAAGTTCCGGGGCTATGCCTGAACCGTGGCGGCCGCAGCATAACCACCGGCCCGGCGCGGCTGCTGGACGACCTCGATGCGCAACCATGGCCGGACCGCGAACGTGTGAACATCGGCCAATACCTGTGCGTTTGGCGGAAGCATCACGGCGCCGGCTCCGTGTCCCTGATCACGGCGCGGGGCTGCCCCTACCATTGCCGTTGGTGCAGCCACTCGACGTTCGGCAAGACGCACCGCCGCCGCTCGCCGGTCGCGGTCGTTGAAGAGGTGCAGTGGATCCTCGATCGCTATCGCCCCGAACAACTCTGGCTCGCCGACGATGTATTCACCATCCACCACGGCTGGCTCAACCAGTACGCCGCGGAAATGAAGCGCCGCGGCCTACGCATTCCTTTCGAATGCATCACGCGCGCGGACCGCATGAATGCGCGTGTTGCAGGGCAGCTTGCCGAGCTCGGCTGTTACCGCGTGTGGATCGGCTCCGAGAGCGGCTCGCAGCGCATTCTGGACGCTATGGAGCGCGGCGTCACCGTAGCCCAGGTCCGTGACGCCGTCCGCCAGCTCAGAGAGCACAACATCCAGACCGGCATGTTCCTGATGTGGGGATATGAAGGCGAAGACCTCGCCGATATCGAAGCCACCTACGAGCACGTGAAAGCCTGCCGGCCGGACGTCTTCTTCACCACGGTTTCGTATCCCATCAAGGGCACGCCATACTATGACGAGGTAGGGCCGAAGCTCGTGCAGGTTGGTCCTTGGGAAGCCTCCACCGATCGCGACATCAGAATTCGCGGCCGCCGGTCGCGCCGCTTTTATCAGCTCGCCGATCAGCTCTTGCGCAGCGAAACGCCTGCCGAAGCCGCGCTGGTGAGAGAGGGCCTGGCGGCCGCTTATAGCGAGGTCGAGGCATGAGCGCCACCGCATTCGACCGCATCGCAGTGCGCTACGACGAGCTTTGGACCGATACGCCGATCGGACGCGCCCAGCGCGAGCAAGTCTGGCGTCACATCGACCCGCTGTTCCAGCCCGGGGACCGCATCCTCGATGTCGGCTGCGGCACCGGCGCCGACGCCGCCCATCTCACCGCCCGAAGCGTGACTGTCCACGCCACCGATGCATCACCCGCTATGATTGATGCCGCCGGCGCGCGCGGCGGTTTCGGCGCCGTTGTGCTTCGCGCCGAGGACATTCTTTCTCTGGAGACGTTTGACGGCGCCCTCTCCAACTTCGGCGCCCTAAACTGCGTCGATGATCTCCCTGCATTCGCACGCAGCCTTTCCGGTGTGATTCGTCCCGGTGGCAGCGTCGCCATCTGCACCATCGGGCGTTTCTGCGCGTGGGAAACCCTCTTCTACATCTGCCGCCTCCGGTTCGCCAAGGCCTTCCGCCGACTTCGTGGCAGCGCCAGGTCGTCGTTGGGAGTCACCGTACATTACCCCACCGTCGCCGAGCTTCGTACCGCATTTGCTCCTGGCTTCGAGCTGTGCCGGTGGACGGGGATCGGGCTTCTGGTCCCGCCGTCCTACGTGCTGTTGCGAGGCTCTCTCGTACGCCTCTTCGCAGTCCTCGACCGCGCCCTCGCGCGCCTCCCGTTGCTGCGCGCGCTGGCCGACCACCGTCTGCTGATCTTCGTCCGAGGTGAGGCCGCATGATCGCCGCCACGCGCCAGCGCTTTCTCGACGATTACGTCAAGATCCGCCACGCCGAAGGCCGCGGCTCTCAGGACGCCGACTATTACCTCGCGCTGCCCTACCGCGATATTACCGGCCGCCTGCAAGACCAGTGGACCATCCGCGCCGCGAGCTATCGCTATCTTGAAGGCCGCGTCCTGCCGCCGATCGAAAAGCAGCTCGGACGGCCGTTGCGCATCGCCGACCTGGGGGCGGGCAACTGCTGGATGTCCTACCGCCTGGCGCTGCGCGGCCACCATCCGGTCGCCATCGACATTCTCGGCGACCCGCTCGACGGTCTCGCGGCCGGCCGCCACTACCAGCAGCGTGTCGGCTTCCCGCGCCTGAACGCCGAGTTCGATAGCCTCCCGATCACTTCCGGCTCGCTCGATATCGCCATTTACAACGCCTCCATCCACTACTCCAGCGACTACCACCGCACGCTCTCCGAAGCCCGCCGCTGCCTGCGCCGTGGCGGCTGGTTCCTCATCGTGGATTCGCCCGTCTACCGCCGTCCCGAGCACGGCGAGATGATGCGCCGCGAGCGCCACCAGCAGTTCCAGGCTCAGTACGGCTTCGCTTCCGACGCCTTGGAAAGCATCGAGTACTTCGACGAAGGCATGCTCGCCGAACTTGGTCGCGACCTCGGCATCACCTGGCGGATCAGCCGCCCCTGGTACGGCTGGAAATGGGCGATGCGCCCGTGGAAAGCCCGCTGGCAAGGCAAGCGCCCGCCGTCGCGGTTCTGGATTCTGGCCGGCCAATTCGCCCCTGAGTTCCGCGACCGAGCGGTTGAAGGCCGGGAAGAATGACTAGCGTCTTTCCAAATCCGAAGGTCTGGCGCCGCAGAACGTGGCGCAGACACTCGTGTCTGCGCCACGCCTGCGAGTAGCGAATGGATGCGCACCGCATGATCATCCTCTTCCACCCGCGCAGCACCAAGCCCAAGAACCGGCGCTTGCCGCTCTCCGTCCTGCATCTCGCCGCGGTGCTCGAAGGCCGCGAGGAATACGAGATCGTCGACGGCAACGTCGATCCCGATCCCTGGTCCACCATCGACGCGCTCATCGCCGCCAAACCGGTCGAGCTGATCGGGGTCTCGGTGATGCCGGGCCCGCAGCTGCAATCCGCGGTGCCGGTGTGCCGCAAGTTGCGCGAAAAGCACCCGCGCATCCCCATCGTCTGGGGCGGGTACTTCGCGTCGCTCTATACAGACGCCGCTCTCAACGCCCGCTATGTGGATTTCGTCATCAAGGGCCAGGGCGAGGATACGCTTCTCGAACTCATCGAAGCCTTGCGCGGCTCGCGCGATTTCGCGCACATCCGCGGCCTGGCATTCAAGGACCAATTCGGCCTGCACGTCCAGACCGCCGAGCGTCCTCTCAAAGCTCCCGACGATTTTCCCTGGCCCCCGTATCACCGCCTGGACGCGTCCAAATATATCGCCCGCACGTTCCTCGGCTCGCGCACGGCGGTGCACCAGGCCAGCATTGGTTGTCCCTTCCGCTGCAACTTCTGCGGCGTGGTTCCGGTGTATGACCGCGAGAAAATGGAATCGCCCGCTCGCACCGTCGCCATCCTCGATCATCTGCAATCCACCTACGGCGTCAACGCGGTCCAGTTCTACGACAACAATTTCTTCCTGCGCGAGGACCACGCCCGCGAACTGGCCGGCCGCATCGCCCCGCTCAATCTCCGCTGGTGGTGCGAAGCGCGCGTCGACATCGTCCTCGGCTATTCCGACGAAACCCTGCGGAAGCTGCGCCAGTCCGGTTGCGTGATGATCTTCTTCGGGGTGGAATCCGGCTCCGACGCCGCGCTCCGCAGCATGAAGAAGCAGCTCACCGCCGACGAAACCGTTGCCCTGGCGCGCCGCATCCGCCAATTCGATATCGTCCCCGAGTACTCGCTGATCTTCGGCAATCCCGATGACGCCGAGCGCGACGTCGAGGAGAACATCGCCTTCGTGCGCCGCATCAAACGCGTGAACCCGGATGTCGAAATCGTCGTCCAGACCTACGTTCCCACGCCGCAGAAGTCCGGCGCGTACGGCGACGTCGAAGTTGCGTTTCCCTCCACGCCTGACGAATGGATCACGGACCGCTGGTATCCGTATCTCATCCGCACCAACCCGGAGCTTCCCTGGCTTCCGGAGCACGTGAAGCGCCGCATCCGCGATTTCGAAACCGTCGTGAATTCGCGCTGGCCCACCATGCAGGACGTACGTATGCCCGGCTGGGGGCGGGCGCTGTTGAAGTCGCTGAGCAGTTGGCGGTACGCCCTCGGCGCATACGATTTCCCCGCGGAGTTGCGCTTTGCGCAAAAACTGGTGCGGCTGCGGCAGCCGCGGCTGGAGAGCCTTTGATGCCGTGTGACGCCATTCCGGTGTCCGCAGGCGCAGGCTACGCGCTTTGGGCCGATACGTGGGACGCCACGCCGTCTCCCATCGTGGCGCTCGAAGAGCGCGCTCTGAGACCGTGGATTGAGCGCCTCAGCCCGCATCGCGCGGTCGATATAGGTTGCGGCACCGGTCGTTGGACGGCGCGCTTCGGCGCGATGGGCATCGACGTTTCGGCTGCCATGCTCGCCATAGCCGCGAGCAAGCCTGGTCTAAAAGGCCGCCTGGCGGTAGCTGACGCCATCGCCCTTCCTATCGCGTCGCACTCCGCCGACCTCGTGCTCTGCACACTCACTCTCGGCCACATCCGCGATCACGCTGCGGCGCTGCGCGAGTTCGTTCGCATCCTGGAACCGGGCGGCACGCTCGTTCTCACTGACTTCCATCCTGATGCGGCAGCCCAGGGCTGGCGCCGCACATTCCGCCGTGACGGGCAGGTCTACGAGCTCGAAAACTATCCTTACACCGTCGACGAGCTGCGCGATGCCGCTCCAGGCCTCGTTCTGCGCGAATGCGCCGAAGCAACCATCGGGGAGCCGGAGCGGCCCGCGTTCGAACGGTCAGGCAGGCCCGAGTTGTTCGATGCAGCCTGTCGCGTACCAGCGGTCCTGCTGACTCTGTGGACCAAAACCGGGTCGATTGGCGCCCGCACATGACACTCACCGCACCGCCAACAGTCCGTGTCGGCGCCGCCCGTCTGCGCCTGGACCTGGACGGCCATGTGATGCTTCCAGGATTAGTCAACGCCCACGACCACCTGGAGTTCAACCTCTTTCCAGCGCTCGGCCGCGGCCCCTACCCGAACGCTACCGAGTGGGCCCGCGATATCTATCATCCCGACCGGAGCCCCATCCGCGAGCAGTTGCGTGTGCCCAAGGCGATCCGCCTCTGGTGGGGAGGGTTGAAGAACCTGTTGAGCGGCGTGACCACCGTGTGCCATCACAATCCGTACGACGCCGCGGTCTTCGGGCCGGACTTCCCGGTCCGCGTGGTGCGCCGTTTCTCGTGGGCGCACTCGCTGGCCTTCGATCCCGACGTGCCTGCGCGCTTCCGCCACGCGCCGCGCTACCCATTCCTGATCCACTGCGGAGAGGGCACCGACGCTGAATCACGGCGCGAGGTGCGAACCCTCGATTCCCTCGGCGCACTTGACCACCGTACCGCCGTCGTTCACGGCGTCGCTCTCACGCCCGCCGACTTGAACCTGATGCAGCGCCGCCGTGCCGCGCTCGTCTGGTGCCCGACCTCCAACCTTCACATGCTCGGCCGCACTGTATCGCGCGCCGTTCTTCGCTCGAACCTCCCGGTTGCCCTGGCGACCGACTCCGCTTTGAGCGCCCCCGTCGACCTGCAGGATGAACTTCGCGTGGCGCGACGGTATCTTCCTGCGGACCGTCTTTACGACATGGTAACCGCCGTGCCGTCGAGAATCCTGCGCCTGTCCAGCTCTGACACGGCGGGCGATTGGATCGCGGTGCGATCGAGCGCGAAGAACCCTGCCCAGGCTCTCTTGGACGGCAGCATCGCACTGGTGGTGATCGGCGGCCGGGTTCACTTGATCTCTACAAACCTGGCCCGGCAGATTCCGCGCGAGCTGCGCCGCGCTTTCCAACCGCTCAGCGTGGAGAACCGCCCCGAGGTTCTGGTCGGCGCCGACGTTCGCGCCCTGCGCCGCGCCGCCGCCAGACACCTGGGCAATGATTTCCGTCTCGCCGGCAAACGGGTGTTGGGATGAACGCGACGCTGCATCACCTCCCCATCCTGGTTCTCGAGCCCCACAACCGCTGCAACTGCCGCTGCGTGATGTGCGACATCTGGAAGGTCACGGAGGCTCGCGAGATTTCCGTTGCCGAACTGGAACGGCATCTCGCCGACATCGAACGGCTCGGCGTGGAATGGCTCGTCTTCACCGGCGGCGAGCCGCTCATGCATTCGGACCTGTTTCGTCTCGCGGCTCTCGTGCGTACGCGTGGCATTCGCACCACCATCCTCACAACGGGCTTGCTTCTCGAGCGGTACGCCGCACGCATCGTGGAAACCATCAACGACGTGATCGTCTCCCTCGATGGGCCTCGCGGCATCCACGACGAAATCCGTCGCGTCCCCAACGCGTTCGACCGCTTGGCGGAAGGTGTAAGGGCCATTCATCGTCTCTCGCCGGATTACCCAGTCAGCGCCCGCTGCACCGTCCAGGCACGCAACGCCGCGCATCTTGCCGGCACTGTAGCCGCCGCTCGCGATCTGAAGCTCCGCTCGATCTCGTTCCTGGCCGCCGATCTAGGCTCCACCGCCTTTAATCGTCCCGTGCCGTGGCCGGCGAGCCGTCAGTCAGAAGTCGCGCCCGAACTCGCAGTCGTCGAACGCGAGATCGAACGCCTCATCGCCCAGTACCCCACGGATGGATTCATCCTCGAGACTCCAACGAAGCTCCGCCGCATCGTGTCCCACTTCCGCGCTCACCACGGCTTCGAGCCGCACACCGCGCCCCGCTGCAATGCTCCCTGGGTCTCAGCGGTTATCGAGGCCAATGGCGATGTGCGACCGTGCTTCTTTCATCCGCCCGTAGGCAATCTGGCCGGCGCCACGCTGGCTGAAGTCGTGAATGGCCCGCAGGCGGTCGCCTTCCGTGAAGGCTTGGACGTCGCGAGCCACCCGACCTGCCGCCAGTGCGTCTGCTCGCTCTACAAGGAGACCAACGGGTGGAAATGATCGCCGCGGTTTCCAAAACCCACAATCCCTGGCGGGCAAGCCCGGCGCTGCCGCGTGGCCCGGCGGCAGCGCTGGCGGCCCTGCATCTCGGCGAGCCGCAGCCCGACGGACTGGCTCGCCTCAACGACCGCGAGTGGCGCGATGCGCTCGATTTCTGCGCCCGGTCGCAGATCACGCTGGCCCTGCGGCGGCGTGCCCGCGATACCATGCCCGTGTGGGTGCGTGAAGTCACTGACCAGAACCTCGCGCACAACCTGGAGCGCCTGCGCCGGCTCCACGAGCTTTACCGCTTCCTTTCCGAACAGCTCGCTGCGGAGGGAATCGAGTTTCTGGCGCTCAAAGGTCTCACCCACAGCCCCCAGTTCGGGTCGGAGCCCCAAGACCGCCCGCAATATGACATCGATCTGTATGCCCCGCGCGAGACCCTCTTCACTGCGCGCGATGCGTTGCTCGCGGCCGGCTTCGAACCCCAAGCGGGCATGGAAGCTTTCCCCACCGACCACCTGCCGGCGCTGATCCGCAAGACCGGCTGGCAGTGGCGCGGCGACGTGTTCGATCCCGAAATGCCCCTCGCCGTCGAGCTGCATTTCCAGTTCTGGAACGGTGAAACCGAGCGATTGGAAGCGCCGGGAGTGGAGGAATTCTGGCGCAGAAGGATCGGCCGCCGCATCGCCGGTGTGGATCTGTGTGTACTCCGTCCCCCCGATGCTTTGGGCTATGCCGCTCTGCATGTGCTGCGGCACACTCTGCAAGGCAGCGGCCGGCCGTTCCACGTCTATGAGGTCGCTTGCTTCCTCGATTCACACGCCGTTGACAGCGCGTTCTGGGCCAATTGGCGGGCGCTCCACTCGCCTCCACTACGCCGCCTGGAGGCCGTGGCTTTTCGACTGGCCTCGGCTTGGTTCGGCTGCGATCTTGCGCCCGCCGCTATCGACGAGATCGAGCAACTGCCCGCTGCCACACAAGCCTGGTTCGACGAGTTCGCCTTGTCGCCGGCTTGCCGTCTCTTCGCTTCCAACAAAGACGAGCTCTGGCTGCACCTGAGCCTGCTCGCCTCGCGGCGCGACGCTTTCCTGGTGGCGCGCCGCCGCTTGTTCCCCGTCCGGCTGCCTCCCCCGGTGGATGCGATTCACATCCCCCAAAGTGAAATGCGGTGGCGCCGGCGCGTTCTCAAGGGTCTCCGCTGGTCCGCATATTCCGCTTCGCGGCTGATTCACCATGCCGCCGCTCTGCCAGGCGCGGTCAGTTCAGGCGCGCGCTGGTGGTGGAAAACCAATGGCCCGGGTGGTGAGCGCCCGGCATGACAATCAATGCAGCCAGGCCGGTTGCAACGGCCTGTAACCGAACCCGCATAGGGTAGACTATTCAGGAACCAATGGCCGAGTCATTTGACGCTTTTCGTTACATCAACTATTTGCGGTCGCGCTGGCGTTGGATCATGGCCAGCGCTGCGGTGGCGGTTGCCCTGGCCCTGGCGGTCAGCATGGCGATGCCGCGCGAGTACACCGCTACCGCGCGCCTGGTGATCGACCCGCCCGCGGGCACGGATCTGCGTTCGGCCATGGCGGTGAGCCCGATCTATTTGGAATCCCTCAAGACCTACGAGGAGTTCGCCGCCGGCGACAGCCTGTTCCAGAAGGCCATCGATAAGTTCAACCTGCGCGCCTCATCTGGTTCCGGGTCCATTGAATCGCTCAAGAAGCGCGTGCTCAGGGTCGGACTCGTGCGTAACACCAGGATTTTGGAAATCTCGGCCACGCTGCCGGACGCAAAGCGCGCGCAGGAACTGGCGAAGTACCTGGCGGACTCTACCGTGGAACTCAACCGCGAAGTGGGCGCGGAAAGCGACCAGGAACTGTTGCAGGGATTGGAGCAGCAGGAGCGCGACATCCGCGCCGAGGTCGAGAACATGGAAGCGGCTTGGGCGCACCAGATTGCCGAGGAGCCGATTGGCGACCTGCAGGCGGCGCTCTCCAAAGCGGCGGAGTTGCGGCTGACACTGCAGCAGCAGATTCTGGACACACAATTGGAGCTGGCTGACGCGGCGGACCGCCAGAAGCAGGCCAGCGCCGTGGAACAATCGGAGGCGCGCAAAGAAGCCTCCAATGCGACGGCGCGCGTAGAGGAACTGCGGAAGCAGCTTCAGGATTTGCAGCGCCAGTCGGCCGAGAACGAGAGATTGCTGGCCGTGCGCAACGGCCACCGCGACAAGCTGGACGCGGAGAGAAAGGCGGCCCAGACGGCGTTGATCGGCATCCAAACCCGACTCCGCGAAGCCCGCGGCGAATCTGGGCATCGCGGAGAGCGGCTGCGCGTGATCGATCCGGGAATCGTGCCGGAACGCCCTTCTTCGCCCAACGTGCCGTTAAACCTGTTTGCCGCGCTGCTGCTCGGCGTGGTGTTGCCGATTCTGTACCTCACGCTGGCGATGACCTACCAGGAACAGAAGGTGACGGAGCGCCGCAGCGTGTTCCACACAGTGCCTAAGGCGAGGAATGAATAGCGCGTGGGCGGCGCGGCGCGCCACTCTAATAGGACCGGTGGCGTTCGGCGTGTGGGCGGTAGCCATCGCCATGGCTCACAGTCCGGTGACCAAAGCCATGTTGGCCGCGCCGGCCGTATTGCTGCCGCTGGCATGGTGGACTCTGCACCAGCCCGCGCGGTGGATCGCGCTTTTCTTCGCGGCGGCCCTGCTGCTGCCTCCGCTGCCGATACCCATGGGAGACTCGGGGCCGCATCCTTGCCTCGCGCTCGCCGCACTGGGACTGTTCGCCGGCGTCCTGTGGCTGGCCGAATGGCGCATCGCTCAGACCAGCTTGAACGCCGCGTTTCTGGCGCTGTCCGGCGCGCTATTCGCGAGCGTTGCGCTGGCCGCGTTCCGTTCAGGCGCGGAAACTGCGGCGGGAAGCGTGGCGCGGGTGCTGTTGTTCTGCATCCCGGTGTATGTGTTCTTCTACACGGCTTACGGGCCGGGGAAGGAATCGGCGGCCGGGCTGCGGTGGTTGTATTGGATCGCGGCCGCCTCGGCGTTGTTCGCCTGCGTGGATTTCTATTTCCAGTTTCCGGCTCCGGCCGGATTCGGGCCGCAGTTCGTCTGGCTCGATTCCGGTGTATATCGCCGCGCCCAGGGTCTGTTCTATGAAGCCAGCACCCTGGGCAACTTCTGCGCCTTCTTTCTGGTCATGATCGCGGTGGCGTTCTCGAGGCCGCGCGAGGAATCGCCGGTCTCGCGGAAAGCGCTGGTGGCGGGCGGCGCGGTCTTTTTCGCGGCGCTGGTGCTTTCCTATTCGCGCGCTTCGCTGCTCAACGTGCTGGTGGCTTCCGCGGTGCTGGTGTGGATCAACCGGCGGCGCGTCCGGCTGGGCCGTCTGGCGGTGGTGCTCGGTTGCGCCACCGCGGCCGGTGCACTACTTGTCTGGAAGCTGTTCCCGCAGTTTGCCGAGATGTACTGGATCCGGCTCTCGGGTTCCACCGAGTACTTCTTCACGGCCACCGAGGGCGTACTCTCGGGACGCGTGGCAAGCTGGCGCACGCTGGTGGAATGGGTCTCGGTCAATCCGTGGCAGACGCTCTTCGGCATCGGGTATAAGACCTTGCCCTACAGCGGCTACCTGGGCGGGCCGTTGGTGGCGGACAACATGTACCTGAGCCTGCTGGTGGAAACCGGAATCGCCGGACTGGCCGCGCTGGTCTGGCTTAACGTGGCCATCCTGCGCGCCGCGGCCCGTGCGCTGCGCTCGGCGAACCGGCAGGCTTCGTTCTGCGGCGCGTGGATGCTGTGCTTCTGGTCCGGCCAGGTGGTGCAGATGCTGTCGGGAGACCTGCTCACTTATTGGCGCGTGCTGCCGCTCTATTTCTGGGTGCTGGCGCTCGCCGTGCGCGCATGAGACTCCTGGTTCTGGACCAGTTCAGCGACCCCGGCGGCGCGCAGCAATGCCTGTTGGAATTCCTGCCTGCGGTGAAGGAGCGCGGATGGAGCGCGCTGGTGGGCTTGCCCGGCGAGGGAGAGTTGTTCGAGCGCGTGCGCACGATCGGCTTCCAGACGGCGCGCATCCGTTGCGGGCCGTACCACTCGGGCCGGAAGTCGCTAGCCGACGCAGCGCGGTTCGGGACCGAGACACCGCTGCTGGCCCGGCAGATTCGGAGGCTCGCGGAAACGATTGACGCCGGCCTGGTGTACGTAGTCGGGCCCAGACTGCTTCCGGCGGTGGCGCTGGCGGGACTGCGCGCGCCGGTTTTGTTTCATTCCCAGAGCTACCTGTTTCCGGGAACGGTGCGGCGGATGGCGGGGATGGCGCTACGGAAATGCGGCGCGTCGGTGGTGGGAGTGTGCGAATTCGTCGCGGAGCCGTGGAGGGAGTTTGTGCCGGCGGAACGGATCGAGGTGATCTATAACGGCGTAGCAGGGCCGCTGAACAACACACCAATTCGTGACAAGCTAATGCATGTCACCACCGTGGGCTCGATCGGGCGGATTGCGCCGGAGAAGGGGCAGCGCGAATTTGTCGAGGCCGCGGCGATCATCAGGCGCGCCCTTCCGCAGTGTCGCTTTGTTATTTACGGGGCGGCGCTGTTTTCCGATCAGGGCTCGCGGCGGTATGAGGAAGAGGTGCGAGCGGCCGGGGCCAAGGTGGGCGTCGAGTTCCGCGGATGGGTGACGGATGTTTACGCGGCCCTGGATACCATCGACCTGCTGCTGGTGCCTTCGGCGGGGCACGAGGCGACTCCCCGGGTGATCCTGGAGGCATATGCGTCGGGGGTTCCGGTGATCGCATTCCGCTCGGGCGGCATCCCGGAGGTGGTGGAAGACGGACGCAACGGATGGCTGGCGGGATCGGCCGAGGAGATGGCGCGGCTGGCGATCGAACTTTTAAGCGGGGATCCGGAGAAGCTCACGGCGGCTTCGCTGGCCGCGCGCGAGAGTTGGCGGCAGCGGTTCACCATCGGCCGTTACCGCGAGCAGTTGTTGGCCGCGATGGAACGGGCGGCGGGCGCTAGCGCTTAGACTGGCCTATTCGGTTTCGCCGCGCAAACGCGGCGCGGCGACCACGCCGAAGCTGGCCGACCGGTGGCATCACGTCGAGGAGTGGCCGCCCGGAGGGTCCTAAAGCACATCCTCTCAACCGCCGATATGTAGATCGTTGCGTGATGTGACTTTTCCATGATTGCGATCCTCGGCATCATCATTGTCCTGGGAGCCATCTCCGGCGGTTACCTGATGGAACACGGGAAGCTGCTGGTGCTGTTGCAGCCGGCGGAGTTGGTCATCATCTTCGGCGCGGCGGTAGGGACAGTGGTGGTGGCGAACCCGCTGCCCACGCTGATTCGAATCGGCAAAGGGCTCGCCGGCGTCTTTGGAGGGAGTCCCTTCACCAAGGCGGTCTACCTCGAAAACCTGAAGATGATCTACGAGCTGTTCAACATGGCGCGCAAGAGCGGCACCGCCAAGCTGGAGGAAGACGTCGACAATCCGGCCAAAAGCGCGGTGTTCTCGAAATACCCCAAGTTCCTGAAATCGCACCACGCGATGCATTTTCTGTGCGACACCCTGCGCATGGCGGTGTCTGGCGGTGTCGACCCGCTGGAGATCGACCAGATGATGGAAGTGGATCTCGAAGTGCACCACCGCGAATCGCAGGAGCCGATCGCGGCACTGACTACCATGGCGGATTCGCTCCCGGGTCTGGGGATCGTGGCCGCGGTACTGGGAGTCGTCATCACTATGGGGGCGTTGGGCGGCGCCAAGGAAGAAATCGGCCATCGCGTGGCGGCGGCGCTGGTGGGCACCTTCTTGGGCATCCTTCTTTGTTACGGGGTCTTCGGCCCGCTGGCTGGCGCCATGGCCAAACAGAATGACGCGGAGAGCTACTACTTCGGATTTCTTCGCATGGCGGCGCTGGCTTTCGTGAAGGGGCTGAGTCCCATGATGGCTGTGGAGCTGTCGCGGCGCGCCATCCCGACCGGTGTCCGGCCGTCATTTCAGGAAGTGGAAGCGGCCTGCCGCGGCGGAGCAAAGGCCGCCAAGGCGGCGTAACCAATGTCTCCCGAGCCGGAAGCGCCTCCTCCGCCGACCAAGGTCCGGCCAATCATTGTCATCAAAAAGAAAAAGGCCGGTCACGGCGGTCATCACGGCGGCGCGTGGAAAGTGGCGTATGCCGATTTCGTCACGGCGATGATGGCCCTGTTTATCGTGCTGTGGCTGATGAGCGCCGACAAGGAAATCCAAAAGGAGATCAGCAACTACTTCAACAACCCGTCGGGGCCGGGCAAGCTGACCGGCACCGCCGCGGCGGGCGTCGGCAACGCCATCGAGGTGCCCAAGCAGGATATGAGCAAACTCGCCGAGAAGATCCAGCAGGCGCTGATGCAGGTGCCGAACTTTCGCAACCTCAAGGACCACGTGGAGATCACCGTCACCTCCGACGGCTTGCGCGTCGAATTGCTGGAAACCGAGGCCGGTATGTTCTTTGAATCCGGGAGAGCTACCCCGACCGGCAGCGGGGCGGAACTGCTGACTCGCCTGGCGGAAGAGTTGGGCAAGCTGCCGAACGACATGCTGATCGAAGGTCACACCGATTCCAAGCCGTTCTCCGGCGACGGCGCCTACAGCAACTGGGAACTATCGAGTGACCGTGCCAACTCGGCCCGCAAGCTCATGCAAGCCCATGGGCTCCGCCCGGAGCAGGTGGCGCAGGTGCGAGGCTACGCCGACCGTCAATTGCGCCATCCCGAGGATCCGGCGAATCCTTCCAACCGGCGAATTTCGGTGATCGTGCAGTACCTGGCGAAAAGGTCTCAGCCGACCCCCGCGGAGGCAACGGCTGGTGGCAGGAAATCAGAGCCCTGACGCGGCGGAGTGAGGCTGCCGCGGCACGCGGCCCTTATACTGGTTGTGAGTGACGTTCGAGAATGTTGCGGACAACCTGCGCGAGTCGTTTCGCGTGGTGGCGGCCAGCCGATCGCCCGGCGAGATTCGCGAGTTGCGCGGGGTGAGCATTGCATCAGCGGGGGTCACCTTCCAGATGTTCAATGCGGCGTTTCTGTCGATGCCCGTTGTCACCGAGGCCGAGTTGGGCCAGCGCATTTTGCTGCCCATGCTGCATTTCAATTCGCGCGGATTCGAGTGGTCTTACTGGGTCTGCGAAGACTGGATGGATAGCCGGACACGACGAAAATCGCGCCAGGTCTTCGAGCGGCACGGGCTGCGGCACTCGGTAGATCTTCCTGGAATGGTGGCGGAGCGTCTGGCGCCGCCCGTGAGACCTTTGCCGCAACTCGAGATCAGAAGAGTCGGGGACGCGGCCACGCGCGACGCGTTTTGCGCCATCGGGTCGGTATGCTTCCACGTACCCATCGCGTGGTTCCGCGAAGTATTCGACAACGATTCCGTCTGGGGACCGTTCGCCGGCTACGTGGGCTACAAAGACGGAGAGCCCGTATCTACGGCCGCTGTTGTGATGGGCGGCAGCGCCATGGGCGTGTACAACGTGGCCACGTTTCCCGAGCAACAAGGGCGCGGATACGGGGAGACTGTCATGCGCCACGCGCTAGCCGAGGCGCAAAAAGTACACGGCATCGAGCGGAGCATCCTGCAATCCACTCCAGCCGGCCACCGGCTCTACGAGCGCATGGGATACCAGACGGTAACCCGAGTGGCGGTGTACGCAAGCTAAAGACGCGAGATGAATCTACCTGCCGCGGAAGGACGCGGCCGGACACAGATCAAGAGCAGGATCTTGATTCGTGTTCAAGAAATGCCGTCACACTCGCAGCGCGCCGCCAGCAATCAGGCTGTCCAGCGCGGCGATATCCCGGTGGTAGGGCCGGTCTCCTCCGATCGGCGGCGAAACCCTGCGGATGCGGGCGCGCGCCTCTTCCAGCGGCGCGCTGGTCTTGAGCGGCGCCAGCAGGTCGAGCGCGCGGGTTGCGGCCAGAGCTTCGATCGCCATCACCATCCGTGTGTTGCGCACCACGCGCTGCAGCTTGGTGGCGGAGGTCATCCCCATGCTGACGAAATCCTCCTTGTTCCCGCTGGTGGTGATCGAACCGGTCGACGCCGGATGCGCCAGCACGCGGTTGTCGGCTACCAGGCTTGCGGCTGTCACCTGCGCCATCATCAGGCCGGACTCAAGACCGGGATTTCCCGCCAAGAAGGGAGGCAGGTCTTCGTTGAGCGCCGGGTTGACCAGGCGATCGATCCGCCGTTCGGATATTCCGGAGAGCGCGCACAGAGCAACCGCCAGAAAATCCAGTTGGAAGGCCAATGGCTCGCCGTGGAAGTTTCCGCCGGAAAGGATCTCGCCGTCAAACACCAGTGGATTATCCGTGGCCGAGTTCAGCTCGATGGCGAAAACCTGGCAGGCGGCGGCCAGGGTGTCGCGAACGGCTCCGTGCACCTGGGGGGCGCAGCGCAACGAGTAGGCGTCCTGCACTCGCAAGCACGCCGCGTGCGACTGGCGGATCTCGCTTCCCTCCAGCAAATGGCGGAGCCGCGTCGCGCACTCCATCTGGCCGGGATGCGGGCGGGCCTCGTGAATGCGCTCATCGAAAGCGCGGGGCGTCCCCCGGAGGGCGTCCAGGGTCAGCGCGCAAATCACGTCCGCGGATTCGACGAGGACCTGGATCGCCTCCAGTTCCAGGCAGCCGATGGCCAGCATGGCCTGTGTGCCATTGATCAGGCTGATGCCTTCCTTGGGCTGCAACGCAAAAGGCTCCAGGCCGGCGCGGCGCAACGCCTCGGCGCCGGGGAGAACCGTACCTTCGAACTCGGCTTCCCCTTCGCCGATGATCACCGCAGCCATGTGCGCCAGGGGCGCGAGGTCCCCCGATGCGCCGACGCTGCCCTGCGAGGGGACTATGGGCGTGACGCCCCGGTTCAACAGATCGCAGAGGCGCAGCGCGACAATCGGACGGATCCCCGATAGCCCTTTGGCCAGGACGTTGGCCCGGATCAGCATCATGGCGCGCACCACTTCGCGAGACAGGGGTTCGCCAACCCCCACGCAATGCGACCGGATCACATTGCGCTGGAGCCGGTCGAGATCTTCCAGTGGGATGCTCTTGTCTGCCAGTAGGCCCACGCCGGTGTTGACGGCGTAGATAGGCGTTTCTCCAGCAGCCAAGCGATCGACCAGCGCTCGCGAGCCCTGCATCGCCGCGATAGCCTGCTGGGTGAGGCTCACATCCGCGGTTTGGGAGCGTGCCACCGCACAACTTTCGGTAATGGTGAGGTGGTTGCCGTCCAGGTGAAGGGTCACGGTGTTAGTGGCGTTTCTGGCGGGCGGCGATTAACTCCTCGATGTTAACCAGCTCCGTTGGGTAATCGCCGGTGTAGCAGGCGTAGCAGTATTCGTGGCGGTCGTCGTCGCCTACGGCCCGGCGGAGGGACGCCAGTGATAAGTAGCCCAGCGAGTCGGCTTCCACGAAGCGGCGGATCTCCTCCACGGTGTGGTTTGATCCGATCAGCTCGCTGCGCGTGGGGGTGTCGACGCCATAGAAACAGGGCGACACGGTGGGCGGGCAAGAGATGCGCAAGTGCACCGCGCGCGCGCCCGCCTGGCGCACCATGCGTACGATTTTCCGGCTGGTGGTGCCGCGCACAATGGAATCATCCACCAGAACCACGCGCTGGTCCTGCAACAGGCAGCGCACTGGGTTGAGCTTCAGCTTGACGCCGAAATCGCGAATGGCCTGAGAGGGCTCGATAAACGTCCGTCCCACGTAATGGTTGCGGATGAGCGCCTGGCGGAACGGCAGACCGGACTCGGCGGAGTAACCGATAGCGGCGGCCACGCCGGAGTCGGGAACCGGAACCACGATGTCGGCATCCGCGGGGCATTCGCGCGCCAGGAAGCGCCCGAGGTTTTCGCGCGATTCCTCCACCGCGCGCCCGAACACAATGGAATCCGGCCGCGAGAAGTAGACGTGCTCGAAGACGCACTGGGCGCGGGGTCGCTCGGGCGCCCAACGCTCGCGGCCGAGGCCGTCGGGGCCGACGATCACCATCTCGCCGGGTTCCACCTCGTGCAGGTAGACCGCGCTGATCAAATCGAAAGCGCAGGTTTCGGACGCAAACACGTAGCACTTGCGTCCGCCGGAGATCTCCATTTCGCCCACGGCCAGCGGACGGAACCCGTGGGGATCGCGCGCTACAATGATCCGGTCTTCGGCCAGGAGGACCAGTGAGAATGCGCCCTCCAGTTGCAGCAGGGCCTCGCGGAGCGCCCCTGCCAGCGTCCGCTCGGAAGAATGCGCCACCAGGTGCAGAATGACTTCGGTATCACTGGAGGCTTGAAAGATGGCGCCGTGCCGGCCCAGTTCCGAGCGCAACTCAGTGGCGTTGGTGATGTTGCCGTTATGAGCGACCGCCACTCTGCCTTTATTGCAGACCACGGAAAATGGCTGGGCATTCAGCAGGACGGTGTCGCCAGCGGTCGAATATCGGGTATGGCCGATGGCCAGTTGGCCGGGAAGACCAGCCAGCACGCTGCTGGTGAAGATGTCGTGCACGTGGCCCATGGCCTTATGCAAGAAGATCTGGTCTCCATCGCTGGTCGCAATGCCCGCGCTCTCCTGGCCGCGGTGCTGGAGGGCGTAGAGCCCCAAGTACGCCAGCTTGGAAGCCTCCGGGTGGCCATGAACGGCAATGACGCCGCACTCCTCGTGGAATTTATCGAACATGAAAACCCGTTGGGGCCGCGAATAAACGCGAATTAACGCGAATAAGAAACACTATTCTGCTGGTACTGATCCGTTTCCTTCCGCGGTCACCGCTTCTAGCGCACATGCGATTCCAGAGCCTGACTGTACGCGGTCCTGAGTGCTGCGATTTCCCAGGCCCCCAGCGTGATGGTACGCTGGCGAATTTCGATCCCCTTCCTGATTGTAACCCCCACCACCGGGGCTTCAATCTCATATTTCTCGGCAATCGCCGCGACCTTTTTCGGGAATTCGGTAGAAATCAGGATGCGCGACGGCCCCTCGTGGAAGGCCAGCATCTCGGGTCTCAGGTCGGAATTCAGCTCGATCAGCGCGCCAATTTCCGCCGGGCCGAACGAGCACTCGGCCAGCGCCACAGCCAGGCCGCCGTCGCTCAAGTCGTGCGCGGATTCGGCCAGCCCTTCGGCGATGATCTTGCGCATCGCAAACTGGACCCGCTGTTCGTACTCCAGATCGAGAGCCGGCGGAAGCCCCCAGAGCTCATGCACGATTTCCTTGGCGTATTGCGTTCCGCCGAACCGCGTGTCATCGCAATCGCCGATGCCGCCCAGCAGGATGACGCTGCGATTGGCGTTCTTGAACGGGATGGTGACCGGTTCTCCCGTCTTCAGCGTGCCGACCACGCCCAACACCGGTGTGGGATAAATGCCTTCCCCGAGGGTCTCGTTGTAGAGGCTGACGTTGCCGCCGGTGATAGGCGTGTCGAAGAAGGCGCAGGCTTCCGCCATCCCTTCAATAGCGGCGACCAGTTGCGCCATGATCTCCGGCCGCTCCGGGTTGCCGAAGTTGAGGCAATTGGTGGCGGCCACCGGGCGCGCGCCTACGGTGGAAAGATTGCGGCAGCTTTCCGCCACCGCCAGCTTGGCGCCCTCGCGCGGCGACAGGTAGCAGTAACGTCCGTTGCCGTCGAGCGACATCGCGATGGAGGTTCCGGTCTCCTTGATGCGCAGGATAGCGGCATCGGTGCGTTCCGGGACGGCCACCGTGTTGGTGCGGACCTGGTAGTCATACTGTTCCCAGATCCAGCGCTTGGAACAGATGTCCGGAGCGGCGAGCAGCGTGGGCAGCGTGCGCTGCACTTTCGCCGAGGGAAGGTCCGGAATCAGTCCCGCGCGCGGAGGCTGAGTATGCGGGCGATCGTAGAGCGGGGCTTCGTCGGCCAGTTCGCGGTTGGGGATCTCCGCGACCACCTGGTAGTGATGGCGCACCCGCAGCTTCCCGTCATCCGTCACCTGGCCGATTTCGACCGCTTCCAGGCCCCACTTGCGGAAAACGCGGAATACCTCCTCTTCCCTGCCCTTGTCGGCCACCAGCAGCATGCGCTCCTGGGATTCCGAAAGCATGATCTCGTAAGGGGTCATGCCGGTTTCGCGCTGCGGCACGCGGTCGAGCTCGATTTCGATGCCCACGCCGCCGCGGCTGCCCATTTCGCACGTGGAACAGGTGAGACCCGCGGCGCCCATGTCCTGGATTCCCACGATGGCGCCGGTGTGCATGGCTTCCAGGCAGGCCTCCAACAGCAGCTTTTCCATGAACGGATCGCCGACCTGCACGTTAGGCCGTTTCTGCTTGGATTCCTCGGTGAATTCGGCGCTGGCCATGGAAGCGCCGTGAATGCCGTCGCGGCCGGTTCGCGCGCCGACGTAAATGACGGGGTTGCCGATTCCCGCGGCCCGCGCGTAGAAGACCTCTTCCTTCCTGCACACGCCCAACGCGAACACGTTCACCAGCGGGTTGCCGTCGTAGCACGGCTCGAAAATACACTCGCCGCCAACCGTTGGAACACCGAAGCAGTTGCCGTAGTGGGCGATGCCGGCAACCACGCCGCCCAGGATGCGGCGGTTGCGCGCGCCGGTCTTCGGGTCGTCAAGGCGTCCGAAGCGCAGCGAATCCAGCACGGCGATCGGCCGCGCGCCCATGGTGAAAATATCCCGCAGAATGCCACCTACGCCGGTGGCCGCGCCCTGGAACGGCTCGATGAAGCTGGGATGGTTGTGCGACTCGATCTTGAAAGCGATCACGTAGCCGCCGCCGATATCGATGATGCCGGCATTCTCGCCCGGGCCCTGCACCACCAGGCGGCCCCGCGTGGGCAGCTTCTTGAGGTGCAGCCGCGAGCTTTTGTACGAGCAGTGCTCGCTCCACATCACGCTGAAGATGCCAAGCTCGGTGTAGTTGGGCTCGCGGCCCAGGATGTCGACGATCTTTCGATATTCCGTCGAGCTGAGCTGGTGTTGTGCGATCAGATCGGGCGTGTTGGTGGTCATGCCTTCACCACCGCCTGGAGCACGGACTGGAAGACTGCCAACCCATCGCTCGATCCCATCAGGGGATCGCTGGCGCGCTCGGGATGCGGCATCATGCCCATCACGTTGCGTTCCCGGTTCAGGATTCCGGCAATGTCGTTGAGCGATCCATTGGGGTTGCCGGCGTAGCGAAAGAGCACGCGGTCTTCCCCGTCCAACTCCTCCAGGGTGCGGTCATCGGCGAAGTAGCAGCCCTCGCCGTGAGCGATAGGAACGCGCAGGATTTGGCCTTTGGAGACGGCGTTGGTGAACGGCGAGTTGGCGGTTTCCACGCGCAGCCGGACTTCCCGGCAGATGAACTTCAGGCCGCGGTTGCGAATCAGCGCGCCAGGCAGCAGGCCGTCTTCCACCAGGACCTGGAATCCGTTGCAGATGCCCAGCACCAGCCCGCCTTCAGCAGCGAATTTGCGGACCGCGCTCATCACCGGAGAGAACTTGGCGATCGCGCCGCAGCGGAGGTAGTCGCCGTAGGCGAAACCACCGGGCAGGATCACGGCGTCACAGTCACCCAGGCTGCTGGAATCGTGCCAGATGAACTCCGCCTTCTGCCCGAGATTGCAGGTGACGGCGTAGAAAGCGTCGTGGTCGCAATTGCTTCCGGGAAAGACAATGACGCCAAATTTCATGAGTCTTGTGCGGGGGAGCTAAGGTCTAGTTTAGCAGCCGGCACAAGCTAAAGCATGTGCCTACTTTTCCGGTTCTACGGCGACCGCGGAGCTGCGCAGGGGCGGCCGTGGCTTCTTGGGCGCACCAACCAGGGCATACGGGTCGTCGGGGTGTTCGGGAGCTTCCTTCTGGAACCAGCGCTTCACGGCGTCGATCGCTCTGCGGAGCGGGCGTCTCATCTGAGTGCCTCCTACACACCATGATAAGGAAATGGGGCCGAAAAAGCGATGCTTTGGCTGGCTGTCAGTAGGCCCAGCGCCAGAGACTGGCGCCCACCGTGTAGCCTGCGCCGACCGCGGTGAATAGCACCAGGTCACCCTTCTTGAGACGGCCCTCCTGGATGGCATCCTGCGTGGCTAAGGGGATGGTGCCGGCGGTAGTGTTCCCATAGCGGTCGATGTTGATCACCACTTTTTCCGGCGCGATGCCCAGGCGATCGCCGGCGGCGGTAATGATGCGCTTGTTGGCCTGATGCGGAATCAACACCTTCACATCGTTGCCGCTGAATCCGTTGCGCGCCAGCAGGTCCCGGCAGCTCTCGTACATCTTGCGAACCGCGTATTTGAACACCTGCCCGCCATCCTGGTGGACATAGTGCTGCCGCTTGTCCACGGTTTCGTGGGAGGCTGGCAGACGGCTTCCTCCCGCAGGCATCTTGAGGAAGTCGCCGCCCGCCCCGTCCACCTCGCCGAGGAAATCAATGAAGCCGAGATGGCCCTCGCCATCCAGGGAAGGTTCAATCAGCACCGCTCCTGCGCCGTCACCGAACAGAACGCAGGTGGCCCGGTCCGTATAGTCGATGATCCGGCTCATGGTGTCCGATCCGATGACCAGGACCTTCCTGTGGGTGCCGGCCGTGACCAAATGCGCGCCCACGGTGGTGCCGTACACGAAGCTGGAGCAAGCGGCGATCAGGTCAAACCCCCACGCGCCACGCGCGCCGATCGCGTTCTGGACCAGGCACGCCGTGGACGGAAACATATAGTCGGGGGTAACGGTGCAGACGATAATCGCGTCCACCTCCGAGGCAGCCGCGCCGCGCTGCGCCAGCGCGCAACGAGCGGCCGCAATGGCCATGTCCGAGGTGGCCATCTCAGGGCCTGCAATGTGGCGCTCGCGAATGCCAGTGCGCTCCAGAATCCACTGATCGTTGGTGTCCACCATTTTCTCGAGATCCTGGTTGGTGAGAAGACCAGGGGGCGCGTAGCACCCCAGTGCGCTGATTTTCGCCTTTGGCAAGGTGGTTTGTCCTTAAGGATTCAGGGTAACCCATGCGGGCATGCGGCGTGCAACTCGAATAGGTGCGCGCTCGGCTGGCTGATGCGCGGTACCCTGAGGGAGATGTCCGATTCCGAGGGGACAGTCGGCCTCCACGGCTTGCAGAGTTCGCTGTTCTTCGAAACGCCGGAAGAGATCTACGCGCGGGTGTTTCGGGAGTTGAAGCCGCGAACGCCCGTGCCGGAACTGCGCGTGGAGTTCTGCCGTTTTGCCAACGCCGACAGCTTCATCCGCCTGGAAAACGGATGTCTGCACGTTCGCATTTCCGACCTGCTAGCGGGGGCTCCGGCGCCCGTTGCAGAAGCTCTGGCATACATTCTACTGGGCAAACTCTACCGGAAACCGGTGGCGCGTTTGTATTCGCACCGGTACCGGCTGTACCTGAACCGGCGCGACGTTCGCCGCCAGGCGCACCTGGTGCGGCTGATCCGGGGCCGCAAATTCGTGTCCTCTCCACGCGGCGAGGTGCACGATTTAGAGGCCATTTTCGAGCGCCTGAACCACCAGTTTTTCGACGGCTTGCTGGGAATGCCCCGCCTGGGTTGGAGCCGGACGCCGTCGCGCAGCATGTTAGGTCACTTCGATCCGTCGCACAATGCCATTATTATCAGCAGTGTCTTCGATCAGCCTGGCAAACCGGTCCTCGCGCTGGAATACGTGGTGTTCCATGAAATGCTGCATTTGCGCTATCCGGTGGACCATGCCGGCGCGCGGCGCAGAGTACACACCAGGGAATTCCGTGAAGCGGAAAAGAAATTTCCCCAATTAAAGGAAGCAAAAGAAATATTAAAGCGGCTGTGATGGCGAAGATGCCAGGCTATCACAGCCGCCGCAAAGGCAGGAATTCCAGACTGCTTCAGGCGCTCGCGGACATCGTGGCCGGAACCAGACTCCGCAACTCGAGGCGCATCACGTCGAAGATTCGAACCAGGCTCGTCACATCTACGCCGCCCAAACCCCAGCGGTACAGGAACAGCCGGCAATAGACCACCATCATGCTGCAGGCAAACATCACCTGTTGGTGGACCAGCACACCGGCCAGATCGGGCCGGTCGTGCCGCGACTGCAACATCATCACTTTCATGGCGGCACAAACCCGCTGGAAATCGTTGTTGAGGCAGCGTAGATAGCCTCGGAAGATCTGGCACCTCTGCACGCGCAGCTTAGTGGCCATGCGGGGGGTGAAGCCGGGCTGGGATCGGAGAAACTCCAGGTCGCCGCCGTCCAGCAAACGCATCATGGGCCGATAGCGTTCGATCGAGAGCTCGTCGATCCAGTCCGCGGTCAAAGGCAGACTCCCGTTGAATGCCACCTTGCGGACGAGCAAAAAAAGCACCAAAGCCAATGTCAGGAACGTTATAACCGATATGGCGATTATGTATTCCATTCTCTTTACACTTCCCTCGTCAACCCGAGCATACGAGTATTTCAAAGAAAATGCAATCCGGTAACGGTAATATTGGTACCAAATTAACTAAAGATATCACCTTATTTTCGAGACCCGAAGCAGCGTAGCATTCAGGGCGTCGAGTTGGTGGAGGATCCGTTCTTCCGTCCCGGGGCGCAGGGGGAGAGTGTGGACCTGTGTTTCCTCGCCCCTGGCACTCAGGCCCAGCCACCAGGCGATCGCGCAGGCGGAAGAAACTCCCATGAGGAACAGGTTCACGTTCTGGCTGACTTTGTACCCGGAGAAGTTGGTAACGATCAATCCAAGGCTATTTGCCAGGAAAAAGACCGAATAAATGCCGGTGTGCACGATAACATTCCGGCTCAAAGGCACGGGATAGCGGCTGAGAAACCACACGATCACCAGGATGAAAATCACCAGGGCGGTGCAGATCCCGCGTTCCACGGCGAATTCCGTGAACACCCTGGCGGATGGCAGGGGCGTGGATGGGGTTATCTTCTGCAGAACGCTGAACGCGGAAACGGTTGCCGAAATGGCGACAGCCGCGTACATGACCCACCGTCCCAGCGTGTATATGCCCTTGTACTTCTCGAGCACCAGTCCATATACCTCCAGAACTACGAGTACGTAGAACAACATGATCAGCGGCTCCGTGACCAGGAACAGGTTGAGATAGGCCGTGCTGGTATTTGGGATGATCAGGAACGGGATCATGTATGGTACTCGAAACACGAAGTAAATAAAGAAGATACGATACCTGCGGAACAGCCCCGAGGTGTAGAGCTTGAAGGCGGTCAGCGCGGAACCAAGGATCGAAACAACCTGGAAGAACTCGACAAGCGAAAACGCGGCCTTCGGCATCAGAAGGGTCTCAGCCCTGATTCTAACACCGGGGGCCGCGCCAAATTCACCGCTTGATTTCTTCGCCTAACGAACGTATGGGCAAGGATTGCACATCGGCATCGGAACATCGATCCGAGCGGTTCGGGCAGACGCCAGCAGCGAGAAGGCAACCATCGCTAGTAGTACGAGCTTTTTCATGTCCATTCCTTTCTACCGTTTAGCCTACGCTGGTAAGCTGAGTACTATACTAGGCGGAACTGTACTGTCGTAGGGTGTTTTACCGAGAAGTTTTCCAAAAGCAGAACAGCGATGAGGTACCAGTCTCTGGAACGCGCGGCGTGGTGTGTTAGCAGTGTGCTGACGGGTTAGTATAGAATTAGGCCTTGAGGTTCATTCCGGGCAGCAGTTCCGGTACGCAGGTTCTGGCAGCATTCAGCATTGGGGGGAACTGAGAACTGGCCGACTACACCGCCAATTCGCAAACGGCACGGGCGCCCGCGGCCCTGATTTGGCGAAAGACGCTCTCCCAGATTTCGACCGTTTTTGGCCGCCTCGTCTACCTGGCATCCCTGCGGGATGCCGGAACTGGCCGTTACAGCCACGATGGGTTAGTACGGCTGATAGGGAGGGAGGACGCGGACCGAACGCTCTGCCACAGTCACCATCAAGTGTTCTCCCAATGGCTGGGGTTCAGCCTGGCGGAGCAGAAATCGGACCTGGATGAATACCTCCAGGTCGCGGGGAGCCCGCGGTACGCGGTGCATTACCGCAACCTGGTCCCCGCCACCGCCCGCGACGTGGAACGACAGTTGTACCTCACGGATTTGGAGACTCTGCTGGAGTTGCTGAAGTTCGAGCACGGCGGGGTCGTCTCGATTCCAGGAGCATAGCCACACCGGTCACCTGACCGACGACATCGATTTCTCGAAACGCGAAAATGGTCGGCGGCAGTTGCGAAGCCGGATGCGGCTGCAGCACCAGGTGGTCGCCGGCAATGGAGCACCAACCGCAGAGATATCCGCCGCGGCGCTCGAGAAAATAGACTGGCCGGTCGTACTCATTGGTCCACCCGTCTTTCGCAATTTTCCTGAGGCTCTGATCGATCAACACCAGCGATCCCGGCTGCAATACCGGGTACATCGACCAATCGGCCAGCCCAATAAAGCCATAACGGAGGTGCCGGACATCCAGACTCTGCAGCAAACTCAACGGCATTTTTCCCCAGCGTCGGACCATGTGACTGAGAAACGTCGTCTTGTCCAGGTTGATCTCCTGATCCAGCGGCAAGGGAACCGTGACCGTGCCCTGGGGAGCGAAACGTACAGCATGCGTTTTGTCCAACCCGATTTCCAAGGCCTCCGCAGGCAGCAGATCCAGCGGCACCCCATACCAATGGAGCACTTCCGCAAAATCCAGCCGGTAAATGGCGCAGAGCGTATACAAACGGTATATGGTGGGGACGGTGCCTTTGTTCTCGATATCCGCGAGCCGGCTCAAAGCGATGGCATACTCCTCGCTGCCCCGGCGCCGGGCCACAATCTGACTGGCCTCGAATACGTCGCGGTAGGTCAGATCCAATCGCTCGCGGACTTGCTTGAGCTTTTCGCCGGGGCGCTCCATGTTATGATCCTCGCTGTGACACCGGGTCCGATTGAGGCCGTCCGGAATTATAGCCCGCGAACTCGATCCCCGCAAGGAAAAAGCCGCCGTTTTGTTCCGAAACCGGAACAGAGCGGGAACCGCGGGGGATCCAGCGAGTGAGAGTGATCGTTGGGATTTCAGGGGCTAGTGGCGCCATCTATGGCCTTCGCCTGCTCGAACGTCTACGTCGGCACAATGATGTCGAGATTCACCTCATCTTGACAAGATCGGGCGAAAAGACCTTATTCCTCGAGACAGGCAAGACAGCCACTGAAGTAAGAACACTTGCTCATTTTTTCTACGCACTCGAAGACATCGGCTGCCGACTGGCAAGCGGATCTTACGCTACGGACGCAATGGTGGTGGCTCCCTGCTCCATTCACAGTATGTCGGCGATCGCTAACGGAATTAGTTCCAACTTGTTGGTGCGCGCGGCCGACGTCATCCTAAAAGAAAAGCGGAAGCTGATTTTGCTGGTGCGAGAAAGCCCGTTCCACCTCGGACATTTGAGAAACATGGCGGCGCTCGCGGAAATGGGCGCAATTATTGCGCCTCCTATTCCCGGGTTCTATCACCACCCGGAAACAGTAATGGATATTGTCGACCACAGCATCGACCGCGTGCTGGATTTGCTCGGCCTGCCGGATCCCGAGGTGCGCCGTTGGGAGGGCGCGAGCCGGTGAGTGGCGCCATCGCCTTTCAAGGAGCGCGAGGCGCCTTCAGCGAAGAGGCGGCACGCAGGCTGGTAGGGCCAAAACCCGCCGTTCTGCCTTGCGAGCGCTTCGAGGACGTGTTTCGAACTTTGCAGTCGGGGCGCGCGGCCGGCGCCGTGGTGCCGATCGAGAATACACTGGCCGGCTCGGTGCACGAGAATTACGATCACCTGCTGCATTTCGAGTTTCCGATCGTGGCCGAGACGAGCGTGCGCATCGTGCACAACCTGATTGCCGCCAAGGGCGCGACATTTGCGAAAATCAAGCGGGTTTATTCGCATCCCGTTGCGCTCAATCAATGCCTGGATTTTTTCGCGCGGAACCCCCAAATGGAACGAGTGCCCTTCTATGACACAGCGGGCAGCGTCCAGATGGTGGTGGAAAAAGGTCTGATGGATGCGGCGGCGATTGCGTCCAGCGTGGCCGCCGAGATCTATGGCGCGCGGATCCTGCGGCGGTCCATCGAAAGCGACCGGCAGAATTTCACCCGGTTCTTCCTCCTCCGCACGGCCGGGTATGCGCGGAGGCATCCGGTGCGGGCCGACAAGCACGCCGCTTGGAAGACCTCGGTGGTTTTCAGCACGCACAATGTCCCGGGGGCTCTGTTCCGCGCCCTGAGCGTGTTTTCCCTGCGCGACCTCAACCTCACCAAGATCGAATCGCGTCCACTGCGCGGAAAGCCGTGGGAGTACCTGTTCTACGTCGATTTCCTGGGCCGCGTGGATTCGCCGAACGTCCGAAACGCGCTCAGCCACCTGGGCGAGCTGGCGGACTTTATGCGAGTCCTGGGCTGCTATCCCAAGGGAGCGTAAGCGAGGCCGCCTCCATTTGCCCTCCCGGCTATCTCTGATCGCGCAGGAATATTTCGACCCGGCTGGAACTCCAGGTGGCAACTCCACATCCGAAGAAATCGGCGTCTTCCGTCCATATCGGACAGCCGATTGCCAACGCTGAAGCCAGGATCGGCCAGTCTTCGGGATCCCGTTGGCTCAGCCGCTCACGAGCCTCTCTCTCAAACGCACCGTAAGCTTCGCTTCCAATCATTTCTACGAGACCCGTCAATGAGCGCAAAAATGCGAGCGCTCGTCGAGGGTCGCCGCCGCGCTTGATGACGAGTGTTGGCAAGTGTTCCTCGGCTTCAGCGTAGGCGGCCTCGGGAACGAAGAACAAAACCCGCCCGGCGCCGAAGCAATCGTAGCGCCGCAGTCTCCTCGGCCTCTCCCGGTTGGAGCCATTCGATGGCGAGGAATGCTTTGACGGGGCCGTGGATCATCTGGCAACCGACCGCGCGATGGTAATACTGAATCTGCTCGACCTCGCGACCATTCTCGTTTAAGGTCACGCGACGTTCCAGACAGTGCTCACAGCGACGCGAGAAGCTGGACAGAACTTCGATGCCGTCGAGGGCCGCCACCAGACGGCCTTGCACCCTTCCCTCGTCGAAAGCCTTGCTGCGCTTCAGACGGCGGTTGATGTCGACCAGCATGTTTTCCAGCGGTTTGAGGTCGAAGCCGCATAAACTGTAGCGCAATGTGTCATCGCGAAACGGCCGTTCGGCATCGATCCAATTCTGCAGATAGGTATGGGACAGTTCGCGATCCAACTGCTGGAAGCTGGGGAGGCGGAAGACAAAACTATGAAAGATGGCCAGGAAGACGCTGGATGGGGAGATCTCTGGAGCGGTGCGGCCATCCACCATCCGGCTTGCATGGCCGCGCAAATCGAAGCCCTTGTTCAGCCAGGTGGAGAAGGAAGGCAGCGAGTGCACGCTATCTTTCATCCTGAAGGCTGCAAGATTGCCGGGACGACACCCGCCTTCCTTTCTGGCCCGCTCGACTCAGGCTCGCGCTTTCTTCTTCTTGTTCTGTTCCCTCTGGCGCCGCATCAGTTCCCGGTTAATCGCGGAGATCTTCTCCAGATGGTCCTTCACCTGGTGGTAGTTGTTGATCCAGCGTCGGACCTGCTCCACCTGATCACTGGGAACGGTGCACCCGCTCCTATGGGTCTGATCCAGGGTCACACTCAAATACCAGACTGGCCCATGTCGTTCCCCGCGGGCGCACTTGCAATCTGGGTTGCCGCACGTGAGGTAGCGCTCCATCAACGAACCGCGCAGAACCTCGCTGAGCGGCGGCAGAACTTTGGTCAGGCCCTCGCGTCGGTTACGCAGCGCCAGCAAGGACAGCTTGGAGAGGCCCTCTCTTACTGCCATATGGCTGTAAGAAGTATGCACCCAAAGCCGGAAAATGTAAATGCGAATCTCGCATTTGCGAATTTCCCTGCTATCCTACTGAGCCGTTTCGGGATAAATCAGGTATGCGAGGTTCCTGCTCGCATGGCGGGGTCTGCAGCCGCATTACGCCTTATAGTGCGGCCGGTCTCGAAACGACCAGGCGGAGGGGACACTCGATGGTTCGTTCTATCCGTTCATCAGACATTGCGTTTGGCATCTTGTTATCAGCGTTGGGTTTCCAGCCGGCCGCGTGGGGCCAAGGTATTCTTCCAGTCATTTCCATGGCGACGGCCGACTTCTCTAAACCGACACCTCAGATCACCATTACCGGCCAGAACTTCGGGAGCGTCAAGCCGTCTGTTTCCCTCGGCGGCATAGCCTTGACGGTGGAAAGCTACTCGTCTTCGTCTATCGTCGCCGACATCCCCTCGTCGACGTTGCCCGGTTTCTACCGCCTGACGGTGACGAAAAACGATAGCTTGCTCAAACTCTCGGCGGAACTGGACATTACCTTGGCAGGGGCGGCGTCGGCCGGCCCGCCGGGCCCGCGCGGACCAGCCGGACCCGCGGGACCAGCGGGCGCGCAGGGACCATCAGGCCCTCCAGGCCCCGCCGGATCCCAAGGGCCGTCTGGCGCTCCCGGACCTCAAGGAACGCAGGGGACGCCGGGACAGCCGGGGCCAGCGGGACCAGCGGGCGCCGCCGGCCCGAACACCCGCGCCATTGCGCTGCAGCGATGGTATGAGGTAAATCGCACCGTCACCTTCCCGGTGGGAGACGGTTCCGTGCGGTTCCTGGGGAATACCGGCCCATTCAACAACCTGGCATTCGACGGCGACAACATCTGGATCCTCGATATCACGACGAACCTTCTCATCAAGCGCCGGGTGGCCGACGGCGTAGTAATCGGCAGTTTCCGCATGCCCGCCGGGGGCAACCTGGGAGGAGTCCCGGCCTGTCAGGGCCTGGTCTTCGACGGCGCCAACATTTGGGCGGGCTGTGGGGCGGCAGGTGGAGTGGCTAAAGTGACGGGCGACGGCATCGTGGCCGCCGTTATCCCCGTCAACAACAACCCTCGCATCCTGGTCTTCGACGGACAGTTCATTTGGGTCGCGGGGACTAACGCGCAATTATTCCGCGTGAGCACGGACCCGACTGTCGTCCCCATCCCGGTCAACCTCAACATCAACACGGCCGTCACGGGCATGGCGTTCGACGGCACGAACCTCTGGGTGAGCACCGCGAGCAATACGGCTCCGAGCGTACTCACGGTTCGGGTGAGCGACAGCACCGTTCATACCGTTCCGTTTTCGTTCGGGAACGGCCCAATGGCGTTCGACGGGTCCAACATCTGGGTTACCAGCGCGGCCAGTTCCACCAGCGCGGCCAGCATCATTAAGATGCGGGCCAGCGATGGCCAATCGTTGGGCTCCTTCGCCATCGGCGAAAACCCGCAAGCGGTCGCCTTCGACGGGTCGAATATCTGGGTGATCTTCCAGGGTGTCACACCGCCGGGCCTAGCGAGTCCGGCCAGTGGCGGAGTAATCAAGCTGCGCGGCGGGGACGGAAGCGCGATTGGAGTGTTCCCGGCAGGCAACCTCCCCATCTCCATCGCATTTGACGGCGCCAACATGTGGGTGCTGAGCCAGTTTCAGCTCTCGAAGCTGTAAGGGCCCGGCCGCTCTGCGCTCCGATTACTGCCGGCAGCGCGCCGCGTTCCGCACCTGATTGGCGTCGTCCGCGTCCAATCCGAGCGCCTGAGCTCCTTCCTGCTGTTCGAAACTATCGAGCAGCGCGGCCGTTTTCGCAAACCAGACACAGGCGGCGCTCCCGTGGCCGGCATCGGCCTCCCATTGGCCCAGGTCGAACAGGGAGAGGACGAACCGGCGCTGCGATTGCGGCACCAGCGATCCGCCGGTCGGATGGCTGCCGTACAGATCGACGACACGCAGCAGATCGCGGCGCTGCGCCCTCCGGTCGTTCATCGTTGCTTCGACTTTCGCAAGGTCCCGCAGCGCGTATGCCAGACGGTCCTTCGCGCGCCAATCGCCCGGGTTGGCAACCGCGACCTGCTCGCGCAATGCGACATTCCGCCGCATGCTGTCGGCCGCGTGGGCGTAGTCGCGCAATGAGTAATACGCCCACCCGACGGCGCCGATATCGAAAGCCACCGCCATTCGGGCCTCCGGTGAGGCTGGATTCTTCGCCAGAAACTGTTCGTCCACCGCCAGCGCCTGTTGCGCGTAATCGAGCGCATGCGGCTGATCGCCCTGGTCCGCATAGTTGCTCGACAGGTTCTTATAAACCAAGGCCACATTGCGGCGCCACTCGTCGGAAGGTTGCAGGCTCAACACGCGCTGCCAGATCGCAAGGCTCTCGAGGTACAGAGGAATCGCGCGCCCCGGATCATTCATCACGGCGGCCTGAGTCATCAGAGACGAGGCGACTTCATTCTGCGCGCCGTTGTTATCCGGCGCTATCCGAACCAGTTTTTCCGCCAACGAGGACGACTGGCCTGCACACGAAGCAGCCCGGCTGGATGCTCCGACGAAACTTGCGTTTCTGGCTGCCTGGCGAAAATAGTGGATGGCAGTAAAGAGGGACGGCACGCCCGTGGGATCGTTCCGCAACAGCGTTTGGGTGAGCGCATCGGCTCTTTGGAGGATGTGGGAAGCCCGCTGTTGATCCCCCATGTTCGCCATGCCCGCATCCGCCGAGACTTGGGCAAGCTGGATGTAGCTTTCGATCAATTCGCGCATCAGCGCGGGGTTTCCGGCGGCATCTTTGTCCAGCGCGTCGAGATACACCAGGGTGCGTTCGATCAGCGATTGGCGCAGGCGCACGGTTCCATTGATACCCGCGAGCTCCGGCTGGATCTGGTGGATGACGGTATAGATCAGGCGCCGCGCTTCGTCAAATCGCCGTTCCGCAATCCGGCGCTGCTGGTCCGCCCGATGAGCCTGCCAGTAGAACCCGGCCAGGCCCGCCACCACCGACGACACGAGAGCCGCGCCGACCGCAGTGATGGCCTTATTCCGCGCCAGGAAGCGTGCCGCGCGGTAGGACAGGGAAGCGGGTCTCGCCTGTATCGGCCGGCACTCCAGGAAGCATCGCACATCAGCGGCCAACTGCTCGACCGAAAGATAGCGATGGTCCGGGTCCTTCGCCAGGGCCTTGCGCAGTATGCAGTCGAGGTCCCCTTGGATGGGCCCGTCATGTTCCCAAACCGGGTCCTCCTCGCAAATGGCTTTGACCAGCCGTGCAGGCCCGGCGGCACCGGCGGGATACGGAAGCCGTCCGGTTAACAGCACGCAAAGCAGCACGCCCAGGGAGTAGACATCAGTCGAGGTGCTGATGGCACGTCCCAACATCTGCTCCGGACTGGCATATTCCGGAGTCATCGCCGCGATCGTATTGCCGGCCGGCTCCTGAGTGAGCAACCTGGCAATGCCGAAATCCAGCAGCTTCGGCACGCCATCCGGCGAAACCAGAATATTCGCGGGCTTCAGATCGCGGTGCACCACCAGGTTGCGATGAGCGTATTGCACCGCTTCGCACACCTGGATAAATAGCCGCAGCCGTTCCGCGCGGGACAGGCGATTCTCCTGGGCGAAACGGTCGATTGGCGTCCCGTCGACAAACTCCATCACCAGGTAGGGAGCGCCGTCGGCGGCTGCGCCGCCATCCAGAAGCCGGGCGATGTTCGGGTGTTCGAGTTGCGCCAGGATCTGGCGCTCTTTGCGAAACTGCTCGGCCAGTTCCGGCCCGCCGATTCCGGGCCGGACGAACTTCAGCGCCACCCGCTTGTGGAACTGGTCGTCGTCGCGCAGCGCTTCATACACCAGGCTCATGCCGCCGGCGCCGATGCGGCGCAGGATGCGGTACGGTCCGAAGGAGTCGCCTGCCGCTGCGGCCCGGGTGTTCTGTGCCGTGTGCCGCGCTTCCATTTCGAGCGCGCCACGCTCCCACGCGGCGGGAGCGGCGTCCAGCGCCGCCAGCAGCGAGCGAACCGCCTCGGAAGTGGTGGTGTCCTCTCCGCACTCGCGCGCGAGGAACGCGCTTTGTTCGCCCGTTGGAAGTTCCAGCGCGGCGTGAAACAACTGCTCGACACGCGCGAGATCGAGCGCGCCGTCAGAACCCGGAGACTTCATTGTGCAACCACGCTTTCGCGAATCGCCAGTCCCGCTCGACCGTGCGCAGCGAAAGATCCAGCACGGCAGCGATCTCGGGGGCGTCAAGCCCCCCGAAAAACCGCAGCTCCACGACCTTGGCGTGCCGCGGATAATCCAGCGACAGTTTGTCGAGCGCCCGGTCGACATCCAGCAGGTCCGGATCGGAGGCGGGCGCATGCATGGGCAAGGGGGCGCCGGCATCGCGTTTCGATGCGCGGCGCCGGCGCGCATGGTCGATCAGGATGCGCCGCATCATTTGCGAGGCCACCGAGATGAATTGGCCGCGCGCCTTCCAATCGATGGATTGCAGAGGCGACAGGCGCAGGTACAGTTCATGGACCAGGGCCGTGGCCTGCAGCGTATGCCCGGCCGCCTCGTCGCGCAGAAAGTGCCCGGCGAGGCGCCGCAAATCGTCATATACAAGCTTGGTCAATTGATCGAGCGCGTCGTCGCTCCCTTCATGCCATCTCTGCAGCCAGAAGGTAATACTCGGCGGCGTCTTCCCCCCTATACACCCATCCACGCTGAGACATTCTACCAATCCCGTGGCGGGGTCGAGTCCAATTTTGCGCCTTATAAGCATCCCGGAAGTACTGGACGGGGGATGCGAGGAACACATGAAACGAACAAGCAGATGGTTCCGTTGTGGATGGTGGATTGTACTGGCTGGAGCGTCGATCGGGCCGGCTGTTGCCGGAGGCGATCCGGTGATCTTGGGGACAACTGTGAACATAGCCAAGACGCCGCAGCAGTTGATTATTGTGGGGCAGAATTTCGGTAGTTCCCGGCCCACAGTGCAACTCGACGGGCAGACGCTTTCCGTCGAAAGTTCCTCGTTCACGACCGTGGTTGCGGACCTACCGGCGGGTCTCTCGGCCGGTTCCTACTTGTTGGTGCTTACCGTCCGGAACAATGAACACGAGGACGGACACGCAAATTCGAGTGTGTCGTTCAATTTGACGTTGGGCAATGGGGGCTTGCCGGGACCGATGGGACCCGCGGGACCCGCGGGCGCTAAAGGTCCGGCCGGGCCCGCCGGAGCCATCGGCCCTCCGGGGCCCGCCGGCGCT
>Ga0335081_10001465_pt1 | contig 37702 bp, 35 predicted proteins | sample Lox_Sample_35_FD_206713 | JGI IMG/M metagenome (GOLD analysis project Ga0335081, IMG submission 206713) | Soil microbial communities from Loxahatchee National Wildlife Refuge, Florida, United States - Lox_Sample_3.5 | ecosystem: Environmental > Terrestrial > Soil > Wetlands | place: USA...
CAGCAGCAATTCACGTTTTAACAAATTGTGCTAGAATATAGCAAGCAAAAAAGGAGCAAAGGGGTAAAAGGAAATGATTACCACCTGCGCGGAGCGACAACTGTCGGGAAAGAAAAAGGAAAAAGCCAAAGACTAAGGAAGACAAAAAGTGAAAATCCCATCGGCGCCGCTCATTTGCGGCAAGAATATCCGCAGCTGTTCGGGAAAGAGGGAAAACAGCATAACGAAAATTCATCCACAAAAGTTAATCCATAATTGAAGAAGGAGGAATACCATGTATACACTCGTAGATTTCATCACTCATGTCAAGGGTATCGAGTACATCCTGTCTCTTCTTGCTATTGCGGCGTTCCTGGTGTTCTGGGAGAGCCTGAAGCCCAGACCGTTCAAGACCGTGGTCAATACGGGAAGGGACGATCTTACGTATATCAGGGAGTCCGGCGGAATCGGTCACCTCATGAAGAACGTGGGTAGGATAGCGGCGGCGCCATTCATTGGTCTCGCCTATATTGTGATGCTGCCGATCGGGTTCTTCTTGGTCTTGGCCGCCGCTGTGGTCAACCTTGCCGTAAAAGGCGGCGCGGCCGTCGCAGGGAAGAGCATGACCTTTGAATGGAGGCCCGTGGAGGCGTATCTCGCAGGAAGGAAGAGGAAAAAGGAAAAAGCCGAGTCCAAAAAAGACGCCATGAATTAAGTTCCATTCCATGATTGGGGAAAGGAAGGGAGAAAAGAACATGAAAAAGAGAGCATGCATCGTCTTGGGGCTGTGTTTGGGCATCCTGTTTGCGGCAAATCTCTACGCGGGGAAGGAGTCGAGCCAATCGGCGTCATCCCCAGCAGTACGTCTTCCGGGGATTCGCGTGTTGAGCAACATTTCAGACATGTATGAACCGGTAACGTTCGACCACGCGAAGCATGTAGTGATAGCGGTCAAATGCGATACATGCCACCATCACGGGAACGGCGCGGCGTCGACATGTCAGCAGTGCCACAACCTGAACCCTTCGGTTTTCAAGAATTCGGTTGTCCACAATTTTTTACCTTGTTCCAGTTGCCACAGTGCTCCTGATCCCGGAAATCCCGCGATGCCGGGGCTCAAGGTCGCGTACCACCAGAGGTGTTTCAAATGCCACCTAGGGATGAGCGACGTGGGTCTGGATCCAAAGGGGTGTACGGAACTCTGCCATGCCAAAAAGGTGAAACAGGTAGGGATGCAGACCCGGCCGTAGCGCCGTTGGTCTGCACACGTGCAGAAAACAAGTGAGAGCGCGACTAAGGAGGTTTCCATGACGAAAGAAGCCAAACAACCTGCAGACAGCCCCCTCGATGAGAAGAAAAACGAGGAGAAGAAAGACCCCGGTTTACAGATGAACAGGCGGGTCTTTTTGGGGACGGCTGGCGCGATCGGAGGCACGCTACTTCTCGGCCGTCCGGGCAAGTCTTTTGCCGCCGAGGACTTTGAAGGGTATCCCAATAGCTTCGGCTTGTTGACAGACCTAACGGCCTGCGTTGGATGCCGAAGCTGCGAGAGGGCATGCAACAAGGTCAACGGGCTGCCAGCGCCGGACAAACCCTTCGACGATGTCTCCGTTTTCGAAGAGAAGCGAAGGCCTACGGAGAAGGCGTACACAGTGGTCAATCGGTATGAAAATCCGAATGACAAAAGCAAGCCGATCTACCGGAAAATACAGTGCAACCACTGCAAGGAACCGGCCTGTCTTACGTCCTGCCCCATCCACGCCTATTCGAAGACGCCGGAAGGGGCGGTCAAGTACAATCCCGACCTGTGTTTTGGGTGCCGCTACTGCATGACGGCATGTCCTTTCTACATTCCGGCCTACAATTACTGGAGCGCATTAGAGCCGCGCATCCAGAAATGCACCATGTGCTATCCGCGGATCAAAGAGGGCAAAATGACCGGATGTGCCGAAGCCTGCCCCGTGGGGGCGATCACCTTCGGGAAGCGCGAGGAACTGATCAAAATAGCCAGGGAGAGAATAGATAATAATCCCGGAAAATATGTGAATCATATTTACGGCGAGCACGAGGTGGGAGGCACGAATTGGATTTATATCGCGGGAATCCCCTTCGAACAGCTCGGCTTCCCAACAAATCTTCCCAAGACGCCGCTCATTGAAGAGACCAAGGGCTTCCTCACCTCGGTTCCCATTGTGCTAACGGCATGGCCGGCACTCTTCGGGACGATCTACGCAGCGTTGCGCCATAGAGAAGAATTCGATAAGGAAGAGAAAGAGAAAGAAGAAAAGGAAAAAGGGGAGGTGAAAAAATGAGCACGAACATGGCTATCAAGACTGAAGCGCGGCCAAGAAACTTCCAGTCATGGTTCATGGGCAAACTGCTGATGGGCATGACCTGGCCTGAATACTTAAGGAGTCTGCTCACTCCGTTCAATATCGTCGCCGCGATCATCCTGTGCGTGGGGCTGCCGCTCATTGTGATGCGTTTTGTCTTCGGGCTCTACATGGTGACCGAAGCGTCGAACGATTACCCCTGGGGTTTGTTCCTTGGTTGGGGACTTTTCGGCGGCGTGCCGCTGTCGGCCACCGGATTCGTCATGGCTACGGCGTACTATATCTTCGGATACAAGAGGTACCATCCACTCCTGAGGCTCGCGGTGCTCGCAGGTTTTTTGGGGTATTTATTCGCCGTCGTGTACCTCCTGAACGATCTGGGCAGGCCGTGGCGGATCTACTATCCCATGATCATAGGGTTCGGCACGCAATCGGTGCTGTTCCTGGTGGCTTGGCACGTAGCCTTATACCTGACGGTCCAATTTATTGAGTTCAGCCCCGCCATGTTGGAGTGGCTGAGGTCGCAGAGGGTGCGCAAATGGGCGGTGATGGTTACGATCGGCATGACGATCGCCGGCATCATACTCTCGACGCTCCATCAGTCCGCTCTCGGCGCGATGTACCTGCTTGTCCCGGGAAAGCTTCACCCGCTGTGGTACAGCCCGTACATTTGGGTGTTTTTCCTTTGTTCGAGTATCTATGCTGCTCTGGCAATGGTGATTGTTGTGAGTACACTTTCGATCCGCTTTCTGAAGAAGAGGACCGACGAGACGTTTCGGGAGAGCCTGCCCACGCTGACGCTCGGCTTGGGGCAGGGCGCTGCCGTTGGAATGTTTGTCTATTTCGTATTCAAGATCATCGGCATTGCCCATGGCAATAACTGGGGCCTCCTGAACACCCCATACGGCTACTGGTTCCTGGTCGAGCTCATCGGGTTCGTCCTGGTCCCTATGCTGCTGTTCACCTACGGCGTGAAAAAACAGAGCGTCGGCGTCGTACGGTTTGCGGCCTTCTATGCCGTGGTTGGGATTATCGTCAACAGGCTCAACGTCTCTATTATTGCATTGAACTGGTTGCTCCCGCATCACCTCGAAGACATCATTCCCGGGTGGAAAGAAACGATGGTTGTGTTTGCAATCGTGACGATTCATATACTGATTTTCCGCTGGATTTTGAACCGTATGCCCGTGCTTCATGCGGACCCGGAGTACGAGTCTCACTAAAGGCGACGAGAAGTTAACAAGGGAGGTAAGGAGATAAAGACAAATTCTTGGCACGTAATCGTAAATTCGAAAAAAACTTCCTTTAAGATTTCGATATCCGGCTTCGAATATGTCCTAACTCTTCTTGCCTCTGTAGATGGGTAGTAATGCCCAAACCGCCCGATGCTGTGCATACTGGGGTATCTATGGAGAAAGGAAAGCGTACAGTCAGTTTCGCGCTGTTTCTTCTTACTGCATGCCTGCTGTATGTCGGCGTTGCTGCTGCAGGAATGGGGGCTTCGGGAGAATCACAGGCATGTCTCTCGTGCCATGCCCGGCCCGCTATCATGGTAACATTCCAGAATAACGAATTCGTCGAGGCTTACGTGAATCCGGATGCGCTCAAGGCCTCTGTCCATCATGCGCTTCTGTGCTCCCAGTGCCATCCCGATTTTTCCGAAGGGAATCATCCACGGCGGCTGTTCCGGAGTAAATTGCAGTACCAGATCAGAGCTGCGCTCGTGTGCACGCGGTGCCACAGCAATGAACAGATCAAGACGAAGAGCATCCACGCTGCGCTTTTGAGCGAAGCACGAAAAGGCAAGGCGCTGATCTGTACAAACTGCCACGGTTCTCACGCAATACAACGCATCACGGAGACGCTGAAATTTGCAAGCGAAGAAAAATACTGCATGAAGTGCCACCGCCATGCCATGCAGGTGACATTCAGGAACGGAGAGACGCTTTCCGCGACGGTAAACATTTCCGAGCTTCAAACCTCGGCGCACAGTAAGCTCTCCTGTTCCGACTGCCACTACGGTTTTTCCTCTGAAGAGCACCCGAAGCGGAATTTCGGGACGATGCGGGATTACACTCTGGCGCTGTCGGAGATCTGCAGGCGTTGCCATTTCGATAAATATACGAAGACACTCGAAAGCATCCATTATACTTTGCTCAGTCAGGGGAACATGCAGGCCCCCGTCTGCACAGATTGTCACGGCGCGCACGCAATCTCGCATATCGGCAAGGAGCGGGTCCTCATTGCGAGACGTTGCCAGAAGTGCCATCAGGACATCTACGCCGTCTACGCAAAAAGTGTCCACGGGAGCGCCCTGATCGATGAGAACAATCAGGATGTGCCGGTATGTACAGACTGCCATACCACTCATAATATCGAAAACCCGCTTTCCCAGTCCTTTCAAGAGCGGATACCGGATATGTGCGGAAGCTGTCATGCCAATGAAGCGGTCGTCGGCAAATACGGCCTATCAACCGCCGTCCTGGACAACTACCTATCGCACTTCCACGGCATCACGCTGAAATTTTACCGCATGCAAAAGGAAAAGCTGAATAAACTGGCAAGACCCATGGCGGTCTGCACCGACTGTCACGGTACGCACAATATCATGAGCACCGTCGAACCCAACACGACTATTAACATCAAGGCCAATCTCGTCAAGCGGTGCCGGAAATGTCATGCAAACGCGTCCGAAAATTTTCCCGACTCATGGCTGTCCCATTACGAGCCGAGCATGGCGCGGGCCCCGCTGGTCTTTTTGGTGACACTCGTGTTCAAGATATTTATCCCTTTCCTCGTGGTGGGACTGGTATTACAGATCATGCTCCATATATGGCGCTTCGTGGTGAACAGGTAGCAAATAGGGGAGGATATGGACGAAGGCACGACTATAAGTGAAGAGCGGATAAGGAGATTCCATCCCGCCCGAATCGTTGAACACTGGGTGCACGTGCTTTTCTTCGCGACGCTCGTCTGCACCGGACTCTCCCAGCGATTCTACATGCTCGATGTATCTCAATGGTTCATTATCGAACTGGGCGGAATTGACAGCGTCAGGATTATCCATCGTTTCGCGGGAGTCCTTTTCTCACTCGCCGTCATCACGCATATTTCCGTAGCGGTCGTGGGCATTGTCTATAGAAAATGGCAGCCCACCATGGTCATCACGAAAAAAGATTTTACCGATGCCATCCATAATATCAGGTATTACCTCGGACTCGAAATCGAACCGGCCGAGGGGGGACGCTACACATACAAGCAGAAGTTCGAGTACTGGGCCATCCTTACCGGTGCGCTTATCATGATGGCCACGGGATTTATCCTGTGGTTCCCCGTCATGATCACGAAGTTTTTGCCCGGGGAGACCATCCCGGTGGCGGAGGTCCTGCACGCGAGCGAAGCTCTCGTCGTGTTCCTCATCATCTCCATCTGGCATATCTACAACGCGATCTTCAGCCCCGAGGTCTTTCCTCTCGATACGTGCATCTTTTCGGGCTGCATCTCGAAGGAGCGGATGCTCCAGGAACACTCGCTTGAATTTACCAAACGGGAGGAGGCGCCGCCCGATGTGACGTCCACGGCATAGCAATTAGGAATCACTTATAATTGAAAAAATTGAAATAACGTGCAATTCTGAAGACTTTCTTCAGATTTTCTTACTCATTCTGGACGTGGCTGGTATATAATTCATTTATGAACAAGGGCAGGGGGAGTCTGCGCAAGCGGATAACGCTGATTATTGTGTTGGGCATTTCGATCATCCTGACTGGTCTGGGGATCGCAAGCCATTACATTATTGAGAAGAACATAGAAGATTCCCTGAATAGAAAGCTGGCGCTGTCACGCCTTGTGCGGCATAACATCGACAACACCATAAAGGACAACATCAACCGTCTCTACGACATTTCGCTATCGGGCGTCGTAGATCTGCAGAACAGTGATTTCCGGCCCGAGAAGGAGGCAATCAAGGCAGCATACCGATATTCTATATTCACCGACGGCGTTTTCCTTCTCGACAAAGGAGGTACGGTGATTCTGAACTATCCCGAGCGAATCAGGGAGGCCTCACTGAATGTGATGAGCATTGAACCGGTGAACAGAATGCTTTCCCTCGGGAAACCCGTCGTTTCGAATGTCTATACCGTCGAGCCAACGAAGAAGAAGGTACTCTACGTGCTTGTGCCGCTGAAGGACAAGAACGGAGTCACCGTCGGAGTCGCGGGAGGGCAAATCGATACGACAAATCCTGTTTTCCTACAAAAACTGGGATTGATCGACATGGGGAGAAATGAGTTCATCGATGTCGTGGACTCCAACGGTGTGATACTGGCGTCGTCGGTCCCATCCCGAATGTTTACTCTATACAACCGCGATAATATTTTCACCACCTTAATCGGCAAACATCAGGAACAGGTGACGACTTGCTACTCCTGTCACGTTGCTGGCAACAAGAACGTGAAAGTTCCGACCATTCTCGCATTCGCCCCCCTTGAGACCGCCCCGTGGGGCATAGCCATCCAGGAGCCGCGAGGGTACGTGTTCTCGCCCATTGCAAAACTGAGGAGGAATTTCGTCGTGCTCGGCGTGTTCTTCATGGGGATCGCGCTGCTGCTGACGGTCGGGATAAACCGCAGCATCGTAAATCCCCTGAAGATCCTGATATGGGGCGCAGATCGCATCGCGAAAGGCGATCTGTCGAAGCCGATTTCGCCTCAAGGCAGTGACGAGATCGGGGTCCTGAGCCGGTCTTTTGAAACCATGCGGATAAAATTGGTCGAGTCCCTGGACCGGATCATGCGGCAGAATCTTGATCTCGAACACCGGGTGCAGGAGAGGACGCGGCAGATCAAGGAAAGCCAGAAGCAGGCCGAATTCCTTTTGAAAAAGATCATTACCACGCAGGAGGATGAGAGGAAGAGGATTGCACGTGGACTCCACGACGCCACGCTCCAGGACCTCTCCGCGGCCCTCATGCGGATCGACATGTGCAGGCTCCATCCCGACAAGGTCACTGAACAAGAAGTGTACAAGATACGGGAAATCGTCCTGAGCGCCTGGAACGGCGTGCTCAGCATCATCCAGAACCTGAGGCCGACGCTCCTCGATGATCTCGGGCTCACCGCAGCGATTAAGTCGCTCCTGGGCACCCACCTCGGCGAAAAGGGCATCAACTATTTCATGAATGCCGACGGAGTGAAGGACAAGCGATTCCGCCCGGTGGTGGAGATCACCCTTTTCAGGATCATACAGGAAGCCATCGTGAACATCGCGCGGTACGCGAAGGCGGAGAACGTCTTCGTCCTGTTCAAGATAGCGGACAACACGGTTCACGTGGAAATTGAAGACGACGGTGAAGGGTTCGATCTCAGTGCGGTCTTCGGTACGCATGAAATAAAAGACCGCAGAGGATTGGGCCTCATGGGCATGCAGGAACGGGTGGGCCTACTCGGGGGAAAGTTCGGAATATTCTCTCAGCCCGGCATCGGCACGAAGATACACCTGCAGATCCCCCTGGCGTCTTCGGAGATTTTAAATGCTTAAGAAGAAAGTCCTCATTGCGGACGACCACGCGCTCGTGCGTGAGGGCATCGCTGCGTTTCTGAAGCTCTGCGACGACATCGAAGTCGTCGGGGAGGCGTCTGACGGGATTGAGGCGATAGAAAAAACTAACAAACTGCACCCCGACATTATCATCATGGACATCAATATGCCGAAACTCGGCGGGCTTGAGGCGACCATCGAGATCAAGAAGACGCACCCCGACATTAAGGTGCTCGTGCTTACTCAGTATGAAGACCGGGAGTACATCTCGCGGTTTCTGAAGGCGGGCGTGTCCGGATATCTGCTCAAAAAGGCGGTAGGGAGCGACCTCATTGCGGCGCTCAAAGCGATTATCAGGGGAGATCTTTACCTCTATTCTTCTGTCGCCTCCGAGGTTGTGAAAGGGTATCTCCACGGTGACCGCAAGCTCGATATCGATACGAAGGATCCCTACGAGAAACTCACGGACAGGGAAAAACAGGTACTTAAACTGGTGGCGGAAGGGTACACACACAAGGAAGTGGCTGACATGCTCTACATCAGCGTCAAGACTGTAGTCGCTCATCAGACCAATATTGGCGAGAAACTCGGCATCCACAATCGGGCAGGGCTGATCAAGTTCGCAATCCAAAAGGGGATTATCAAGATAGACATATAGAGCCGGGCACCACCTTTTTCACCCTAAAAAACGGTAGTTGTCCTCATTCAGAGCAACTTATCCACACTATAACTGTCGCAGTTCAGGTGCCCCAACGGGTTTTCACCCAATAATTTGAACTAATGTCCGTGCATTCCCCCCTGCCAGGCGCGAAGCGTCAGGAGGGGGGCAAGCGGGCAGGCTTAGTTTTTGAAGTTTTTCTTTAGTCCCTTGCTGTTCGACATATCTCTTTATTGTTTCAAGAGTAAAGTACCGACGCCCCCAACGTAATACGCTCTATGCCAGAACACCGGTTTCCTGTAAAAATTCTTCAAATAATCGGCAAATTCTCGGCGCATTCTCTTGGAAATCGCGGATCTAAGGTTGTTTACCAATGTGGATATGTTTAAGGCAGGATGGATGTCTACAAGCAGATGCACGTGGTCTTCCTCACCGCCAAACTCGATAAGACAGCATCTCCACTCTGGAGTATGTTTGCAAACGTTTTTTCGGCGTACTTCAGCATTTTACCCGTAAATACCTCCTCCGGTATTTTGTCACCAGGACAATATGCAACCTAAACAAATAAACAGAGTGTGATTCTGATTTGTTGGATTGGCTTATCATGTTATCTAATATAGAATAGAGGCCTTAGCGTAGTCAATCGGGAGCAGATTCAGGAGATACCCGCGACGCAGCCACAAGGCCAGAAATCTTACGTGGAATCGCATGAAATGCCGATATGGACATGGATACCCGTAACCAAAGTCAAGCACCCTTACCCGAGCCAAAGGCTTTGCGTGAACTACCCGAGGTAAGAGCCGTGTGAAGTAATGCTTCTCGCACGGGCCCGTGCGGGGGGCGTCTGGAACGGACGTCCCTACCGAGATATGCCAGAACTGCTGGTTTACGGCCCATGCCGGCGCAAATGCTGCCGAAGTTATAAAAAAGACGCGGGATATGGATGCTGCGCGCAGGAGAGATCGACGTAAGGGTAAAAAAGAAAACGATTCGGTTAAGAAATAAAGTTTCACTAGGTCAGGAACTGGCCGAAGTAATGCACGTGGGAGAGGGACGTAAGATGGACTGTGGGGTGCCCTGCGGTTTGCTTCCTTCTGTGATCCGTGAATCCCCTACTACAACTGTGCAAACGGTTTAGTGGAGGGTAGTTCATGTGAACGTGGAAATTAATTTGGCACAGTAAGCAATTTATTTGCTAAAATATAACCATGGAAAGCGACATCCTGCGAGAAATAATAGACGTGGAAAAAGATATTCAGCTATCCGTAGATCATACCAGGGTGACGATGCGTGAGTGGCTCAATGCCCGAAAAAAAGAAATTGAAGAAGAACTTGCGCGCCGTGAAGTTGACATGCAGGAATCCTTTCGTCAATCCAGGGAAATGGTCATTGAGGATGCCCGAAAGAAGGCAGTGAATATTATTGCAGACGCCGAGCAACAGGCTGGTCGGATTATGAAGATTAAAAACGATAATCTCAAGGCCTTGGTGTCGAACTGTCTCCATAGAATCCTCCCCGGATGACCTATGATCGTCAGGATGGCAAAAATAGAAATTGTCGGGGCGAAAAACCTGCTGCAGGATGTGCTCTCTAGGCTTCGGGAGCTCGGAGTCTTCCACATTGAGCCGGCGACGGTCGGTTTTATCGAAGAGGGGCATGAGGACGACATCCGATCCTATATCCTTGACGAAAAAGACATGCTGGAACGGACCTTTCTCAGCGAGCTTCGAGCCAAGATTAATGAGCTACTGTCTTTTTTGCCGAAACTGCCAGTCAGAAGCAGCTATCTAGACCCGCGTCCGGTCATTGATACGGTGGCTGCAACCATCGAACGGCATATTGCGATGACCAAGAGACGGAATGAGCGAAAGGAGTCGCTCGGAAAGGAACTCAGCGAACTTCAGCGTTATGCAGTTTTCCTCGGGACGTTATCGCCGCTTATTGGCAATGTCAAGGAAACACCGGATCTGGAATTCATCGGCCTAACAATTCGAGAGCCCGACATGGTGCTTCGTTTGAAAGAGGCCCTCTCGCGCATCACAGACTGGAAGTTCGAGCTTACGACGGAGCCAGCGAAGGACGGTTCGCTCGTTGGACTCATTACAGTGGAAAAGGACCTTGCCGACAGGGTCAAAAAGACCTTGAGCGACGAGCAAATACCTGAACTTATCTTTCCACCGGCCTTCAGCAGTTTCAGCTTTTCTGAAAAGATCGCCTACGTCGAAAAGCGGGTCGCCGAGGTCATCAGCGAGAGGGAAGGAATCGATGCGATGCTTTCCCAGTATTCTCGGCGGTGGGTGCCAATCTACCGGAGCGTGCGTGAATGGATAGACGATCGGCTTTCGATCCTTTCCACGACCGCGGCAGCCTTCGAAACACGCATGTGCTTCTTCATCGACGGATGGATGCCTGCAAGGGATGTGGCCCAGGTGAGAAAGAATCTTGCGGATTCCTATCACGGCAGCGTCATGCTAGAGGAGAAGGAAATCCGCGAGGAAGATCTTGGACGGGTGCCGATCATCCTTAAGAACCCTCCCTATTTTAAGCACTTCGAAATTTTTACGAGCCTGCTTCCGCTGCCGGTTTATACTTCTTACGATCCGACGCCGTTCATCGCGATTTTCTTTCCCGTGTTTTTCGGTATGATTCTGGGAGATGCCGGATACGGCCTCCTCCTTGCGGGCATTGCGCTCGTGCTGAAACGGAAATTTGGGCAGCGGAAATTCGTCAAGGACGGCTCCTCCATCCTGCTGGTCGCATCATTGTATACTATCATTTTTGGAGCGCTCTTCGGGGAGTTCTTCGGAGACCTGCCGGGACGAATCTTCCATCTTCATCCGCTCTGGTTGGAACGACGCACCGCGGTTGTTCCGATGATATTTTTCACCCTTGCGGTGGGGGTGGCCCACGTACTTCTCGGACTGGTATTCGGAGTCATTGCGGAGTTTCGGAAAAAAGAAATGAAAGAGGCCGTCTATAAACTGTTGAGCATCATCATCATCTTGGCGCTGATCGTCGTCCTCGCCTCCTTCTTCGGTTTCTTTCCCATGATACTTGCCAGACCGGTCATCATCGCCATCTTGTTCCTGACCCCGTTCCTGTTCTTTACCGGCGGCTTGCTGGCGCCACTGGAGCTTTTGAAGAGCATCGGGAATATCATTTCTTATGTGCGTATCATGGCCATTGGGCTCACCTCCGTCCTTCTCGCATACGTTGCGAACAACCTCGGTGGTTTGACCGGCGACGTCGTGATCGGAGTTGTCGTGGCAGGGCTGATCCATCTGCTCAATATTGTTCTCGGAGTGTTCTCGCCCACAATCCATTCGCTGAGGCTCCACTATGTCGAATTCTTCAGCAAATTCATAGAGCACGGCGGGAGGAGGTTTGAGCCGTTGAAGAGGCAGGGATGATGATTTCTAAGATGCAGAATGATGTCCTTGAGTTGGCGATAGATCGATTTGCTACCCCAAAAGCGGAAATGCCGATATTTTGAGAACGCATTATTATTGAAAAAATAATGAAAAGGGAGGTTCCTATGAATTATGAAAAGGCGCTTATCGCGTTGAGCGCAGCACTGGCAATCAGCTTCCCCGCCCTTGCGACGGCTTGGGCGCAGTCAAAGATCGGCGCTGCAGGCGCCGGGTCTCTAGCTGAAAAACCTGAACTGACCGGTACGATCGTAATCCTCGTTGCCATCCCCGAGACCATGGTTATTCTCGGTTTCGTTGTGGCAACGATGATCCTCTTCACGGTGAAATAGCAATGAGCTCCCGGGCGTTGATCGAGTCGCTCCGGTTGTCCGGCGAGGAGAAGATTCGTCTGATCCGACAGGAGGCCGAGCAGGAGGCAAAAGCTCTGCAGGAGGCCGCGGCTGTGAAGATCGAGGAACTACGCAAAAACTATGCGGACAAACTCACTTCCGCGGAGGGAGATGAAACACTGCACGCTCTGGCAGAGGCGGGCAGCCGCGCCCAGAGAGTGCGATTGGAGGCGGAAAGAGGTCTTTCCGACCGCCTCTACTCGATTGCCCGTTCTTCACTCCATCTGCTTCGGGATAATGGTTATCCGGCAGTTTTTGAAAAACTCGCGCTTGAACTGCCCTCTTTCCCCTGGAAACTTGTACGCGTCAATCCGGATGATGTGGGATTGGCGCGAAAGCATTTTCCCGGCGCTGAAATCATTCCTGTGGAGAACACCGCCGGGGGAATGGAGGCGACAGTGGCTGACGGCACGGTCAGGGTCATCAATACCTTCGAAAAAAGGCTTGAGCGGGCATGGAGCGAATTGATCCCGCTCCTTGTCAAGGATGTTTACCGGGAGGTGTCCGATGGACCTTCTTTGCAGTCCCGCTGACCGGGGATATCCTGCGGACTATCTCTTGGTCAGGATCAAGGGCAGGCGGTCCCGGCTCATCAGGGACTGGAAACGCCTGACCTTTGATGCAGCGCTGTTCGATACCTCCCCCGCATCGATACCGGACGGGTTGTTTAAAGTAAAATCTCCGGTGTCGATCGGTGCCGAACTTGTCCGGGAATACCGCTGGGTTTATGAGCAGATGAATCGGCGGCTCCGCGAGATATTCGCCCCCTTTTTTCTATACACGGAGCTGAGGACCGTTTTCATGTGCCTCAGGCGTCTCAAGGACAGGAAAGCCGGTGCACTTGATGAACTGCTCGCCACTAGCCTGCTTTCCGACAGGGTGAAAGACATTCTGCTGGTCAGCGAGGATTTGAAAGCTGCCGTTGAAAGGATTGAAGAGTTTTTTTCTTCCCAATCGCCGCGGTATGCAGGGCTGGCCGCGACGTTGGAGAGTGAGGGTCTGCGCGGTTTCGAACAGCAGTTTACGGACCGCTATCTGACTGAGACAATGAGATCAAGGGTCCATCCGATCATGAAAGAATTTTTTTCCCGGCTGATTGACGCGCGGAACGCCATGAGCTTTTACAAATATCTGCGATTGGATCTGACTAAGCTTCCGGCTGTTATCGCTGGCGGCACCATCGAGGAAGCAAAACTGTTGGAAATTGCCAGGTCCGACGACCTGGTTAAAGCGTCCGCGTTGATCCAGGAATTGACCGGTGTTCCCGTCGAGCGGACTGATCCGACATCCGTCGAGCTTGCGTTATACCGCGGCATGACACGATGGCTAAGGAAAGCCGGACGTGAACCCTTCGGCGTTGCTCCTATACTTGATTATCTCTGGCGCTGTTCCATTGAAGCAATGAATCTGCGTGTACTCTATTACGGAAGGGATCTTGAACGGGAGGTAATCGCAGCTGAAATTGTGCAACCCTGATGGGGTCGGCAGATGGAGAACCAGTCACGTAACAGGCATGGGAAGTAGTGCATATTTAAAAAATGCGGATCAGGCAGTGGATAGAATCGTGAGGAATTGGGAAAAGGCAGGAGCGGGAGGAATGCCGATATGGAGTCGTTCCTGGCAGAGGGGCTTTTTCTGTGACCTTGGTTTTTGCTATGTTGCATGTCCCTGCATATCCCGGAGAGATTCTGATGAAAAATGTCGCCTTTTTAACACCCCCTGACGTGAAGTACGGCTTCAGCTTAAGCGGGGTGGCACAGCATACGTCGGAGACCCATGAGGCCGAGGAAGCGCTGAGAAAGATCATGGCTGAGGGAGATAACGGGCTCATCATCATCGAGGAACGTCTCCTAGCGGGCATGCCGGAAAACCGGATCCCCGAGTTTGAGCACGCTTGGCACGGGATTCTCCTGGTACTTCCATCGCCAGTAAAACCTCCTGCCGAGGTTGAGGATTATGCAGCACGCCTCATCAGAAGGGCCATCGGCTATCATGTGAGGCTCAAGATTTGATGATATCTAATTTTCCGGTCCGGATATCCGGCGCCGGAGCGGACATTTAAACAAAATATTCTTATGAGCGGAAAGATACTGGGCATATCAGGACCTACCGTGAGCGTCGATCTCAAAGGGCTCAAGCTGTACGAACGCGTTTATGTGGGGCATGCCATGCTCACGGGGGAAGTGGTGAGGATCGAAAAGAACAGGGCCGTGGTCCAGGTCTATGAGGATACACGTGGCCTTGCGGCAGGCGAACCGGTAAAAGGCGTGGGGATGCCGCTTACGGTCCGTTTGGGGCCAGGTCTTCTCGGCGGTATGTTCGACGGTCTTCAGCGTCCTCTTGAACGGCTCAAGGCAGAAATGGGGCCGTTCATCACTGGGAGCAGGGAGATATATGCCCTTGATTACATGAAGCGATGGGAATTTGTTCCTGTGCTGAAAAACGGCGACGCTGTCTGTCCCGGACAGGTCATCGGGACGATTCAGGAGGGGCAGTTCCAGCATTCCATTATGAGCGGACCCAACGAGTCTGGGATCATTGCCAGGATCGCGAGCGGCAGCATCAGTCTTGACGAACCGCTCGGTGATTACGCCGACGAGCGGGAGGTCCCTGGCTGCCATGAGTGGCCAGTGCGTATTGCCAGGCCTTTCAGAAGGAAGTTCTCGCCCATCGAACCGCTCATCACGGGCCAACGAAGCATCGATTTTCTCTTTCCCCTGGCCCGTGGAGGGACGGCGATTTTCCCCGGCGGCTTTGGAACTGGGAAAACGATCCTTGAACAGTCAGTGGCGAAATTCGCCGATGTGGACCTCGTTGTCTATGTCGGATGCGGAGAGCGCGGCAACGAAATGGCGGACATGATCGCCGAATTCGAGGAACTGCGGGACCCTTGGACCAAACGGCCACTTCGTGAGCGGACTATTCTCGTAGTTAACACCTCGAACATGCCCGTTGCCGCCCGTGAGGCCTCAATTTACACGGCCGTCACTATGGCTGAATACTACCGTGATATGGGATACCATGTGCTATTCCTTGCGGACAGCCTTTCGCGCTGGGCTGAGGCACTTCGCGAGATTTCGGCGTCGCTCGAGGAAATGCCGGGAGAAGAAGGATACCCGACCTATCTTTCCTCGCGGCTGTCTGGCTTTATGGAACGCGCGGGCGTTGTGGAAACCCTGAACGGTAAGATCGGATCGCTCAGCATGATTTTGTCAGTCTCGCCACCCGGCGGTGATTTTACCGAACCTGTTACCCAGGCCTGCCTAAGGACCACCGGCTCGTTTCTCATGCTCGACACTTCACTGGCGCATCGCCGGCACTACCCGGCCATCAACTGGTTTCAGAGCTATTCTCTCTACGCCGGCGATGTCGCTGTGCATTATCGCAAAAAAATTTCTGCTGAATGGGATGATATGCTGGTTCGGTGCCGGCAGATCCTGCAGCAGGAGGAATCACTCAGGGAAGTAGCGGAAATCGTAGGAGCGGAAGGCTTGCAGGATGCGGACCGTCTGCTGATGCTCACGGCTGAACGCATACGTACGGATTTTCTTCAACAGAATGCTTACACCGAAGATGGATTTTCGCCGCCGGAAAAGACGTTGGCCCTCATCAGGCGGATCATTAATGACCACGACCAGGCCGCGGGGAAACTGAAGGAAGGGATGACACTGGACGAAGCGGTAAAACAGACGACAAATAACAAATAATGGAACGGAGGACGGTCAGAAAAAGATTTGCCAGTCCTTCATTTGACTTCTTTATTCTTTATTCCGGGAATCACTATGCGACTTTCAGAACATATATACCGTACCATATCAACCGTAGCCGGTCCGCTTCTGTTCGTGCAGAATGTTTTCAGCGCAAGGATCGGGGAGGTCGTGACGATCCATACTCCCGACGGCCGAAACATGGAAGCCGAAGTGCTTGAAATCGACGGGGACACGGTGCTCATTGAAGCCTACGGCGGCACGCAGGGCCTCGACATCGAGCGGACTTCAGTATCGTTCACCGATGCAGCCAAGAAGGTTCCCCTGTCATCGGATATCATAGGTAGGATCTTTAACGGGTCTTTTGAGCCAAAGGACGGCGCGCCCATGTTCATCCCCGAGAAATTGACGCCGATCACCGGCGCGCCGATCAATCCGTCGGCACGTGCTAGGCCGGCAGATTTCATCGAGTCCGGTTTTTCGCCGATCGACGGTTTGAATACGCTCGTACGAGGCCAGAAGCTGCCGGTGTTTTCCGCGGCGGGTCTGCCGTCAAAAGAGGTTGTAGCTGCCATCCTGAGGAATTCCCGCCTTGCGGACAGTTCGAAAAAATTCATCGTGGTCTTTGCAGCTCTCGGTCTGACCTTTCATGAATATGCCTTCTATTTGAAGGTGCTGGAAGACATGAAAACGGGATTCGTGGCCTTCGTGAACATGGCTGACGAGCCGGTCATGGAGCGGCTTCTTGCTCCACGGTTTGCACTGACCGTTGCGGAATACCTTGCCTTTGAAAAAGGGATGGATATTCTTGTCATCATCACGGACATGACGAACTACTGCGATGCCTTGCGGGAAATATCCACTGCCCGCGAGGAACTGCCCGGCAGACGAGGCTACCCTGGATACATGTACTCCGACCTCGCGTCACTCTACGAACGGGCAGGAAGGATCTACGGGAAGGAGGGATCGGTTACCATGGTGCCGGTCGTGACCATGCCCGAGGACGATATTACCCATCCTATTCCCGACCTGACCGGTTACATTACCGAGGGCCAGATCGTGCTTTCACGGGAGCTTCACCAAAAAGGCATATTTCCGCCCATAGACGTGCTTCCGAGCTTGTCGCGGCTGATGCAGAAAGGGATCGGTGAAGGGCACACACGCGCCGATCACCGGAAAGTCTCGAACTATCTCTATAAATATTATGCAAAGGGCCGGGAGCTCCGAAGGCTTGAAGCCATCGTGGGCAGGGATGGTATGACCAAGTCGGACATTCTCATGCTCGATTTTGCCGACGCTTTTGAGCGGGATTTCGTGGGACAGGGTATGATTAGGCGGACGGTAATCGAAACACTCGACGCGGGAGTGGCGCTGATGAGGAAGTTTTCGCTGGAAGTGAATTGACGACATCTTGAGCTCTGGACTCAGGAGTCCGCTGTGCAAGATGATCCACCTACTCCATAGTTTTGCCAAATCTCTGCAACCTCCTGTGGTGCCTCCACAATCGTCGTGGGGAACGTCAAGGACAACAGAGAGGGTATTGATGGGGAAGCAGCGTGAACCAGTAGCTCCACAAATGGCCGTTCGACCGGATCGGCAAGATGTTCACGGGTGCCTAGCAAACGGGTGACACATCTGCGAACAGAATCAATAACTGCTCTCAGCAGTAACAGAATCTGTGAGGCTCCGGCCTAGAGGCCCGGGAGGATGTCAAGAATGTATCTTCAAATACGAGCTAATAAATCCGAAGTGATCCGGGGGGTTGTTGCATGATCCATACGACCCGTACCAACCTGCTTCTGCTGAAAGACAAGTCCCGGTCCGTGGTGAACAGTATCGGGATACTCAAGGCGAGGAAGCAGGCGCTAATCAAGGAATTTCTTGCTGCTACCCTGCCGTTCCTGCGGTCCCGGGAGGAAATCAGACAATTTTATGGAAAGGCGCTTCGTGAACTGGCGATTGCGGTCGGTCGGGAAGGGAAAAATAGCATCGAATCGATCGTAAAAGCGACGGAGCGCGAGTTTGGAATAGACGTCATCGAAAAAAGCATCTGGGGCCTACGGTACAAGGACCTTCTTTTTCACGATGTGCCGGTGAGGGCCCCGGACAAGCGGGGCTATGACGAGCGGGGAACGACGCCGCATCTTGAGGAAAGCTCGGGGCTTTTTGAAAAACTGCTGGAGTTCATGCTTCATATCGCTGAGTATGAGAGCAAACTCAAACGTCTGGGCGAGGAGATTGTTCATACGACAAGACGCATCAAGGTGCTCGAAGAGATGATATTGCCAGGGTTAAAGTTGCAGATAAAATTCATTGCGCAGTATATCGGAGAACGGGAACGGGAATCCTTCTATAGGCTGAAGCGAGTAAAAAATATTCTGGCAGAAAAGAAAGGGCATGCTTAAAGGCCTTTTTAAAACTTGCGCATTGCATGCAGAGAAACTTTAAGCGGCGATCTGCCGGCCTCAATGAAGCATCTATGCACGACGAAAAAATGAAGGAAATGCTTGTCGACTACATGGGCAGGGGTTTTCTTGAGAACATCGTTGCCCTATTCAGACAGGACGCGACCGTATACCCTTTCGTCGCCGACATGCTTGGGAGCGATAACATCAGAGTCCGATTGGGAGCTACGGCATTGGTTGAAGAACTGGTCAAAGAGCATCGGCAGGAGTTGCAGTCCTCCGTCCCCGGAATTATCGGACTGCTCCGGCACGAAAACCCGACGATCCGGGGAGATGCCGCATCGGTGCTCGGCATTATTAAAGATAGAGCAGCAGAACGTGCGTTGCGGGAACGTCTGGAGGATGGGAACCCCGGGGTGAGGGAGGCGGCCAGGGATGCCCTGTTGGAGATGGAGTCATAGAAATAAATAGGCGTGCTCTCTGGAGCACGCCTATTTCGTCTGCGCGGATAGTTCTTACCAGCCAATATCCACGGTCAATAGTTGCCTCTTGTTCTTGTCCTGACCGGCATAGGCGCCGATTTCTTCTGTGTACATAGAATATGAGAACATAAAGATAAGCAAACGCAAATCCACGCCCAGAGTTGGGTACCCTTCATACATGCCAGCTCTGAGGGCCATTTCCGCGGGCCATACATCAAAAAGCTGTAACTCAGCGCCGTAACGAAGCCGCTTTGCCATGTCCTTGTCCTGTGTGAAATTGTTCAGTACATCGACATAATCCATTGCCACCGTCAGGGAACGGAATTCTGAAATCGTTGGGTTTATGGCAACACCGATATTAACAGTTTGCGGAATTGTGCCTGCCGCGCCAAAATCCAGACCACCGATATTAAGTACCGAAAGGCCGAACGAGGGTTTGATTGACGATTGCGGTGCGAATTTCCAGATCAAACCGGCGTCAAAACCAATCGCGTCTCCGGTCCGCATGAGGCTATGTTTAATGTAATCACTTAGGTTGTTTTGGTTATCGACAAGTTCCTCGGCAGTAAAGTCGTGGATCAAGGACTCCCGATGTAGGGCTTTGATTGTCAGCCCGGCAGTAAGGTTTTGCGTCATGCCGTAGCTGAATCCGCCGATGCCTCCATAGGTTGCGTTGGCATCCACTTCCAGCAAACCGTCGGATCCCATACCCTGGTGGGGAATTGCATCGACCTGTCCGCTTGCGAGAGCGCCGACCCCAAAAGCAAAGCGGTCGTAATTTTTACCGATTGACGTAAAGTCGGCAACGCGGGCGTGCAATTCCTGTCCACGGTAGTTGTCCAGGACTTTATTGACTGCCTGAAGTTGGTCAACACTGGACGATCCATTGTCGTTGGTGGAATTGAGCGCATCACGCATGTCATCCGCAAAACTCTGGACATTTTTGCTTTCTTCAGCGCTGATATTCAGAAGGTTGACCTCCCAACCCTTGTCCTGGGGGATGTTACTCAGACCGGCGGGGTTGTAAAACAATGTATCAACTCGGCCGCCGACGGCAGTGTATGCGCCGCCCATGCCCATGGCACGCGTTGACTTATAAAGGTAGGGGTATTCCAGCGATGTTGGCTCCTGGGCGACTGCGAATGCCGGTCCCAATGACAGCAAAGCGGATAAGACCAGCATATATACGATATTCATTCTGACCGTCATTTTCCTGTCCTCCTGTATCACATCATGTTCCTATTGTATCGTTCGCAGGTAGTCAGCAAGATTGATCGATATCTGGGCTTGTGTGCATTGCTGTGGCCCTGCGGGGCAGATCTGTGCTTGAATGTTCTGGATTGATGTTTGCACAGTTGTCGACGTGGTTGTCAGAGAAGTGCTCAAGGATTCGACCGCGTCATTCACGCTGGTGTTGATTGAGGTTGCCAGATCGATGGGGAGGCCATTCTGATCTTCAAGAGGACAAGGCCAATCATTTCCGTCGCTGCCTGTGCATGTCAGGTTAGCGGAAGTGGTGGCGGCCCAGTATGCACCAGACGAGTCTTTATAGAGCAGTTTCTTGTATGCGGAAGGGCACGATGCGGTGGCTGTTCCGGACAAAGTTATGACAAGACCGCTGTAAGTTCCTTGTTTGTTGTCAGCTGGGAAGGTAATGTCAACGGGGGTTTTCGGAGAATAGTCTGTATTGTTCCCGCATGTTACCGTACTGTCCGTGCTGATGTTGGACGCTGCAATGAGCGTGCAGGCTTCGGCATCGGCGCCGTCGGCAATGCCATTCGAATTGATATCGCAGGCCGTATTCAGTGTTCCGGTGACATCGGAAATTACGAACTTAATGAAGGACAACCCTTTTACCGATTCGACAAGGCTCAGATTAAATTGCGCGTTCTTGTACAAATCCGATGTATTTGGTATATCCTCATATTCCGTGGATGCGCTGTCCAGGTCATTCAGCGTGTTATCATTTACCGATCCGACGAGGGAGGTCATATAAACGGTAAGATCCGATGTCGTCATAGTCTGGCTGCTGTTGACGCCGAGTTTGTCGTATGTGTTGATCACAAGCGTTGTATCAAAACCAGACCTGCCGAAATAAGCAGCGCCTTTCTGCATGGCATCGGCGCAGCTTGACGCGATAACGGCATCATAGTTTCCCGCGTCGAGGTCCATGGATGCCTGATGGACGCACGCCTCATTGGAATTTTTGTTGCTGCAGCCGGAGAAGATCAGCATGGTCCCGACTAGAATCAACAGGTGCACACCGTATCTTTTCATCGTGTCCTCCCTAGCCTCCCACAAAAGTTTGTTGCTTATAAGAGACGTGTAGTAGCTAAATTGGGGGTCTTTCGCTCAAGTGACTGATTTAAAACGTAGAATTCAGACGCTGACGACATAAACCTGTATTTTAAGCGGCTGGAGATGTGTGATGTCGTAAATCGCCCGACAAAATAGTTATCGGCAACATCGGGGATAAACTTTAATCACTTTAGTGGACACCAACCGAGTTTTCTCAGGAAGTGGGCGCTCAGAACCCCGAAGAGAAACAGGCTTCCTGTAATCCCGACTAGCGTGAAAAAGAAGTAAACGAACTTTTTGAATGGAGAATCCTGCAAAGGCCTGATTGAAAGCACATAGACTAGAAGGCTGAAACCAAGACCGGCAAGGAAGAAGATGGCCTCGATCATGGTAAATTGTATCTGAATCAAAATGCATTGTCAAATTACAAGATGACTTGGGATTATGGTTGGGTATTTATGTCAAAACCGGCGAACTTCTGAGCCTTTTTGCTATAATATGTGTTACATACGGTCTTGAATAGGTTTAAAACGCTGTCATGGATTTCCTTCGCAATTGCGATGCCTTTGTTTGTTCATCAAAACGGGAAAAAGGCAGCAGGATTTTTCATTTGACAGTACCCGAGCTCTCCTTTAATATTCACTTTGATCATGAAACGGGATAATAACGATAGTGACGAGGAATCGGGCTGGGATTACGGCGATGTCTGGAAGAAAGGATCATCGGAGGAACCTGCGGCAGAGGACGATATTGAGTACGTTGAGGTCCTTCGGGGAGACACAGGCAGGGGATTCGACGATTCGGTCATGTTGGATCTGGTGGCCTATCTCGGTTCGCGTGGAATCAGAGCAACCGTCGATTCTTTTTCCCTGGGGCTCGAGCCTGCCGCTATCAAGACGTATGTCCTGAAAGTAGAAGCCGGCAGGGAGGACGAAGCGCTCGCATTCCTGCAGGAAAAATTCGAAGGAAAATAAGGAATCAGGGACAGTGGATATGGTAGCCACTTTGCCGGACATGCTGTATTAGCTTGGCCCAAAGTCCGGCTTCGTTGTCCCATCTTCATCATTGAAGGAGAGTTCTATGGCGGAAGAAAAGGAAATCAAGGAACTGGAAGAATCGCTGGAAGCGTATAAATCAAAGGTCTCTCAGGTGAACAAGGCGACTCTAACCTGGGACAAGGAATTGATCTTCATTGGCCGCACGAACCGCGGGTACGAGGTGGAATACGATGCCCAGCAGCAATGGGGATGCTCCCCGACGGAAACGCTGCTCTTGAGTGTGGCAGGATGCATGGCCATCGACATGGTTTCATTTCTGAAAAAAATGAAGTGTGAAATTAAAACCTACAAAATGGACATCATGGGCGAACGAAACCCCACGCCGCCCCAATATTACACCTCCATGGAGATGGTTATCTCTGTTACCGGCACGGGGCTCACCGCCAAAAAGGTTGAACGGGCGATATCCCTGTCCCATGAGAAATACTGCTCTGTGTATCACACACTTAGGAAAGACATGAAAATGAAGGTGGACTACACGTTCGAGACCGTCTGATGTCCGAGTCAAGGCTGGGCGAGGAAAAGCGCCTAAGGGCACCGCGCGTAAACGTCGCATCTGGCTATGATACTATTGATGGTATGACCTCTGTCTGCCTCCTCAGAAACGGCGAAACCGCTTTCCCGGCGATGTTCGCGGCTATTGATCGAGCCGCCTCGTCAATTGCGCTAGAAATGTATGTTGTCGTGGATGACAAAACGGGGAGGGAATTCCGAGGTCATCTCACCAGCGCTGCGAAGCGCGGCGTCTCTGTGCGAGTGCTTGTGGACTCCTGGGGCTCCTGGAACCTACCCGACTCATTCTGGGATAAACTGCGCGCAGAGGGCGGCATTGTACGCTGGTTTCATCCAATAAGCAAGGGCCTCTTGCCGTTCAGGAACCATCGGAAACTTCTGATTATCGATGATAGTATCGCGTTTACCGGCGGACTCAACATCGCCGATGAATACTATGGCGGGGCTCACGGACAACCGCCTTGGCGCGACAATGTTCTTAAGATTTCCGGCCCCGAGGCCGCCCTTTTGAAAAATTCCTTTTTCCACATGTGGAGAATTGCGGAATCCCCGGTCCGAAGACTGATTGAGCGGTTACGCACCATCAGGCGAAAGAAAAAAAGCGGAAGCAGCATACTATTTCTTGAAAGTGGTCCGGACAACCCGGCCCGGCCGGTGCGCAGGGCCTACCGTCACGTAATTGTAACAGCCGTGAACAGTATCGACCTTGCCATGGGGTATTTTTATCCTCATGGGAGAATGCTGCGGGCCTTCAAACGCGCGGCGATGCGCGGGGTACGCATCAGGCTCATGGTGCCGCTTCATACAGACGTACCGATTGCCCGGTGGGCGGCCCGGGGGCTCTACGGCAGGCTTCTCCGCGCCGGCGTTGAAATATGGGAGTATCTTCCTTCCATGATGCACTCAAAACTGGCAATCGCCGATAATACGGTGATCGCCGGTTCTGCAAATCTGGATATCCGAAGCGGAAGGTTTAATTACGAGCTAGTGGTAATGGTGAACGATCCAGTGCTCGCCGCGCAGGCACGGGCTGATTTCGAAGCTGATGTGGCCCATTCGGTCCGCATTACCTATGACGAGTGGCAGAAACGTCCATTTTTTCAGAAGGTGAAGGAGCGGTTCAGCTATTGCCTGCTAGCACGGGCAGATAGTATCTTTTCCAGTGCCTTCCTCAGAAAGCGTTTGAAAACAAAACTGCGGTAATGAATGAGAAGAATTTGACAGGATAACTGTTAACAGCCAAAAGATACTTTACCAGAAAGATAACTGCAAAACCGCGCAAGGAGCGCATCCAAAGCAGATTTTATTGGATCCGGCGCCCTGTTGCGTTTCAAAAAATAATTTTGTACTGCATAAGCAATGGTTAGGCTGTGGTAAAACAGGTTACCGGTTGAACGTCTAACTTATACCTGTTCGCACTGTGGTTAAAATGCGCTTACGGGTAAGAACCGAGGGGAGGCATCGATGAGGCTGAAAGGGACCAAAACGGAAAAAAATCTGCTCGCTGCTTTCGCTGGCGAGTCCCAGGCAAGGAACCGGTATACATTTTTCTCAAGTGCGGCGAGAAAAGAAGGTTATGAGCAAATAGCGGCAATTTTTTTGGAAACCGCGGAGAACGAAAAGGAGCATGCCAAACGTTTCTTTAAGTTTCTTGAGGGCGGCATGGCGGAATTTACGGCATCGTTCCCCGCGGGGATCATTGGGACCGCGGCCCAGAATCTGAAAGCGGCCGCTGCGGGCGAACACGAGGAGTGGACGAGGCTCTACCCGGGCTTCGGCGATGAGGCAGAACGTGAGGGCTTTCCTGATGTGGCCGCGGCGTTTCGTTATATTACCAAGGTCGAGATCGAGCACGAGAAGCGGTTCCTGAAGCTGCTCGAAAACGTCGAGTCGGAGACGGTTTTCAGCAAGAACGAAAAGATGACATGGATCTGCCGGAATTGCGGCTATCATCACGATGGATCGAGCGCGCCCGAAGTGTGTCCCGCCTGCCTCCATAAGAAAAGCTTTTTCGAGCTCTGGACCGAGAACTATTGATTCCCTTTTCCTATTGCAATAAGCCTTGCGGACCCGTATAATGACTTGTTGTTGATCAAGTTTTTGGAGGTTTTTATGATGGATACAACAGACTGGAAGGTCACCACAGCTCCGACCTGTCCGCACTGCAAGGCAGAAATGCAGCAGATGGACTCGCGCCACCTGGATTGGGAATCACCTTATCTCTGGGTATGTTACAATAATGAGTGCACTCTGTTCAAAAAGGGCTGGGACCATATGATGGAAGGATACGGCCAGCTGGTTTCCTATCGGTTTATGATTCATCCTCAGAACGGCCAAGGTGGTGTGATCCCGGCGTTCAGTCATGATTATCTGGAGAGGTACGGCAAGCCCGGCAACCCCTATCAGGAAGAAGAATAAACCAGGGGGTGGTGGTCTTTTTGTTATAGGAGGCTGTCCCTGCCTGGTCTGATATTGTATTTTTTTATCTCCTCGAGTGAGAAAATCGGACCTTCCTCGCAGATAAGTTTTCCGCCACAGTAGCAGTGACCGCATTTTCCCACGCCGCATTTCATGTGAGCTTCGAGCGTCGTTATGATGTGATCATCAGGCATGCCCATGAGCGAAAGATCGCGCATCGCGGCCTGGATCATGACATGGGGACCGCATATGTAGGCGGTGCTGTTCTTAAAATCCAATTTTGCCTTGCCGAAGTGCTCTGTTACGAGCCCCGTGCAACCTTTCCAGCTCTCGATCTGGCAGGTATCCACCGTCAAGACGATGTTGGCCCCCCGATCCGTCCAAGAGGAAATTTCATCCATGAACAGGACTTCGGAGGGGTTGCGTGATCCATACATGATGGTCACCATCCCTTTTCCGCCTGAAGCTGCGCGCATATTGACCATCTGATTTATTAACGGCCGGAGCGGTACGATGCCGATTCCGCCGCAGATAAACAGCGTATCCTGGTGCCCGTTGACGGGGAACGGCCTGCCGTAGGGGCCACGGATCCATATATTGCTGTTCACCTGAAGACTGTTCAGGGCCGACGAGACATGTCCCACCGTCCGCACACAGAGTTCTAGATCCCCGCCTACGCCGGGGGTGGACGTGATTGAAATCGGAACTTCACCGATGCCGAATAGGGATACCATGACGAATTGGCCGGACTGATAGGTGAAATCATCTGGGACGATGATAGAAAAAAGTCTCACGTCCTTCGCGATTTCCTTTACATCATGGATCGATGTTTTGAACGGCAGGTAGATGTTTGTTGTTTTCATAGTAAGGGAACAGCCAATAACGCATAAACCATAGCACAAGGGGGGCAAACAGCAGAGCTGCTCCGAGCAAATGCCATCTCACTGCGCTATGCGGGAACCTATCTTTCTTCCGGTTGGTCCGCGCCTTTGATCCTGAGCGCCACCGTGGCCATATCGATCTTTCCAGGGCAGGATATTGCGCAGCGTCCGCAGCCCACACATCCGAATGTCCCGAACTGTTCAGGCCAGTGCAGAAGCTTGTGATGGAACCAGCGTTTGGTGCGATTTATTTTTACATCCGCGGGCACCACGCCGCCCGCCATGCGTGAAAACCCCTTGAACATGCAGGTGTCCCAGATCCTGACGCGCTTACCCGAGTCTGGTGTCATGGGTCTGTCAATGACGTTAAAGCAGGTGCACACCGGACAGTTATAGACACAGCCGCCGCACTCGAAGCAGCGGATGGACACTGTTTCCCAGAAGGCGTCGCTCACCGCGCCTGCCTGAATTTTCCTGCGCACATGCTCGAGGTTGACGCGCTTTTCGAAGCGGCTCTGCGATGCGAGGCGGGTTTCGTATAAATCCTCGGTATCGTTTTGAGCTGGCTGGGTAAAGATGTGTGGAAAGTCGCTGATCAAGGCCTGCCCTGCCTCCGATCCGGTTTCGACCAGGAAACGTTCTCCGAGGTCGGTAAGCTGCAGATCAAATCCGGATTTCAGAAATGGCCCGGTCCCGATGCCGAGGCAGAAACAGGTAGGATCGGGCTGGTTGCAGGCGATTGAGATCAAAACGGTCCTGCGTCGCCGCGATGCATAGTAGACATCCTCGGTCTTCCCTAGGTAAAACAGATCGAGGACCTTGATGGCTGAGAGGTCGCAGGACCTGATTCCGAAGAGGACCCGCGGTCGTTTATCGAACGCCTCTTCAACGCCCTCCTCGGAGTAACAAAAGAGTTGTTCCATTTGTGGCAGCAGGTATTCCTTGGGCGAAGGCATGAGCGCGGGACCGTCGAGAGCGGTTTCATGCATGCGGGATAGCTCGGTGAGCACGATATCTCCTGATATATCCCGCACAGGCGCGATAAGGTCATGGGATGTCTTTAGTTTCCGAAGCCAAAAGGATAGGTGGTTCTTATTGAGAATGTATATTTCAGGCATAAGCGTACCTATTTTTTCGGAACCATTTCCTCCGGTGGAATGTATAGATCAAGACCTATTCTCATCCCTTCATAGTAGCCGATTCGCGGAGTTTGGCGTGTACCGGGCTTTCGCAGGAGAGGTTCCACGGCAACGGCGCAGACTTTAAACTCGGGTATCTTGGCGTTCGGATCCACGGCGTTGATCGTAAGCAGGTTAGCCGCCGATTCCCGGAAGTGGAAGGGGATGAAAATGATCCCTTCCGGAACTGTTCCGGTGACACGGGCTTTGACTTCAATGCTGCCGCGGCGCGATTTGATACTCACCGGATCATTCGCCCGGATTCCGAGCCGCTCGGCATCCGTGGGATTAAGCTCAACAGTGCATTCCGGTTCTTCCCGCTCGAGAGTGACGGTTCGCCTGCACATGGTGCCTGTATGGTAGTGAAAGTAGCTTCTGCCCGTAGTGAGGATGAACGGATATTCGCTGTCCGTGGGCTCGGCAGGTGGAATGAACTCCACAGGGATAAAAGCGCCCATGCCACGGGCGAACTTTTTTCTGTGCAAATAGGGTGTGCCGGGATGATCCATGCCAAAACAGGGCCACTGGAGACCGAAACCCGTGTCCAGCCGGTGATGAAGAATGCCGCCGTACGATGGCGTCAGGATCGCTATTTCCTCCATGATTTCATGGGCGGCACGATAGTCCATGGGATAGCCCATAATCTTTGCAAGGTTGCAGATGATTTCATAGTCGGGCTTCGATTCGCCCGCCGGTGGCACAGCCTTTCTGATCTTTTGCACACGCCGTTCGGTATTGGTGAAGGTGCCGTCCTTTTCAGCGAATGAAGCCGCGGGCAGAATCACGTGGGCGTATTCCGCCGTATCTGAGGGGAAAATGTCCTGGACCGCGAGAAACTCAAGTTTGTCGAATGCCGCTCTCACGTGTGCCGCATCGGGATCGGAAATCACAGGGTTTTCACCCATAATGTAGAGTGCGCGGATACGGCCATCATGAATGCTGTCGATCATTTCCGTGAGCGTAAGTCCTCGCGCCTCGGGCAATGGCCTCGACCACGCGAGTTCGAACTTCTTTCGTGCCGCTGGGTCAGCTACCTTCTGGTAACCGGAATAGACGTCAGGCAGCGCGCCCACATCGCAGGCCCCCTGCACATTGTTCTGGCCGCGCAGCGGATTCAAGCCCGTCATGGGCTGACCGATATGGGCGGTAAGCATAACGAGATTGGCGCACGAACGCACATTATCCACACCCGTGATATGCTGGGTGATGCCCATGGAATAAAAAAGCATGGAACGTTTTTCCGAAGCATAAAGCCGAGCCGCCTTGCGTATATCCTCGGCAGGCACGGAAGTAAGCCGCTCAGCGGCCTCGGGCGTATAGGTCAGGACGCGCTTCTCAAAGTCATCGAAATTCTCGGTACGCTGACGGATGAAGGAAAGATCGACCAGCCCCTCGGTCATGATCACATGCATCATGGCGTTCAACAGTGCCACATCAGTTCCGCTTTTATGACGCAGATGGAGATGACTGAACGTGGCGATCTGCGTGCGTCGGGGATCGGCTACGATGATGATCGCGCCGCGGTCCCTGGCCTCGAGCATGTGCATGCCGATCATGGGATGCTGTTCCGTTGTGTTCGATCCGATTACAAAAATGACTCGGGCATCCCGGATCTCATCGATGGAGTTGGTCATGGCACCGGATCCGAACGCGGCGGCCAGGCCACCCACGGTCGAGGAGTGGCAGAGCCGCGCGCAGTGGTCTACGTTGTTTGTGCCAATGACTGCACGGGCAAATTTCATGAGCACGAAGTTCTCTTCATTTGTGCATTTGGCGGAACCGAGGATGCCAATTGCATCGGGGCCGTACTTCTTTTTGATTTCCAAGAGCCGGGCAGCGGTCACTCCGAGCGCTTCCTCCCAGGAAGCCCTCCGATAAACCGTTTTGCCCTCCTTGAGCAAGGGTGTCGTTAGCCGGTCCGGATGATGGACGAACTCATGGCAGTTCCAACCCTTGACGCACAGCGTGCCATGATTGACCGGGTGGTTGCGACTCGGCGAAACGCCCATGATGATGTTTTTTTCTACGTGGAGGTAAAGACCGCAGCCGCAGCCACACCAAGGGCATGTTGTAGAAATTTTTTCCATACGGCAATTATTATAACACTCCATTCTGGGGAAAAGCAAAAAAAAGAGGATCTTTTTGGATCCGAAAACGTGTGCGTCCTCAAACGAGTTGCACAGATTGCAACTATCGGGGTGGGAAAGTTTTAGCGGCTATCGAACGGAACATGAAGTCTGGGAAGATGGAAGGACCAATTCCTCTATTCCAGGCACTTGCTTTCACCGACGCGGTGGATCTTCATCATGTTCGTGCTGCCAGCAACACCGATTGGCACGCCGGCAGTTATTACAATTAGGTCCCTCAGTTTGACAAGCCTGCGGAAAAGCATGGCGCGCTCAACGCTCGCTATCATGCTGTCCGTGGTGCGTTTAGTTTTCAGGATGATGGGAGTCACTCCCCAGTAGAGGGATATCTTGCGCGCGATCATGTCAAAGGGCGTCGGGGCTATGATGTCCACGGGGGGACGGTGTTTCGAGACCAGGAGAGCAGTTGATCCGGATTGAGTGAAGGTCACGATTGCCCGGGCCTTCTGCTCCTCGGCCGCCCTGCAGGACGCGTGGGCCACACTTTCGTCAGTGCCGGAGAGCTTGGAGTTGGGCTGCCGGGGAAGAACAGAGGTCTCGGCCTGTATTGCGATTCTCGACATGACTTCAACGGACTGGACTGGGTATTTACCCATAGCGGTCTCGCCGGAGAGCATGACGCAGTCCGTGCCATCCAGAATTGCGTTCGCTACGTCCGATGCTTCGGCACGTGTGGGTTGGGGATTCTCGATCATGCTTTCGAGCATCTGTGTCGCCGTGATCACCGGCTTTTCTGCGCTGTTGCAGGCCTCGATGATTCTTTTCTGGAGTAAGGGAACCTGCTCCGGGGACATTTCTACACCCAGGTCGCCGCGCGCTACCATGATCCCGTCGGCTGCTGTGATGATCTCATCGAGGTTCTGAACGGCCTCGAGTTTTTCGATCTTTGCGATGATGGGGATGTCTGCCCGGTGAGCTTTAAGGAAAAGACGGACGGCTTCGATGTCGGCAGCTTTTCGCACGAAGGAAAGGGCGATATAGTCCACGCCCCGCGCTATGCCGAAACGGAGGTCTTCCTTGTCTTTCCGGGATATCGAAGGAAGCAAAAGTGCTGCGCCAGGAAGATTCACTCCCTTATGGCTTCTGAGCAATCCGCCGTTGACAACCTTGCTATACAGGCTGTCTGCTGTCTTGCCGGTCACTCTGAGCTCGAGTCTGCCGTCATCCAAGAGCACTCGATCGCCGGGTTTCAGGTCTTTCGTAAGCCGGGGGTAGGTAATGGAGATGATTCGGTTCGTGCCGAGAACTTTGCGCGTGGTCAGGGTAACCTCTTCACCGCGCCTCAGCGTGACCGCGTCATTTTTTAATATTCCAACCCGAAGCTTCGGACCCTGAAGATCCTGGATGATGGCGATCTGCTTTCCCGCCTTTTCCGCTTCCCCACGGATGAGCCCAACGCGCTTGGTATGGTCATCCCAGTTACCGTGGGAAAAGTTCAACCTGGCCGCATCCATGCCGGCATGGATGAGTTTTGCAATAACCGATGGAGAGCTTGATGCCGGGCCGATGGTGGCGATGATCTTTGTGCGTTTGGGCATGAGCCCCCCTTAAAAAAGTAAACAGCAGGCAGTGTAAAGTGTAAAGCAGTACCAATTATAACACATTTTGGGAATTAGACGGAGGATAGGGGGGGCAGATACTCATTGTTTCTCCCCTGGCTCCATTCTTATCAGATTGTACTTTCTTGTGCCCAGCCCCAGTCTCTCTGCCTCTTCGATCTGGATATGCATAGGGCGGGGATTGAGCATCGCCAGAATGTCATCTCCTGGTTTCAGTTTCATGTCCTCAGCTGCCGACTGGGGCAGGGGAGGGGCGGCCTTGAGCATATCGAGTGAAGCCTGTTCGATCGCGACGATGTCGTCGGATATCATGATGCCCTGGTCCTGGACAACTGGCACGTCGGCAACGGGCATACAGTCGCACTCGGGTTGGATTTCATAGAGGAAATTGATGTAAACGACTTTGCCTTTTTTAAATGTCGAAAGCACTGTCGCCGCTGCTTCTGACAGACTTTTCTGGAACATTCCATCATCTTGCGGAAGTGTAAGGGCTCCTTCCTGGCACATCCGGCTGCACCGCCCGCAGTGCAAGCAACTGTTCTGATCGACGACAAAAGCACCGTGCTTGAAATCGATTGCATGGAGCGGGCAGATATTTTTGCACTGCTCGCAGAAGGTGCAAACCTCGGGGTTCCATTGGAGCCCCATTTCTCCGTGGCAGTGTATGCCGCCACGGCCCTTTTTCCAGCCAAGGTCGCGATGACGGGAACTTACACATCCCATGGCAAGGTTCTTGAGAGCGCCAGCATAACCGGAGTTGATGTGGCCTTTGGTGTGGGAGCAGACGACCATGGCAGGAACGTCATGGATCGCCGAGGCAATAGCTATTTCACCGAGGAGCGGGCCAGCTTTGACAAGAATGCTGTCATTGCCGTAGAGCCCGTCAGCCAGCACAAGCGGCGCGCCACAGGAAAGGTGGTTCAGGCCATTCTGATTCGCAACTTCGATATAGTCCAATCCCATGATCCGGACCGTATCCGTTATAAAGGGTTTTGCGCCGACACTCTGCACAGCATCCACCACTTTTCGGATCATGACAGGCGGAACGATTCTGAAAGCGCCCTGTGACCCCCAATGGGTTTTGATCGCGACCCATTCATCCTCTTCGAAGCGGTCTGAGAAACGCATCTGTCCGATCATTGCTGCGAGTTTGCCCGGGATACTGTGGCTGTAGTCCCATCGAAGAGTACGAGCTGTGGAAAAATATACGTTAGACATAGGAAACCTCACAAAATGGGCATTCGCATCGTTTGTTGATTCCCGGCGAAATGGTACTGCTCTATTTGCAAAAACGGGGAAAAGAACCGCTTCCGGCTAAAGCTTCAAACTTTCTTTATAAACGTCCTTTTTGGGCATTCCTAGCTCCTCCGCTGCGGTGGAAATGGCTTCCTTCTTGCTCAGGCCACGGTGGATCATGAGGTTTTTTAGATATTCGGCAGTGTCGATATCCTGCTGCAGTGGTTTCATTGAAGCGCCGTGCAGGATTATCGTAAACTCGCCTTTGATCGAACCGCCTTGCAGATGTTTCAGGATTTCCGGCAACGTTCCCCGAATGGTTTCCTCATGAATCTTGGTCAGTTCACGGGTGATGACCGCTCGACGGTCGCCGAAAACTTCGATCATATCTTCAATGGTTCTGATTATCTTATGCGGCGCCTCGTAGAAAATGATGGTGCGCTCTTCCTTGGCGAGTTCCTTGAGACGCTTGAGCCGGGCTTGATGCTTGACGGGGGGGAAACCATCGAATATGAAGCTGTCCGTGGGCATTCCGGAAACCGAAAGTGCTGCTATGGCGGCGGTCGCGCCCGGGACCGGGACCACCAGTATTTTCCTGTCTATGGCGAGGTTGATGAGAAAATAGCCGGGGTCGGAGATGCCGGGCGTGCCCGCGTCGGATACGAGCGCCACGTTGTTGCCATCTAGCATGCGCTCAATGAGCACGGGTGCTTTTTCTTCCTTGTTGTGATCATGATAGCTTGTAAGCTGTGCCTCAATCTGATAGCGGTTCAGAAGATGCTTGGTATGACGTGTGTCCTCGGCCGCGATAAGATCGACTTCCTTCAAGATGCGGATCGCCCGAAGGGTGATGTCCTCGAGGTTCCCAATGGGGGTAGCGACTATGTAGAGACTGCCTGTAGGCATGTGGTCACGAAGCAAGCAGCACGTAGCATAGAGCAAAGCATATGTTAATCCTTGCTGCCGCAGTTTCAAAAACTCTTATATCGATTCGTTATGGGGAAACGTCTGTCTTTGCCGAGGCTGCGCGGAGTTATCTTGACGCCGGGAGGTGCCTGGCGTCGCTTGTACTCGCTGGTATCTACGAGCCGGATTACGCGCTCCACGGTCTTGCGGTCGAAACCCATCTTTAGCATCTCTTCGAATTCCTTGTCGTCCTCCACATAGGCCTTTAAGATTGGGTCCAAGAGGGAATAGACAGGGAGGGAGTCGCTGTCCTTCTGGTTCGGACGGAGTTCGGCGGTCGGCGCCTTGGTTAGTACGCTCTTATGGATGATTATTTTGCCTGCGAGGCGGTTTATGCATTTGCAGATATCGTAGACCATGGTTTTGGGAACATCCTTGATGACGGCAAAGCCGCCAGCCATATCGCCGTAGAGCGTGGCATAGCCGGTGGACATCTCGCTCTTATTCCCGGTGGTGAGTACGAGCCAACCGAATTTATTCGAAAGCGCCATGAGGATATTGCCCCGGATGCGGGCCTGGAGGTTTTCTTCGGTCACATCCTGTTTTATGTGAGCAAAAGCCTGGCGCAGCGTATTCAGGTAAGCATGATAGGGCTGGTGGATCGGGATGGTGAGCATTTTGATCCCAAGGCAAACGGCCAGACGAGCAGCGTCTTCACGGCTCTGAGCCGAGCTGTATTGCGACGGCATGAACACTCCAGTTACGTTGTTCCTCCCGATGGCGGTAACAGCAATGGCTGCTACGAGCGACGAGTCGATTCCGCCTGAAAGTCCAATGACCACGGACTTGAATCCCGTTTTTTTCACGTAATCCCTGGTCCCGAGCACGAGGGCATGGAAAACTTCTTCGCACATGGGATAAGGCTTTACGCTTCGGGTGGGGGAAGGGGGCTTCCTGTTCCTAGCTGGACGGTCCGACAGCACGATGGCATCGATGAAATCCCGGTGTTCGTCAAGGATCTGCTCCGACGACAGATCCACAGGTTTATACGATCCCGGCAGCTTGAGGTCGCATGTGAGCAGATCTTCCTCGAACTGTTTTCCCGATGCGATCAGCCTACCCCGGGGGTTCAGTACCATGCTGTGACCATCAAAAACGAGTTCGTCCTGGCCACCTACCATATTGGCATAGACCACGTAAACATCGTTTTCCTGAGCTCGCGAGGCGAGCATCTGACGGCGTTCCCGACCTTTACCCTTATGATAGGGGGAACCGTTTATATTGAGGATCACTTCCGCGCCGGCCATCGACTGGATCCGGGCAGGGCCGTCAGCGTACCAAATGTCCTCACAAATGTTTACGCCGATGTTCGTGCCCTTGACCGCGATTACGGGATAGCGTTTCCCCGGCTTAAAGTACCGGTACTCATCGAAAACGCCGTAATTCGGCAGTAGCATCTTGTGATAGACATGAGCAAGGTTGCCGTTATGGATGATCGCCGCGCCGTTATGAATATGCTCACGGTAATCGACAAATCCGACTACGGCGGTGATTCCGCGTGTCGCGTTGATGATTCCTTTTAGTGTACGAAGATTATCCTTTACGAACTGAGGCTTCAGCACCAGGTCTTCGGGAGGATAGCCGGTCAGTGCAAGTTCGGGAAAAGCGACGATATCTGAACCGAGCTTCCGGGCGCGGTTGATACAGTCGATGATTTTGTCCTGGTTACCCTTTAGATCGCCTACCGTCGGGTTCATCTGGGCCAGGGATATGCGGATCGTTCTCATGAGTTTCTCATCAGGTTATAATAATCGAAAAGATTAAATGACTCACTTGCCAAAAACAGAAAGCACGAGTTTGTACCTGTTCGGCTTTAAGTTTCAATTTTCCTTTGTGTCTTTGCGAGAATATGAAGCTTTTGCCTCGTCAATTACCGTTTTGAGCGCCACCTGTCTCTCTGCTGCTATTTTCCTACAATCCTCATATTCTGGCGTGGCCGTAAGAATCTCATTTCCCCGTCGGCTCAATTTTATTCTGATTTTTCCGAAAGGCGTATCGACTTCCTGTATCTCGCGGGTTAGTTTTTTCCGACCGACTTCCCGAATGCGGACCCCGATGCTCGATGTTTCCCGGAAAAGGGTATCTAGTATCATTTCAGTCTGAGCGGCATCGGCAAGCACCGAAACCAGAATCGCCGGGCGTCCTTTTTTCATGATGACAGGTGCGAGATAAACATCATGTGCTCCCTGCTGCATGAGTTTTTCGATCAGGTAATCGTAAACTTGCGGGTTCATGTCGTCAATGTTGGTTTCGATTACCACCGATGTATCTTCATCATAGCTGACCGTCTGTTCCCCGATCATAAGCCTGAGCACGTTCGGTTGGCCCGTAATGTCTTTTCCTCCCGCGCCGTAAGCTATGCGGTCAACCTTCATGTGAGGCATCGGCCCGAAGGAAGAGCAGAGCGTGCTCAATATGACGGCTCCTGTGGGAGTGGTAAGCTCGAAGGAAATTGACGAACCGTAGGTCGGGATGCCCTTGAGCAATTCCGCAGTGGCGGGCGCTGGTACGGGCAGTGTTCCGTGAGCGGTTGTAATCAATCCCGAACCGACGTTGATCGGAGATCCGGCTATTGAGTCGATGCCAAGTATATCTAAACCGATGACCGATCCGACGATATCGATTATCGCATCGACGGCCCCGACTTCATGGAAATGGATATGGTCCGGTGTTGTCCCGTGGACCTTGGCCTCGGCCTGTGCCAACTGTTCGAAGATTTTCATGCTTTTTTCTTTTATGGCCGGAGACAGTGAGGAGTCCCCGATGATGCTGCGGATTTCAGCCAGATGTCGCGCCGGCTGCTCCGTCTCATCAAGGCACACATGCACTTTTGTGGCTGAGACCCCTGCGCGTATCACTTTCAGAGCGGTGATCTCGTATCCGGCCACGTTGAGTTTCTCAAGCTCTGAGCGCAGGGATTCGATCGGAACACCCGCATCAATGAGCGCGCCGAGCATCATGTCTCCAGAAACGCCTGAAAAGCAGTCGAAGTAAGCGATGGTCATAGGCTTTAATATGTCTGCTGCAGCAGTAATCTAAACAGGCTTAACGCTCTCCCAATGAGTTTATTTTATGCGCCAGCACCCCGGCGCCGAAGCCATTGTCGATATTCATGACAGCAATACCAGAAGCGCAGGAGTTGAGCATCGTGAGGAGCGGAGCCAGGCCCTGAAAGCCCGCTCCGTATCCAACGCTCGTGGGCACGGCGATCACGGGTTTGTCCACGAGGCCGCCCACGACCGATGGGAGAGCGCCGTCCATGCCGGCAACCACGATGATCACCCGCGCGGCGTCGAGGATGTCCCGCTTGCTCAAAACGCGGTGGATACCAGCCACACCGACGTCGTACACCGTTTGGACCGTGCTGCCGAGCATGTCGGCGGTGACCAATGCTTCTTCGGCCACGGGAATATCCGACGTCCCCGCGGTTAGAATAAGGACGACACCTTTCGTGGGCTTATTTCCGTCATGCTTGATGACGATGGCTCGTGACGCCTTATGATACACGGCTCGGCGGTCGAGTTTTCTGACGGCTTTATAGACCGCCTCGTTTGCCCGCGTTGCAAGGATATCGTTTCCCGCCCTGAGCATGCGTTTAGTGATACCCACGACCTGCTCAAGGGTTTTCCCTTCGCAGTAAATTACCTCGGGCATTCCGTGGCGAAGATTGCGGTGGTGGTCTATGTGGGCGTAGGCCATGTCCTCGAAGGGCATGTGTTTGAGCCGCTTGAGCGCGGTCTCCGCGTCGGTTTTGCCGGTTTGGACGCTTTGCAGCAGCTTGAGGATATCTGATTTATTCATAAGTGGTCAACCTGAAGGATCTGATCTTTTATTCGCCCTTTAATTCCCTGGCCATAAGGTCCTTCAAGGCCAGCTTTGGGTCTTTTCCTTTATAGAGCAGTTGGTAGACCTCATCGACAATTGGCATATCGATCTTGAATTTTCGGGAGAGATCCCTGGCTGCCTTGGCAGTTTTTACACCTTCTGCAACGGTTCTTGTTTCTTTCATGATGGCATCGAGCTTTTCGCCTCTACCGAGTCTGACACCGAGGGTGCGATTTCGCGACAAGCCTCCGGTGCAGGTAAGGACAAGGTCTCCCATGCCGGCAAGGCCTGCAAAGGTGGATGGCTTCCCGCCCATGGCCACTCCGAGACGCGCAATCTCGACTAGTCCGCGCGTGAGCAGGGCCGCCATGGTATTGTAGCCGTAGCCCATGCCTTCGAGTACGCCCGCAGCAATGGCCACGACGTTTTTGAGCGCGCCCGCCAGTTCAACCCCGATTATGTCATCATTGGTATACACACGGAAATAATCATTGCTTAGAACAGCCTGCGCTTTCTTTCCAAGCACGGGATCGGAGGAGGCGAGGGCGATTGCGGTGGGCATCTTGCGGGCCACTTCTTTTGCAAAGCTGGGGCCGGAGAGGAAGCAAAGGCGGCCGTGGAATTGTCTGGGCAGAACATCGATGAAAATTTCAGAGAGCGGCATCATGGTGTCGATCTCGATGCCTTTTGACGCACTG
>Ga0335081_10001467_pt1 | contig 37697 bp, 38 predicted proteins | sample Lox_Sample_35_FD_206713 | JGI IMG/M metagenome (GOLD analysis project Ga0335081, IMG submission 206713) | Soil microbial communities from Loxahatchee National Wildlife Refuge, Florida, United States - Lox_Sample_3.5 | ecosystem: Environmental > Terrestrial > Soil > Wetlands | place: USA...
CTGACGAAAGCTGCTACGGCGACCGCCATGTTGCCGCCCCGCCTGCTGCGCTATCGCGTGCTCATGGAACCAATCGGCGCCGGCGTCTTCTTTCTTGCCCCGCAGCCGCGCGTGCTTTCCGGCGACTATCACATGGTGACCGTGGATGAAGGCGGCGCCGTATACAACGGCGATCGTGAACACCCCATCGGCTCCTACCGGGCTGTCTCCGACCTGGGCCAGCCCTCGCCGGACGAACTCCGCCGCGCCTCGGCAGAAATCCCGGCGGAGATCGCCAGGCAGTATCTGCAACTGCCGTCTCTCGATCACCGCCTGCCGCGCCTGGCGAGCGAGGTCACCGGGGGCGCGGCGACGGCGTACGACAAAGCGCGCGCCATCGAGAATTATCTGCAGAAGCACGATGGCTACACCTTGCAGCTTCCCAGTTCGCCGCAGCGCGATCCCGTGGCCTACTTCCTGTTCGTGCGCAAAGCAGGGCACTGCGAGTACTTTGCTTCGTCCATGGCGCTCATGCTGCGGACGCTGGGGATTCCAGCTCGTGTGGTCAACGGCTTCCGTGGCGGGGAATTCAATTCTGTTACCGGCAGCTACATCGTGCGCGGACGTGATGCGCACTCCTGGGTGGAAACCTACTTCCCGGGCTATGGCTGGATCACGTTCGATCCCACGCCGCCAGGAGCCGCTGCGTCGCTCGGAAGCCGGAGCCGTGCCGGGCTCTATGTGGATGCGCTGCGCGAATTCTGGCGGGAGTGGGTAATCAACTACGACTTCGCTCACCAGATGTCGCTCTCGAATAATGTCGCCGCCCGCAGCCGGCAATGGCTGGATATCGCCAGGCTATGGGTCCACCGGCGCTATGCCGAACTGCTGCAGCGGGCTCGGTATGTGCAAGCGCAAGCCGAGCACTCACCCTGGAGCTCCGGGGGAACGGCGCTGGGCGTGATTGCACTTACGGTCCTACTGCTGAATCTCGGGGGGCTGCGGCGCAGACTCGAAGTGCGGCGCCTGGTGCGCGATCCCGGGAGGGCCCCGCAAGCGGCCGCCAGCATCTGGTACGCCCGCATGCTCCGCTCGCTCGGCCGCCGCGGTTGGCGGAAGCTGCCCGAGCATACGCCCAAAGAGTTCGTGCGAAGCATTGGCGATCCACGGCTGCGCCGGCCGGTAGCCGCCTTCACCGACCACTACGAGCACGCCCGCTTCGGCAACTCCGCCCCAGACGCAGAGGCACTGCCGCAGATCTACGAGGAGATAAGGAAGTCTTAACCGGCGAGGCGCCGAGGACGGCAAGAGTTGTCTCTTCGTCGGCTTGATCCTGGTGTCTCGGCGGTTGTTACTCGTTTCGTTTAGAATCGTACAAACTGATGTCCAAGCCCACGATCACCACCGAAGCCATCAAGGTCGGGTTCGTCAGCCTGGGCTGTCCCAAGAACCTGGTGGACAGCGAGGTGATGATGGGCCTGCTGGCGCGCGCCGGGGCCGCGATCACGCCGCATGCCGAAGAAGCCGACGTGATCGTGGTCAACACTTGCTCGTTCATCGCCACCGCACAGCAGGAGTCGGTCAATACCATTCTGGAGATGGCACAGCACAAGGCTGCGGGGCGGGCCAGAAAACTAGTGGTCGCCGGCTGCCTGGTCGAGCGCTTCCGCAATGAGATCCAGAAGAACATCCCCGAGGTGGACGCGGTGGTGGGCACGGGTGAACTGGAGAGCATTTTGGCGGCCGCCGACATCGCACCCAGCCCCAAGTCGCCGTTCGTGGTCTTGCCCGGTCGTCCGGAAGCCGCGGTCCGCGCCGAACAAGGACGCTTCGCCCGCGACCAGTGGCAGGGCGCTGCCGCCGAGCTTCCCAATTATCTCTACGACGAGAACACGCCGCGGCTGCTGGCGACACCGCGCTGGACAGCGTACATCAAGATCGCCGAGGGCTGCGACCATCCTTGCTCGTTCTGCATCATCCCACAACTCCGGGGGAAGTTCCGCTCGCGACGCTTCGAGTCGGTGGTGGCGGAGGCGGAGTGTCTGGCCCAAAGCGGCGTCCGCGAGATCACTCTTATTGGCCAGGACACCACCTGCTACGGCGAGGATCTCGGCTTAAGAGACGCCCTCCCGCGGCTGCTCGAACGGCTCGCGCTCATCGAAGAGCTGCGCTGGGTGCGCTTTCTCTACGCCTATCCCAACAAGATTACCGACCGGCTGCTGGAAACCATCGCCCGCCACGAGAAGATCTGCTCGTACATCGACGTCCCCTTACAGCATGCGTCGGCCTCGGTGCTGGCCAGGATGAGGCGCGGCGGGGGATATGAGGTCTTCCTGCGCTCCATCGAGAAGATGCGCCACACCATCCCTGGGCTGACCTTGCGGACGTCGCTCATCAGCGGGTTCCCTGGGGAAACGGAGCGGGAATTCAATGAGCTGTGCGGCTTCGTGCGCGCCGCCGAGTTCGACTGGCTGGGCGTTTTCGGATATTCCGACGAGGAAGGGGCCACCAGCCACGCCCTTGGCGGCAAACCACCTGTGCAGGAGGCTGAGCGCAGGCGCGGCAAGCTGATGCAGATCCAGAAGCAGATCAGCCGGCGCAAGAAGAAGACCCTGGTTGGCCGCCGCTTCGACTTGCTGCTCGAGGGACCGTCTGCGGAAACCGACCTGCTCTGGGAAGGCCGTACCGAGATGCACGCTCCGGAGATCGACGGCAAGGTCTTCGTCAACGATTTTGGCAAGCACGCCGAGGTTTTATCTGGGGAGTTTTACCGCTGCGAGGTCACCGACGCGCACGATTACGACTTGGTGGTGAAACTGGTGAACTGAAAACCGCTGAGGAACGCCGAGGGTTCAGGAGAGCAAAGGCTTGGCGCGCTGGCCGCTAAACTGGCAACCGGCAGGTGACGGCCGGTAAATGGTTTTTCCATGGCGAAGCGTAAACGCCTTCTGCGCCTGCGCTGCCCTACCTGCAAGAAGCTGGTGTCGCGCTCGGATGCCGGGTTTCCCTTCTGCTCGGAGCGCTGCCGGCTGATCGACTTGGGCAAGTGGGCGAGCAACGGTTACGTAGTCTCGATCCCAATTTTCGATCCCGACGAACCCGAGCAACCGGGCCCTGCAGAACACCATCACGAAGAGAAGCCGCACGGAGACGCCGATTCCGAAAGCCCCGATCACCAACGGCACTGATCACCCCAGCCTCAACCAGCCTGAGCGCCCGGAGCGCACCATCTGGGCGTGGGCAGTGGGAACGCTGGTGGGCGTCGGGTTCTGGCGGCCGGGTTCCGGCACCTGGGCATCGGCCATTAGCGCGGCCGTATGGTGGGCCGGTGCCCACTACCTTGTTCCGCTCCGCTACCAGTGGATTGGTGCGACCCTTTTCGTCTGCGTGATTCTCATCATCGGCATACCGGCTGCCGGGATCGTGGCCCGCGAGTCGGAACAAGAGGACCCCTCGTACGTCGTGATCGACGAAGTTGCTGGACAACTGATCGCGCTTCTGGGCGTTCCCCTGCGCTGGCAATCCGTGATTCTCAGCTTTATACTCTTCCGGGTCTTCGACATTTTGAAGCCGCCGCCGCTGCGCCGTCTGGAAAAAATCGAGGGCGGGGCTGGCATTGTGCTCGACGACGTCGGAGCCGGCCTGTACGCGCTGGCCATCGTCCAGGCGCTGGTCTACTGGCGCGTCTTGGGTTGAATCTGCCGTAAGGGCTTCGGCCCGCGTCTAATAGTTGCATATGGGCATTTCAGACCGCCTGCTTGGCAAGAAGAACGTCAACGGAAAGCCCCACATCGAGATGGTGGTGCCCGCCGCAGCTCTGCCCGGCGGCGAGGTGCGCATCATCGGCAGCAGCCTGAAACCGCCGGAGCTGCGCCGCCCGCGCGTGCAGTTCGGCGAGGTGGAGGCGGCGGTGGTCATCGCCGCCGACGATTTCGTCGTCGCCCGCGTGCCCGAGGGCGCCGTCACCGGCCCGGTCGTGGTCTCGACCAACGGCTCGGTGTCGAACGGGCACGAGGTCCGGGTGGCGGTGCCTATCGCCGAGAACCTGCACCCGGTGGCCAATCCCGCGCTGGACGCGGAAGGCAACATTTACGTGACTTTTTCGGGCGCGCGGGGGCAGAAGGTTCCAGTCTCCATTTACAAGATCGACACCAACTACGCGGTGAAGCCTTTCCTCTCGGACATGATGAACGCCACCGCCATCGCCTTCGACCGCGGCGGCCAGCTCTACGCGTCCTCGCGGCACGACGGCACGGTATATAAAGTGGCGCCCAACGGCACCATGTCCTCGTACGCAGAGGGGATGGGCGTGGCGACCGGCATCGCCTTCGATCGCGAGGAGAACCTCTACGTGGGCGACCGCACCGGTACCATCTTCAAGATCAGCCGCGATCGCCAGATCTACGTGTACGCCACGCTGGAGCCCAGCGTCTCGGCCTATCACTTGGCGTTCAGCCCGGCGGGAGTGCTGTATGTCACCGGCCCGACTACTTCCAGCTACGACGCCGTGTACTCCGTGGACTCGCACGGCACCGTCGCAGTCTTCTATCGCGGCTTGGGACGCCCGCAGGGACTCGCTTTCGATGTGGACGGCAACCTCTACGTCGCTGCTTCGCTGGGCGGCAAACGCGGCATCGTGCGCATCACCCCCGACTGCAGGGCATCCCTGGTGGTCGCCGGCCAAGCCCTGGTCGGGCTCGCCTTCGCCCCGGCGCGTTCCGCCATCCTCGCCACCCAGAACGCCGTCCATCACCTTTCGTGGGGAATTCAGGGTAAGGCGTTGCTGGATTAGCGTCAGCTCTTGGCTCTTAGCTTTCGGCCTGTGGATCTTCCTCCTCTGCGTCCTCTGCGTTTGTCTTTGTTTTACACTGCTACCGTGGATGCCGAGATCATCGCCATCGGCTCGGAGCTGCTCACCCCCTACCGCCAGGACACCAATTCGCTTTATCTCACGGAGCATTTGAACCAGCTCGGGGTTGAGGTCACCTTCAAGACCGTGGTCGGCGATACGCGCCCCCACCTGGTGCAGGTGGGCAAGACCGCTCTCGGCCGCGCTGACGTCATCATCTTCATGGGCGGGCTGGGTCCGACTGAGGACGACATCACCCGAGAAGCCGTGGCCGCCGCACTCGGGCTGAAGCTACGGCGCGATCCCGAGCTGGTGGCGGCTCTTTATGCACGCTTCGCCGCCCTGCGCCGCACGATGCCGGAGAACAACGAGCGCCAGTGCGATGTGATCGCCGGCGCCGCCGTGCTGCCCAACGAAAAGGGCACCGCGCCCGGCCAATGGATCGAAGGCGACTACGAAGGCAAGAAAAAGATCGTCCTGCTGCTACCCGGCCCGCCCTGGGAACTGAAACTGATGTTCGAGAAGCAGGTGCTGGAGCGGCTGCGGGCCGCGCTGCCGCCAGCCCACATCGCCACGCGCGTGCTCAAGGTAGCCATGGTGCCGGAATCCACCTGTGACGCGCGCATCGCCCCCATTTACAAGAAGTATCCCGATGTGCAAACTACGATTCTGGCCGATGCAGGCGAGATCCAAGTCCACCTGCGCTCGCGCGCGGAGTCGCTAGCCGCAGGGCGGCAGCGCGTGGATGCGCTGGCCGACGAGCTCGAAGACGAGCTGGGGGACAGCGTTTTTTCCACCGGAGGCGAATCGCTGGAACAGATCGTTGCCTATTTCCTCGAGATGCGCGGCACTACCGTCTCGGTAGCCGAATCCTGCACCGGCGGCATGATCTCCGAGCACCTGACCTCGATCAGCGGCAGCTCGCGCTATTTCTTAGGTGGCGCGGTTGTGTATTCGAACGAATTGAAGACCTCGCTGGCGGATGTGCCAGCACTGCTGATTGCGCAGCACGGCGCGGTCAGCAAGCAGGTGGCGGCAGCGCTGGCGGAAAGCATTCGTCGCCGCACGAATTCCACCCTCGGCCTGAGCGTCACCGGAGTCGCCGGCCCCACCGGCGGCACCGAGGATAAACCCGTGGGTCTGGTTTTCCATGCCCTCACCGACGGAGTGCAGACCGAGGTTGTGGAACGCAAGTTCATCGGAGACCGTGAGCGCGTGCGCCGCTGGGCGATGAGGCAGGCGCTGGATTTATTGAGACGGAAGCTGATGTGAAGTCGACAATTGATTCATTGAGCCATTGATTCATTGAAATCCTGACACGCAATGAATCAATGACTCAATCGACCAATGACTCAATCCCCATGAGACTCTTCGTTGCTCTCGATATCGATCCTGAGATCCGCCAGCGGATTGAGAGGTTCGAGGTCGGCGTACGCGAATTTGCGCCCGACGTTCGCTGGATTTCACCCGAGTCGATGCACCTGACCCTCAAGTTCATCGGCGAATGGCCGCCCCAGCGTCTGGAGGAACTGAAGCGCGCCGTCTCGGGGGCGCACGGACAGCCGACGGAGATCACATTTTCCGGTACGGGCTTCTTCCCTTCTCCAAAATCGGCGCGGGTGTTCTGGGTGGGAATCCAAGCTGGCCCGGAGCTGGCGGCACTCGCGGCCGCCATTGACGCTGCCACTTCTGCCCTTGGAATCGAGAGCGAGCAACGCGCGTTCACACCCCATCTCACGCTGGCGCGCACCGGCTCCGGCCAGCCGCAGCGCATGCTATCCGACCGGAGCAACGCCGGTTTCAAACGCCTGCAGGAAAAGTTGGGAGCGATGCCTGTTCCCACCTTCGGTACAATGAGCCCGCGCGGGTTCTCTCTGTACGAGAGCAAGTTGTCACCCAAGGGGGCGCAGTACACGAAGCTGCACAGTTTTCCGCTCTGACCCGGTAGGGACTCAGCATGCTGCGTCTCTACAAAGGGGCTGACTATGATTCGTAAGCTGAAGTCCGGCAAATACCGGCTGTATTCGCAGAAGAAGAATCCCAAGACCGGCCACCGCAGAAACCTGGGAACATTTGACACGCGGGAACAGGCCGAAAAGCACGAACGCGCGGTGCAGTATTTCAAGCGCGCGGGTTGAATTCGCCGACGACTAGCGACTAGTGACTGTGTCCTTGTACATCGCCACCGCCGTGATCGCGTACCTGCTGGGCTCGATCCCGTTCGGGTACATCCTGGTGCGTCTCTTCCACGGACAGGACGTGCGCGAGTCGGGCAGCGGCAATATAGGGGCGACCAATGTGGCGCGCTCGTCGCCCGCGTTGGGCGCACTCACCCTTCTTTTGGACGCGGCTAAGGGTTTGCTCGCTGTGACTGCCGGATCGCTGCTCGCGGCGAGTGCGGCTCGCGATGCTGTTGCTCGCCCCCAGCTCTACATATTTCCCGCTATCGCCGGAGTGTTCGCCATCCTTGGACACATGTTCCCCATCTGGCTGAAGTTGCGCGGCGGCAAAGGCGTGGCTACCAGCGTGGGAGTCTTCCTGGCGCTAGCGCCCAAGACGCTGCTGGTCGCACTGGCGCTCTTTATTGCGCTGGTTGCAGCCTTCCGCTACGTGTCTCTCGGCTCGGTCATCGTTGCCGCTGCCTTCCCCCTGATCGCCTACGGCCTGCACGATTACCACGCCTCGCCTGAGATCCTGGGCTCCATATGCGTCATAGCCGCGCTCGTCATCTTCAAGCATCACGAAAACATTCGCCGCTTGCTGGCGGGCACCGAAAACCGCTTCACCCTGAAGAGGACGCGGGCATGAGCGAGATCGCCATCATCGGCGGCGGCGCCTGGGGAACCGGCCTGGCCATCGTGCTCGGCCGCAAGGGCGCGCACCGAGTGCGCATGTGGGTCTACGAGAAGGAAGTCTGCGAATCCATCAACCAGCGGCACGAGAACCAATTATTCCTTCGCGGGCAACTTATCCCGGACGCCGTGCGAGCCACCAACAGCCTGCAAGAAGCCTTGCTCGGAACAGAGATCGTGGTCAGCGCGATGCCGTCGCACCACGTGCGCCGTGTGTTTCGCGAGATGCAGGCGCACCTCCGCCCGGAGATGATGTTTGTCAGCGCCACCAAGGGCCTGGAGAACGAGACGCTGCTGCGCGCTACCGAGGTGGTCAAGGAAATGCTGGGCGTGCGCGCGCAGAACGGCTTTGATCCCCACATCGGCGCGCTCAGCGGACCTTCCTTCGCGCAGGAGGTGGCACGCGGCGATCCCACGGCAATCACCATCGCTTCGCGTGACCCTGAGCTGGCGCGACGGGTGCAGGCCGACTTCAGCGATCCCTGCTTCCGGGTTTACACCAACGACGATGTGACCGGCGTGGAGATGGGCGGGGCGCTGAAGAACATCATTGCCATCGCCGCGGGCGTGTGCGATGGGCTGGGGCTTGGCTATAACAGCGTGGCCGCGCTGATCACGCGCGGATTGGCCGAGATCACGCGCCTGGCAGTCGCCTGCGGAGCGCGCGCCGACACTATGGCCGGTCTTTCCGGCATGGGCGACCTGGTGCTCACCTGTACCGGCGGCCTCTCCCGCAACCGCAGCGTGGGAGTGGAACTGGGCCGCGGCCGCAAGCTGACGGAGATCATCGCCGGCATGCACGGGATGGTCGCCGAGGGCGTGCTCACTACCAACGCCGCCGTGAATCTGGCCTGCAGGATGAAGATCGAGATGCCCATCACCCAACAGATGCATGCCATCCTACATCAGGGCAAGCCCCCGCGCGAGGCCATCCACGAGCTGATGACCCGGCCGGGCAAGGGGGAAAATCTGTAATTACTGATTCGCGGAATGGCGATCGCCACTCACAAATCAGAAATTGCAAGTCACGATTTGCCCGCTTCCCAATCGTTCGGTCACCTTCGTAACTTACCCCGTCCGCTTCGAGGGGAGAAGACCCGAATCCGGCACGTTACAATCCGGCAGAAGATGAAGTTCTCAGCCAAATCGCTGGTTCCGGCGCGGATCCCTATTCTCTACCTGATGCTGGCGGTGCTTACCGTCATCAGCGTAGTGCCGCTTTATTTCTACAGCAGTGTAATGGTAGGCACGAATCGCGACCGGCTGAAAACCAATGAGATGCTGCTGGAAAACACCATTACCCGCACGCTGGCCGAGGGCATCGCACAACGCCAGATCAACTTGCGCGTGGTGCTGGCCAATCTAGCGTCAGCCATCCAGGTGGCCAGCGGGGGCAATCTCTCCACCGACCATGTGGCGACGCCGGAGTTGCGGGCGTTGCTCGAGCAGTTCGTTTATTCCTCCGACAGCCTGGCCTACGCCACCTTGCTAAACGCCGATGCCAGAGGAATCTCCGCTGGTCGCATGGCGGCCGATATCTTCCTGCAACGCGAGCTGGAACGCGCCTTCGCCGCCGCGCGTGAGGGGCGGGCATACAACGGAGAGCCGCTGAGTATCGGAGGCGGGAGGAGAGCCGACCCGGTGATGCTGGTGGGTAGCCCGCTAATGTCCGATGGGCGCTTCATCGGCATGATCGCCGTGGTGGTAGACCTCCAATATCTGACCCGGCGCTTGCAGGATGTCAGCCAGGGCGGACTGGTGGCCTACGTGGTGGACCGCCAGGGGCGGCTGGTTGCGGGCGCCAGCTCTGACTACGCCATCGGCCAGGACATGACCAACCTGGAGATCGTCAAAAACTGGGTCGAACAAGGCTCGCGCACCAAGCTGGTCGCCACCAAGGAATTCAACATCCAGAGCGGCAAGAGCAGCGTGGCTATGCTGGGGACCTACAGCCCGGTGGCCACCCTGGACTGGGCGGCGGTAGCGCAAAAGAAGCAGGCGGACGCTTATCGCGGCGTGTACGAAATGCAGCACAACGCCAACCTTTTGGCAGTGCTGGCGGTGTTGGTCAGCCTGGGGGTGTCACTGTTCGCCGCCAAGAGCATCACTGGACCGCTAGCGACGCTGACCGACTCCAGCCGGGCCATCGCCCGCGGCGATTTCTCCCGGCGCGTCGATCTGAAGAGCCGCACCGAGATTGGCGAACTGGCGGCAACCTTCAACCACATGACCGACGACCTGGAGCGCCTGGTCGCCGACCTGAAACGCGCCGCCGAAGAGAACCTCAGCCTGTTCCTGGGCTCCATCCAGATGCTGGCCGGCGCGGTGGACGAAAAGGATCCCTACACCCGCGGCCACTCCGACCGTGTCACCCGCTATTCGGTCATCATCTCCCGTGAGCTGGGGCTCTCCAGCGAAGAGGTGGAGAAGGTCCGCATCTCCGCTCAATTGCACGACGTGGGCAAGATCGGCATCGAAGACCGCATCTTGAAGAAGCCGGGCGCGCTGACCCCGGAAGAATTCGACATCATGAAGACGCATACCACCAAAGGCGCCAACATCCTGCGCCCGGTGGAGCAATTGCGCGAGATGCTGCCCGGCATCGAACTGCACCACGAATCCCTGGATGGACGCGGATATCCGCACGGGCTAAAAGGGGACCAGATCCCGCTGCTGGCGCGCATCATCACGGTGGCCGACGTCTTCGATGCCATGACCACCAATCGTCCCTATCAGGCAGCCATGGATCCCGATTACGTGATCCGCATCATCACGTCGCTGGCGCACACCAAGTTCGATCCTCAAGTGGTGGCAGCCCTCACCTCGGCGCACCAGAAAGGCGAACTGATGGTGCGCAAGGTGGCAACTGTCACCCCGCCCGAGGCTGCCATGGCGCAGGTCAAGGCGCCAGTTCCGGAACCTTCTCCTATCCTGGCGTGATCTCGGGGTTCTACCCCATGCGCACGACGTTGGCGTCCAGCCGCGAGAGCCGGATGAAGGAGTTGTAGCCCTCGATGGTCGCGCCCACGCCCACGCGGTCGGTGTTCTCGTCATCGACCACGCGGACCACGCGTCCTTTGCATTGGACGCGCATGGGGTCGGTCAGGGTAACTTCAGGCGGCAGGGTGACGGTGAACTCGATGCTCGAGCCTTCGCGTGGCCTCGATCTCATCAGGAAGAAGATGCCCTTGGCGCTCACGTTGTGGGAGAGGGCGGTCTCCTGTGATCCATCAGGACATTGGACGGCGACGGGAACGCTCATGGCAAAACGCTGGGCCGCCCGCCGCTCCGGCTGTCCTGGCCGGGTTTCCGCGCTGGACATGGTCGCACCTGCTGCCCTCAAAGTATCGCAATCCGCGGGGAAAAGGAACACTTTGAATCGGCCAGGGACTCTGCGGAGTGGCGTCCATGCTGGGGTTAGGGCTTGTCTATAATGGCAGGGGGCGCAAGTCGCGCCACTCGAGCCCATGATTCAGACCCTTTTCGGCAGCACGGAACCGAAGCCTGGCCTGTTCGAGCGCATGAAACAGGCGGTGACGCGTACTCGCGAGAACCTGAGCGAGCGCATCGAGGAAATCGCCAGCTTCAACAAGGAAATCGACCGCAACACTCTCGACGAGCTGGAGGCCACGCTCATCGCTGCCGACCTGGGCACGACCACCACCCAGGAAGTCCTGGCCAACCTGCGGGAGAAGGTGGACCGCAAGCAGATCGGGGACGTCAACGAGTTAAAGCGTTTGTTGAAGGACGAGCTGCTGGCCATCCTCGACCGCGCAGGCTTGCAACCGGTAAAAGCGGTGGACGGCGAGCCCGAAGTCATCCTGGTGGTGGGGGTCAACGGCACCGGCAAGACCACTACCATCGGCAAGTTGGCGCAGGTGTACCGCAGCGAGGGCAAGACGGTGCTGCTGGCCGCCGCCGACACCTTTCGCGCCGCTGCCATCGAGCAACTGGAAATCTGGGGGCAGCGCACCGGGACCGAAGTCATCAAAACCAAGCCCGGCGGCGATCCCGCAGCCGTGCTCTATGACGCCATGCAGGCCGCCAAGGCGCGCAAGACCGACTACGTCATCGTGGACACGGCCGGCCGCCTGCACACCAGGTCGAGCCTGATGGACGAACTTGCCAAGATGCGGCGTACCGCTCAGCGGCTGATCCCTCGGGCACCGCACGAAACCCTGCTGATCATGGACGCCACCACCGGCCAGAACGGACTGCAGCAGGCGCGGCTGTTCACCGAGTCCGCAGGCGTCACCGGCATTGTGCTGACTAAGCTCGATGGCACGGCCAAAGGGGGCGTGGCCGTGGCCATTAGCCGCGAGTTGGGACTGCCGGTACGCTACGTCGGGGTGGGTGAGAAAGCGGGCGACCTGCTGCCCTTCCATCCTAGGGAGTTTGTGGATTCGCTCTTCGAATAGGAAGGCGCGAGGAATCTGCGTTCGAATGTCTTGTGAGTGCAGACGCACAAGATGAGCACTTCATGCGCCGCGCGCTGGAGCTGGCGCGCATGGGCACAGCCCTGGCTTCGCCCAATCCGGGCGTCGGCGCCGTGGTCCTTGATGCCGCAGGAAGCGTCGTCGGCGAAGGCTTCCACACTTACGCCGGCGTCAAGCATGCCGAGGTGCTGGCGCTGGAAGCTGCGGGCGAGAAGGCGCGCCGCGGAACTCTTTATTTGAACCTCGAACCCTGCTGCCACGAAGGCCGCACCGGCCCCTGCGTCGATGTGGTACTGCAGGCAGGCATCAAGCGCGCTGTGGTTGCGATGCGCGATCCCAATCCGCTGGTGTGCGGCAAGAGCTTGGCAAAGCTGCGCGGCGCAGGCGTCGACGTAGTTGAAGGCATACTTGAACAGGACGCCCGCAAGCTGAATGAGGCTTTTGCCAAGTACATTCGCACGAAACTTCCGCTGGTAACGTTGAAAGCGGGCATGACCCTGGACGGCAAGATCGCGCCGCCTCCCGGCGAAAGGGCCTATCCCTCGGCGTTGGGTGCAGGCGGAGCCAGTGGCGGTTGGATCACCAGTGTGGAAGCGCGGGCGCACGTGCAAGAACTGCGGCATGGGAGCGATGCCATCCTGGTAGGCGTGGGCACCATCGTGGCCGATGATCCCCTGCTTACCGACCGCACCGGCCTGCAGCGCCGCCGACCGTTACTGCGTGTCATCCTGGACTCCCGCCTCCGGCTGCCGCTGGAATCGCGCGTGGTCAAGACGGCACACCAGGACGTGATTGTGTTCTGCTCGTTCGCGGAGGAAAAAAAGAAAGGACAGCTCGAAGAACGTGGCATCCGTGTGGTCCAGGTGCCGTTGGGATCGGCCGGCGACGGCCGGCCCGATCTTGGCAAAGTCCTCGAGCACCTGGGCGCCATGGAGATCACCAGCCTGATCATTGAAGGCGGCGCGCTGGTGAACGGGGCGGCCCTGGTCGCCGGCGTGGTGGATAAAGTGCTCCTTTACTATGCGCCCAAGGTCCTGGCAGGCACGGGCTCGGTACCCTTCGCCGGCGGCCGTGGCTTCCGCCGCATGAGCGAGGCGGCGTACGTTAGGAACATCAGCCTGCACCGGTTCGGGGAAGATTTTGCGGTGGAGGGATACATTCGGGATCCGTATAGTGATTTCTGATTTGCGATTTGTGAGTGCTGATCGGCGCCAGAGCCCCGCGGGGCGGCACACGGAAAATATATGTTCACGGGACTGATCGAAGAAGTCGGGAAGGTTCTCTCGCTCGCCGGCGACCAAGGCACGAAACGTCTCACCGTCGCCGCGTCGGAGCTTCCGCGGGAGATGAAGAAAGGTGACAGCATCGCCGTCAGCGGCGTCTGCCTGACGGCGGTCGCAATCAAGAAGAACTCCATCGGCTTCGACCTCGCGGTCGAGACCCTGGACCGCACTTCCCTTTCGCGGCTGGCCAAAGGCGCGCTGGTAAATCTGGAATTGCCCATGAAGGCTGGCGGGCGCATGGGCGGGCACATCGTGCAGGGACATGTGGACGGCGTGGCAAGCTTCCTCGGCCTGGAGAAGATCGAAGGCAAGGACGATTACTGGCTGCGGCTCGAAATCCCCGCCGAGCTGGCGAAATATGTGGTCTTTAAGGGCTCGATCTCCGTCGAGGGCATCAGCCTTACCGTGGCCAAGGTCGAAGCCAGTGAGGTGACCATCGCTATCATTCCCCACACCTATGAAATGACCAACCTGAAGCAGTTCAAGCCGGGCGATCCCATGAACATCGAGGTGGACATCATCGCCAAGTATGCTGAGAAGATGCTGATCGGGCAGGCCGCGCCGGGCAACGTCACCTTAGGAAAATTGGTGGCGGAAGGATTCTGACGACTCAATGGTCCAATTGCCCGACGATCCCAAATCACGCCCCCGCAGGGTATCCTTCCTCCGGCTTCTGACCCGGCAGAATGAGTTTGTCCAGGGTTAGAAACTCCTGCACAATCTGTTCCGGGCAGCGCTCCATCGCGGCATACGGTCCGAAGAAAATGGCGCGGCCCTCGTGCAAAAAGACGACGCGATCGGCGAGCTTCTTGGCCAGTCGCATGTCGTGGGTGACGACGATACTGGTCAACCTCAACTGATGCTTTAGCTTTTTGATCAGATCCCCGAGCAAATGCGCCATCAACGGATCGACCTGCGTGGTGGGCTCGTCGTACAGAATGCATTCCGGCTGGGCCGCCAGAGCGCGTGCAATGGCCACCGACCGCTTCATCCCGGTGGAGAGTTCGGAGGGAAACATCTCACGCATGGCCCGCACTCCAACCATGTCGAGCAGACCGTCGACCACCTGGTAAATCTGCTCTTCGTCGAGATCGCGGCGCTCGCGCAGCGGGAAGGCGACGTTCTCGCCGACAGTGAGGGAGTCGAACAGCGCACCGTTCTGGAACACCATGGTGACTTTCTTGCGGATGCGTTCCAGCTCGCTTTCCGGGTAGTCGGTGATGTCCTCGTAGGCGACAATGACCCGCCCCGCGTCTGGCTTCAGGAATCCCATGATGTTGTGCAGCGCAACCGACTTGCCCACGCCACTGCGTCCCAGGATGCACACCGTCTCCCCAGGCAAGACGTCGAAGCTTACGTGGTCGAGCACGCGGTGCTGGCCGAAAGCTTTGGAAACGTCTTTGAATTCGATGTATGGCTTTGTCGGCTCGCCATCGACAGTTAACTGGTCGGTCATCGTTTCTCCGGAAAGGCCCGGCGTAGATCCTCCGGCGTATTCAGATTTTGGAACATCGCAGCATTGAAAGCAAAACGGCTCAATTCAGATTCTTCCAGGATGCGCTCCGTGGTCGCCGCGAACAGGGCATCGATCTTGTTTTTTCCGGAATCCAGCGCGCTCCGTGCTAGAGGCGCGAAGGCACGGCGGTACACGGCGCACAGCGGCTGATATCCCCCGGCAATGCGTGGAACGGTGACTACCGCGTCCGAGACGCGGGCCTGCTCGACGAGGAACCGCAGCAGAGACTCCGTAACCAGCGGCAGGTCCACAGCCAGCATGAGATTCAACTCGGTCGTGGAAGAGGTCAGTGCGGCGTGAATGCCAGCCAGCGGTCCACGATCAACGTAAACATCCTCCACGACCGGGCCGTAAGCCGCAAACTTGGCTGCCGGGCCGACAATGCGCACCTCCGGCGTGAGAGCGCGCAGCACGTCCACGGCCCGGGCCAGCAGTGTCCGGCCATCGAGCTCAAGAAACGCTTTGTCGGTCCCCATGCGGCTGCTGCGCCCCCCGGCCAGAACAAATCCGCCGAAATCCGCCATGGCCAAAGTGTAGCAATGAATAGCTCCAGGCCGCAGGTGGGAACGGAGGCCAAAGAATGCAAACTCACCACTTTCCACTTATTCATCCCTCGGACCGGTTTGACCGTCTAATAGACAGCGTGGCCTCCAGCAACCGATTGCGGATCTACGATGACGGCCAGTGCCCCTTTTGCCAATGGGCACGGCAGAAGATTTCTGGCTGGGACCGCGACCATCGGCTGGAATTCTGTGATTATCACGCCCCGGCCTCGGCGGCAGAGACACCCTTCCCGTTTCAGCAACTGCACGAGAGGATGCACGTGCGGACGCCGGACGGCCGCTGGCACGTGGGCTTCCACGGCTGGGTTGCCATCCTGCGCGCGCTGCCGCACGGGCGCTGGCTGGCAGCCGCCATGAGCGCGCCTCCTCTGCGGTCGATTGGGCCGGCGACCTACGCGTTCATCGCCAATCGCCGGTACCAGGTACCGGGATGGTTCCTGCGTTGGCTGGGCGCCCCGCCGCCCTGCGCCCAGTCCTGCAAAGTGCCGGGCCAAATTCATTTGTAGCAGCGGGTTACAAAGGTGCGGGGCCGACGGCGACAGCAACTACGGAGAGGAATAGGGGTTTAATACTGAGGGACTGAGAAGCACAGATTTTTCGCGCAAGGCAATCGGCGAGGCAAGCTCTGCATCTAAACTGGTTGTCATCCTGTATTCGAACCCAGAAGGAGCGGTTTTATGATCGCGAGACGTTCGTGGTACGTGCTCACGCTGGCGACAGCGCTCGCATTGGGCATGGCGTCCGGTTGCAGCCGGGCGCGCAATGACGCGCAGATTGCCGGCGACGTGCAGGGCAAAATCAACGCCGACAGCAATGTTCCCACCAAACAGATCACGGTAGCTTCCAGCAACGGCATCGTTACCCTTTCCGGCAACGTAGGCAGCGACACTGAGCGTCAAGCCGCGGCCAGCGATGCTGCCCAGGTGGCGGGGGTGAAGACCGTGGTGAACAATCTGCAAGTGGCGCCGGCCACGGCCCAGGCCACCGAACCCGAGCAGGAGCAGGAGCCGAAACCCTCGCCGGAACCGGAGCGGACGCACCGCCGTACCTCCAGGGTCTACCATGAGCGGGCGTCGAGTCCAGCGCCCACAAGCGCTCCAGCGAGCGCTCCTGCCGTGACGCCGAGCACGCCGGCCACGACGGCCATGGCGCCGCCGCCACCACCGCCGCCACCGCCCAAGCCGGTGACCATTCCTGATGGTACCGTGCTGCAGATTCGTATGATCGACACCATCGATTCCGCGACCAACCAGCCCGGCGATCGGTTCCACGCAACGCTGGATGCACCCGTCACCATCGACGACAAAGTAATCATTCCCCACGGCGCGGATGTAGAAGGCCGAGTAGCCGAGCTGAAGAGCGCAGGCCACTTCGCCGGCAAACCCCAGATCGCACTGGAGCTAACGGCGCTGTCTATGAACGGGCGCCGCTACTCGCTGCACACCAATCAGTATTCGCGTGAAGGCTCATCGCGCGGCGCTAACACCGCGGAAAAAGTGGGTGGCGGAGCGGCCCTCGGCACCATTATTGGCGCGATCGCCGGCGGCGGCAAGGGAGCTGCTATTGGCGGTATCATCGGCGCCGGCGCGGGTGGCGGGGTCCAGGCCGCCAGCAAGGCGCCTTCCATCCACGTCCCTTCCGAAGCGCTGCTGAGCTTTACGCTGGAAAACCCAATCACCGTCACGCCGGTGTCTTCCCTCAAACGCAACCGGGGCAGCTACAGCGATTCGGCGGGTGACCAATCTGGTAACCAGTCCGACCGCGTCACTGACTATAGCGACTCGCAGAACCAGCCAAATGGCCGGGCTGGTCGCGACAATACCGACTACAACGACCCGGACCAGCAGCCGCCATCGGATGACAATTCCAATGGTCCGGTGCTGAAGAGAAGATAAAGATAGTGGCAAGAAGTGAGGAGTGGTAAGGGGTAAGGTAAGTTTCACCTGCCACTCCTCACCTGCTCAACGCAGCTGCTCAGCTTACCGACTTCTTACTGCCACTTCCCAGCAACCGCACACCTTTAGTAATCAACTCGCATGGTCTTGACCAACTTATAATTAAGCCACTCATGCTTCTCGATCCACTCTTCGCGGTGCCGTTCTTTGTCTATGGGCTGGTGCTGGGAAGCTTTCTGAACGTGTGCATTTACCGGCTGCCGCGGGGAATGTCACTGGTGCGGCCGGGCTCGGCATGCCCTGCGTGCGGAGCATCAATCGCCTGGTATGACAATCTTCCGGTGGTGAGCTGGCTGCTGCTGCGGGGCCGCTGCCGCGCGTGCCGCGAGCACATCTCGCCGCGTTACCTGGTGGTGGAACTGCTGACCGGCCTCCTGTTCCTAGCCTGCTACGCCGCTTTCGGCTGGAGGTTTTCAACCTTCAAGTTCTGCGCCTTCGCGTTCTTGCTGCTGGGCCTGATCTTCACCGACGCCGAGCACAAGCTGCTGCCCGACGCGCTGACCCTCACCGGCCTCGGAATCGGCCTGGGATTCAGCCTGCTGGTTCCGGTGCAGGACCTGGGCAGCCGCCTGCTCACTGCCTGGATCAAGCTGCCGGTTGGGTCGGACATGTCGTGGCGACTGCTCTCCTTGCTGGATTCTGTGCTGGGCGCGGCGGTCGGCGCTTCGTTCATCTACGGCGCGAGGGAGATCTACCGGCGGGCGCGTGGCGTCGAGGGCATGGGATTTGGTGATGTCAAGCTGATGGCCATGGTGGGCGCCTTCCTGGGGATCAAACTGACCATCTTCACCCTGTTCGCGGCCTCGCTGGTGGGCTCGAGCTTCGGGCTGGCAGCAGTACTGGCCGTGTGGTGGAAACGCACCCGGCGGCGCATCCTGCGCTTGCACGAGCCGGCGGCGGCGGCGCGCAAACGGGCGTGGAAATCGGCGATGCTGATTTATCGCCACTACGAGATGCCGTTTGGGGTCTTTCTCGGAAGCATGGCGCTGTTGGCTGCCTTTTTCGGCAATACCCTTATTCGCTGGTACTGGGGGTTCTACCGATGACCGCGACACTTATGAAGGAAACCTTGATGGCTCTGGGGCTGGCGACCATCGTGATCGTGGTGGCGGCCACGGTCGCCGTCCGATTCTTGCGCCGCAAGCTGGTCAGCTAGCGCCGCTGAACCAAGGTAACATTGCGGTAACCTGAACCTCGGGGCTATGCTTCGCAAAAGGAGAGGCGTGTCTTTTGTGTCTCCGGGAGGGGACTTGCCATGAAACGAATCGAGTTCATGCTGACGGTAGCCGCCGTGGTGATGGCGACAGCCATGGCAGCGGCTGCGCAAACGGAGTCCCTCGGCGATTACGCGCGCGCCGTCCGCAAGGAAAAGCGGCCTCCGGCCCAGAAGGTTTACACCAACGACAACCTTCCTTCCACGGCTTCCATCAGCGTGGTGGGACCGCCCCCGCCCAGTCCCGAGGAGAAGCCCGCCGCCAAACCTCAGGACGAAAAGTCGAAACCGGACAAAGCCAAGACCGAGAAGGATGGCAAGACCTCCGAAAACAAAACACCCCAGGACGAACAGGGATGGCGCAACGAGTTGGACGCGCAGAAAAAGAAGATCGCCGACCTGGAGCACGAACTCGACCTGCTGCAGCGCGAATACAAACTGCGCGTCGCCGACTATTACGCCGATGCCGGCAACCAGCTGCGCGACCAGAAAAAATGGGCCGATGATGACGCCAAGTACCGCGCCGACATCGCCGACAAGCAGAAACAGGTCGAAGAGGCCAAGGCCCAGCTTCAGGACATGGAAGAACAGGCGCGCAAGGCCGGCATGGCCAGCTCGGTCTCCGAATAATCAACCGCGACAATCGCGATGGCAGGCTCAGGCTCCTGCTTCGTCCCGGCGTGCGCTGCGAGTAGATCTTCCCGGATCACCTCCCTCCGCTTAGAATGTGGCACCCGCGACTTGTGGGACCCGGCGAGAATCGCCGGCGTCGCAAGCGCGGACCGAGCCATGAAACCATTACTTCTTGCCATCACGCTCGCCGCGGTGATGTCCGCCTGTTCTTCCGCTCCCCAGCCGGCGCAGAAAGCCGCAAGCGAAGCGAAGACTGAACAGCCCAAGGCTCCCGAACTGCTGACTGGCCGGGCGGCCTTCCAGAAGCTGTTTGTGACGGCGCGCAGTTGGGCGCCGGACGCGCAACCCTTCCGCCTGGAGTCCGAGCCGGTCAAGCAAGCGCCGGGCACGGACGGCAAGGCCGGCATCTGGCGGGGCTACTTCGCTTCCCCCAGCAAGCGAATGCTCAAGCCCTACCTCTGGTCCGGGATTTCCGGCCCCGATGCCCCCGAGCGCGGCATCAGTCCCGGGACGGAAGATACCTTCAATCCCGCCAACACCTCGACCCAGCCTTTCGATTTCGCCTTCCTCAAGAGCGACAGCGACCAAGCCTTCGAGGTAGCGCAGGCGCATGGCGGCAAGAAGCTCCTGGCCGCTGACCCGCAACAGCGGATCAAGTACGAACTTCTGTGGAACCCAAGCTCGAACCAACTAGTCTGGAACGTACTCTACGGCACCTCGGATACCGACGCCAAGCTGCGCGTCGCCGTGGACGCTTCTACGGGGACTTTCCTGAAGCTGGAGAAGTAGGGCTCCGAGTCAGCACGGGACGATCCGGATCATAGGGCTCCGGCCTCGCCCGCACAGGTTTCCCCAACGGCTCGCATCCATTCCGCTGGGCCAGGCGCTTGTTCGGACGCTCGGGCAGCGCCTTGAAGTGTTCCAACGACTTCCTGCATTGTCCGGCGAAGGGCCCTCCGGGAAGAATCTTCAGATAGGCCTCGTAGTAGGCCTGCGCGCCGGCCAGGTCGCCGGATTTTTCCAGCACTTCCCCGACGCGGAAGGTGGCGATCGCGTCGTTCGGCTTGTAACTCAGCGCCTCGCAGTAGCGGCTGAGCGCGGCCCGATAGTTCTGTTGCTTGCGGTAGAAGTCGCCGACCTCGACGTCCTTTAGCGCTCTGAGCGGGTCCCAGGAGTGCAGTTCGGTCACACTGTCGTCCGGTTCCGCCGGCGGGGTATCGGGAAAGGAATTGGTGTCGCGGCTGGAGCTGTCTTCCGGACCGCGCGGCGCCGGCATGGGCTCGGAACGCGGCGGAGCCTGGTTCGAGAGCGGTCCGGCTGACTGGCCCTGGTCCTGATCTCTTGCGGGCGCCGATTGGCCCACAGCGCCCGGCACCATGGCGAGCACCAGCGCGAGCAGAAAATGGCTCCTCATAAGGCTCCTATTTTACGCCGGTGCGCCTCCCCAGCACTCGCAACTCGGTACTCGGTATACCCCCTCCCCCCTACCCTCCCGATCTAATAGAATCATCAACTTACGCACGGTATACCGATCCAAACCGATGATCTAAGAGGACTTACACGCAAATACCGATTCGCAAAGGACTTAACGCCATCCCAGAGGCGCCGCCATAGGTCCGATGAGATCGGGGGGACCCTCCCTGCCCGGTCCCCGTTAGAATCATAGGCTTAGCAACTGTGATCTCATCATGGCCCCATGATCTAAAGGGACTCACCCGTAATATCCCATTCCCAAAAGACATTGCTTCGTCCGAGAACCCGTCGGTAAGGATTTTCGTTTTCTCAAAGCGCGTAATCGGCACCGCGTTATCGCGGCCGGCGGCAGCCGGTCAGAATGCTCGGCGGTGCGTGCCGCAAAGGACATGACGCCGCCGGGGTTTTGTTGCTATATCTATTTGATAACATCTAGTTCAGATAATAGCATTCAGTGCAACGAGGCGTCGAGACAAAAAACGAGGGGCCGTAAGACATAAGGCCCGCAGAACCGAAGCGAATCTAGCCCCGGACGGAAGTCCTGGGGTAAGGTGATCAGAAATGATCCCGAGCCCCGGAGGGGCGGCACAACAAGAGCCTGGTCTGCCATTGGATTCCTGTGGGCAGGGGCTAAAGCCCCGTCATCTTTTTGCATTTTCGGCACGACCAAGGTCGTGCCCTGACACGTGTCCTCTCACCCAAGCTTCTCGTGAGCCGTTACGTGTCAGGGCACGAGTTTACTCGTGCCGTCACGTTGCCCCTGACGTGTGGGCTTGAGCCCCTGCAATCTTCACCACCTTGAGATGCGGCGGCCTCCCTCGCGCTCGCTGAACACTTTGGCTTACCCTCCCCGGGCTAACGCGCGGGGCTACTATCTTTCGGCCCCTTCGGGCCTCGGGTTCCCAGCGCTCTGGATTCCCCCGGGCTACGTGAAGATCACATCCCCAGGACAGCAAAGGAGCAAAAAAATCAGGCCATTCTGAAACTCCAGAATGGCCTGTGGTGAAAGTTCCTCGGGGGGGAGGAAAACTTGATCGCGCTTACATGCCGCTGCCAGAGGGAGTGGTGGAAGCCGTCTCCTTCTCGCTGGTGTTGGTCATCAGGCGGATATCAACACGGCGATTCTTGGCCCGGCCGCCGGTGCTGGCGTTGGAAGCTACCGGCTTATCCTTACCCAATCCAATCACGAAGATCTTGTGTGCCGGCACCTCGTACTTCTCCGCCAGGTACTGGATGACGGCGGAAGCACGGCGCTGGCTAAGCTGATAGTTGTAGTCGGCCGGTCCGGTGGAATCGGTATTGCCGTCCACCACGATGATGTAATGCCGGGTGTTGGGGATATCCTGGCCGAGTTCGTCGAGGGCCTGCTTGGCCTTGCCTGTAAGGTTAGCCTTGTCGAAGCCGAAGTGAACCGTGGTCTCGACTACCGGCTGATAGTTGTCCAAATTGGCCACCGTGTTGGCCAGGCTGGTGACACGGTTGCTGGCCGTGGTGGCCAGTCCCTGGGCTTCGTCCGCCGTTTTGGCGGCCGCCAGGGCCTTCTGATCGGCATCGGCAGCCTTGGCCTGCACGTCCTGGATACCCTTCTGAGCACGAGCGTCGGTGTCGCGAATGTCCTTGGTGTTCTTCGCTGTCAGATCATCCAGCTCGTTGGTCTTGTCGATGATCGGGGTCGTCTGGTTACGGACGTAGTTCTTGGTGGTGCAGCCCACAGAGAGGATCATGCTCAAGCTGAGGGCGCCAGTCAGTGCAAGCAACTTACGATTCATTTGGGGGCGGCTCCTGGGAAACTCGCTCTACGGCCGGCCATGCCAGCCCGGTTTCGCAAGAGAGGTAGCAAACGTCCTGCCACTTGAAGACCTCCAGGCTGGGACGTAAGTTATTGCTATGGATGGGTTTGCTGGTAGGCGTCACGGGCCTTGCGCAGTCCGGCGGGCAATCCCAGGCGGGAGAGTAGAATTCTTACACGGTAGTCGTTGGCCCTCCGTCGTCGGTTTGCGCTCGTTGAGCTTCTTGGCCGGCGACCGACGACCGAAGACCGGCGACAGTCTCCCCATTCATGGACCTGCAGGAAAAGATCCGAGAACTGCCGACCGGACCCGGCGTGTATCTCTACAAGAACGCCGAGGGTGAGGTGATTTATGTCGGCAAAGCCAAGAACCTGCGGTCGCGAGTGCGCTCCTATTTCCTGGAAGGCCGGGCCGAGGACGCTAAGACCGGAAGCCTGCTGCGGGAGGCCGTGGATGTTGGCTACATTGTGGTCGACAACGAAAAGGAAGCGCTGGCGCTCGAAAACAACCTCATCAAACAGAAAAAGCCGCGCTTCAACATCCTGCTGCGCGACGACAAGACCTATCCCTACATCAAGCTGACGGCGGGCGAGCGCTATCCGCGGGTCTACGTCACCCGGCGCCTCAAGAAGGACGGCAGCCTCTACTTCGGCCCTTATTTCCCTGCCAACCTGGCGCACCGCACCGTGGACCTGATCCACCGCTCGTTCAAGGTTCCCTCCTGCACAGTGGATCTGAGCCGCTACCATCCGCGGCCGTGCTTGCAGTATTACATTGGGAGCTGCCTCGGTCCGTGCGTCAAGGAGCTGACCACCCCCGACGCCTACCAGGAGGCGGTGCGCGATGTGCGGCTGTTCCTCGAGGGCCGGCAGACCGACCTGGCGCACTCGTTGCATGAGCGCATGGAGCAGGCCGCGGAAGACCAGGAGTACGAGCGGGCGGCCAAGTATCGCGATCTGCTGGCGACGGTCGAACAGCTTCACGAGAAGCAGCGCATGGCCGCCGCCGAGGGCGACGACGCCGACGTCTTTGGCTATCACTACGAAAATCACATGCTCGCCGTAAACCTGTTCCACATGCGCGGGGGACGGGTGCTAGATCGCCGCGAGTTTTTCTGGGAAGACTTGCCGGAGTTCGGAGGCTCTACAGACGGATTCCAGCCGGGCGAGTTCTTCTCTGCCCTGCTGAAGCAGGTCTATATCGACCAGCAGTACGTGCCGCACGCGATCTATGTCCCGGTGGATTTCGAAGACTGTGCGACGCTCGAAGAATTGCTCTCGGAGAAGCGGCAGCGGCGAGTGGAGATCCTGGCGCCGCAGCGCGGGGAGAAGCGCTCGCTCATCGATCTGGCGGCGCGCAACGCCAAGCAGTCTTACGAGCAGCGTTTCCGGGTGATGAAGCCCGCGACCAAGGCCATCCAGGAAGCGCTGCAGGATGCGCTGACCCTGCCCGAGCTGCCACGGCGCATCGAGTGCTTCGATATCTCCCACATCCAGGGCGCGGAGACGGTGGCGTCAATGGTGGTGTGGGAAGACGGCAAGATGAAGAAGTCGGATTACCGCAAGTTTATCATCCGCTCGGTCGCGGGTGTGGACGACTTCGCCTCCATGCGCGAGGCAGTGGGACGGCGTTACAAGCGCTTGCTGGAAGAAAAGCGAAAGCTGCCCAGCCTGGTGCTGATCGATGGCGGCATCGGGCAACTGCACGCCGCTGCCGAGGCGCTGGAGTCGCTGGAGATCGTCAACCAGCCGCTGGCGGCAATCGCCAAGCGCGAAGAGATCATCTACGTCCACGGGCAGGAGAACGAGCCGGTGGCGCTCGACCATCACTCGCCGGTGCTGCACCTAGTGCAGATGATCCGCGACGAGTCGCACCGCTTCGCCGTCACCTTCCACCGCAAGCGCCGCGCCATGCGCGACCGCAGCTCGGAGCTGCTGGAGATCCCCGGCGTCGGCGAGAGCACGCGGCGTCGTCTGCTGGAACACTTCGGCAGCGTGCGCGCGGTAAAGGAAGCTGATGCGGCAGCTTTGTCAGCAGTGGTGACACGCGGCCAGGCCGAGGCGATCAGGAAGCATTTTGAGGGAAGCGGCTGACAGTCGCTCCTGCGATGCGTGTCTGGAAACAGCAAGCCGCGAAGCGGCGACATTTGTTCGAGCCCAGCGCGTGGGCGCTGGGTGAGGAATGGCATAATGAGCACCAGCCCGTTTCACGGGCGACACCAAAACGATGTGCCGCCCTCCGGGCTCATTTCTTTTTTCAACACCGCATTCCCACCGCTGACGCCGTGGGCTAACCCAAATGCCGCCCTCGGGGCTAGATTGGTCAGGGAGCGCGCAGACGAGGACATCAGCGCCTCGCGGCGCTTTGGTCCAGGTCCCCTGCTACTGATATTCCTGAGCAGGAAAACTCAGTTGGGTTTGCGATTCGGGGGCAGGTAGTAGTGGATCAGCCCATATTCGGGCAGGGACTCGATCTGCTCAAGGGTCTTAGCGGGATCATGGCCATTCTTCGCCGCCTGGCGCAGCAGTTCGATCATCTGCTCGCCGTTGGCCATGGCGTTCAGGTAGAACCAGAGGAATTGCCGCATCTGGTCGATGACGGACTTGAACTCGTCCACCGCTTCCACCATCACCGACTGATCGGAGCTCATGCAGGAGCCGTCGAGCAGGGCCTCCTGCAACGAGCGCTGCAGAAGCCGCAGCTCATCGGTAATGCCGCGCATGTGGTCCATCGTTGCTTTCAAGATGCCTCGCCCGATTGAAGCGAGCTTAGCTTATCGCTGGTGCGCAGACCCGCAAAGTAACGAAGGTAATGGAAATGCCCCGCCGCTGGCACCACCAGGACAGTGACTCCGGCTGGCCCTTTGGAACCACGATCTTAAGTGAGAGACTCGGACTGCTGCGTTTCGGCAGTGATGTTCCCGCCAGCGCGCGATTCCAATTCCTTCTTCAGGTATTCCTTTACGTTCGCGCTCAGCCGTGATTGCCGCAGGATCTCGCGCAAAGCCTCGCTCGGCAGGTTGCGCGCCAAGGCCAGCACCCGCCCCAAGGGGGTGCCCGCATTGCGTAGAAGCGCACGTTGCACCTCGTGGCGCAGCGACCACCTGGGATGGCGGCAGACGCGCTCCGCCAGCGCCTGCGCGCCTCGTTCCTTCATCAGCGCTTTCACCACCATCGCTTCGGTGAGCTGCGGATTTTGCAGCCCAGCCTCCACAATGCGCGGCTCGGAGTCGAGCAATAGAGCGCCTGCCAGCCGTCCGGAGCCGCGCTTGGCAAGGGTAAGCCGCTCGCCGGGGGAAATGGTTTCCCGGCGATTGAGGATAGCCTCATCGGCAGCGGCTTTCACATCGGCTGCCACTGCCGGCGTGAGCGCCACCTGCATCAGTTCGAAGGTATGCAGGTGTTTGAGCAGGGGCAGCGAAACGAAGCGCGGCGTCTGCGCATGCTTCACCAGCGCCAACTGCACCTTCCAGCTTTTCTTCAGCGCGGGATGCTTCGCCAGCCGTTCCAGTACGCTCGCCGGCAGGCCACAGCGCTCCAGCAGAGCCAGGACCAGCTCTTCGGTAAGCCGCGCATCGGCGGCCGCCGCACACAACACCTCCGGAGAAGGGTCGTGGATCAGTTGCTCGATGGGCTGGAGAACGTCAGCCATGCGCGTGCTCGCGGGTTTCGGTGCGGGGCTACGCGGAGGCCGCTTCCGGCGAAGACTTTGCCCAGCCCTTGCGCGCCATAAGGAGGGCTCCTTCGGCGGGCCTTCTCTTCCCTGGCGCGACGCGCGCCTGTGGATAGCGGTTGCCGAGCTCCGCGGTCATAGCATCTCGTACGTCGGGCGAGTTCTCCAAGACACCGCCGTACATGGCCACGTCGACCGGCGCCGGTTCCGGCCACAGGCGGCCAAGCACGTCAGCAACCAGCAGTGCCAGTTCGCGACCAGCGCGGGCGAGGACGCGGCCAGCGAGGGCATCGCCGGAGACCGCGATCACCGGAAACAAGGCGGCAAAATCAGGCGCGGGAGACGCGCTGGACATCCGGGCGAGGGCCTGGGCATGGTCCAGCTTCCAGGCCTTGAGAAGGGCGTTCAGCAGGGCGGAGTTCTGGCCGTAGTCGTTGGCCACGAGCGCCAGCTCGATCGCTGTGCGGCCGATCCACTCCCCGGAGCCGGGATCGCCCTTGGCGGGCGCCAGGCCGCCGGCACGTCCCGTCTCGCCCTGCGCACTGCGGCCGTAGGCGATGGAGCCGGTGCCGGCGATGACGACTACTCCGGCGCCATCTTCGAAGGCCGCGTGGTGCGCCACCTCCATGTCTCCGACCACATCGACGCCGCCGCCGACCCACCCGCCGAGCCAGCGGCGGATGGCAGCCACAGAATCCGTTTGCGACGCGCCCGAAACTCCAACGCAGGTGCGCTGGATTTGAGACGTGGCCACACCGGCAGCGGCGCAGGCGCGCTCGATGCCGTCGCGCAGCGCGGCGTTGGCGGCTTCCTCTCCGACGCGTGCGATCTTCGACGAACTGGCGCCCGCCCAGCCCAGCACCGAGGTTTCGTCCCCCACCATGCACTCGGTCTGGGAACCGCCGCCGTCAATGCCGAGGAAGAAGGCCATTGTCCCTCGTTTCTACCACAGGTGTGAGAGAATCCGGTTCGAGTTTCGCGTTCCACGCCCCTACAGCTCCTGGCTTTCGGCTCTTGGCTCTTGGCCAACAGCTGAAAACTGAGAGCCTCCGCACCTGAGACGTTCGAAGGGAGGTTCGCATCAACCGGCTGGACCCGCTCGACCTGGCGATCATAGCCCTCTATCTAGCAGCGATCACGGTCTTCGGGTTGCGCTTCCGCAAATCGCAACGCAGCCTGCGCGACTACTTCCTGGCCGACCGCAACATTCCCTGGTGGGCGATCGCTCTTTCCATCGTCGCCGCCGAGACCAGCACGCTCACCATCATCAGCATTCCTGGGCTCGCCTTCGACACCGATTTGGGCTTTCTACAAGTCGTCTTCGGCTACCTGCTGGCGCGGGTGATCATCAGCGTCATCTTCATTCCGCAATATTTCCGCGGGGAGATGTACACCGCCTACCAGTTGATCGAGCGCCGCTTCGGCAGGACGTTGCACTCGCTGACCGCGGGCCTGTTCCTGGTGACACGCGCGGCGGCGGAAGGCGTGCGCGTCTTTGCCGTGTCGATCGTAGTGGCCATCGCCATCGACACGGGCGAGGTAGCTTCGATTGCCATCATTACCGTGCTGACCATGATCTATACCTTCGAAGGCGGCATGGCGGCGGTCATTTGGACCGATGTGGTGCAGATGGCGATCTATGTCGGCGGCACCTTGGTCGGATTCTTTACTATCCTGCACGCCGTCCCGGGCGGATGGACAACCGTACACACCATGGCCGATGCGGCGGGCAAGTTCCGCGTGTTCGATTTCTCCCCCGTCCTGCACAAGACCTACACCTTCTGGGCAGGAATCATCGGTGGGACATTTCTCACGACCGCCAGCCATGGCACCGATCAGTTGATGGTCCAGCGGCTGCTGGCGGCACGCAGCGAGCGGCAGTCAAAGATCGCGCTGCTGGCCAGCGGAGTGGCTGTTCTCTTCCAGTTCACCCTGTTTCTCTTGGTCGGTGTGATGCTGTTCGTGTTCTACCGCGGCGTGCGACCGGCGGCATCATCCGACCGCATCTTCCCCGCGTTCATCGTGCAGCACATGCCGCACGGCATCTCGGGGCTGCTGATCGCTGCCATCCTGGCGGCAGCGATGTCGAACCTGAGCGCCGCGCTCAATTCCCTTTCCTCAACGTCCATCGTCGATTTCTATCTGAGGCGAACCCCCGGAAGCACCGAAAAGCGCCGCTTGGCGGTTTCGCGGCTGGCGACGATCGCGTGGGCGCTGGTGCTGTTCGGTCTGGCGCTCCTGTCGCGGCGTGGCGGGCGGGTGGTGGAGGTTGGGCTATCAATCGCGTCGGTAGCCTATGGCGCCTTGCTGGGCGTGTTCCTGTTGGGCGTGCTGACGCGCCGCGCTGACCAGCGCGGAGCAATCGTCGGCATGGGGTGCGGATTGGCGGCCGAGATCTATGTTTGGTCGGCCACGCGAGTGCCCTGGACGTGGTACGTGGTGATTGGCTCGGCGGTGACATTCTTGGTGGGCTATGCGGTCAGCGTAGCTGACGAAAAAAGGTGAAGGGGCACGGCTGGAAGCCGTGCCCCTTCCCTCCCGCTCTAATTGCTAGACCATCACCACTTCGGCGGTGCGGGCGGTGCGCAACTGCCGTGACTTCTCGTAGACGCGCACATACTCGCGCGCGGAGTTGGTCCAGGAGAAGTCCTTGGCCATGCCGTTGCGCATGAGCGTATGCCAGCCGCTCTGGTCCTTGAAGGCGGCGAGCGCCTGTCGCAGGGTCGAAAGCAGCGCATCGCCGGTGTAATCGCTGAACTTAAACCCGGTGCCCCGGCTGGTGCGGGGGTCCCAAGGTTCAATGGTGTCGTCGAGACCGCCGGTGGCGCGGACCACCGGCACGGTGCCGTACTTCAGGCTGTAGATCTGGTTGAGCCCGCAGGGCTCGTAGCGCGAGGGCATAAGGAACATGTCGGAGCCGGCCTCGATCTTGTGCGCCAGGGCATTATCGAAGCCGATCTTCACCAGAATTCTTTGCGGGAACTGCTGGTTCATCCGCCGGAACAGATCCTCGTATTCCTTGTCGCCGGTGCCGAGAGCGACGATTACCATGTCCTCCCGCGCCAGGCGGTTGATGACCTCGGCAATCAGGTCGAAGCCTTTCTGCGCCGCGAATCGCGAGACGATGCCAATGACCGGAAGCCGCAGGTCCGGCGTGGTCACGCCGAAATCCCCGAGCAGGTCAAGTTTGCATACCCGTTTGCCGCTGAAATCCTCAGGCGAGTAGCGAGTCTTGATGAAGGTGTCCGACTGCGGACTCCAGACATCGTAGTCCACGCCATTGAGGATGCCGGTCACGGTGGCGGCCCGGCTGCGCAGTACCCCTTCCAGACCAAAACCGTATTCCGACGTCTGGATCTCCTCGCTGTACTTGCGGCTGACCGTAGTGATGAAGTCGGCAAACACCAGCGCCCCCTTCAGGAAATTCACCTTGCCGTAGAATTCCATTTTGCTGATGGTGAACAGGTCCCAGGGGAGCATAAGCAGCGGAAGAACTTCCGGGGGGAACTGTCCCTGATAACCCATGTTGTGGATGGTGAAGACTGTGGACACACCACGCAGCGCCGGGTCTTCCGCGTAGATGGTCTTCAGCAGAATGGGGACCAGCGCCGATTGCCAGTCGTGGCAGTGGAACACGTCAGGCGCGCCGAAGATCTTGGAAGCCTCAAGCACCGCGCGAGAGAACAGTGCGAAGCGCTCGGCATTGTCGGAATAGTCGCCGGCCGGAGTGCCGTAGAGCTGCTCGCGGTCGAAGAACGGAGGGTACTCGATGAAGTAGAATTTGACGCCCGCGTGCGTGCCACCGTCGAGCACCGCGCAGAAGCGATACTCGTCGTCGAAGGGCACGGTGACGCTGCGCAGCAGAGTGCGCGGAGTGCTGAGCCGGGTCTGGCGATATTTGGGAAGGTAAACCTGGACGTCGTGGCCGAGGGCAGCCAGAGCGGGTGGCAAAGCGCCCACCACGTCGGCGAGACCGCCGGTCTTGGAGAACGGAACACACTCCGAGGCCGCAAAAGCGATGCGCATCAAACAACCTCCAATATTCCCCGCTGCGGGTTGAGTGGCTGGAGGTTAAGTCTAACCGGCAATTGGAAACGCGGTCAATTCGAAGGAGCGAAGATGGCAAGAACGGCAGCCGGAGGAAACCGGCGGCCCAGGTTGGGACAGAATTTCCTCACCGACCGCGGCGCGGCTAGGCGCATCGTCGAGGCCTTGGGTGACGTGTCCCGGGACACGGTGGTCGAGATCGGACCGGGACGCGGCGTGCTCACCGACCTGCTGGTAGGGCACGCCAGGCAGGTGATCGCCATCGAAATCGACCGCGTCCTGGGCGCGCAGTTGCGTATGAAGTATGCCAACGTTCCCGGCATCGAAATCCTGGAAGGCGACGTACTGGCCATCGACTTCGAAAGCCTGTTGCGGCGCCCGCGCGTGGCCGGCGACGCCAATCATCCCTTCCCTGGCCCGGCGCGCGTCATCGGTAATCTTCCCTACTACATCACCTCGCCCGTCCTGCAGCATCTGTTCTCATTCCACCATCTATTCTCCATGCTGGTGATCATGGTGCAGCGGGAGGTCGCCGAGCGCATCGCCGCCAAGCCGGGCGGGCGCGAGTACGGCCTGCTCTCGGCGGAGGTGCAGTTCTACGCCCGCGTCGAGAAGCTGTTCACGCTGCCGCCGGGTGCCTTCGCGCCGCCTCCCAAGGTGCATTCCACGGTTTTGAGGCTTACCATAGATCCAGAGGAACAGGCCCTCGGCGTGCGAGCGGCTGATTTTCTCGAGTTCCTGAAGCTCTCGTTCGGGCAGAAGCGCAAGACCCTGATTAATAACCTGAAGCCCCGCTACCCCGAGCCGGAGATCCGGTCCGCCCTGCACAAGGCGGGTGTCAAGCCTGATGCCCGCGCCGAGGCGCTGCCCCTGGCAAAGGCGGCGGCGGTGTTCAAGCAGATTGGGCCGCTGAGTCGTTGAGCCATTACGTCATTGGGTGATTGGGTGACCGGGGGTGAGAAGGAGACCGCCATGAGTACGGTGCGTCATCCGGCGGTGGCCGGGCGCTTTTATCCTGGGCAGCCAGAAGTTCTGATGCGCGACCTCCAATCCTACCTTGGAGTCGCGGGAGAAAAGATTGAGGCGATGGGCTGCGTGGTCCCGCACGCCGGCTACATGTACTCGGGACACGTGGCCGGAGCCGTCTACGCGCGACTGGTCCTGCCGCAGCGCATTATTGTCCTTTGTCCCAACCACACCGGCATGGGCAGGCCCTTGGCGATTATGAGCGAAGGCGCGTGGGACACGCCGCTAGGCAAGGTGGAGATCGACCACGAGCTGGCGCTGGAGCTGCGCAACGCGGACCAGCACCTCTCCGAAGACATCAACGCCCACCGCGCCGAGCACGCGCTGGAAGTGCAGTTGCCCTTTCTGCAGGCACTGCGGCGGGAGTTCGCGTTCGTTCCCATCGTGGTGGGAGTCAGCTCGTACGAGCCGCTGGCAGAACTGGGAGACGCCATCGCGCAAGCCGCCGCCGCCCACGACGAAAAGATCCTCATCATCGCCTCCAGCGACATGAACCACTACGAGTCGGACGCCATCACACGCATCAAGGATGGCAAGGCCATAGAACCGATCCTGAGACTCGATCCCAAAGGTCTGTTCGACGTGGTGGTGAATGAGGACATCAGCATGTGCGGTTATGGGCCGACCATCGTCATGCTGACCGCGGCCAAGCGCCTGGGCGCAGAATCGGCGGAACTGATCAAGTACGCGACCTCAGCCGATGTCTCCGGCGACCGCGATACGGTGGTGGGATACGCGGGAGTGATTGTGCACTGAATCGGGTCATCGATGACCCGAGCTCAATTAACGGTGGCCGCCGCCATGGCCGCCACCCGAGCCTCCACTCGAGTGCCCGGCGCTGGCTCCGCCAGCGTGCCCGCCACCCCAAGAGTGCGCGCCTCCCGCAGAGGGACTGAACTGTGATCTAGGCGCGGCGGAAGGCGGCGAAGGCCTGTTTGCGGGCGCCACCGGCGCCGCATGAGGGACGCGGCTGTCGCGATGCGCATGGACCGCCGACGGCGACACCGGTCTTGCCGCGGCAGGAGCTGTGGCCGCGGGGATCGGCGGTCGTGGTGTAACCGTGCTGTTGGTGATGATGCCGTTGTTTGGGACCCAACTGGAAGCGGGAATCATCGGCGAAGGCTCCCAGCCTCGATGGATAGTCGGCTGGCCCGGAATCAACTGGCCGCCCGAGTGCAGCAGGCCCGTCCCGAAAATGGCCGGGCGCGTCGAGCCCGGTGGATACGCAGGCTTCCAGCCGCGGCCCACGGTGACAATCCCCGCCGTTCCCGGCTTCGGGGCAGCAGCCGGCGGATGGATGGGCACCCAACCCACCGGACGTTGGTTGACCACCGGGACCGATGCCCACCTGGTCCAGGTGCTTGTCGGCATCCAGCACCAGCCATAGCCGGGCACGAAGTTCCACGCCCCATAGCGGTACGGCATCCACCCCCAGGGATACGGAGAAACCCACGCGTAGCCAAACTGCGGGTACCAAAGCCAGGAGCCGTCCATGAACGGGTTCCAGCCGGCGCCCATATAGTAGGGGCGCCACATCCAGCCCCATCCGGGAGCGTAAAAGTAATTGCCGTAATAGGCCAGGTCGGCAAGGCCATAGCTATATGCGGGCGAGAAATCGCTGTAATTGGAATCCGCGCTGTAGGTGCTCGCCGATGAGTACGACTGCGCATAGCGCTCGCGCTGCTGGTTCCAGTCGTCGTAGGAGCCTTCCTCAATGCTTTTGGCCAGGTTGTAGCGGCTGAGATCGCTCAAATCGAGGGTGAATGTCTCTCCGTCGCGGACCGCGATCTGATTGTCTCCGCTGCGCACGGCTACGTTGCCTTTGTAAACCGCAACCTTGAATTCGCCGTTGTCGCCGAATACGCGGAAGCGCGCCGCGTGGCTAACGTTGATCTGCTGGCCGCCCGACGTAACGCGAAAATCTCCCATGTGACCGCGGATGTCGAAGTAGGCGGTGCCGCTCTCGAGCTCAACGGCGGTGACCTTCTCACCGGAGCCCCGCAACGAGAGTTCCTGGAATTCGAGGGCCGTGCCTGGAGTAAGACGCACGGTGCTGCCGTCTTCAAACTCAACCTCGGCCAGCGCATCTTCGCCGCGCGTCCACAAACGGCTGCCTTGGATGATGGGCATGTTCAGGATTGCCGGCTCGTATCCCTGGCCTTCGCGACGATCCAGTTGCACATCGCCGTTGATGTAGCTCAGGCGCACAATGCGGACGTTAGTATCTAAAGCCGATGCCGGAATGACCCACACGAGGCACACCAAAGCTGCCAGCAGGAGAAGCGCGTTCCCCAGTCCGCGGCAGGTCATGGCTGACTCCAAGGCTATCTACTTACTTGGATGTCCTATTGTAGTCCTGAGATGCTCCAGCCCGGCAGCCCGGAGGAGTTACCAATTGCTGAATTCTGGTCACCAAAACGCTGCACGAAGGTTCAGTGCCGGGCACCCGCTTGCCGGTTTGCGATCTGCAGAATGCGCCGCGCTCGCTGACGAGCAATGTTCATGACGTCCGGGTCCTCGGCGACTTGCTCGAGGATAGGAGCAATGATCTGGAGCTCAGTGGCGCGGCGCCCGGCCGCGGCGCTCTCCAGATTCTTCAGCTCTTCATCGAGCCCGAGGCGGTCAAAGCGGCGCAGGCGAGTGAGCCGGCGTCCGGACTCGATGGTCGTAGATATGCCCTGGAACAGCGCGGTCAGTTCGCTGATGTCAGGGTTCTCCGACCAGTTGTAGCGCGTCTCGTAGCGCTTGTCGGGATCGGCATACGCCAGGGTCTTGTCGCCGGTAAAGGCGATACGATGCTTCCGGTACTCGAAGTCGCCGTTGAAATAGTGCAGCTGCGGAACCAGAGCGAAGATGCGGTCGCGCGTGGCCGCTGAAACCGTGAACTTCAGCATATAGGGTTCGCCGGCGATGGACTGCTGCGCGGTGGGCTGCGCCATCCAGGATTGATAGGCGGCGTCGCCGCTGGAATCCACCGAGATGATGTAGCGGTGAGGCTCGATGCTCGGCCAGTCGAAGGTAAAGGTCACGGTAGGAACGCGCGGATGCTGGGGATGGTTGGGCTCCAGCTTTGGCGCCTGGGCGCGCAGCAGCGTCGAGGCCAGGAGCAGGGCGGCCAGCAGTCCTGGCCGAGAACCCGCAGCAATGGTGCGTTGGTTAGGCATATTCATTCTTAGATTCAAGGGCGCCCGCCCACGACTAGCGCCCGGGCTGAGCGGCAGGTTGCTGCCGCTCCAGCGTGGATGCGGTATGCAGGTGGCAGACGGCAATGGCCAACGCGTCGGCGGCGTCGGGAGATTCGGGGACCTCCGGCAGCCGCAACAGGCGCTGGACCATCTGCTGCACCTGGGATTTTTCCGCGCGCCCGTAGCCCACGACCGCCGACTTGATGGCCAGAGGCGCATACTCGCAGACTTCCAGACCCGCGGCAGCGGCGGCCAGCATCGCCACCCCGCGCACCTGGCCCAGCTTGAGCGCGGACTTAACGTTCACGGCGTAGAACACATCCTCGATGGCAGCCAACTCCGGCCGGTGGGCTGCAATCACCTGAGAAAGCTCAGCGAAGATGCGCTCCAGACGCCGCGGCAGCGGCTCACGCGGTGAAACTCGGATGGTGCCCGCGGCCAAACAGTGTAGCTCCCCGTCGCCGGTCTGCTCAACCACGCCATAGCCGGTGTTCTCGGTGCCGCAGTCGATGCCCAGCACGCGCATGCGCCTGATGGTAGCGCAGAAGAGTTCCTGCGAGAAGCAGTGCCCGCTAAAATGGATTATTCATGAAGCAAGCGGGAGGGGAACTCCCAACGGCACGGCTGAGGCCGTGCCCTCCCGTCGCCGCCTTATGGTGAATAATCCCCGCTAGAATGGCCCGCCAGGAGTCACTCCATGAAATCCCACACCGAGTATCTGACCTTCAACACCAAGAAACACCGTGAGTACGTCCACATCACGCCGCAGGTGGAAGGCGCGGTCGAGCGCAGCGGAGTACGCGAAGGCATGGTGCTGGTCTCGGCCATGCACATAACAGCGGGTATCTACGTGAACGATAAGGAGCCGGGGCTGATCCGCGACATCGACGAATGGCTGGAAAGTCTGGCGCCGTTTCGTCAGGATTATCGCCATCACCAGACCGGCGAAGACAACGGCGATTCCCACCTGAAGGCCATTCTGGTGCACCACCAGGTGCTTCTGCCCATCACTGCCGGCAAACTCGATCTCGGCACCTGGCAGCGCGTCTTCTACGCCGAATTCGACGGACAGCGGTCCAAACGCGTGATCGTGAAAGTAATGGGCGAATAGCAAATCTGGCGATCCCGCTGTTCAGCCGAGACAAGTGAAGGGGCATGACTGTGGTTTCAGCCGAGACAAGTGAAGGGGCATGACCGTGGTTTCAGCCGAGACAAGTGAAGGGGCATGACTTTAGTCATGCCGTAGAGAGCTAATAAACACAGGGGCTTTAGCCCCTGAGTCTTTCGGCCCCTTGTACTCCATTCCCGATTGCCTATCTTGTGAGCGACGGGTGAGCACCCCGAACCGCAATTCCCGCCCAGAAGCCATTCAATGCCAGCGCCGCACCTTCCATGTTCAGTCCTCCACTTGAGGCAAGCGATCTCTGCTGCAATCAGAAGCCATGGCCACACTCCTTGTCGACACTCTTTTCCACTATCGTAACCAGGGAGAGTACAGGCTCCACGCCTTCGTGGTTATGCGCGACCACTTCCATGCTCTGCTGACCATCGTCGGGAAAGGCACCATCGAGAGAGTCATGCAGAAGATCAAAGGAGGCTTCTCCTATCGAGCCAGAGCGGAGCTTGGTTTCTGTGGAGAGATTTGGCAGCGCGGCTTTACTGACGAGCGCGTCTGGGAAGACGAACAGTTCGTTGCCGTTCGTGACTATATCCACAACAATCCTGTTCGAAAGGGAATGGTGTCAGCGGCTCAGGACTATCCATTCAGCTCGGCGCGTAGCAAATATGGAAGGCCTCAGGGGCTGAAGCCCGCGACTTCTCAGGCTTCCACGGCACGACCAAGGTCGTGCCCCTTCACCTCCCTTTAGCCCTTCATGTGATCGTCAGTTGCAAAGAAAAAAACGGCTTTGCGCTGCGGGACGCAAAGCCGGCTGTTGCCATGCCCGAATTTCGGGACTATCTCAAAACAACACCCACCCCAAAGGTAATGTTGTTCTGGTGAGAGTTCAAGCCTGGGCCTGGAAAACCGAACGAATAATCCGTGGGCTGAAACTTGGTGTAGTAGTAGTTGAATTCTCCCACGCGGACCGCGAAGTGTGGCGACATGGCCACATCCAGGCCTCCGCCGAGTTTCAGTGAAAAGTTGGTGGCGGATTCGGCGGCGGCCCCGGGGATGCTCCCGGCGGGATTGAGCTGAAGATTAGTGAAGCCGAACAGCGCGTGCGCAAAAGGTTCAAACTTGCCCATGTGCGCCTTCACACGCGGTCCAGCGTGAAAGCTGATCGCCCGAGCTGCGTCGCCGGCGATGAACGTGTCGTCGGTACTGAACGTTTTCTTGCCATACTGGAAGTCGCCGGTCAGGCCGATGAGGTTTGTGAAGTAATAAGTCCCATCGACGAAGAACCCGCCTGGAATACCATTCTGGCTGGGTATGACGTCGCTATCGAAATGCAGGTAATTCCAGCCCGCTCCGAGTTCCGCTTTTTGGGCTACGGCAAAGGTCCCGCAGAACAGCATCAGCAATGCAATCAACGACAGCTTGCGCATCTCTTTTTCTCCTTGGTTCGGTATATCGATTTGTAGTCGCTTCCCCCTTTCCTTGCGTGGGCAGCGAAATGCTACGCGGGGGAAGTGCCGCTGCCGCTATTATGAACACCAGAAAAGCCTATTCGACGCGCTCCGAGAAGGTCAATACCCGGCTGGGTACTGTACTTGTGAGTATCCATTGCGGATAAGTATCGGCGATTTCAGCCGCCGCGCGCATCGTTCCATGAGTCCTTGTCCGCGTGTCACCGTGGATCGTGACCCGGGTCACGGCATGGCGTGGCCGTTGGTACCATCGTTATGAGTGGAAAGCTGCGCGGAGGTGTGGTTCGCCGCGCGGTGGCGAGGTGCGGATGTCGGCATGGCATGTGGCGATCGTATCTCTGGCGCTGGTTCTGGCAGTGGTGGCGGCGGTGGCCATAGCCGCCCTGCGCCAAGCACGCCGCCTGCGTGAGCAGGCAAACCAGTCGGCCTTGGTGGCGCGCCAGAGCGAGCACGAGCGCGATATGGCGCAGCAGATCCTGGCGCACCGCGCGGAAGAAGAGCGCGAGTTGACCCGGGAGAAGACCCAATTCCAGGCCAAGCTCGCCGATTACGAGAAGTACGCCGCCCTGTCGCAACTGGCGCTGGGCGCGGCTCACGAGATCAACAATCCCCTGCTCGGCATCTTTTCTCATCTCG
>Ga0335081_10001469_pt1 | contig 37693 bp, 33 predicted proteins | sample Lox_Sample_35_FD_206713 | JGI IMG/M metagenome (GOLD analysis project Ga0335081, IMG submission 206713) | Soil microbial communities from Loxahatchee National Wildlife Refuge, Florida, United States - Lox_Sample_3.5 | ecosystem: Environmental > Terrestrial > Soil > Wetlands | place: USA...
TTGCAGAAGAACCTCAACCTGCTGGGACTCGCCGGGCAACCCGCTCCGCCGCTGAATGTTGCCGAGTATCTTGGTGTCCGGCCAAGTTCATTGGCAGACTGGAAAGGATCGCCGATACTACTCTTTTTCTGGGCGCACTGGTGCATCGACTGCAAACATGAAGGGCCAGTCATCAGTCAGCTGCGGTCGGAATTCGCTTCCCAAGGATTAAAGGTAGCCGCGCCCACCCAGTACTACGGCTATGCTGCCTACGGGGCGGAAGCCAAGCCCAAAGACGAACTCGCCTATATTGGACGCGTCTGGCAAACGTACTATCCGGGATTGCAAGAAGTGCCGGTGCCGGTCAGCAAGGCGAATTTCGATCGCTATGGCGCCAGTACCACGCCTACGCTGGTGTTGATCGATCGTAAGGGGCACGTTGCCCTTTATCATCCTGGTTTTCTGTCGTACGACGAGCTGCGGGCGGCAATTCAGAAGGCGATGTGAGCCGGGTCTAGGCGTTACTCACCGGCGCCGAACCACTGCTGCACGAGTTAACCATAAAGCTGCTTAGCTGAGTGAAAGCAGAGCGGCAAAAATTCTTCAGATGGAATGCATCCCTTGCTGGTACACGGTGCGCGTCTCGTGATGTGCTGCCCAAGCACCGACGCCCAGCAGAAATCCGAAGTCGTACCAACGACCACTGTTGCTGATCTCATAAACGCGGAGGTTTGGCGTAAAAAGGCTGATCCAGAACAACAACGGGGCAACGATTCCGTGCCAAAGCCCCGCCAAGAATCCAGCTTGTCGCGCTCCGGGAACGGAATATTTGGAATTCGGTCCGGGCAGCGCCAGAATGTTCGCCATGCCGCGTAGTATAGCCCTTTCAATCCACACCGAAGAACTTCTCCACCTGTTTCAGATCCGTGGTTCGACGATAGTTCGGCAGGCTTTCCACGAACACCCGGCCATACTGCTTTTTTAGAATTCGATTGTCCAGCAGTACCAGCAGTCCGCGGTCGTGGAGCGATCGGATCAGTCGCCCAAAGCCTTGCTTTAGCGTAATCACAGCAGCGGGAACTTGATATTGAAAGAACGCGTTGCCCCCTTCGGCATCGATCGCCTTCACCCGCGCGGCGACCACTGGATCGCTTGGGACGGCAAACGGCAGGCGATCGATAATCACGCAGCTGAGCTGTTCACCTTGCACATCCACGCCTTGCCAGAACGATGAAGTCGCAAACAGCACGCAGTTTGGTGTCAGGCGGAATTCTTCCAGCAGCGCGTTCTTGGGAGCGTCGCCCTGCAGGAGCATGGGAAAATCAACCTCGCCCAGCAGCCGCTGGTAAATGTCGTTCATCTGAGCGTAACTGGTGAATAAGACGAATGCCCGCCCTCGCGTGATTTCCAGCAGGCGCTTAATACGATCGGCGGCTTTAGCGGCAAACTGTGGTGTTCGCGGGTCGGGAAGATCGGGAGGAACGTAGAAGATCGCCTGGTTTTCGTAATCGAAATGAGATGGCAAGACAACTTCGCGCGCGTGTTCGAAGCCAAGCCTGCTGCGCACGTATTCAAAGCCGCCGCCCACCGCCAGCGTCGCTGAAGTCAGAACCGCGGACTCCAGTTTGTCGAAAAGGCAGGTCTTCAGGATCGGCGCGATATCGATCGGCGTAGCTTGCAGGAAAACGTTCATTTTTTCTCGTCCGCCGCGTCGCCGTTCAATCCAGAAAACCGTGTTGCGATCTTCCGACTCCATCAGGAAGCCGAGCTGTACCTGCAATTCCTGCGCCCGCCGGCCAAAGCTAAAGACTTCCTCGGGCTTCGACGGCAGCCGTTCGAGTTCTGAAGCTACCCGTATCAGCGCCTGCTGCAAGCCGAGGAACTCGTCGCCGTTCTCTTCGAGGAACTCCCGGCGATTGTCAAAAGCGAAGCGTCCTTCCCCTTGCGGCAGCAGCGCGAAGAAGAACATCGACCGATCGCGCAGACTCTTGATGGCACCGCTCAACGACGCCGACAGTGCGTGGTTCCGTTGCAGAGAGGCTTCCATGTCGCGACACAACTCTTCGAAGCGCGCGTTGCTGACTGATACCCCGAAGTAGCTGCCGGCGACGTCCTCGAGATCGTGGGCCTCGTCAAAGATGACCGCCCCAACCTCGGGCAGAATTCCGGCATCCGGCGCAAATTCGGCTTGCTGCTTGATCGCCATGTCGGCAAAGAACAGATGATGATTGACGATGATGATGTCGCTTTCCATGGCGCGGCGATGCATTTCGGTAATAAAACATTTCTCCCATGAGCTGCACTTCTGGCCAAGACAGCTATCGGCGCGAGCGTCAATGCGGTGCCACAGCGCGCTGGCCTCGGGCAGAGTGGCAAGCTCGGCGCGGTCGCCCGTCTGGGTCGTCTTTTCCCAGGCCGAGATCGCGCGATATTGTTCGATCTCGTCCAACCCGCTGAGTACCGGCTGATCAGTCAGGTCATACAGCTTCTTCCGGCAAAGATAATTGTTGCGGCCCTTCATGTAGCAGACGTTCAACCGGCGATCTTCATTCGGGAACAACGCCTTCTCCAGGAACGGGATGTCCTTGTGAAAGAGCTGCTCCTGCAGGTTTTTCGTGCCAGTGGAGATGATGACTCGCTTTCCCGAGCGAATTACAGGCACCAGATAGGCCAACGTCTTGCCCGTGCCGGTTCCGGCTTCCACGATCAAGTGCCGCCTCTCGGCCAGAGCTTGCTCGACCGCCTGCGCCATCTGCAGCTGTCCGCGGCGGAACTCATATGCAGGATGTGTGCGGGACAGCAGCCCGCCTGGCCCGAAAAAGCTGTACATTGAGGCTGCATCTTTGCCGACGGGAGCCGCGGAGTGAGAAGTTGATGCCACAGAGTCTCTATAATAAGCCACTGCGCGTATGTCTCTTCAGACTCGCGAAGCAGCAAACATCTTGGTGGAAAATCATCACAGAACGAGACCCCTTCCCACCCTCGCCATCGTGGGTCGCCCCAACGTGGGCAAATCTACGTTGTTCAATCGCCTCGTGGGCTCGCGCCGTGCGATTGTCGGGGACGAACCAGGTATCACTCGCGACCGTCTCTATGGCAAATCCGAGTGGCGTGGCCGCGAATTGCAGATCGTGGACACTGGCGGCATCATTCCCGAAGAAAAAGATCTGATCCCATCCGAGATTTTTCGTCAGGCAAGAGTCGCGCTGGACGAGTCCGCTGCCATTGTTATGGTTGTCGATGGGCGCAGCGAAATTGCTGCCCCCGATCTCGAACTCGCCCGCCTCTTGCTGCGGACCGGAAAGCCGTTATTTCTGGCAGTCAACAAGATTGACACAGACAAGCAGCAGTCATTATTAGACGACTTCCACCGACTGGGAATTCGCAGCATATTCCCGGTTTCTGCCGAGAACGGGAACGGCCTGGATGACCTGCTGGATGCCGTCATCGAGAACCTGAAACTCGAACCCACACAGGCAACAGAAGACGAACCGCCGACAACCACCGACGAGACGCCTACGACCGTCGACCAACAGCCTCCGACCGAAGTCAAAGTCGCCATCATCGGTCACCCGAACGTCGGCAAGTCTACTCTGCTGAACCGCCTCACGGGTACATCCCGAGCCATCGTTTCGCCGATTCCGGGCACAACTCGCGATGCGGTGGACGAACTCATCGAGCGCGACGGAAAACGTTTCCGCTTCATCGACACCGCTGGCATCCGTCGCAAAGGCAAAACTCACCTGATGGCGGAGAAGCTCTCGGTCGTGATGGCGCGAAAACACCTGGAATCGGCCGACATCGCGCTCTTGGTAATCGATGCCACCGAAGGGGTGAGCGCTCTCGACGCCGCCATAGCCGGCTACGCCCACGAAAGTGGCAGGTCGGTCATCATTCTGGTGAACAAATGGGATTTGGTGATTAGCGGCAAGCAGAAGGCCGTGAGCCAATCCAAGGCTGCCCGAATTCAGGAGAGCAAGCGCCCAGCCGATCGCGCCGCATACGAGCAACGGCTTCGCTACGGGTTGAAGTTCCTGCAATACGCTCCGTTGCTGTTCATCTCCGCCGAAACGGGAAAGGGGGCGGAGAAAATCTTTCCGCTACTTGAGCAGGTCGCAGCCGAGCGGCGCAAGCGGATCCCTACGGCGGAAATGAACCGCTTCCTGGAGCACGTAGACTTCGACTGCGCCTCAGTCCCGGTGCGCCAACGAGTAAAGATCTATTACATGACCCAAGCCGCGGTCGCGCCGCCGACTTTTATCCTGTTTACCGATCGCAAGGTGAAGCTGCACTTTTCATACGCACGGTTCATCGAGAACCAGATACGGCGGGCCTTCGGTTTTATGGGGACGCCCATCTGGATCAAGAGCCGGGCCAGCGAGTGAGGGGTTTTGCAAGTCGGCTGCAAGGCCCAAGTTGCCTTGTCATCCCGAGCCGCCCGCGGTTGGCGAGCGAGGGATCTTTGCGCGGCATTTAAGGTCGCACGTTCGTCGCGCATCCTCGTTAAAGGCAAGGTGAGCCGCCCCGAATCGGCACCTGCTACGCCCGTTGCGCTAGAATAGCCCGGTATGTCTCATGCTGCGCCAGCTATGACGCGACCGCCTGCCGAAGTGGTGCGCCACACTCCGGTTTCTCAGGCGCCCAATGGAATCTGCTATGCCGTCTCCGGCGAGGTGACGGTTTCCACCTCTGACCTGGAAAGAATGGTCGCCGCCGTCCCCGACTCTTTGGCCGGCGCTTTGCAACGCAAGGCCTACTACTTTGTGCCGCTTACGGTGAATCAAGGCGACGAAACCGTCATCGCCGACCGCTACGACGTGGCGCTCAGCGACAACGCCGTTTGCCACCGCAACCTCGACCTCGGCGACTCGCAGTGCGTTTTCATCTCGACTCGCCTCATGGACGACAAGTTCTCGGTGGCATTCGAGTTCTACATCAACGTGGGCCACGCGTTCGTGGAGAAGGCCGGCGTCTCGCAGGCTTTCGCCGAACTGGTATGGAAGCAGGTAGAAGCTGGGGCCAAGGGCGAAACTTCGCTGGACGCCTGGGAGTCGCGGAAGGCAGCTACTTCGCACGAACCTGACGCCGAGAAGCACAAGAACGACTACTTCGCCGCGACCTTTTCCGACGCAATCTCGATTTACCTGCTGTCGTTGTTTATCGACGTGGATTATTACGATCTTCGGGAAAGGGATTACGCCTTGCTGGCCCCGGCCGCCTTGGCCGAGCGCCTGAGAAAAGTCGCCGAGCTGTTCCCCGCAAATCCCGGCTACGAGTTCGCGATTTACTACAAGAGACGCAGCTGAGGCGCTTAGCGGGCGTCCGAGCCCGCTGCCGAAATCCCGAGCGAAGCCGAGGGATCCCGCCACGGATTTTCACGGATTAACGCGGATAACCCAACCAGAAAGAGTTGTCATCCTGAGAGCCCGCGCCTTTCATCGCGGGCCGAAAGCCTGCCCTGAGCGCAGCCCAGTCGCGAAGCGACGGGCGGAGTCGAATGGGGATCTCACGATTTCCATCGAAGAAGCTAAACCTCCTTTTTCGATCCGCGGAAATCCGCGCGAATCAGCGGCGAAAAAACCTCCGTGCTCCTCTGCGCCCTCCGCGGTTCAGGGTTAAAATGATCGATCCATGCCCGTCACCGTCCGCTCCTTCGCCAAAATCAATCTCGGTTTGTGCATTGGCCCCCGCCGGCCTGACGGCTATCACGATCTCCGGACGGTCTACCAGACGATCGCGCTGCATGATCGAATCCGGGTCGAACTGAAGCGCGGCACCGGCATCGAAATTCGCTGCGACGATCCGCGGGTGCCGACCGACGAGTCGAACACCTGCTATCGCATTGTCGAGCGGGCGATGAGCGCGCTCAAAGCACGCGGGCGGATGGTCGTTGTGATTGATAAGCGGTTGCCGGTGCAGGGCGGTTTGGGAGGCGCGTCCGGCAACGCCGCGGCTACCCTGCTCGCATTGGAGAATGCCCTCAAGAAGCATCTTGCTGGAGCCGAACGCTTGCGGATCGCGGCGGCAGTCGGCTCCGACCTGCCGCTGTTTCTGATTGGCGGCACGGTTCTGGGAGTTGGCCACGGCGAAGAAGTCTATCCGCTGCCAGACCTGCCAGCGACTCCCTGCGTGATCGTGACGCCCGATGTCGGTGTTTCGACGCCCAAAGCCTTCGCGGATTGGGATGAACATTGCCAATCCATTTGTCATTCCGAACCCGGTTCACCGGGAGAGGAATCTGCTGTTGGCCAGCATTCTCCAACAGATTCTCCGCTCGATGAATCACCGCTCGGAATGACAAGAAGTAAAAAGTCGAAATTGACGCCACCCGACCCCTCCGATAGAATGTTGGAGTTCGGTCGCGTCCTGTCGACGTGGCTGAGTGCCCAGAACAAAGCCAAGTCTGGGAAGGGTTTATCCGGTGTCCCTGCAAGTGGCAGGGGCCGGGCCGAGAGCCCGCTTCTCGACCTCGTCCGTACCGGGATCGAAAACGACTTCGAGCAGGTCGTCTTTCCTCAGTATCCCGAACTAGCCGAGGTCAAGCGTGTGCTCCAAAAAGCTGGGGCGATTTATGCTTCGCTGTCCGGTTCGGGGTCGACGCTATACGGTTTGTTCGCGACCTCGGCAGGAACGCAGAAAGCTGCGGCAAAGCTCAGCAAGAGCGGATTTCCGGCCCAGGCCACGGTGACCCTGACGCGACGGCAGTACTGGAAGAAGTTTCTGGTTTCCGGTTTCTAGTTTCGAGTATGCTAAAGCTGCGTAATCCCACTCGAAACCAGAAACTGAAACCGGGTTACTGGGCCGTCGACTAATGGTAGGTTGAGGCGCATGGCGGGCGTCTGAGCCCGCCGCCGAAATCCTGAGCATAGCGAAGGATCTCCAGCGGTTCACGGTTGATGGTTGAACAGATTGGGCCGTCGACTAATGGTAGGTCAAGTGCCTTTGGAGCACTTTGTCTAGGTTCGAATCCTAGCGGCCCAGCCAAGACCAAGCTATCAGCTTTCAGCCGTCAGCTATCAGCGGACGGCAGGACGTGATGGCTGAAAGCTGATAGCCGAGAGCTAAAAATGGCCACACTTGCGACAGCGACCGAAAAGACGGAGAAGAAGGCTCACGTGAGCACCGACGAAAAGCCGGAGCGCAAGCCTCAGCGCAGCCGCGTGGACGACAAGTTCAAGATCTTCTGCGGCACGGCCAACGAACCGTTGACCGACGAGGTCTGCGCTTTTCTCGGGCTGATTCGCGGCCAGGCGCTGGTCACGCGCTTCAGCGACGGCGAAGCTTACGTCCAGATTCAGGAGAACGTGCGCGGTGCCGATGTCTTCGTAGTTCAGCCGACGTGCCGTCCGGTTGATGGCCATCTGATGGAATTGCTGCTGATGATTGATGCGCTGAAGCGCGCCAGTGCGCGCCGCATCACGGCGGTGATTCCGTATTACGGCTACGCGCGGCAAGATCGAAAAGATAAGCCGCGGGCGCCGATCTCATCCAAGCTGGTGGCAGATGTTCTGACCACGGCTGGTGCGGATCGCGCTTTAATCGTTGATTTGCATGCACCGCAACTGCAGGGCTTCTTCAATATTCCCGTGGACCACCTGTTCGCATCGCCAGTGTTGGTGGATTATTTCCGCAGGTTAGCGCTGGCCGACCTGACGGTGGTTTCGCCTGACGCGGGCGGCGTGGAGCGCGCGCGGTTTTTTGCTAAAAAAATGGACGCCGCGCTGGCGATCGTAGATAAGCGCCGCGTCGAAATGAACGTGGCGGAGATCATGCACGTCATCGGCGATGTTCACGGACGTACTTGCTTGGTCATCGACGACCTCATCGACACCGCCGGCACACTGGTGAAGACTGCCAGCGCACTGATGGAGAATGGCGCGAAGGCCGTCTACGCCTGCGCATCGCATGCCGTACTTTCCGGCCCGGCGGTGAAAAACATTTCAGGCTCCTGCATCCAGGAGGTCGTGGTGACCAACACGATTCCTCTGAGTGAAGAAGCCAAGCGAGAGCCCAAGATTAAAGTATTGACGATCGCCGGATTGATCGGACGCGCGATCCAGTCGATTCACGAAGAAACTTCGGTCAGCAAATTGTTCTTGTAAACAGGAAGAGAGATTATGGCAACTGCAACTGAAAGCAACTTACTAGAAGCGCAGCCGCGTACATCGGGTAACAAAAACGATGCGCGCCGGGTGCGCCGCCAGGGCAAGATTCCCGGAGTGCTGTACGGCGCCGGCAAGGAAGCGATGTCGGTCAGCCTCGACCCGCGCCAGGTTTCGCGCATTCTGCATTCGCAATCCGGCTACAACACGATTTTCGACCTCGCGCTCGATGGCGGCGAGAAAACCAAGGCAATGATCGTGGATTGGCAGTATGAACCGATCAAGGGATCGCTGCTCCACATCGATCTTAAGCGTATCGCCATGGACCAGAAGCTGCAGGTCAATGTACCCATCGTGCTGAAGGGCGAAGCGGCCGGCGTGAAGCAGCAAGGCGGAATTCTCGAGCAGATCACGCGCGAGGTGGAAATCGAGTGCCTGCCTGGTGATATTCCGAGTGCTATTGAGGCCGATGTCAGCGATCTGGTGTTTGGCAAGGTCATGCGCGTTGCGGATCTACCGCACAACGAGAAGCTGAAGTTCTTGAGCGACCCGAACCTCCCGGTGGCGCACGTGATTGCGATCAAGGAAGAAGTCGCTCCGACACCAGAAGCCGCAGCAGAAGCTGCCGCAGCCCCGGCCGAGCCCGAGGTCATCAAGAAAGGCAAGCAGGAGACCGAGGAAGAAGGCGCGGAGCCTGCTGCCGAGAAGGCAGAGAAGAAGGAGAAGAAGTGATGGCGTTTGGCGGGCCCGTTCGGCAGCCTTCCTCTGGTCGGCTGCTCAGGGCAAGCTAACAGCTGAGCCCGCCGCCATCATCCTAAGCGACGCGAAGGATCTGTTGTGGCTAGGGGCTAGTAGCTGGTAGCTAGTAGCTAAGAGCCAAAAGCTGCTGGCGCATGAAACTGATCGTGGGTCTCGGCAATCCGGGTATCGAGTATCAGTTCACGCCGCATAACCTGGGATTCCTGACGATCGATCGTCTGGCGGAACGATGTCGCGTCGAGGTAAGGAATCGCCAGTGCCGGGCGCTAACCGCGAGAGCGGTGATCGGCGAAGAAACGGTGCTGTTGGCGAAGCCCGAGACGTTCATGAACCTGAGCGGTCTTGCGGTTCGTGAGTTGGTGGCTGAGCATGACGCCGAGCCGGAACAGGACTTGGTCGTCATTCAGGATGAGCTGGACTTCCCATTGGGAACGCTCCGACTGCAGCGCAATCGCAGTTCGGCCGGCCACAACGGGATCGAGTCGATTATCGGGGCGCTGGGAACGCAGGATTTTTTGCGTATCCGAATCGGAGTCGCGCCAAAGCGCAAGATTGAAGACGGCATGAGTTATCTGCTGGCCCCGATGAAGAAAGCGCAGCTCAGAGTTGTGGATGAGATGTTGGATGTCGCTGCGGATGCGGTAGAGGCGATCGTAAAAGAAGGGCCGGCTGCAGCGATGAACAGGTTTAATCGCAAGCTGGAAGAGGAAAGAGATTAGTCACGGATCTTCCGTGGCAATTGGAGAATGGAATGAATCGCACGTATGAATTGATGTTTATTGTCCGCCCGGACATGGTGGAAGAGGACCAGGACAAGCTGATTTCGACGCTGGAGTCCGCCGTGACGTCGACCGGCGGCACGGTGAAGAACGTCGAACGCATGGGCAAGCGTCGCCTTGCGTACAAGGTTCGGAAGTTCAATGACGGCATTTATGTGCTGCTGACGGTCGAAGGCGCGGGCGCATTAATCCACGAACTGGAGCGCCGTCTGCGAGTCACTGAGCCGGTTATTAAGTTCTTGACGGTCCGTATCGACGAAGAGCAGAAGCGGCTGGACAAGATTAAGGCAATTCGCGACGCGCGCCGCAAGGCGGCGCCGGCACCGGCGGCGGCTGAAACCGCTGGCGAGGCGCCGGCAGTCACGGCGTAAGACCAGTCGTCGGTCGTTGGTCGCAGGTCGTTGGCCAACGAACTCTATGAAGCGAGAAGATTGGCGAACGACCAATAGCCAAAGACAAATTTTGAAGGAGCATCATGGCTGAAGAAACAAAAGCAGTAGCAGCAACCGTAGAGGCGCCGGCGGCGGAGCGTCCGGCGGGCGGAGACCGCCCCGACCGTGGCGAGCGGCGTCCACCACGCGCTGGCGGACCGGGTGGGCGCGGAGAAGGCGGCCCCGGTGGCAGGAAGTTTTTCCGGCGCAAGAAGGTTTGCAAGTTCTGCGTGGAAAAGATTGAAGCGATCAACTACAAAGACACTCGTCTACTGGCGCAGTTCGTGGCGGAGAGCGGCAAGATCGTGCCGCGTCGATTGACGGGCGTCTGCACGCCACATCAGCGGCGGTTGTCTTCGGCAATCAAGCAGGCGCGCAACATCGCTCTGCTGCCGTTCGCGGGACGCGCTTCGTAAAAGCTTAGCCACGGATTCACACGGATCGACACGGATTTCACTAAGGTTTATCCGCGAAAATCCGTGGCGCAAAATCAGGAGTTTCATCTTATGGAAGTCATTCTGAAGGAAGACGTAAACAAGCTGGGCTCGCGCGGCGACGTGGTCAAAGTCGCTGAGGGTTACGGCCGCAATTTTCTGCTGCCTCGGAAGCTGGCGATCGAAGCTACCAGCGGCAACAAGAAGGTCATCGAGCAGATGAAGGCCGCGGCGGTGCGCCGCTCCGCCAAGGAGAAGGCCCAGGCGGAAGAGCTGTCGAAGCAGTTCGACGGTTTGTCGGTCGCGTTCCAGCGCAAAGCAGGCGAGCAGGACCAGTTGTTCGGTTCGGTCACGTCCGGCGATGTTGCCGAGGCCTTGGAGAAGAAGGGCTTCAATGTGGATCGCCGCAAGATTCAGCTGCACGAGCCGCTGAAATCTCTGGGCGAGTTCACGGTCCCGGTAAAGCTGCACAAGGACGTCACCACGCACCTGAAAGTCGTCATTGAGAAAGAGAAATCAGAGTAAGTCTGGTTTGGGCAGCCCGACGGGCTGCCCGCCCATCCCTCCATATCTAACTCTCATAACTACAAGTTGTTAGAGCGCGTGATTCCAGCGCAAATTCCCCGCTGAACCCCTATAATTCTGCTCACGGTTCTGCTCTTGCCGCGTCCATAGCTATGCAGCCGGGAGGAGCGGCAATGGCGCCCGGCGAAGTCGAGGACATTGAGAAAACATGCCGGCCGATGCGTGGGTCGCTTCATTTACGGTTGGCGGTTCCCGCCGGGAACAGATTCTAAGGGACGAGGCTAGCAGGACCCGGAACTCCCCCACTCGGGACCTTATGTCTGGGCAAGGTCTAGGCCGTATCGATGACACCGTATTAGTTCGGGAGGCGCAGCGTGGCAATCGCGCAGCGTTCGAAGAATTGGTGCGGCACTACGATCAGGCAGTTTTGCGGCTGGCCATGCATCTGACCGGATCGGAGCACGAGGCCCAGGACATCTACCAGGATGCGTTTCTGAAGGCCTACAAGAGCGTGGGAAATTTCCGCTTCGAGTGCTCCTTCTACACCTGGATTTACCGGATTGTAACCAATCTTTGCTTGGATCATCTGCGCAAGAAGCAGGTGCGCAAAGAAGATGCGCCGGTGGCGACGGATGCTTCGGGAGAGCAGTACGATGTGCTCGAACAGTTTGCCGATGTCCGGGCCGGGGCGAACCCGGAGCGCGATTTGATGCGGCGTGAGTTGGGAACCAGGATTAGCACCGCGCTTGAAAAGCTGACCCCGCGCGAGCGCATGGTATTTGAGCTGAAACACTATCACGGTTTGAAGTTGAGGACCGTCGGCGAAATGCTGAACACGACGGAAGAGACTGCCAAGAATACGTTATTTCGCGCGACCCAGAAGTTGCGGGGCGCGCTGGCTGACATGCGATGAGTGAAATGGATTTTGCGATGACCGGGTCAGAGACCCGGTCCCACACAAGACCGGTTCCACAGAAGATTGGATTGCCATTATGAAATGTGATTGGGTCAAAGAAAATATTCTGCTGTACGTTTACAACGAGCTGGCCGATGACGCTCGTTACGAACTGGAGCAGCATCTGGCGCGATGTACGGACTGCACAGGAGAGTTGAAGTCGGCTCGCAAGTTTCACGCTGTGCTCTCCGAGATGCCGGTCGAGGAACCCTCCGCCAATCTGGTTGCCGCGTCGCGCATGCGCCTGCAGGAAGCCTTGGAAACCACGAGCCAGGGCGGTTGGTGGCGGCGTTTGATCTTCGAACCCGCTGCATGGTTTCGTCAGGTTCGCTTTGCTCCAGCCCTTGCCGCCGCCATTTTTGTCGTTGGCTTCGCTGCTGGCATCGGGACAACCTACAAACTGGCCAATACCGGGGGCAGCGTGAGTACGCTAATGTCCGCGACCCCAGCTCAACCGACGGAAGCTTCGATTGCCGGCATTCAGTCCATCTCGCAGACTCCAGGGTCCAACCAGGTCACCATCAAATACAACACAATTTCCACCCAGGAAGCCCAGGGATCGCTCAACGATCAGCGCATCCAGCAACTGCTCCTGTTCGCCACCCGAAATAACTACAACTCCGGCGTGCGCATGGATTCGGTGGATTTGCTGACCCAGCAGCCTAACGATACGCACGTCCGCGAAGCGCTGATTTATGCGCTCCGCTACGACTCAAATCCTGGAGTGAGGCTTAAAGCGCTTGAAGGTTTGGCGGGTTACGTCAAGAGCGATCCGCGAGTGCGGGATTCGCTGCTGGAAGCGCTGATGAACGATACCAATCCGGGAGTTCGTACGGATGCTTTGCACCTGCTTGAGCCGGTGCGCGCCGACAGCAGCGTGCGTGCGGTTCTCCAGCGGTTGGCTGAGAGCGATCAAAATCAGTACATCAAGGCGCAGGCCCGCAACGTGTTGGCGGAACTGCCGGAATTTGACTAGAGATGAAGTTGAAAAAATTTGTGGGGCGAGGATGAGAAGGGGACGGTGAAATTTTGAGAAGGTTTCTTAAAATCGGAGCGGTTCTGGCCATTGTGGTGCCGCTGGCCGTGGCACAACAAAGCCGCATTTACAACGAAGGTGATAATTGGACGCAGGAAATCACCGGGTCGCTGGCATCTGTACACAACCTCAGAGTGAAGATCGATGTTGGCTCAGTCAAGGTGGATGGTGGTTCGCAATCGGGCGTCAACTATGTGATTCGCAATCATTCCTTCAGTTCGTCGGAGACGCGCGCGCGTCATGATTTCGAAAATTACAAGATCAGCGCCTATGTGCGTGGCGACACGGCTTGGATCACCGGCGATTGGCAGGGGGGCAGGCCGCACAAGTTTAACGGCGAATTCAACATCAGCGTTCCGCGCAATATTGAGGACGTCAAGATTGAAACCGACGGTGGCGGCGTGTCCGGCAGCGGCATCGCGGGCCGCATAAACGCGGAGAGCGGGGGTGGAAACATCCGCTTTGATGACATCGGTGGCCCTCTTGACGCGGAAACCGGCGGCGGCGGTATCGATGTCGGCAATGTGGCTTCTGACGTAAGCTTGCACACCGGTGGTGGCTCGATCAAGGTGGCTTCCGCCAAAGGCAAAGTGGTGGCGGAGAGCGGCGGCGGCAGCATCGTGGTGATGTCCGGGGCAGAAGCTGAGCTGGAAACTGGCGGCGGCAGCATTCAGGTGGAACGCTGTGGCGGCAAGGTCAAGGCCAGCACCGGCGGCGGCAGCATTGATTTGGGCGACATCAACGGCGGGGCAGAAATTGAAACTGGCGGCGGCAGTATAAGGCTAAATTCGGCCAAAGGACCGGTGCGCGCGGAGACCGGGGGCGGAAGTATCGAGTTGATGGGCGTGCCTTCGGCTCGGGCAGAGACGGGGGCTGGTGGAATCGATGTGAAATTCGTTGCTGGCAACGGCGATCACTCGGATTCTATGCTGGAGACCTCTGCTGGCGATATTACGGTCTATCTCGTTCCGAACATAAGCCTTAGTGTCCGGGCTTCGATCGATGTGGCCAACGGACATGGTATTCAGTCCGATTTTTCTGAGATTCGAGTTCGCACTGAAGGCGGCGATTACGGCCCGAAAACGGTGAGCGCGGAAGGCAACCTGAACGGCGGAGGACCGCTGCTCAAGGTCCGCACGACGACCGGTGACATCAGTTTTCGTCGCGCCAGCCGCTAGACGCACTGCGAGGTGAATATGAGAAACGTCTTTCTATATATGGTTCTGGTTCTGCCCGTGATCGCAGCCCGGCCATGTGCCGCGGAATCGCCCATGGGCCACGAGTACAGCATGTTCAGTGATTACATGGACAGCAGTTCTTACCTGGGCATCGATACTCGAGACATCACGCCGGATCGCCTGGCTGAGTTGCATCTCAAGGAAGAACGTGGGGTCGAGATTACGATGGTCGACCAGGACGCGCCCGCCGGCAAGGCCGGATTGAAAGAGCATGATGTCATCCTCACTCTCAATGGCGAGAAGGTCGAAAGTGTTGAACAGCTTCGCCGTATGATTCGTGAGACCCCGTCAGGCCGAATTGTTAGCCTTGGAATCAGCCGCAACGGTCAGCCCATGACCATCAAAGTTCAGCTGGCCGATCGTAAAGACAGCTTCTCTTACAACTTCCCGCACAAAGACTTTCACTTCAACATGCCGACGTTGCCCGACATCGATGTCCCAGTGTCGATCGTGGTGGTGAATTCGTCGATGCGGAGCGGCCTGATGGTAGAGAACATGACTCCGCAACTCGGCGACTATTTTGGAGCAAAGAATGGCCAGGGTGTGCTGGTGCGCTCGGTCGAGAGGGGCAGCCGGGCGGACAAGGCCGGTTTTCATGCCGGGGATGTGATCATCAAAATTAACGGTGAATCGATACACGACAGCAGCGATTTCAGCCATGCCTTGCGGAGCCGGAAGGACAATTCAGCGCAAGTGACTGTCCTGCGTGACAAGAAGGAGCAGAACCTCACGTTGGTTCTGCCGGAACACAGGCAGTCGCATTCGATCTGGGAAAGTCTCAATGTGCCTGAACTCGATGCTGAGGCCGAGCTTGACCTGGCGGACCTGAAGTCAGAAATGGCGGAACTGAAGCCGGAGCTCGAGCAGGCGGTAAGAATCCAGATGGAGAGAATGCGGCCTGAACTTGAGAAGCAAAGCAAGCAACTCGCAAAGCAGAAGACAGAACTCAAGAAACAAGGCGAGGAGATACGGCGCCAGATGCTGGAACGCAAGAGAGAGATTGAACGAGAATTGCGTGAAGAGCTAAGAGACCACAGCGCCGAGTTCTGACGCCGCTTGGTTAGCGTCCGCTACCCTGGGCGACGCGATGCACCGGGTCTGGCGGCAGGCAGACACGGTTTCTGCCAGACTGCTTGGCGGCATACAGACCGGCGTCGGCCGCCTTCACTAATTCGTCCCGCGTTGTACCGTGCTCCGGATAATTGGCCGTTCCCGCGCTGATGGTGACAGGACGAGCAACGCCTGGGAATTGCCAGGCCTCCACCATGCGCCGCAACTTCTCTGCGACTGCGAGAGAATGTTGCGGGCTCGTCTGCGAGAGCAGGATAGCGAACTCTTCTCCGCCGTAGCGGCAAACCACATCAATCTTCCGCAGTTGCTGATGCAAGAGTGAGGAAACCTGGCGAAGGACTTCGTCGCCCAGCAAGTGTCCGAACTCATCGTTAAGGCGCTTGAAGTGATCGATGTCAATCATGACGACGCCCATACCGGTGCCAAAGCGGCGAGCACGCTCAATTTCTTCCGAAATCCGCAGTTCGAAGAACCTGCGATTAAAAATGCCGGTCAGCCCATCCAGATACGCCAGTTGTTTTACCCGGTCCACGTAGTTAGCGTTCTGGATTGCGGTGGCGCAAATGTCAGCTACGGATTCGAGCGGCTGGGTGTCGTTCTCGTTAAATGCGCCGCTGCGGTCGCTTTCCAGCACAAGAACACCGAGGGTCTGTCCGAATGAAACTAGAGGAATGCACATGCGGGAGCCGGTTTCTACACAAAGACCGGGTTCGGCTGCTTCTGTTGTGTCGTTCTCAATCAGCGTCTCACCTTGCAAGAGCGAGCGTCCCCACGGTCCAGTGCCGGCCGGCAACCGTTCGCCTTCTTGAACCCGGGGTGTGAGGCTGCCATGGTTGGCGCGCAAAACCAGATCCTGTTCATCCTGCAGCAAGACGGAAACGTGTGACACGTCGAAGGCCTGGCCGATCAGAACGCATACCTTAGAGAGCAGTTCCTTGAGATCGAGCACCGCCGTCATTTGCTGGGCGATGGCGTTAATCGCTTCCAGTTGCGTGGCTCGTTGCCGCTCCAAGGCATGCAGGCGCGCATTCTGCAGCGCCATCGATGCCTGGGTGGAGAACAAAGTCAACATGTCGGAGGTCTCGGAATCGAAGTGGTTGACGACCTCGCTCTGACAATCCAGGACTCCGACAACCTGGTCGCGCACCATGAGAGGGATAGCCAATTCCGAACGCGTAGCCCTGGCGGAAGCAATGTATCTTGGATCTTTGCTGACGTCGGGGGCGTAGATGGGACGCTTCAACTTGGCGGCCGCGCCCGTGATGCCTTCCCCCACTGGTACCCAGATCTTGTCCTGGCCTTCATCCCAACCGATCTGCCTACGGACGAATAAAGCGCCTTTCTCCTTGTCCAGCAACATGATAGCGACATTCTGCAGGTGGAAGTAGTCGCGCGCTATGGCCAGAATCTGCTGCAGAACTTCGTCCAGATCAAAGGTAGACAGGACCGCCTGGCTGGCGTCGTAAAGAATGGCGATTTTCTGCATAAAATGCGCTGCTGGCCGATTTTATGCGCTGTGGGGTCACAACTGCAGGTTCCGAAGGTAACTGACCACGGCGGAGGAAAGCGGATCTAGGGTCCCGGAGGGTGTGAACGGCGGCGTCTTCCAGCAATTGTCTTGATGGCGCCGAAGATGACCAGGCAGAACCAGAAGTCCACAACCATGCCGAGGTCGAATTTCATGGGCGCGTGGCGCGCTGCCATCGGCATATGCTTTTCCAGCAGCAGATAAATTGCGTTGCCACCGAGAACAGCCGCAAGTGCGTGCAAGAAATTGATCCCTGACGTAGACATTTGCTTCCGGAACGACGCGGTCCGTCCTGCTAACATCCCTTGAGATGCTTGAACTGGCCACACCCGTTCAGTATGTGAAGGGCATTGGTCCACGGTTGTCCGCGATTCTCGCGGACAAAGGCATCCAGACTGTCGATGACCTTCTTCATTATCTGCCTTTCCGCTACGAGGACCGGCTCAATCCCCGCAGCATTTCCGAACTGCGCGGCGGGGAGATGGCGACGGTGATCGCCGAAGTTCGCAACTCAGGACTTTTCCGCACCCGGCGCATGCCCTTATTTCAGATGACAGCGGGTCAGGGCAGGGCACGATTGAAATGCATCTGGTTTAACGCCGCTTATCTGCGCGACAAGTTCAAGCCCGGACAAATCGTGGCGCTCTACGGCAAAGTGGAAGAAGACTACCGCAGCGGCGAGTTGCAGCTCGTCCAGCCGCAGTTTGAAATCTTAGGCGAGTACGCGGACGACGGCTCTCCCGATGCAGCAGAAAGTAAAATCTCCGCCTCACTGGAAATTGGCCGAATTGTTCCGATCTACGAATCGGCTGGGCAGGGCCGACTGACGTCGCGCTGGTTCCGGCGCATCATCCATGCCGCGTTACAGAACCTTAAGTCTGAGATGCCGGAAAACATTCCTGCGGTGGTACGCCGTCATTTGAGCCTGATCGGGCCGCGCGAAGCTTTACAACAAGTGCATTGGCCAGAGGCGGGGGAGAGTTTAGAGGACCTGCAATCGTTCCGTACGCCAGCGCACGTACGTCTGATCTTTGAAGAGTTGTTCTTCGTCGAACTGGGGCTCGAACTGAAACGCCGCGAACAACGCGCCCAGACTGGCATTGCTTTCGCCTTGAACGATACCGTTCGCAGCGCTATCAAGAAGGTTCTGCCTTTTCACCCCACGCCCGCGCAAAAGAAAGTTCTGAAGGAGATCGCGTCCGACATGGAAAAGCCGTTCCCCATGCGGCGGCTGTTGCAGGGCGATGTCGGTTCGGGCAAAACCATCGTCGCCTTCGAGGCGGCCATCATTGCAATGGAGAACGGTTACCAGGTGGCTTTAATGGCGCCAACCGAGATTCTGGCGCAGCAGCACTATTTCTCGGCCCGCCGGATTCTCGAAGCTGGCGGCTATCGGGTCGTCCTTCTCACCGGCTCGCTCGAAGACGATCGCAAGCGCGATATCCGCCGCCATATTGCACAGGGCAATGCGCAGTTGGTGATCGGGACCCACGCTTTGATCGAGCAGAAGGTCGAGTTTGCCAAGCTCGGCCTGGTCATCGTAGATGAACAACACCGTTTCGGAGTATTGCAGCGCTTCAAGCTCATGAAGAAGTCGGATACCAGCGGGTCCCTGCAGCCAGAGCCCGACGTCCTAGTCATGACCGCGACCCCAATTCCTCGCACACTGGCGCTGACGCTCTATGGCGACCTCGATGTCAGCGTCATCGATGCGCTCCCGCCCGGCCGGACGCCTATCATCACGCGGCGTGTTTCGGACGACCGCTCACCCGAAGTCTGGGACTTCGTTCGCAAGCAGGTCGCCGCCGGGCACCAGGCCTACGTCGTTTATCCGGTGATCGAAGAAAACGAAGAGCGGGAGCTCAAGGCAGCCATCAAGATGTATAAAGAGCTGAGCCAGAAAGTCTTTCCTGATCTCCGTATCGGCTTGCTGCATGGCCGGCTGGAAGCGGATCTGAAGGATCATGTCATGCGCCTGTTTCAGAAAGGCGAGTTAGACATTCTGGTTTCTACAACGGTGATCGAGGTCGGCGTCGACGTGGCGAATGCCACGGTGATGGTCATCGAACACGCCGAGCGCTTTGGACTTTCCCAGCTGCACCAATTGCGCGGCCGCATCGGCAGAGGCGCCGCCAAGTCATATTGTGTTCTGATGACCGGAGGCAAAGTCTCCGAAGATGGCGAACGCCGGCTGGACGCTATGGTGCGAACCGCGGATGGATTCCAGATCGCGGAACTTGATCTTGAACTGCGCGGACCGGGCGAGTTCTTCGGTACGCGTCAGGCCGGTGTGCCCAGTTTCCAAGTGGCCAATCTGATTCGCGATCGCCAACTGCTGGAAGCAGCGAGGCTAGAGGCGGCAGCCGTCCTGTCCGGTCCAAACAAGGAAGTCTCGCAAGCGGAAATCGACACCGCGTTACGCCACATGAGAAGACGCTGGCAAAAGAGCTACGGCTTGGTAGAGGTTGGATAAGACCTGTTCGCCCGAAGGCCCTTGCGCCCTCCCAAGCTGTTCCCCCGAACACACGAGCGCAAGAGCCAATCGGTTGCCCCTAGCTACCGCAGGGACAAAGGGTGAGTAAGTCTCCGTATTCACTCAGGGTGAGTTGCCCTGATTCCAGACCCGTCAGATTAGAACCAGGACGCTGGTGTGCCCGATTCAGGCTTAAATAGCTAGGGCCATAGAATTCTTGGCTAATAGCTAATCAACACCAGCTTGCGCGGAAAATGGGAATTAAACGCGGAGCGACATATCAAACGTCGCGATGAAGGTGCTTGCAGGATCCGTTGCCCGGTCCCCAACGCTGTGAGGCTGACCCGTCCTTGCGGGGACAATCTGCGCTCCGAAAAAGCCAGCCGAAAGTGTGGTCGACGGAGCCGAAGTGCATGCTGCTCTGATTCCCAAAGGCGAGGTGTTGCGGTGAAAGGCGGTGTCTAGCAAGTCAACCTGTGGCAGGATGACGATCAGCACAATTACGGCCAGCACGCCCAGAAGAATCACCCACCCCGTTGTGCTGAGTCTTTGCGATGCCACAATACTGAAAAAGTAACTGCTTCGCCTCCACACTGTCAACTCTTTGGACTTATGGCAGCTGCCCGCAATCCAAACGGTTGCGGGTTCCGTACTTGGTATACAGAACAACATTTCTGTGGTTTGTTCGGACAACTTTTCCATAAGTACAGGAGGCGATATCAATGTCACGCGATTTCAAGCACTATCTGTTGTTAGCAATACTGTTGGGCTTTCCTTCAGGTGCGCTGCCAGTATTGGCTCAACCTGCGGCCTCAACTCAGTCCCAGACACAGGCCCAGGATTCTCTTTACAAGCGCTTAGGCGGCTATGACGCCTTGGCGGCAGTTACGGATGATTTTCTCGGCCGACTCGCCAACGATCCCAAAGAGGGCCGCTTCTTTGTGGGTTTGAGTACCGATTCGAAGGTCAGAGTCCGCCAGCACGTCGTCGACTTTCTTTGCGTTGCTACAGGTGGGCCATGCAAGTACACCGGTCGCGACATGGTAACCGCGCACACCGGTCTTGGGATCACCGAAGAAGACTGGAGCATCATGGTCAAAGCGCTGGGCGACACTTTGAACAAGTTCAACGTCCCGGCCCGCGAGCAGCAGGATGTGGTGGGCGCACTCGCTCCCCTGAAGAGCCAGATCGTTGGCCGTTAGTCGTGCCGGGTGTGAGCGAGTCTAAGAGACACTAGGGTCGACGCAAGAAGCTGTGCGGACCCTGGCGTTCCTTCGTTTTGATGTTTCATTACCGCGAATGGGATAATCGTGCCGGTGAAGACCGAATCCAAAACTGACCTTTACCGCAAGCTTCCCTCCGTGGACGAGGTCCTGCGTGACCCGCAGTTGGTTTCTTTGGTTTCATTGGAAGGGCGCGCCTCGGTCACCGACGCGGCACGCGCAGTGCTGGCTGGCGTGCGTGACGCGATTGCCTCCGGGCGGATCGATGCCGCCGGAATGGATTTCGCCATCACTGGGATCAAGGCCGCGGTTGAACGTCAACTGAAGAATTCCCTGAGCTACTCTTTGCGGGCCGTTATCAATGCCACGGGAGTTATTCTTCACACCAATCTCGGGCGCGCGCCAATTCTCTCGGCAGCTTTGGACCACATCAGCGCGACCGCAACGCGTTACTCGAACTTGGAATTCGATCTTTCAGCGGGAGAACGGGGAAAGCGCGACGCACATATCGACCGCTTGTTTCGAGTTCTGCTCAACAATTCGAGCCTCACGGGGCAGGGTGCGGAACCACCAGAAATTTCCACGATTGTCGTCAACAACAATGCCGCCGCCGTGTTGCTGGCTCTCAACACATTGGCGGAAGGGGGCGAAGTCATCGTCTCCCGTGGAGAACTGGTCGAGATCGGTGGTTCCTTCCGTATTCCTGATGTGATGGCGAAGTCGAACGCATTCTTGCGCGAAGTGGGCACCACAAACCGCACGAAAATCGGCGATTACGAGCGCGCCATCAATGACAAGACCCGGCTTCTGTTGCGGGTCCATCGCTCCAATTTCGAAATCACCGGATTCACCGAGCAGCCGCGGCTGGAAGAGCTGGTTTCACTGGCGCGGAAGAGAAATCTCCCCTTGATGGAAGATCTCGGCAGCGGCGCACTCGTAGAATTGGATTCCTTCGGATTATCTGGCGAGCCCAGTGTTCTTGACAGCCTTCGCGCCGGAGTTGACGTCGTTACTTACAGCGGCGACAAGTTGCTCGGTGGGCCGCAAGCTGGCATCCTTAGCGGCCGTGCCGATTTGATTGGCCGGACGCGCTCGAGTTCGCTATTTCGCGCTCTGCGGGTCGACAAGCTGATTTACTCCGCGCTCGAAGCGACGTTGATGGCGTACACGAAGCACGATTACGATTCCATCCCCACCCTGCGAATGATGCGCATGTCGAAGGGCGAAATCGCATCCCGCGCGGAGGCAATTGCGGGGAAGATTGCAGGCTCGGATCTGCAGGCTGAGCTGATCGACGGGGAGTCAGTCGTCGGCGGCGGGGCGGCGCCGTCCGCTGTATTACCTACCTGCCTGTTGGCGATTCGCAGCTCAAGGCTCAGTGCCGACGAGTTATCGACTCATCTGAGAGCGAACGATCCTGCAATAATTGCGCGCGTTGATGAGGGTCGCGTAGTGCTCGATCTACGAACGGTGTTTCCTGAGCAGGATGAACTCATCGCGGAGTCGCTAAACAAAATTGGTGATTAGCTCCCGATGTGCCGCCTGCCAAGCAACCCTGTGTGTCCTCTGTGCCCTCAGTGGTTAAAATTTCCCGTGGCAACCCTTTACACCATCGGACATTCCACTCGCACCCTCGAAGAGCTGATCGAAGCCTTGCATGCGCACTCCATCCAGACGCTGGTGGATATTCGCTCATTTCCGATGTCACGGCGTCTGCCGCACTTCAATCGCGAATCCCTGGAGAAAACTCTTCCGCAGGCAAACATCAACTATGTCTGGATGAAGGGCCTCGGAGGCATGCGCAAACGGATTCGCGATGATTCTCCTAACGTTGCCCTACGTAATGCGAGCTTCCGCAACTATGCCGATCACATGCTGACGCAGGAGTTTGAGAGCAGCATTCGTGAGCTGATCAAGCTGGCGGAAGAGGCGCGTACCGCCTGCATGTGCGCGGAGCGGGTTTACTTCCGCTGTCATCGCATGCTGCTGTCGGATTGGCTGCTCGCGCATGGGCATGAGGTGTTACACATCGATGGCACTGGCCCGCCGAAACCCCACAACCTGATGAACGAGGCACGGATCATCGATGGGAAATTAATTTATCGTGGCGACCTTTTGCTGTGAGCGTTCAAGAACTCCCGCCCCAATCCGGCCACACAAATATGCTAACGTTGCCATCATGATTGTCGGCACCGGAATCGACATCGCGGAAGTACCGCGCATTGCCGATTCGATTGAGCGCTTCGGAGACCGGTTTCTAAACCGTATCTTTACGGAAGGCGAGCGGCGCTACTGCGATTCCAAAGCTAATCGCGTCGAGCGTTACGCCGCGCGTTTTGCCGCCAAGGAAGCCGCAATGAAAGCCCTCGGTACCGGTTGGAACCACGGCGTCGCATGGAAAGATATCGAGGTCAGCCGTATGCCAGGAGGGCGGCCGACCATCAGTTTTCACGGCAAAGCCGCTGAATTCGCGGCCGAACTGGGCACAAAGCACGTCGCGCTCTCCCTGACCCACACTGCTCAATTCGCCATGGCGCAGGTCATTCTGGAAAACTAAACAGGCAACCAGGTTCCCAGATTTTTCTCTCGTGCGCGGGCATAGATCACCGACGCGACCGCAATGTCCTCCAATGCGAGTCCTAGATTGCACGTGATCGTGCGCTCCTGCGACGTTTGCCTCCCGGCCTTTTCCCCGGTAACCAGTTCGGCCAGATCGGCGTACACCGGTGGAATGGTCTGGAAGTAGCCGATATCTCGATAATGCTTCAGTTGCGGCACATCGTCCGTGCAAAACTTGTCCACCTCGCGCAACGCATCAGGATGCCAGTACGAATCGAAATCTACTAGTGATGCGAATCCGCCCGCCCTTAGCCATCCTTTCTGAATCGTGGCATGAGGATGTCGCAGGATTGGCCCGGCGGTGACGACGATGTCACTGTCGACCACAGCTGCTGCCGCAGTAGCAACCGATGTGACTTCGAGCCCCAAAGCTGAACTCATCTCGAGAGCGTACGTTGCGCTGCTTTCACAATTCACGTCGTAAACGAGGGCGTTTTTCAGCGGGAACACGACTCTCAAAGCTTCCAGGTTGCTGCGCCCCTGCACTCCGCAGCCGAGAATGCCGACGGTTTGTGAGTCGGAACGCGCCAGATATTTTGCCGCAAGCGCGGTTGCTGCGCCGGTGCGCTGTGCTGTGATCCACGTACAGTCCATCACCGCGCGGGGGAACCCCGTGCCGGCATCGTTCAGGACAATGAGCCCCGCAATGTACGGCAGTCCTCGTTGACTGTTCTTTGGATACCCGCTCACCCATTTCATGCCAACTGATTGCTGGGCAGCGATGTAAGCTGGCATGGCATGAATAAAGGCGTCGGGCAAGGTATGAACACCGATTTTCGGTGGCATCTCGACCTGTCCGGCAGCCTTGTCGCGGAACATGGTTTCCAGCAAGTCAATGATCTCGGTCATGGGCAAGCCGACAGCCTGAACGTCGGCAAATGACAGGTACAAAAAATGACCTGGAACTGAGTTCATCATCTTCTCCCGGATGCGCGAGAGTATACACTTGCGCTTCTGTTAGACTGTCGGCTTCTTGAGCGAAATGAATGGCCATCGTCACTGAAAGCCCTTTCACCGCGCTGGCTGAAATCGAAAAGCCTTTTCCCCGCGCGCTGCCCGCCGCGTTGGCGATCAGCAGCTTCGCCGCGCTCCTCCTGGAACTGGCCTTGACGCGACTGTTTTCGGTGGTGCTGTTCTATCACTTTGCCTTTCTGTCAATTTCGATCGCGCTGCTTGGACTGGGAGCGGGCGGCGTTCTGGCTTATCTCGCAAAGAAATGGCTCGGACGGTTCCATACTCGCAGTCTTTTGACCTGGCTGAGTGTTTTGAATGCCCTAACTATTCCTGCCGTGCTGAAAGTGGTGTTACGCGTTCCGGTATCGCTCGAGATTTCGCGGGCGAATCTGCTTCATCTGACAGCGGTTTATCTCGTCTCCGCCGTGCCTTTCTTTCTAACGGGCATTCAGTTCTCGGTCTTGTTCGCGCGGCACACGCCTCACATCACCAGACTGTATGGAGCAGATCTCGCGGGGGGAGCATTGGCATGCCTGGCAGTCGTTCCTTTGCTGAACTGGTTGGGTGGTCCAAACACAATTCTCTTTGCCGCGGTCATGGCGGGACTAGCCGGCGTCGTCTGGGCGATTTCCGCTGCGCAACGGCGTACAGCAGCCCTGGTTTGCGTCGCATTGCTCGGCGTCATCGCCGCCAACCACTCAGGACGCTGGTTTGACGTGCTCTACGCCAAAGGGGTACTGCGCGACCGTTCCTGGGTCGAATTTGCTCGTTGGAATGCCATCTCGCGCGTGGAAGTCGACAATCAAAGCGGCGCAAAGGCAGTGGTCATCGACGCCGATGCCTCGACCTACATCATGAATGCCGACCTGAATCACTGGCAGGGATCGGAATGGCAAAAGAACCTCATGTCGGCGCCGCCGGCTCTGGCGAATGTTCTCCGGCCGCACGGAGAGTTTGCAATCATCGGCCCGGGGGGCGGGGTAGACGTGCTCCGCGCTGTCGCCAGCGGCAGCCCAAGCGTTACCGGCATCGAAATTAATCCGATCATCGCCAATACCGTCATGCGCGATCGCTATGCCGATTACTCCTATCGCCTTTATGAGAGGCCCGAAGTTCATATTCACGTCAGCGATGGCCGTTCGTTCATTCGCAATGCGAAGCAGAATTTTGACGTCGTGCAAATGACGCTCGTCGACACCTGGGCGTCAACCGCCGCCGGCGCGTTCGCGCTTAGCGAAAACAGCTTGTACACGGTCGAGGCCTTTCGAGAGTATTTCGAACACCTGAAGCCCGATGGCATGATCGCCGTCACGCGATGGGAATTCCGCGAACCGCGGGAAGCATTGCGTGTGGTCTCAGTTGCGATGGAGGCGCTGCACCAGTTGGGAACGGCGGACCCGGCGAGGAACTTCATTGTGGCATCAGAGGGTGAGTTGGACGAAGACGGCATTCCTGTCGTCGTGCTGACGAAGAAAACTCCATTCACTCCCGAGGAAGAAGAGGCGGTAAAGCAGCATATCGCCGCCAATCCAAACCTCGCGACGCTGTATCTTCCTTCCGAGCGCCCTAAAAATCCGTTCACCGCCTTGATTGCGAACAACAATCCGCAGCAGTTTGCCGCCGCCTACGCCTACAACGTGGCTCCCGTCTCCGATAACGCGCCCTTCTTTTTTTTCACTCTCAAACTTGGCCAATTGCTTCACGTTGAAGACCTGGATCAGGGGATCGATTGGAAGGTCAACCTGGGAGTGGCGGTTCTGGCGATCGTTCTCGTGATCTCCATCCTGGCAGTATTGACCTTCCTGATAGTTCCTCTCGCGCTAGGCGCTTCGCGGCGCGGACAACGCATCAGTCCACTGTTTTATTTCGTGCTGGTCGGGCTGGGGTACATCCTGGTCGAGATCGCTCTGATCCAGCGTTTCGTGCTCTTCCTGGGTCATCCGACCTACGCCTTGACGGTGGTCGTGTTTCTGTTACTACTGTCGAGCGGAGTAGGCAGTCTGATGTCTCGGACCTGGCTGACGAGGAGCGGCATGACTGGGTTCGTCCTTGGGTCGCTTGCGGCCGCAATCCTGCTCGGCGTCTGGATGCTGCCGGCGCTTCTGAATGCCTTGGTAGGCCTGCCCTTTGTGGCCAAGTTGGCCATGAGCGGCTTGCTGCTCGCGCCACTCGGATTTGCCATGGGCATGCCTTTTCCCACGGGGTTGCGAGCACTGGCGAATATTGGGCAGGCCAATCTGCTTTCCGGCGAAACTCGGGAAAATTCTGTGGAGTGGGCATGGGCACTAAACGCTGGAGCGAGCGTATTGGGTTCAGTGCTTGCCATTGTGATCGCGATTCAGTTCGGTCTCGGCGCAACGCTGGCCTGTGGCGCCGCAGCCTATGTACTCGCCATGTTGTTTTGCTCAAGCCTGCAAGCCGCGTAGCACAAATTCTGACTGTTGAACGCGCGAACAACCGTGCACTGCGTGTCATAGGAAGCTTTGTCATTCCTCTGCTATGATGCTGGCATTCGTTCACTATGGGGCAGTCTGGAGGGTTCTGCATGAAATTCGGGAGCACCTGTGCCTAGCCAGAAACAGCTGAAATGGTCGGAACTGAAGGTTGGGCTTACGGTGCTGGTCGCCAGCATTACAATGGCGATTCTGATTATGCTGATGAGCGGAACCGGCGGCTTGTTCACCAGCAAAATTATTCTCCGCTCCTATTTTGATAATGCCAGTGGTCTCCGCGAAGGCGCTCCCGTACGCTTGCAGGGGGTGGACATCGGCAACGTCAGCAAGATTCGCGTTGTTTCCGACCCCAGTCGCAAGCTGACCCCGGTCGAAGTCACAATGAAGGTCAGCCACCGGTTCCGCAACAATCTTCGCAAAGATTCAGTCACGATGCTGGCGACCGCCGGTGTTCTCGGCGAAGTCTACATGGATATCGACAGTGCGGTAGCCAAAGGCCCTGTAGTAGACGAGGGCGACATTCTCAACACCCGTGACACCCCGCAGATCGAGGACGTGGTGCGGGCCAGCCAAAGTACCTTGCAGAATCTCGACGGCCTGCTGAAGCGTGTGGATCGCATTATTGCCTTCGTCGAAAGCGGTCAGGGTTCGATTGGAAAACTGATTTACGATGCCGCGCTCTATAACCAGTTGAATTCGACGGTTTCTCAGTTCCAGGGACTGGTCAACGATGTTTCCAACGGCAAGGGCAGCATTGGCAAACTGCTGGTGGATGACAAGCTCTACAACAATGCCAACCAGACCATCGATAAGCTGAATGGCATTATCGACGATTTGAACGCGGGCAAAGGAACTGCTGGTAAGTTCCTCAGGGATCCAACCCTGTATAACAACGCCAACGCGACCATCGCGAGTGTGAAACAGATGACCGATGACGTCAACGCCGGGAAAGGCGCGCTCGGAGTCCTGGCGCGTGACGAAGAGTTTGCCGCCAAATTGAAAAACACCATGAACCGGATCTCGGAGTTGACTGATAAGCTGAATTCCGGCCACGGGACGGCGGGCAAATTCTTCCAGGATCCTTCGCTCTACGACAACACCAACAAGCTGCTGACCGACACCCAGGACCTGATCAAGGCGATCCGGCAGAATCCGAAAAAATATCTAACCATTCACCTCAAGCTGTTCTAGCCCGCGTGTAAAGCAAGGTGGACAGCATTGTCCACCCTGCCCACTCGGATTGGATTTCGGACGAAAGCCGCTGCTGAAACTGTACAAGGCCTTCGGTAATTTTCCTGAGCCACCCGCCGCGTAGATACTGGAATCCGCACATTGAGCCTACCCGAAACCCTGGCCCGAACCAATAAGGAGATTACCTCATGCAACTTCGTTCACGGTTCTGCAGATTTCCGTTCAATGCGATTCTCGCCCTGGCTTTGACGGCTTTATTCGCGAATGCGGCGTTCGCCGCCAGCCTCGTCGGCACCGACAATAACGGCAGCCGGCTCGTGTACATCAAAACTCCAGGCACGTCCAAGACGATGACCACTACCGGCGCAAGTCCGATTGGCGTGGTCGTCGGCCCCACCCAGCAGATCATCTACGCAGTGAGCAGCAAGGGTGAGATTCACGTCTACAACCCGTACACTGACGCCGATGTGATCCTAGCCAAGGGCTTCAGCAATCCTGTGGACATCACGCTGGAGCCAGGCTGCAAGTCCATCCTGGTAAGTGATGTGGGCACAAACAAGATCTACCGCGTCATGTTCACTGACGGCTCGGTCTCGACTTTCTACGACGGACCGGACGTGATTCGTGGCGTGATTTATGACGTCAACACCAACGTTTTCGCCAATGACCTCTCGCTGAATGCGGTTGTGCAGTTCAGCATCGCCGGGCTGATTATTAAACAGACCCCGGCGGGCAGCCCCCTGACTGTGCTGGATGGGCTGACCTACGACAAGAAGAGCAATCAACTGTTTGCTACTTCCAATACCGGCCAGGTGCTGTATGAGATCGCGGATGACTTAAGTACGGTCAACACCATCAATTTCGCGAATGGTCCGCTGCTCGAAGGCATTGTGAGCAATGGCAGCGGTACTCTCTACGTGGTCGGCGGAGACGGAACCAACAACAATCTCTATCAATATTCGGTCAAGTCAGGGACGACCACGAAGCTCAATGCGGTACCCGGACTGGATCGCGTCTCAATCATTCCCAACGGGCCTTGCATTCAACCCCTGGGAACTGACTTAGCCTGCGAGGAATAAGAACGCGGAAAGCGGCGGCGGTGCGTTAGGAGCGTGCCGCCGCGTCCGCATGTTCGTGGGCGTGATAGCTGGAACGAACCAGTGGCCCGGACTCGACGTGGCGGAAACCACACTCCAGTGCAGATTCCTTCAAGTATTGGAACTCATCCGGCGTGTAGAAGCGCGCGATTGGCAGATGATCGCGGGAAGGGCGCAAGTACTGGCCTACGGTAAGAATGTCGACACCCCGCGAGCCCAGATCGCGGAAGACCTCTGTCAGCTCCGGAATGGTCTCGCCCAATCCCACCATGACTCCGGACTTGGTCACTGTGCCCGGCGCCAGTGATTTAGCGTTTTTCAGCAGGCGCAGAGTTCTTTCGTAGCGTGCCCCTGAGCGTACCACACGATAGAGACGAGGAACTGTCTCCGTGTTGTGGTTGAGGACATCGGGCTTGGCGTCCAGAACGATTTGCAGGGCCTCGTCCAGTCCCTGGAAGTCGGGAATCAGCACCTCCACCCGGCACTCCGGAGTGCGCTCGCGAATGAGCCGGATGGTTTCGGCGAAGATCCGCGCTCCGCCAAGATTGTCGTCATCTCGATTGACGCTGGTCACAACCGCGTGGCGCAAGCCCAGCTTTGCCACAGCCTCTGCAACCCGGGCTGGCTCTTCCCAGTCGATCGGCTGGGGTTTGCCCTTGGGGACCGCGCAAAAGCCGCAGCGGCGCGTGCAAATGTCGCCCAGGAGCATAAACGTGGCTGTACGGTGGTTCCAGCACTCGCCAATGTTGGGGCATTGTGCCGACTCGCAAACTGTATGCAGCCCCAGCCCACGGGCCAACTTCTTAAGATTGTGAAAGTTATCCCCAACCGGGGCCTTCGCCCGCAGCCATGTCGGTTTTGGCTGGCGGATAGGAGGTGCCAGGTCGATCTGCACGAATTGCGGAGAACCTGCCATCGATGTGATTCAATTTTACATGTTGGATTGAGAATTCAGGAAATCGCGGATCATTCGTTGAGTGATCACGAACGACACGATGTTGCAAGAACGAAGCCGTGAGCGGTCTAGCGCGACAGAGCGGGAGTAAGCTGAAAACTAACCTTCCAGGTAGCTGTCGATCCACTCTTTGATCTTGGCGCGGCGCTGGTCCTGGTCGTCGAAACGGACGCCAATCGCGCGGCCGGCGGCATTGCGCCAGCTTACGTTCCCTCGCACCCATACGCGAGGCAAGGTCAGCAGCGCAAACGATACCTCAATCGACTGCCCCACCGCGAGATCCTCGGCGCTCCGCATCGACATCCCGCCCGAACTGACCTCGATGCTCGTTGCCGTGAGTCGTCGATTGTCCCCGAGCAGAGTGGCCGATACTTCCGTGATTACGGGGATGCGTACGTAGCGCCGGAGCTCGTGCAGAACCAGCATCTGCGTCGCCCTCACTAGTTTCATCGCGGCAGGGCGCTCGAGGGGCTCGCGAAAAACGGCATTGATCCCGTATTTCGAGAAGCGCAAGGCGTCCTGCGCGCTACCGCCGAGGCCAAAAACCACCATGCGGCTGTTGGAAGGTGAAGTTCGGGCGGTCTCAAGTACAGCCTGGGCCGTGGCCACCAGTTTTACCACGCAGGCCTCGAATTTCTCCTTTTGCAGGCGCTCGTTCGCGGTCCCGGAAAGAATGATGCTTTCGATCCCAAATTGCCGAAAACAGTCAGCGAGCAGGCCCCTGGCCGGTTCCTTGAGATCGACGAGGGCAGCCCGAGCCGAGGACTTCTTGCCGCCGGGACGGAATGAGACGACACTACCGATGGCGTTTTCCATAGGGGGTGGCGATTCAGCCTTGCGAGAACCATTGTGTCTCCTGGCTTGGAGCTTGGCAAAAGCGAATAAGGACAGTTTCGAGTACCAAGGTCGCATTACCCAGATGAATTCGCGCATGTCTGGAAATGCACTGGCGGATGGAAAAACGTACTTGCCAAAACGGGAAGGGGGCCGGTTGCGGAACTACTCCGTCCAGCGCCGGAACAGCAACGCCCCATTGGTCCCGCCAAACCCGAAGGAATTCGACATGGCGTATTCCAGCGCTGCTTTGCGCGACTGCTTGGGAACGTAGTCCAGATCGCAGCCCTCGTCGGGATTGTCGAGGTTGGCAGTAGGGGGTATTACCTGGTCTCGTAGCGCCAACACGGTCAACCCGGCTTCGAGGCCACCGGCGCCTCCGAGCAAATGTCCCGTCATCGACTTGGTCGAGCTGACCGCGAGCTTGTAGGCGTGATCACCGAAAGTTCGCTTGATCGCCACCGTCTCCAGCTTGTCGCCGATGTCGGTGGAGGTCCCGTGGGCATTGATGTAGTTCACCTGCTGCGGCTGCACTCCGGCATCTTTCAAGGCCCGGGTCATCACCCGGTACGCGCCATCGCCGTTTTCGGCAGGAGCCGTAATGTGGAAGGCGTCGCCGCTCATGCCGTAGCCGACAATTTCCGCCAAAATCTTGGCTCCCCGCTTCCGAGCAAACTCCAGCTCTTCCAGTATAAGAATGCCGGCGCCCTCGCCGATGATAAAGCCATCGCGATCCTTGTCCCAGGGACGGCTGGCGATCTCGGGCGCATCATTACGGCGAGAAAGCGCACGCATAGCCGCAAACGCTCCCACGCTTAGGGGTGTGACCGCAGCTTCGGCGCCACCGGCGATCATGGCATCGGCATCGCCATGCGTGATGATGCGGAACGAATCGCCGACTGAGTGAGCGCTGCTGGTGCACGCCGTGCAGGTGGCTTCGTTTGGACCCTTGGCGCCGAAGCGAATGCTGATATATCCGGCTGCCAGGTTGACCAGCATGGCGGGAATGAAGAATGGCGAGATCTTGCGCGGACCGCCGCTGAGCAGGTTGGAATGCTCCCGCTCCATGACTTCGAACCCGCCGATGCCCGAGCCGATATGAACACCAATGTTGGGGCCGTTCTCCTCGGTGATCTGCAGGCCGGAAGCCTTCATGGCCTCATCGGCGGCGGCGATGGCCAGTTGAATGAACCGGCCCATCTTCTTGACTTCTTTCTTTTCGATGAATTGCAGCGGATCGAAGTTCTTGACCTCACCCGCAATCTGGCAGGCGAAATCGGTGGCATCAAATTGCGTAATTCGGGTGATTCCGGATCTGCCGGCAAGCACGCTTGCCCAAGTCTCCTCCGCCGTGTTGCCGACGCAAGAGATCAGACCGATGCCAGTAACTACGACCCGACGTGGCAACTACTTCCCGCCTTTCGCGTGCTTGGAGATGTAATCGACGGCATCCTGCACGGTGCGAATCTTTTCCGCGTCCTCGTCGGGGATTTCGATCTCGAACGCCTCCTCAAAGGCCATCACTAATTCCACGGTGTCCAGCGAATCGGCGCCCAAGTCGTCCACGAAAGACGCGTTTTGTGTCACTTCGCCTTCGTCCACGCCCAGTTGTTCGACAATAATCTGCTTCACTTTCTCATCAACGGCTGCCATGAGTTCTCCTTGTGCTTTGTAATACGAATCTTTTTCAGGTTTGGCCGCTTGGCGCGTCCAAAGCTACTTGACCTTTGCGTGCTCGGTTACGTAATCGATGGCGTTCTGCACCGAACGCATTTGTTCTATGTCTTCGTCACTGATCGATAAAGCAAACGCCTCTTCCAGCGCCATTACCAATTCCACCTGGTCCAGGGAGTCGGCTCCCAAGTCGTCGGTGAAGGAAGCGCCCGGGGTCACTTCCGCCTCATCGACGCCCAATTGTTCCGCGATAAGCCTCTTGACCTTTTCCGCAACTTCCTTCTTCGTTGCAGCGGCCATTAGCCTCCTGCTCTTCCCGACGCTGATAGGGAATCAGTAGTGTAATGGCCCAGCCGAATCGCTGTAAAGGAAGGCCGCGGACAAAAACATTAGCCCAAAGTCTAACCTGCTAGCATATCGTGATTATTCCCATTCATCGTCGAGGGACCGTTTCATGCGGGCGGTTGTACAGCGTGTAAGTCAGGCTAGGGTGACCGTGGATGGCGCCATTGCCGGCCAGATCGGGCAGGGTCTGCTGGTGCTGCTTGGCGTCTCGCGCGAAGACCAGGAGGCCGATGCCGACTATCTGGCAGAAAAGGTCTGCGGCTTGCGCATCTTCGAAGATGAAAAAAGCAAAATAAACCTAGCCGTCGGGGATGTTGCTGGCGCGGTCCTAGTGGTTTCGCAATTTACGCTGTACGGGGATGTCAGGCGTGGAAAGCGGCCCTCATTTGACGCCGCGGCTGCGCCGGCAGAAGCTCGCAGTCTGTATGAATATTTTGTCGAGCGCATCCGGACTGCAGGGCTTCGCTGCGAAACCGGGAAATTTCAGGCGATGATGCAGGTTGAGTTGGTGAATGACGGGCCAGTGACCATCCTGCTGGACTCAAAGAAAGTGTTCTAAATTGTGTGGGACGGTTCGTTGGCCGTCTAAGCCGAGCGAAGCTCGGCGGCGACTGCAGATCCCTCGCTCTGCTCGGGACGACAACTAGAAACAGGCGAGCCCGATCTCAGTTCTTACACGCTGACCGCTTCGCGTTTTCCGGCCAGCAACTGGCGCAGCACAAACTGCAGGATCCCGCCATTCGCGTAGTACTGTGCTTCCTGCGGTGTATCAATTCGTACCAGCGCATCGAATTCAATCGTGCCCAATTTGCCCTTCGCCTTAACCTTCACCCGGCGTCCCGCAGCGAAGTGCTCCACCACGTCTCGAATTCCGCCAATTTCGATGACCTCTTCACCCGTTAAGCCGTGCGACTGCGCGTTCTCTCCGTCTAGGAACTGCAGCGGCAGAATGCCCATGCCCACCAGATTCGAGCGGTGAATGCGTTCATAGCTTTCCGCGATCACTGCACGGACACCGAGCAGCCTCGGCCCCTTTGCAGCCCAATCTCTCGAGGATCCTGAGCCGTATTCCTTGCCGGCAATGATGATGAGCGGCACGCTCTCGGCAATGTATTTCTCAGAAGCTTCGAAGATGGTCATCTCAGCGCCGTCGGGCAGATGCCGGGTGAATCCGCCCTCCAGGTTCGGCACCATCTTGTTGCGCAGGCGGACGTTCGCGAACGTCCCCCGCACCATCACTTCATGATTGCCGCGCCGGGAGCCATAGGAGTTGAAATCCGCGGGCTTCACGCCGTGTTCGATCAGATATTTTCCTGCCGGGCTGTCTTTCTTGATCGAACCTGCGGGCGAAATGTGATCGGTCGTGACGCTGTCCCCCAAAACCGCCAGCACACGAGCGATCTTGATGTCTTCCACCGCATCAGGCTTCACCTTCATGCCGTCGAAGTAGGGAGCCTGGCGAATGTAGGTGGAATCTGTTTCCCAGGCGTAGGTCTCGCCTTTCGGGACGGCCAAGCCACGCCAGCGATCGTCGCCTTCGTACACTTCGCCGTAGCTCTTGCGGAACATGTCGGACGAGATCGACTTGCCGATCGCGTCTTCCACTTCGCTGCGCGTCGGCCAAATATCGGCGAGAAAGACCGGCTTGCCCTGCTTGTCGTTGCCGATTGGATCTTTGCGCAGGTCGAGATCGATTCGTCCGGCAAGCGCGAAGGCCACCACCAGCGGCGGTGACATCAGATAATTCGCGCGCACATCCGGATTGATTCGACCTTCAAAGTTGCGATTACCAGAAAGCACCGACGCCACCACCAGATTATTTGCATCTATCGCCTTGGAAACCTCTTCCGGCAGCGGACCAGAGTTGCCGATACAGGTCGTACATCCATAGCCCACGATGTGGAACTTGAGTTTCTCCAGGTAGCCAGTGAGGCCGGCCCGCTCCAGATAGTCGCGCACCACTTTTGACCCCGGAGCGAGAGAAGTCTTTACTGTGGCCGGAACCTGCAATCCCTTCTCAACCGCCTTTTTTGCCAACAGACCCGCAGCCAGCATGACCGAAGGATTGGAAGTGTTGGTGCAGCTGGTGATGGCCGCGATCACCACGCTGCCGTGATGCAGATGCCCATTGCCGGACGCGGTAGGCTGCGGCGTACTTTTGCCGGGCTTCATTAATGACGGCAGTGCCTGATCGAACGAGGCTTTCGCTTGCGATAGACCTACTCGGTCCTGAGGCCGCTTTGGCCCGGCCAGACTGGGCTCAACTGTTGCCAGATCAAGTGCCAGCAATTCCGAGTATTCCGCTTCCGGAGTCTTCGCGTCGTGGAAGAGACCTTGCTCGCGGCAATAGGTCTCAACCAGGGCAATCCGTTCCTCAGATCGTCCCGTCAGCCGCAGGTAATTCAGAGTTTCCTTGTCGATGGGGAAGATGCCGCAGGTCGCGCCGTACTCCGGAGACATGTTGCCGATCGTCGCGCGATCTGCCAGTGGAAGTTCCGGTAATCCGGGCCCGAAGTATTCGACAAACTTGCCTACCACGCCGTGCTTACGGAGCATTTCTGTGATCGTCAACACCAAATCCGTTGCCGTCGCGCCTTCGCGCAATTTCCCGGTCAGCTTCACTCCCACAACCTGCGGAATGAGCATTGAGACGGGCTGGCCCAGCATGGCTGCTTCGGCTTCGATGCCGCCCACACCCCAGCCCAGCACGCCGAGGCCATTAATCATCGTTGTGTGAGAATCGGTGCCGACCAGAGTATCTGGATAAGCGATGCTCTTGTCGTCCACAAAGACCACGCGCGCCAGGAATTCCAGATTCACTTGGTGCACAATGCCGGTATCTGGTGGGACAATCGCCAGATTGCGGAATGCTGTCTGTCCCCATCGCAGGAAAGCATACCGTTCTTTGTTGCGCAGAAATTCAAGCTCTGCATTGAGCTGAAATGCATTGGCGGTTCCAAACTGATCAACCTGCACCGAGTGGTCGATCACCAACTCCGCCGGTTGCAGCGGATTGATCAGCGCCGGATCGCCGGAAAGCTTCTTCATGGCATCACGCATGGCAGCCAGATCCACCACCGCTGGGACGCCGGTGAAGTCCTGCATCAGCACGCGGCTGGGCGTGAAGGCGATTTCCTTGTCGGGCTTGGATTTGCCGCTCCAGCCGGCCAGCGCGCGGATGTCATCTTTGGTGACATTGCGGCCATCTTCGGTGCGCAGCAGATTTTCCAGCAGAATCCGCAGAGAAAATGGCAGATGTTTCGTCGAAATGCCCTGCTGGTCGAGGGCGTCCAGGCGGTAGATTTCGTAGCTCCTGCTGCCAACGCGAAGTGGGGAACGACTGCCAAAGCTGTTCATAGAAATGCCTTCCAAGAAATTAGATGATGCCGCGCAGCCTAAGAAACTCCACCACCATTTTACGCGGCATCGTCCTCTAACACCGGTGGAGGCGGCGGTTCTCCTTCCATTTTCATTCGTTGCCGCGAAGAAAACATCGGGCCATGCGGCGTAATCACCGGCGCAAACTGCATCAAGCCGATCGGCACCGGCACATCGTCATAGATGGCCTCGATGCCGCCGCGCATGGAGTACGTCTCATGCCAGAAACCGGTGCCGCCTGAATCGCGCAGGAACTGCTGCCACCATAGTTTGTGCGGCTCCGACCGCGACCATTTTTCCAGAGACTCAAAGTCGCGCCAGTACTGCCTCATTCCGGCATGAAGCGGGAATAAAGAGTAGATGATCGGCTCGTGCAGCAACAGTCCATCCGGTTTGGCGGCTACGGACCCTGAAATCTTCGGTCCGAAGCCAACTAGGGTCTTCAGACCGGTGACAACATTGACTCGCATTCCCAGGTAGATCACCACCAGGTTGGGATACTGGGATAAATCGACCGTCTTTCGACTCACGGAACTTTTCATGACGACTCCCGGAATCGGCCAGTACTTGCCAGTGTAGCCCTTTTGAAACGCAACGGCGTGCCGGATGGAGTGCGTGGCGCGTCAGCCGCGAAAGACTTGCAGAAGCAGCCACGCGTTCAGCCCGGCAATAAACAACGCGGTTACCCAGGACAACCACTTAAGCCACGGAGCATTCACGAATTCGCCCATCTTTTGCTTGTCGCTGGTAAACATCACAAGAGGAAACACTGCGAAGCTCAATTGCATGCTGAGGATGACCTGGCTGAAAACCAGCAAGCTTGCGGTGCCGCGCGCTCCCCAGAATGCCGTGACCACGACAGCCGGAATGATGGCCAAGGCACGGGTAATCAAACGTCGCAGCCATGGCCGCAACCGGATGTTCAAGAAACCTTCCATCACAACCTGGCCGGCCAGGGTCCCGGTTAACGTCGAGTTCTGCCCCGAGGCCAGCAGAGCCAGCGCAAAAACCGTGCTTGCTCCTCCTATTCCCAGCAAAGGTGACAGCAACTTGTAAGCATCCTGAATTTCCGCGACTTCATGGTGACCGGTGCGATAGAACGTGGCTGCGGAAACAATCAGGATGGCTGCGTTCACGAATAGCGCGATGGTGAGAGCGATGGTCGAATCAAGCGTGCAGTACCGGATCGCCTCGCGCTTCCCCCTACTGCTGCGCTCGAAGTCCCGGGTTTGAACAATGGCTGAGTGCAGGTACAAATTGTGAGGCATCACAGTTGCGCCGAGAATCCCAATCGCGATGTACAACATGGCTGGATCACGAATGATTTCGGGGGACGGAACAAAGAATCCATAGGCGAGCCCGGCCAGCGCGGGCCGCGAAAACAGGATCTCCAAGCCAAAGCAGATGCCAATCGTGCCGATCAGAGAAATTACCAGCGCCTCCAAAAAGCGGAAGCCCTTCTGCTGCAAGAACAGGATGACCAGAACGTCCAATGCCGTGAGGCATACTCCCAAGAGCAGTGGAATGTGAAACAGCAGATTGAGCGCAATTGCCGAGCCGATGACTTCCGCCAGATCACAAGCGGCAATCGCAATCTCAGCGAACACCCATAATCCATTTGCAACCGGGCGGCTGAAATGATCGCGGCAAGCCTGGGCGA
>Ga0335081_10001472_pt1 | contig 37629 bp, 33 predicted proteins | sample Lox_Sample_35_FD_206713 | JGI IMG/M metagenome (GOLD analysis project Ga0335081, IMG submission 206713) | Soil microbial communities from Loxahatchee National Wildlife Refuge, Florida, United States - Lox_Sample_3.5 | ecosystem: Environmental > Terrestrial > Soil > Wetlands | place: USA...
CCCGTGTCGCGCTCGACTGCGCTCCTGCCGCCGCACAGGATCACCCGCATGCCGTGCCGGCCTGCGGCATGATCGGCGAGCGCTGCGTAGCGCTCCGGGCGCCAGTTGCGCCGCTCGTGGCTCGAGCACGGGCTGATGACCAGGGTCGGCTGCGCATCCGGGATCAGCCGCGCCGCGTGCTCCCGCGCCTCAGAGGCGAGCGGCACGTCCCAGCGCATGACCCGCTCGGCGACGCCGAGCGCCGCCGCGAAGCCGAAGAAGCTGTCGAGCACGTGCTCCTTGGTGCGCGCGGCGATGCGCTCGTTGGTGAACAGCCACTGCAGCTCGCGCGACCGGGTACGATCGAAGCCGATCTTGCGCCCCGCGGCGACCGCCTGCGCGACAAGGCTGGCTCTGAGCGCGAGCTGCATGTGCAGCAGGACATCGAAGCGTCGGGCCGCGACGTCGCGCCGCAGGGCGGCGAGGCCGCGCAGACCGGCGCCCTTATCGGCGATGATAAACTCCACGCCCTCGAGGAGACGCATGAGCCGGTACTCCAGCGCGCCGATGATCCAGGTGAAGCGTGTCTGCGGCCACGCCTGCTGCAGCGTGCGCAGCACCGGCACGACGTGGCAGGTATCACCGATCGCCGACAGTCGAAGGATGCACACGCTGCGCGGCGGGTCGGGACGGCTCGTCATGGGGGGCAGGTGAGAGGAGAGTGGCCGCTCGGCTCGGAAGTTCGGCGCCGGGTCATCGCGCGCGGCGCCATGCTATATGACGCTTCGCGGGCGGGCAATTTGTCGGCTGCTGCGTTCGATCCGGGGCACTGGCTCGAGCGCGGGGAGATCGAGGGCCAGGCGCAGGGACGCGGCCGCGCCTACTTCATTCACACGCAGGGGCGCCACTGGGTGCTGCGCCACTATCGGCGTGGCGGGCTGATGGGCGGATTGACGCCCGACCGTTACCTCTGGAGCAACGAGCCCGCGACGCGCCCCTTCGCCGAGTGGCAGCTCACCTACCACCTGCACCGCGCCGGCCTACCGGTGCCGACGCCGGTGGCGGCACGCTATCTGCACGATGGCTTCACCTATCGCGGGGACATCATTACCGAGCGACTCCAGGATGCGAGCTCGCTCGCGCAGTGCCTGCGGGTGGGCGCATTGTCGATTCTCAACTGGATCGCGATCGGCCACTGCATCGGGCGCTTTCATGCCGTTGGCGTATGCCACGCCGACTTGAATGCCCACAACGTGCTGCTCGGCGCCGCAGACTGCGTCTATCTCATCGATTTCGATCGCGCGACCCTGCGCAAGCGCGGCATGTGGTGCGATGCCAATCTGGTGCGGCTGCGCCGCTCGCTCGAGAAGATCGCCTACGGCCTTGCGGCGGATCGCTTCACCGAGGCGGACTGGCACGGCCTGCTCGACGGCTACCGCAACGTTCCCGGCGGCGGGCCGCTCGAGCCGGGCGCCGCGGCCGAGCCGCGCTGAGTGCGCACCCTGTACACGCTCGCGGCGTACCTGCTCGCACCCCTGTACTGTGCCGTCCTGCTGTGGCGTGGGCTGCGCGAGCGCGGCTACTGGCAGCACTTCGCTGAGCGCTTCGGTCGCGGCACGCGGCTCACGCGGCCGGCGGTGTGGGTACATGCGGCTTCGGCGGGCGAGGTACAGGCGTGCGTCCCGCTCATTGCCGCCCTGAGAGGCCAGCGCGCCGATGTGCCGATCGTGCTCACCACCACGACTCCGGCCGGAGCGGCACGCGGCCGCGCGTTGCTTGCCCAGCAGGGCGTCGATGTGCGGCACGTACCGCTCGACCTGCCCGGTGCGGTGCGCCGATTCTTCGTGCGCGTGCAACCGCGGCTGGCGATCGTGCTGGAGACCGAGATCTGGCCGAACCTGTTCGCGCGCTGCGCTCGCGACGGCGTGCCGCTCGTGCTGGCGAGCGCGCGGCTGTCGGCCAGGTCGCTGCCGCGCTACCGCCTCGTCGCGGGTCTGACGCGGCGCACGCTCGCGCACTGTCGTCTGATCGCTGCACAGACGCGCGATGATGCGACGCGCTTCATCGCGCTCGGCGCGGCCCCGGCCCGCGTCGAGGTGCTCGGCAACCTCAAGTTCGATTTCGACATGCCAGCGGGGACGGCGGCGCGCGGCGAGGCCCTGCGAGCACGCTATGCGCCTGAGCGTGCGCTCTGGGTCGCGGGCAGCACCCACGAGGGCGAGGAGGAGGCGGCACTGGCCGCGCACCGTCAGCTGCGTGCCGCTCACGCCACGGCGCTCATGGTGCTCGCGCCGCGGCATCCGCAGCGCTTCGCGGACGTGGCCGCGCGACTCGCGCGCGGTGGTACCCGTTTCGTGCGCCGCTCGAGCGGTGCGCCCTGCGAAGCGGACACGGAGGTGCTGCTGCTCGATGGACTCGGCGAGCTCATCGATTTCTACGCTGCCGCGGATGTGGCCTTCGTCGGCGGAAGTCTGGTTCCGATCGGAGGCCACAATCTGCTCGAGCCCGCCGCGCTCGGTGTGCCCGTTCTGACCGGCCCCTACAACGCCAACGGCCGCGACGTCCTGCAGTTGCTGCTCGAGCGCGGCGCCGCGCGAGTGATTCACGATGCCGGCGAGCTCGGTGCCGAGCTCGCGCGGCTCGTTGCCAGCCCCGAGGCTCGTGAGCGCATGGCCGGGAGCGCGCGCGCCGTGGTCGAGGAGAATCGCGGCGCGGCCGCGCGCCTTGCGGGCGCGCTCCGGCCGCTCATCGCCTCAGCGTGACTTCGGCTCCGGCAGCTGCTGGGGCAATGTGCCCGGCGGGGGTGCCGCGCCTGCGCTCTGGCCGGGCTGCACCGGCGCACCGGGCGTTGGCACCGACTCCGGCGATGCCGGCAGCGGCTGACTGACATCGAGCCAGCCGTTGATCTGCTCGAGCGCGTGACGATCGAGGTTCCCGGCGGCCAGGCGCAGCTCGATGATGCTCTCGATATAGCTGTACAGAGCCTGCGCGTAGTTGGTCTGCGCCTGCACTAGATTCTGGCGCGACGTGAGCACCTCCACCTCGGTGCGCGTGCCGACCTCGTAGCCCGCTTCGGTCGCCCGCAGCGCAACCTGCGCCGACTCCAGTCCCTGCCGCAGGGCGGCGACTTGTGCCACACCGGTGATCACGCCTGAGTAGGAGTCCCGAGCGAGGTGCTCTGTCGAGCGCGTCACTGCCGCCATGTGCTCCTTGGCCGCGATCCAGTTGAACTGCGCCTGGCGCGCCTGTGAGGAGACCAGCCCGCCGCTGAAGATGGGCACGTTGACCTGCAGGCTGATCTGACTGTTGTCGGAGGCGCCCGGATAGGGGAAGCGCGTGACCTGCCCGAACAGGTCGAACTGCTGGTCATTGTCCGTGTTGCTCTTGCTGCGGGTGCCCGTTATTCCGAGCGTGGGCAGGTGGCCGGCCTGCTGAATCCTCACGGTGTCGCGGGCTACATCGGCTGCGAGCCGCGCGGAGAGCAACGCCAGGTTCTGGTCCATCGACACGTCGACCCAGCGGTTCGGATCCGCCGGCAGAGGAGTCTGCAGCGGCATCTTGTCGCTCGGCTTGGCGAGAGCCGGGTAATCCTGGTCGGTGATCTCGCGCAGCGCGCGCTGCATGCTCGCGAGCTGGCGCTTGGCGACGATGACCTGGGCTGCCGTGGCATCGTGCGTGGCTTGCGCCTCCTTGACATCGGTGATGGCAATCAGTCCGACCTCGAAGCGCTTGTTGGCCTGATCGAGGGAGCGGGAGAGCGCTTCCAGCGAGGCCGACTGCGCATCGAGGTTGTCCTGTGCGTTGAGCACGTTGAAGTACGCCGTCGAGACGCGCTGAATCAGATCCTCCTCGGCCGCGTGATAGTCGGCCTCGGCCTGAGCTACCTGCTTGTGCGCCCTGAGGAGCGTGGCCCAGTTAGCCCACGAGAACACGCTCTGCGTGAGCTGCAGCTGATAGCCGTGCGAATCGGTGAATTGCGTGACGCTCTCCGGCGCAACGATGACCTGGCCACCGGGGCCCTCGATCGGGAACGCCGTGGTCTGGTCGATCTTCTGCCGAGCGTAGGAGTAGTTGCCATTGATCTGCGGCAGCAGGGCCGCCCACGCCTGCGGATTCGCCTCCCGCTGCGCCTTTCTCGTTGCGTCCGCCTGCCGAATGGCCGGGTCGTACTTCAGGGCATCCTGGTAGACGCCGACGAGATCCGTGGCAGAAGCCATGCCCGAGAGCACCAGCGCGGCGCAGCCGATGATCAGCCGTCTCATAAATATCCTTCTAAATTCAAAGTGTTATGGTGTTAGTTCGTAGTGTTATATAGCACTATATCAGGTGGCGGACCCTAGCCACAAGTCGTAACGAATCCTACGACCACGCTTCGGCAGCGTCGTTCGGATCAGTAGGACGCTAGCCTCGGGTCGATGTCCCGGGCCCAGGCGAGGATCCCGCCAGTGAGGTTGGCAGCTCGATAGCCGGAGGCGTCGAGGAAGTGTGCAACCTTGAGGCTGCGCCCACCCGAGCGGCACATGACGACGATCTCCCGCTCCTTCGGCAGCTCGCCGAGCCGCTCGGGGACCTGCGCCATCGGAATGTCCACCGTTCCCTGAAGGCGCGCGATGTCGAGCTCCCAGCCCTCGCGCACGTCGAGAACGAGCGGCGGCGTGCCGCCTGCGAGGCGGGCTTTGAGATCGGCGGGGGAGATCTCGGTGACCATGCGAGCCTAGAACTCGAACTCGCGCGGCCGCCACGCGTTGACGAGTGGATCGACGACGGTCTCGAAGAGACTCTCCCGTGACCAGGCGCCCTCGGCAACGCAGCGCAGCAGACAGGCCTCCATGACCGGCGGCTCGCCAATCACGACGAACAGCCGACCGCCGACGCGCAACAGGCGCTGGAAGCGCTCGTCGTAAACCGGCAAGGAGGCCGTCAAGGCAACAACGTCGTACTGGTCGACCGCTTTGAGCTGCATGGCATCGATCGACTCGACGGTCGCGTTGCGGACACCGACCGTGGCCAGGTTGTTCGCGGCGAGCTCGGCGAGCTCGGGGAAGATCTCGACGGCGTGCACGCTGCGGCTCGCGAGCGCCAGGCACGCGGTGAGGAAGCCCGAGCCGGCGCCGATCTCCAGCACGCGCTCGCCGCCTGCGAGCTCCAGCGCCTGCAGTAGGCGTCCCGCGACGTTCGGGCGTAGCATGTGCTGGCCGTGCGGCAGAGGTATCGCCACGTCCGCAAATGCCAGATAGCGGTGCTCTGCAGGCACGAACAGCTCGCGCGGCACCTGACGCAGGGTCTCGAGGACGCGCGCATCGAGCACCTCCCACGCACGCACCTGCTGCTCGACCATCTGCTCGACCATCTGCTCACGGGCCTGCTCGGTCAACATGCTCTCGCTCGCTCCATTGGACTTAATCTGCCGCACGACAAGGGGCCAGGAAATTACGGCTTTTTGCCGTCGCTGCCAAGCGGCAGCGCGGTCTCATATGGTGAAATGACCGCAGGGGCTGCCACCGGCTACGTTATGCTTCAGGCATCAGCGCTGCGGGTGCGACAAGATCAACGACGGCACCGCGAACGCGCATCCACGCGCATTCATGTTGCGAAGCATCGCGCGGCACTAGGTAAGGGCGTCCCGTCGTAAGCGTCCCCCGGACGAGGCAGTAGAAGAAGAAATGTCGATCGTCGGGCTGTTGTCCATACTGCTCGCGCTCGTGGCGGTGCTGTTCATCGTGCTGTACCTTCTGCAGCGCCGCGAGCTGCGTGCGGTCGAGCAGCTTTCCCAGCAGCTGCAGAGCATTGCGATCGGCGGACGGCTCGGGGGCAGGGTCGAGGCGCAGTCCGACAATTCCGAGATCGCCGCGCTGTCGATGGCGGTGAACCATCTGCTGACGCGGCTCGCCGCGGGCTCCGACCGGGACCGCGACCGCGCCACCCCGCGGCTCTTCGCTGAGCTCGGCGACCGGATCCACGAGGCCGTGCTGGTGCACCGCGATGCGATCCTGCACGCCAACCGCCAGTTCGCGAGTCTGGTGGGAGTCGACCGCGCCGAGCTGATCGGGCGGCGCTTGGGCGATCTGGTGCCGCCCGAATACGCCGAGCTGGTGACTGACAACATCCGGCGGCGCCTCGCGGGCGAGCCAGCCGCGGAGCGCTACGAGATCGAGATGGTGGGTCTGCAGGGACAGGTAAGCCGTCTCGAGATCACCTCCGATGTGATCGACTACGAGGGCGGACCGGCACTGCTCGTCACCGGCGTGGAGATCATTCCCACCCAGACCGTGCAGACCTTGCGGCCGCCGCAGGAGATGGAGGAGTCGCGCAGCACCCGCGCGCTCGATTCGCTCTCGGAGGCCATCATCACGACCGATGGCGAGGGACGCATCGAGCACTTGAACCCGGCCGCCGAGACGCTGACCGGTACTGGCGCCGCACACGCCGTCGGCAAGACGCTTGAGGAAATCGTCAGTCTCGTCGACGACACCGACCGGCGGCTCCTCACCGATCCGGTGCGACAGGCGCTCGCGAGCGGCGCACCCGTGAGCTTGAGCCGGCGCGCGCTGCTGCTGTCACGGGCGAGCGGCGCCGAGCGGTCCATCGAGCTGTCCGCATCCCCGATTCGCAATGACGCCAAGGAAGTCACCGGCACGATTTTGCTGCTCCACGACGTGACCGAGCTGCGCGGACTTGCGCGCCAGATGTCCTACCAGGCGACCCACGATGCCCTCACCGGGCTCATCAATCGGCGCGAGTTCGAGCGCCGTCTCGCCGAGGCCGTGGAGCGCGGGCATCGCGGCGAAGGCCAGCACGTCCTCTGCTACCTCGATCTGGACCGCTTCAAGGTCGTGAACGACACGAGCGGGCACCTCGCCGGCGACAGCATGCTGCGCGAGGTGGCGAAGCTGCTGCGCGATGCGGTGCGTGACAGCGATACCGTCGGGCGGCTCGGCGGCGACGAGTTCGGCATGCTGCTCGTCGGCTGCCCTCTGGAGAAGGCGCGCCAGATCGCGGACGACGTGTGCCGCGCGATCGGCGACTACCGCTTCGTCTGGAAGGACCGGATCTTCAACATCGGCGTCTCGGTCGGGCTCGTCGAGATCTCGCGCGAGAGCGGCTCGATCGAGGAGCTGCTCGCGGCCGCCGACTCGGCGTGCTATGTGGCGAAGAAGCAAGGCGCGGGGCGCGTCGCCGTCTACTCGGCGCGCGATGAGGCCGTGGCGCGCCACAGCGGCGAGATTCAATGGCTGCAGCGCCTGCAGAGCGCCCTGAAGGAGAACCGCTTCCAGCTGTACCAGCAGGCGATCGTGGCGGCGTACGGTGAGGAGTCGGCGGGGCCTGCGATGGAGGTGCTCGTGCGTCTGCACGATGACTTGGGCCACGAGGTGCCGCCCAGCGAGTTCCTGCGCGCCGCCGAGCGCTACCACCTGATGGGCCTCGTCGATCGTTGGGTCGTGCAGACGACGCTCTCCGCGCTGGGCCGCGGCTTGATCGGCATTCCCGCGAATCGCAGTGTCGCCATCAATGTCTCGGGCCAGACGCTGAGCGATGGGCAGTTCCTCGAGTTCGTGGTGGAGTGCCTGGACAGTACTGGTGCGGCTCCCCAACAGATCTGCTTCGAGATCACCGAGAGCGCGGTGGTCGCGAACCTCGAGCAGGCGCGGCGCTTCGTCGGCGTGCTGCACGGCATGGGCTGTCAGTTCGCGCTCGATGATTTCGGCTCCGGTGTCGGGTCGTTCTCGAACCTGAAGAACCTGCCGATGGATTACCTGAAGATCGACGGCTCGTTCATGCGCAACCTCGCGCGCGATTCCGTCAATCAGGCCATGGTGACCGCGATGATCAAGCTCGCGCGAACCCTCAACTTCAAGGTCATCGCGGAGCAGGTCGAGGACGCGGCGGCGCTCGATACCGCGCGCCGCATGGGCGTCGACTACGTGCAGGGATTCGCGATCGGCCGCCCGCAGCCGCTCGCGCTGGCGGCCTAGCCGCGGTCCCGATCCACCGCCGATTGCGGGAAGGGCTAGAGTAGGGGTCCCTTTCCTTCACTGAAGCCGGAGCGCGCACCGTGAAGCCTGTGGTTGCCATCGTTGCCCCGGGGAGCATGGGCGCGGCTCTCGGACGACGCCTCGTCGAGCACGGCGTGAGCGTGCTCACCTCGCTCGAGGATCGCAGCGAGGTGAGCCGGCGGCGCGCCGCGGAGGCGGGGCTGCGCAGCGTGCAGCCTGCTGAGCTGCTCGATGCGGACTTCCTCCTTTCGGTCGTGCCTCCCGGTGCCGCGCTGCAATTCGCCGAGCGTGTCGCGGGACTGCTGCGTGCGGCGCGGCACAAGCCGACGTTCGTCGATTGCAATGCCGTGAGTCCTGTCACGCTGGCCCGCATCGCGACCGCGATTAGCGATGCGGGTGCGCCGTTTCTCGATGCCGGCATCATCGGCTTCCCGCCGCGAGCAGCCGCAGCGGGCCCCCACATCTATGCGTGTGGTCCTCAAGTCGAGCGCTTGCGCGTGCTCCGCGACTTCGGCCTCGAGATCCGGCTCCTCGACGGTCCGCTAGGCACCGCCTCGGCGCTCAAGATGGCCTACGCCGGCATCACCAAGGGGATCGTCGCCGTCGGCACCTCGATGCTGCTGGCGGCCGAGCGCGCCGGAGTCGCAGCGCCGCTGCGCGCCGAGCTCCTCGAGAGCCAGGCGAGCGTGTTGGCCGGGTATACCCGCTCCATTCCCGGCATGTTTGGGAAGGCGTATCGGTGGGTTGCAGAGATGCAGGAGATCGCGAGCTTTGCCGGCGACGATCCCGCTGCCGTGCAGCTGTTCAGCGCTGCCGCAGCGCTGTATGAGCGCCTCGCCGCCGACGTGGCCGGTGAGCGGCGCGAGGCAATGACGCTGGAGCGCCTCCTCGAGCCGCCCCCCGCGCATTGATCGCCAAGGGCCTTACGCTACCGGCTCGAACTTGAGCGAGACGCCGTTCATGCAGTAGCGCATGCCGGTGGGCGCGGGCCCGTCGGGAAACACATGCCCGAGGTGACCGCCGCAGGTTGCGCAGTGCACTTCGGTGCGCGTCATGAAGTGGCTGCGATCCTGCGAGGTGCCCACAGCCCCTTCGAGAGGCTTGAAGAAGCTCGGCCACCCCGTTCCACTGTCGAATTTGGTCGTCGAGTCGAACAGCTCCTGGCCGCAGCCCGCGCAGCGGAACGTGCCCGGGCGGTGTTCGTGATTGAGCGGGCTCGAGCCCGGACGCTCGGTGCCGTGCTGCCGCAGCACTCGATGCGCTTCCGGCGTGAGATCCGCGCGCCACTGCTCGTCGGGCTTCTCAACTGTAAAACGCTGTTTGGTCGACATACGCGGCTCCTTGTCGATCAATGGGTTACAAAATGCCACGCTCTCGAGGCAGGCTGGCGCTCGAGGCGTTGTGGCGATCGGGAACGCGTGAGACTATAAGGGCAGAAAGTGCCGTCACAAGAGCACGGGTCAGGCGATAGGGGTACCGTACAGCATGCAGCTCGCCCGACTTTGGCGTGAGCACCTCGAAGCCGGTTGCCCGAGCGAGCTCGCGGGAGTTGAGATCGCGGGGACGGATGCGCGGGCACTCGATGCCGAGATCACCGCGTGCGTGAGCGCATTCCTGACGCATACGCTGACGGTTGACGGGCGCATCGAGCGCCGCCTGGCCGAGGTCCGCGCCGACCTGTCGCGCCGCCAATCGAGCTCCGAGCCTCCCGTCGCTCAGTACTGCGCGCGACTCAATCAACTCGTGAGCGCCGTGCTGCACGAGTCCAAGAGTGGACATTCTTGAGGCTGCGGCGCATGCCGCTGCTATCTGAACCGAGCTGAGCGAACGCCCCGCGCGTGTGCTCGCTGCCGCTCTTACAGCAGCGGCACCAGCAGCAGCGCCACGATGTTGATGATCTTGATGAGCGGATTGATCGCCGGACCGGCGGTGTCCTTGTAGGGGTCGCCCACGGTGTCGCCCGTCACGGCGGCCTTGTGGGCATCGGATCCCTTGCCGCCGAAGTGGCCCTCCTCGATGTACTTCTTGGCGTTGTCCCACGCCCCGCCGCCGGTACACATCGAGATCGCGACGAAGAGTCCGGTGACGATCGTGCCGATCAGCAGCCCGCCCAGCGCCTTGATGCCCGCACCATGCCCCATCGCGAGATTGACGAGCAGCACAAGAATCACCGGCACGAGGATCGGCAGCAGCGAGGGCACGATCATCTCTTTGATGGCCGCGCGCGTCAGCATGTCGACGGCCTTCGAGTAGTCCGGCTTCGCGGTCCCTTCCATGATGCCGGCGATGCTCTTGAACTGACGCCGCACCTCCTCGACCACCGAGCCCGCCGCGCGACCCACGGCCTCCATCGCCATGGCGCCGAAGAGATACGGCACGAGCCCGCCGATGAACAGACCGATGATGACCGCCGGGTCCGACAGCGAGAAGCTGACCTGATGTCCGGTCGCCTCGAGGTTATGCGTGTAATCCGCGAACAGCACCAGCGCCGCAAGCCCAGCCGAGCCGATCGCATAGCCCTTGGTGACGGCCTTGGTGGTGTTGCCGACGGCATCGAGAGGATCCGTGATGTCGCGGACCTGCTTGGGCAGGCCGGCCATCTCGGCGATGCCGCCTGCGTTGTCGGTGATCGGTCCGTAGGCATCGAGCGCCACGATCATGCCCGTCATCGACAGCATGGCGGTGGCCGCGACGGCGATTCCGTACAGCCCGAAGAGCTGATAGGCGCCCCAGATCGCGACGCACACCGCGAGCACGGGCAGCGCCGTCGACTTCATCGACACGCCGAGACCGGCGATGATGTTGGTCGCGTGACCGGTCTGCGAGGCCGCGGCGACCTTGCGTACCGGACTGTACTCGGTCGCCGTGTAGTACTCGGTGATGATGATCATGGCCGCGGTGAGGCCGAGCCCGACGAGGCTGCAGCCGTAGAGCGCGCCCAGGTGCTCCGGCATCAGATTCTTGGTGATGAAGTAGAACGCCGCGGCGGAGATCACTCCCGAGACGACCACGCCCTTGTAGAGCGCGTTCATGATCTTGCCGCCGGCGCTCGTCTTGACGAAAAAAGTTCCAATCACCGACGCCACGATCGACGCCGCACCGAGGGCGAGCGGGAAGATCGCGGCGTTCGTCGCCGATTCCTTCAGCACCAGTCCGCCGAGCAGCATCGTTGCGACGATCGTCACCGCGTAGGTCTCGAACAGATCGGCAGCCATGCCGGCGCAGTCACCGACATTGTCGCCCACGTTGTCGGCGATCACCGCGGGGTTGCGAGGATCGTCCTCGGGAATTCCGGCCTCGACCTTGCCGACCAGATCCGCGCCCACGTCGGCGCCCTTGGTGAAAATGCCGCCGCCCAGGCGGGCGAAGATCGAGATCAGCGAGCCGCCGAAGGCGAGGCCGACGAGCGCGTGCAGCGCCTTGTCCTGGCCGATCTGCGACAGGAGCACGGTGTAGTAGCCGGCGACGCCGAGCAGGGCGAGTCCGACCACCAGCATTCCGGTGATCGCCCCGCCACGAAAGGCGACCGAAAGCGCGGCGTTGAGTCCCTTGCCCGCCGCCTCGGCGGTCCGCACGTTCGCGCGTACCGAGATGTTCATGCCGATGTAGCCCGTGGCGCCCGAGAGGATCGCGCCGACTGCGAAGCCTCCCGCCGTCCAGCCGTCGAGCGCATAGGCGAGCACCACGAGCAGCACCACCCCGACGATCAGGATCATCGTGTACTGGCGGTTGAGGTAGGCGCGCGCCCCAACCTGAATGGCAGCCGCGATCTCCTGCATGCGTGCATTGCCTGCGGGCAAGCGCAGGATCGACATCATCGACACGACGCCATACAGCACCGCAAACGCGCCCGCGCCGATCGCCAGCCACAGCCACTCGTGGGCATCCATCAGGAATTCCTCTTAAGAATCAATGATTTGTAATTCTACGTGCGGTGGGTCGGTGACTGCACCACCGCCCCAAAGGGGCGCGGACTATAGCACAGGCGTCCGCGCGGGTGCGCGAGCGCCCTAGAGCTTGAAATCGCTCTTTACCCTGCGCTTCACGGCCACTCCCTTGATGCGGACGTACTGCGGCAGGCCGTCCCGGTAAGGCGGAGGAGCCTCCCCGGCGATGAGGGGCTCGAGGTAGCGACGGCACGCCGGCGTGATGCCGAAGCCGTCGGGGGTGATGAAGTCGCGGGGAACCTTCTTCTCCTGATTGGCGACCTGGGCGAGGGGCACGTAGCCGATGGTCCATCGATACGGCTTCGAGGCGCGGCGGACGATCGTGGGCATCACGGCGTTAACGCCCTTCACCGCGAGCTCGACGGCCGCCTTGCCCACCGCATACGCCTGCTCGACGTCGACGCGGGAGGCGAGATGCCGCGCGGCCCGCTGCAGATAGTCGGCGACCGCCCAGTGGTATTTGTACCCGTGCGCCTCGCGAATCATGTTGGCAATGAGCGGACCCACGCCGCCGAGCTGGGTGTGCCCGAAGGCGTCGGTCGTGCCCGCGTCGGCCAGGAACTTGCCATCCGGGGTCGCCGTCCCCTCGGACACCACCACGACGCAATAGCCGAAGTCCGCGACGCACTGCTTCACCTTGGCAAGGAAGCTCGCCTGATCGAAGCCAATCTCCGGGAACAGAATGATGTGTGGCGGCTCCTCGGGCTTGCGTCCGGCGAGTCCTCCCGCGGCGGCGATCCAGCCGGCATGCCGGCCCATGACCTCGAGCACGAATACCTTGGTCGAGGTGCGCGCCATCGATGCGACGTCGAGCCCCGCCTCGCGCGTGGAGACGGCGATGAACTTCGCCACCGACCCGAAGCCCGGGCAGCAATCCGTGTGCGGCAGGTCGTTGTCCACTGTCTTCGGCACCCCGACGCAGGTGACCGGATAGCCGAGCGAGGCCGACAGCTGGGACACCTTGAGCGCCGTGTCCATCGAGTCGTTGCCGCCGTTGTAGAAGAAGTAGCCGATGTCGTGCGCGCGGAACACCTCGATCAGGCGCTCGTATTCAGCCCGGTTCTGATCGAGCCCTTTGAGCTTGAAGCGTGCCGAGCCGAACGCACCGGCGGGCGTGTGCATCAATCCGCGGATAGTCGCTGGGCTCTCGCGCGCCACGTCGATCAGGTCCTCCGTGAGCACACCGACGATGCCGTCGCGGCCTGCATAGATCCTGTCGATGTGGCGCCGCTGCCTCATGGCGGTTTCGATCACACCGCAGGCGGAGGCGTTGATGACCGCGGAGACACCACCCGATTGTGCGTAGAGCGCGTTGCGTCGCGGACCGGAGGCTCCAGATTTGGTCAAACGTCGGGATTTCGTGGTCATGTCGGGCCGGGCAGGTGGCGGTCGGGGACGCGAGAATAGCGCACAGGGGGCTTCATTGACCTCACCCGGTGCGGCCGGTAACGTTGCGGGCCGTTCGAGGGGGGTCTGAAGGTCAACATGCGAATCATTCTTCTGGGCGCGCCAGGCTCCGGCAAAGGCACGCAGTCGCAGCTCCTCGTGCGCAAGTACGGCATTCCACAGGTCTCGACGGGCGATCTACTGCGCGCCGCGCGCGCCAAGGGCACCGGGCTCGGACTCGCCGTGCGCGCGGCAATGGACTCGGGCCAGCTGGTGTCGGATGAGATCGTGCTCGGCATCATCCGCGAGCGGCTCGCGGAGCCCGATGCGCGACCCGGATTCATTCTCGATGGCTTTCCGCGCAACCTCGAGCAGGCGCGCGCACTCGATGAGCTGCTGAGCAGGCTCGGTCAGCCGCTCGACGCCGTGGCGCTGATGGAAGTGAACTATGCGGAGCTGACCCGCCGCATCGCCGGTCGCCGCACCTGCCGCGCGTGCGGGGCGGTCTTCAACGTCCTCACCTCGCCGCCGCCCGCGGGCGCGACCTGTCCGGCCAGCGGCGCCGCCCACGAGCTCTATCAAAGGCCTGACGACAGAGAGGAGACCGTGGCGGAGCGTCTGAAAGTCTACGAGGAGAAGACCCGTCCGCTTGCGGACTTCTACGCGCAGCGCGGACTGTTGCACAGGATCGACGCCGAGGGCGATGTGGAGAGCGTCGCGCGGCGCCTGGAGGCCGCACTCGGCGAGCTCGCCGCGGGCTCTGCCCCGGCGCGCACGCCGCCTCGTCCGGCTCCGCGGCGCCGCAAAGCGCGCGCTGCCAGCCGCGCGCGCGGCCTCGTGAAGCGCGCCAAGCGCTCGAAGAAGGCCTCGCGCGGCAAGCGCAAGCCGGCAACGACGCGCCGCACGACCGCGACACCCCGCAGGCGCACGGCGCTGAAGACGGCCCGGCCCAGACGCCGGCGCTGAGAGCCCTCACAGGGCCGCGAGCAGCCGCTCGCCGATGACCGCGCGCCGCCATCCGCGCAGCGCTGGCACATCGCGCGCGCCTTCGGCGAGCTGCTCGAGATCGCGACGCGTGGCCAGCACTTCGGGGCTCAGCGCGAGCTCCGCGGCGACGGCGCGATGCACCGCGGCCAGTTTCTTGAACAGTGTCGATGCGGCCGGATCGGGCGCCACCCGCGTGTTGATCGGTGGCAGCTCGCGGGGGAGCTCCGCGGAGCGGATCGCGGCGAGCAGTTCCTCGCCGCAGTGCTTGAGCACGCCCGGCGGCAGATCGGGTATCGCGGCGAGCTCCGCCGCGGTGCGCGGGGCCCTGATGACGATGTCGCGGAGCAAGCCATCCTCGAGTATCCAGCCTCGCGGGCGGTTGCGCTCGATCGCGCGCCGCTCCCGCCAGGCGCCGAGCGCGCGCGCGAGGCGCGTACGATGCGGATCGAGTCCCTTGAGTCCCTTGATGCGCGTCCAGGCCTGCTCCGGATCCGCGCCGGAGCCGTCCGGCTCGGTGAGACGCGCGAGCTCTTCCTCGAGCCAGGCGCGGCGGCCCAGCCGCTCGAGCTCGGTGCACAGGGTGTCTTTGAGCGGCAGCAGAAAGCGCACGTCATCGAGCGCGTAGCTCACCTGCTCGGGGCTCAGTGGCCGCCGCGACCAGTCAGTGCGGGTATGTGCCTTGTCCAGCTCGTGTCCGAGCAGGCGCCGCACCAGCTCTCCGTAGCCAATCTGCGCGGGCAGCCCGATCAGAGCCGCGGCGATCTGGGTGTCGAACAACGGCCGTACCGCTCCGGCGACAGGCAGCAGGACCTCCAGGTCCTGGCGCGAAGCGTGCATCACCTTCTGCGGGCCTGCCGCGAGCACGGGCGCCAGGGGCGCGAGGTCGGCGAGCGCCAGCGGATCGACGCACACCGCGCCTTGCGTGTCGGCGATCTGCAGCAGGCACAGCTCGGCCCGATAGGTGCGCTCGCGCAGGAATTCGGTATCGAGGCCGAAGGCAGGCGCCCGGGCCAGCCGTCCTGCAAGGCTCGCAAGCTCAGCCTGCTGCGTGATGATTGGGTGCAAAGGCCCCGGCGCCGATCTGTACAATCACTGCTCATTATGCGGGGCAGCACCCGCGCCTAGGAAGCCATGAGCGACATCGTGCGCCTCTACGCCCGCATCGCGCTGCTGCGCAGTGGCCCGCAGGACGTGCCTGCCTCGGTGCTGCTGCTCGCGCTCACGGCGCTCGCCTACGCCTTCGCGAACGTGCTGGCGAAGTGGCTGCTGCCGGCGGTCGATGCGCCCTGGGTGCTGATGCTGACCCTCGATGTCGCGTTCACGCTGTGCTGGTACGCGCTGTTGCTGCGTGCGGTGCGCAAGCCCGAGCGCTTCCTGCAGACCGCCACCGCGGTGTTCGGGCTGCGCACGCTGGTCGCGCCACTGCTGCTCGCCGCGGGAGGGCTGCTGCAGCACCTCGGCGAGACGAACGTCTGGCAGCTGCCGGTGCGGACCGTGTGCGTGGCGCTCGCCATCTGGTTCATCGCGGCCAACAGCCACGTGCTCAGGGCGGCGCTCGAGTGGACCATCCCCGCCTGCGTGGCGGTCGTCGTGGTCGAGATCACGGGCAACGGGCTGCTGCAGCTGTCGCTGCTTCCCGTGCAGAGCTGAAGCCGGATCGCGACCGTGCACCTGCACATCCTCGGCATCTGCGGCACGTTCATGGGCGGCATAGCCGCGATTGCCCGCGCCGCCGGGCACCAGGTCACGGGCTCCGATCGCGACGTGTATCCGCCGATGAGCACCCAGCTGCGCTCGCTCGGCATCGAGATCGTCGAGGGGTTCGATGCGCAGCAGCTGTGGCCCGCGCCGGATGTCGTGGTCGTTGGCAACGTGATGACGCGCGGACAGCCCGTGATCGAGGCGCTGCTCGAGAGCGATCTGCCGTACGTGTCGGGCCCCGAGTGGCTGGCGCGCGAGGTTCTCAAGGATCGCTGGGTGCTCGCCGTCGCGGGCACCCACGGCAAGACCACGACGAGCTCATTGCTCGCGTGGATCCTGGAGCACGCGGGACTCGCGCCGGGATTCCTGATCGGCGGCGTGCCTGTGAACTTCGGTGCGAGTGCCCGCCTGGGAGGTGCGCCGTTCTTCGTGATCGAGGCCGATGAGTACGACACGGCCTTCTTCGACAAGCGCGCCAAATTCGTGCACTACCGGCCCCGCACCGCCGTGCTCAACAACCTCGAGTACGACCACGCCGACATCTATCCGGACGTGGCCTCGATCCAGCGGCAGTTCCATCATCTGGTGCGCATCGTCCCCGGCTCCGGGCGCATCGTGTGGAACGCGGCCGACGCGCGGCTCGCGCAGACGCTCGCCATGGGTGCGTGGACACCGTGCGAAGGTTTCGCCGCGGCCGGCGCAGCGCAGGCGCAGTGGAGCGCCGCTGACTGCAGCGCGGACTACTCGCGCTTCACCGTACTCGAGTCCGGCCGGCCGCAGGGCACGCTCGAGTGGGCGCTCATCGGCCGCCACAACGTCGACAATGCCTTGGCGGCCATCGCGGCCGCGCGCCATGCCGGGGTTCCCGTCGGACGCTCGCTCGAGGCGCTCGCCGCCTTCCGCGGCATCGCGCGACGCATGGAGTTGCGCGGCGAGGTGCACGGGATTCGTGTCTACGATGACTTTGCGCACCATCCGACGGCGATCCAGACGACGCTCGATGGCCTCAGGCGCCGAGCCGGCACCGCCCGGATCGTCGCAGTGCTCGAGCCGCGCTCCAACACGATGCGCCTCGGCGTGCATCGCGAGGAGCTCGCGCCCTCGCTGGGGGCAGCCGATGAGACCTGGCTGTACGCACCGGCGAACCTCGGCTGGGATGCGCGCGAGGTCGTGGCCGCGCTGCACGGTCGCGGCAAGCTGGCCACCGACCTCGGCGAGCTGGTGCGCGCGCTCGCCGGCTCGCTGCGTCCAGGCGACCAGGTGCTGATCATGAGCAACGGCGGATTCGGCGGGCTGCACGAGAAGCTGCTCTGCGCGCTGCGCGCGCGCTTCGCGCCAGACGGAGGCGGCGATGCCAGCGGCGGGCGTTGAGACCACCGCAGGGCGCGCCGACCGCGCCGAGCTCGCGCTGTTCCCGCTCAACACCGTGCTGTTCCCGGAGGGCCCGCTGCCGCTGCGAATATTCGAGCCCCGCTATCTGGACATGGTGCGCCGGTGCATGCGGGAGCGCTCGGCATTCGGCGTGGTGCTGATCCTCGGCGGCTCGGAGGCGGGCACCGTGACCGGGACCGCCGAGGTCGGCACGACCGCCCGCATCAGCGACTTCTATCCGCTGCCGGACGGCCTGCTGGGCATCGCCTGTCTCGGGGAGCGCAAGTTCCGCGTCGAGCGTCGCTGGAAGCAGAGCGACGGCCTCAACCTCGCCGAGGTCACCTGGCTGCCGCAGGAGCCCGCCGTGGAGCTGCCTGAGCAGTACCGACACCTGGGCGAGCTGCTGCGCAAGGTCCTGCCGGAGCTGGGCGAGCTGTACGTGCCCGTGGAGAAGCGCGTGAGCGATGCCAGCTGGGTGGGCTTTCGTCTGGCGGAGATCCTGCCCGTCAGCCTGTCCGAGAAGCAGCAATGCCTCGAGCTCGATGACCCGCTCGCACGTCTGGCGCGCCTAAGTCCGTTGATTCGACGCATCGATGAGTGAGCGCCCCGCGGCGCGATGCCGATAGAAGCGCGCGAGCAAGACTCCGGCGATGAGCACCCAGGCGCTCACGAGCCAGCCGACCACACCGCCCCCGCCGCTCCAGCTGCTCAGGAGGAACGCGAGCCGGCTCGCCGGATCGGCGCGTGACACCTCGCTCGCGAGAGTGATGATCCAGACGAAGCCCGCGTGCAGCCCCAGGGTCGCGGCGATGTTGCCGGTCCGGGCGCGCACCACCCCAAGGAGCACGCCAACCGCGAAGTAGCACACGAACGCATCCGCGATCTGCGCAGGCTCGGCAAAATCCTTGAGCGTGCCCGCGACGAGCGCGACACCGCTCCAGGCATTCACGGCCTCCGGTGCGATGTGATAGCGGCCGATGAAATGAGTGAGCGCGTACACCAGCGAAGTGGCCAGTATCGCGAACCGGGTGCCCGACTCGCGCGCGACCGCCGTGAACATCGCACCGCGCAGGCAGGTCTCCTCGAGGAGTGCGACGGCGAGCCCGCGTTGTAGCCCGGTAATGAGCAGGCTCGCGACGAGCGTGCCGCTCAGGGTCACATCGGCGCGCCACACGCGCAGCCCGAGCAGGCCCATCAGCAGGAGGATGACCGCCATGAGCGCGACGCCGACGGCAAGCCCGAGCGCGCACTCGCGCAGGAACGCACGCCACGGCAGGCCGTAGCCGAAGCTCGCGCGGTCCGTAAGACGCAGCCGGCGGGAGATCAGAGCCAGTGCGATCGCCGCAGCGAGCATGGCGATGCGGCTCGCGATGCGATGAAAGGCGAAATCGAAGTAGGGATGAATGAGCAGCCAGGCGGGGTAGCCCGCTACCGCCATCACGGCGAGCGCCAGCACGATCAGTCCCAGGAACCAGGCGAAGGCACGCATCGAGCGAGGAATCTCACTGCCTGTAAAAGGCGCGAACCGCCTAACTGCGCTATTGCACCAGATTTGGGGCTGTCGCGCCGGACCGTCCGACTCGCACAATCGCGCAAACGACACCACCGAGCGCGCATCCATGCCGCAGTTCGATTCCCGCCAGATTCTGCAGTGTCTCGCCGAGGGCGTCGATCCGACCACTGGAGCGGCGCTGCCAGCCGACACGGTGCTCAGGGCCCCAGAGGTCATCGCTGCCTTGCAGGCAGCGAGCGCCGCGCTCGCCAGCGAGGCGGAGCGGGCGCGGCGGCGCGCGCAGCTCCCGGCCAACCTCGGCCTGCCGTGGAGCAAGGCCGAGGAGCTCACCCTCGTGAGCGCCTTCCATACGGGAACTACCCTGGGTGACATTGCCAAGAGTCACGGCCGTACGCTTGCGGCGATCGAGGCGCGGCTCGAGCGCCTCGGCCTGCTGTCGGCGCAGCAACGCGCGACGCGCAATCGCTATGTGTCCGCGCCGCCGCGCCGAGCTCCCGAGCCCACCGCGCTCGGCGTCGCCGCGGGCGGCTCAGGCGCCGAGCTCGCCCGCGAGTAGCGCCCGCCAGCGCGCGGTCACCGTCGAGAGACGAAACCGCGCATCGGGTGCGACGATCGGACGCGCTCCATCGCGCCACGAGCGAACCCGCTCGACATAGGGGCGGAACAGGCCCATGGCATCCGCGCCCGAGGCAAGGGTGCGGCGCAGCCGGGTGGGCAGCGTTTGCGCGACTGCCTCGTAGAGCCGCTGTGGCCGAGTGACCGGGAGCAGCTGCCGCGGGTCCCCAAGCACCTCCGCCGCGGCGCCGCAATCACACGTGAGCACCGGCGTACCGACGGCGATGGCTTCGGCGAGCACCAGCCCGAAGGTCTCCGGGATCACGAAGTTCGGGTGCAGCACCGCGAGCGCGGTCCGCACTTCCTCGAGAATGCGCGCGTGCGGCAGCGAGCCGAGCCACTCGATTCCGTCCGCACCCGCGAGCGGCTCACGCGCCGCCCGGTAGCCTGGGCTGCCGATGCACAGGCGCAGCTCGGGCATCTGACGGCGCATGGCACGGAAGGTATCGAGCGCAAACCCCAGACCCTTGTTGGGCGAGGCACAGAACACGAGCTTCGCGCGATCGATCGGCGCGCCGTTCGGCGTGAGCGCATCGTCGACGGCATTGTAGAGCGTCACGACGGGGATGCGACCCTCGACTCCGGCGCGGCGCAGCACCGCGCTCACCTGCCGGTGCTGGAAGTCCGAGACGCACACGATCGTCGCGCCGAGATCGGCGAGCGCGCGCGCGCACGACTGCAGCCGCCTGCCGCGGCGGGAGCCCGGTCGCAGCCGGTCGTGTACCCACAGGTAGCGGCGCGCGTGCGGATAGCGCGCAGCGAGCTCGAGCAGCGCGCGCGGGTCGCGCAGCACGACGAGGTGCCGCACGTCCGTGGCCTCACCCGGAGGCAGGTAGCGCCCCTCGGGGCTCGTGCGGCAGTGCTGCATCACGCGCGCATCGAGTGCCTCGGCGATGCGCACCACGGTCGCCTCGGTCCCTCCGAGGCCGGAGGAGCGCAGCGTGCTCGCGGCGTACGGCGCCTGACAGGCCGCATCGAAGAGCAGTATCGGGCTCGCGGGTGTGGGCACGATCGGTCTTGGCAGTGCATTCGCAGTATAGTGTCAGTTCAGCGATGCGCACACCCACTGAACCTGGCCTGTCCGCCTGCGTCATCACCTTCAACGAAAGCGACCGCATCGAGGCCTGCATCCGCTCGCTCGAGTTCTGCGACGAGGTCCTGGTCGTGGACTCACACTCGACCGACGACACTCGCGAGCGGGCCGGCGCCCTCGGTGCCCGGGTGATCGAGCGAGACTGGGCCGGCTATCGCTCGCAGAAGGCTTTCGCCGTGGACAGCGCGCAGCACGACTGGGTGCTCTGCCTCGACGCCGACGAGCGCGTGAGCGATGCGCTGCGCGATGAGATCACCGCCCTGCGCGGCGCAGGCTTCGCGGGGATCGCGGGGTTCTCCATACCGCGGATGACCGACTACTTCGGCCGGTTCCTGCGTCATGGCAACGCCTACCCCGATCGCCTCGTGCGACTGTTCGATCGGCGCCGCGGCGGCTGGGTGGGACGCGAGATCCACGAGAACACGCGCGTCGAGGGCAAGGTCGTCCGCCTGCGCGGGCCTCTGCTGCACTATTCCTACAGGAGCCTTACAGATCACGACCAGCGCATGGAGCGTTACGCGCAGCTCATGGCGCAGGCACTGCACGCGGCAGGCAGGCGGGGTAGCCTCGTACCGGTGCTGGTCAATCCGGCGTGGCGGTTCTTTCGCGGATATGTGCTGCGGCTCGGCTTCCTCGACGGCTGGCGCGGTCTCGCATTCGCCCTCGTGGAGGCAAGCTACGTGCGGCGCAAGTACCTGAAGCTGTATCTGCTCGGCCGCGGCCTGCCGAGTTGAGCGCTGCCCGCTAGTTGCTGCGTACCGGCAGCGCGGTCAATCCGTCGCGCCGCGCGAGCTCGAGGAGCCCGTCCTTGCCGACGAGATGCAGTGCACCGACCACGACCAGGTAGTCCCGATCGTCCTTGAGGAAGTGCTCGATCTGCGGCAGCCAGCGCTTGTTGCGCTCCGTCACCAACGCGCTGAACAGCTCCGGAAACTCGGTGTACTCCTCGCTCAGGAGCGAGGCGAGCCGCTGCGTGTCGCCGTTGCGCCAGGCGACGAGCAGCTCATCGGTCTCGTGCTCGGCCTCATGCAGCTCCTCGAGCGTCAGGTCGAGGAAGCGGCCCTGCTGCTCGTAGGAGAGATGCTCGAGCTGCCCGAGCTGCTCCTCGAGCGTCTCGAGACCCTGGATCGGCTTGCCGTCATCGTGCGCTCGCCGCTCGATCTGGCGCTCCACTCCCTGGTCGGGATCGAAGCCGAGCTTCAGGTACTGCAGGTCGGTGAGCATCAGCGCGATCGCCCAGGGCTCGAATGCCTCGAGTGCGGCCATGGGCAGACCGAACTGCTCGACTTCCGCGCTCAACTTGCGGTAACGCTGCTCGCCGAGGGTCTGCCGCAGGGTCGCGCCGCCCTTGAAGGTCGCGTGCTCGAGGAAATAGCTCTGCATCGCGGCGGCGTCGAGCTGTGACAGATCGAGCTCCATGACCACCGTCTTGGCGTTGCCGTAGGCGCGATCGAATGCGGGCGGCAGCCGCGCATCGCCCGCCTTGAGCAGGTGCACGGACTCTGCGAGATAGACGGTGTTGCGGGCGCCGTGGATCGCCCAGACCGGGCTCTGCGCGTGAGCGCTCAGGCCGCCGAGCAGGCCGAGCGCGACAAGCCAACTGCGCATGCATCCACCCACACGACTTCGGTATCGAGCGTGCCATCCGGTCGCAGTGCCAGCGTGCGGTAGCCCGGCGGACGCGGGTCGACGGCGAACTCGTCCGAATGAGGCAGGAACTGCGCGCAGGTAGAGGGCGTTCCGAGCAGCCGCACGTTGCGACGCAGGCCGTCATAGCACTGATGAACGTGACCCCAGAGCACGGCGCGCACGTTGCGATGCGCATCCAGCACCCTGAACAGCTCGGCGGAATTCGTCAGCCCGACCCGATCGAGCCAGCGACTCGACATCGGCACCGGATGATGGTGCAGGCACACGAGCACGTGGCGTCCCGCGGCCCCGGCAAGCGCGGCATCGAGCGCCGCGAGACTCGCCGCGCTCAAGCGGCCGTCGGCCGAGCCGGGCACGCAGCTGTCGAGCAGCACGATCCGCCACGCCTCGTGGTCCACGACTCCGCCCATGACGAATGGCGGCTGCGCGAGCTCGCGCAGCATCGCGGCCGGCACGTCGTGATTGCCCGGCAGGCAGTACACGGGCGTCGCGAGTGCGGCGAACGTCCGCCGGACGTGTGTGTAGCCGCCCGGGTCATCCTGCACGAGATCACCCGTCAACAGCACGGCATCGACCGGCCAGTCGCGCGCCTGCGCATGCGCGAGCGTGCGCTCGAGCGCCGGCAGCGTCGCGACACCGCGCAGCGTGCCGGCTTGGTCCGCATACAGATGCGGATCGGTGAACTGAATGAGGCGCAGTACGTTCATTGAGTGTCGACTAGGGTCCCGCCGCACGCCACGGCTGCAGCTCGAGCTCATAACGCTCCGACCCTCGATCTCCCCCGGGAGTTCCGGTCGGCACCGGCAGCAAGTCACAACATCGTAACAGAGGTGCGCCCGCGCCTGAGTGATGCAGATCATGCGCAAGCTGCGCCGCAAGCCGCGCAATTTGATGCAGTACGCGTTTGGAACAGCACATAATGTGACGCGGCGCGCGTCGCTTGCGCAGTGCGCGGAACGCGTCGTTACAGAACTACAAGGAGCCCGCATGTCGACTCGCAGCCTGTCTCTGGCCCCCGACATTTACCGCTACCTGCTCGAGCACTCGGTGCGCGAGCCGCCGGTGCTCGAGCGGCTGCGCGCGGTCACGGCCGAGATGCCGGGCGCGGAGATGCAGGTGAGCCCGGAGCAGGGCCAGTTCATGGCGCTGCTCGTGAAGCTGCTCGGCGCTTCCCGGATCATCGAGCTCGGCACCTACACGGGATACTCGAGCCTGGCGATGGCACTGGCGCTGCCCGAGGCTGGGCATCTCATCGCCTGCGACGTGAGCCACGAGTGGACTGCCGTCGCGCGGCGTTTCTGGCGCGAAGCCGGGGTGGAGCAGCGGATCGAGCTCAAGGTGCAGCCGGCGCTGCAGACGCTCGATGAGCTGCTCGCGCAGTCCGAGGGCCGCTTCGATCTGGCTTTCGTCGATGCGGACAAGGGCAACTACATCAACTACTTCGAGAAGCTGCTGCGCCTGGTGCGGCGCGGCGGGCTGATCTGCGCGGATAACACCCTGTTCGTCGCGAGCACCGACATCGTGCACAGCGACAGTGCGATCGCGCGTGCCCTCAAGCGCTTCAACGATCACGTGCATCATGACGAGCGCGTCGACCTCGCCATGGTGCCGATCGGCGAGGGACTGACGCTGCTGCGCGTCAGATGAGCCGCAGCGTTGCGGTGCGCGCCACGGCGGCGCACCGCGGCCACGCGCAGCGCCTCGCGCGGGTGGAAATCCGTTCGCTTTTCGGGTGAGATTGAACTCATGAGTACACCACGTGAACTTGCCAACGCCATCCGCGCGCTCGCGATGGATGCCGTGCAGCAGGCGAATGCAGGTCATCCCGGCGCGCCGATGGGAATGGCGGACATCGCCGAGGTGCTGTGGCGGGACTTCCTCAAGCACAATCCGGCCAACCCGCGCTGGCCGGACCGCGACCGCTTCGTGCTCTCGAACGGGCACGCCTCGATGCTGCTGTACGCGCTGCTGTATCTCACGGGCTACCCGCTCGGGATCGAGGAGATCCGGAACTTCCGGCAGCTCGGTGCGCGAACCGCGGGTCATCCCGAGCATCATCCGGACCTCGGCATCGAGACCACCACCGGTCCGCTCGGGCAGGGGCTCGCGAACGCGGTCGGCATGGCGCTCGCGGAGAAGATGCTCGCGGCCGAGTTCAATCGCCCGGGGCTCGCCGTCGTCGATCATCACACGTACGTGTTCTGCGGCGACGGCTGCCTGATGGAGGGCATCTCGCACGAGGCCTGCTCGCTTGCGGGCATGCTCCAGCTCGGCAAGCTCATCGCGGTCTACGACGACAACGGCATCTCGATCGACGGCAAGGTGCAGGGCTGGTTCCGCGACGACACGCCGCGGCGCTTCGAGGCTTACGGCTGGCACGTCTTGCCGCACGTCGACGGGCTCGATGCGGTGGCGGTGGCGGGGGCGCTGCGCGCAGCGCGCGCCGAGACTCGGCGGCCCTCGCTGATCTGCTGCAAGACCATCATCGGCTTCGGCGCCCCGCACAAGCAGGGCACCAAGTCCGCTCATGGCGAGGCACTCGGGCCCGACGAGGTCGCCGCCGCTCGACAGACGCTCGGCTGGCCCTACCCGCCGTTCGTCATCCCGCCGGAGCTGAAGGTGCAGTGGGACCACCACGAGCACGGCGCCGCCGCCGAAGCCGAATGGCGTGCACTGTTCGCGCGCTATCAGGGTGCGTACCCCGAGCTGGCGAGGGAATTCGAGCGTCGCACCGCCGGCCGGCTGCCCGAGAGCTGGGGCGACACCGTGCGTCAGGCGCTTGCCGCCGCGGCCGCGCAGTCAAAGCCGCAGGCCACGCGCCAGTCATCGCAGACCGCGCTCGATGTGATCGGTCCGACGCTTCCCGAGCTCACCGGCGGCTCCGCCGATCTCACCCCATCCAACAACACACTGCGCAAGGACTCCCGGGTCATCACCGAGACCGATGCCTCCGGCAACTACCTGCACTGGGGCGTGCGCGAGTTTGCCATGACCGCGGCGATGAGCGGCATTGCGCTGCACGGCGGCTTCATTCCGTACGGCGGCACCTTCCTGGTGTTCTCCGACTATGCGCGCAACGCCGTGCGGCTCGCCTGCCTCATGCGCCAGCGCGTCGTTCTCGTCTATACGCACGATTCGATCGGGCTCGGCGAGGACGGCCCGACGCATCAGCCGATCGAGCAGCTGTCGTCGCTGCGCGCGCTGCCCGGACTCACCCTGTGGCGGCCGTGCGATGCGGTGGAGACGGCGATCGCGTGGACGGCGGCGATCGAGCAGGGCGACGGGCCCACGGCGCTCGTGTTCACGCGCCAGGCGCTGCCGCAGCAGTCGCGCAGCGCGGCGCAGGTGCAGGCGATCCGCCGCGGCGGCTATGTGCTCATCGACTGCGCCGGAACCCCGAGCTGCCTGGTCATCGCGACCGGCTCGGAGGTCGGTATCGCCGTCCCGGCCGTGCAGGCGCTGAACGCCGCGGGCGGCCGAGTGCGCCTGGTGTCCATGCCCTCGACCGAGATCTTCGATGCGCAGGATGCGGCCTATCGCGAGAGTGTTCTGCCTTCGGGCGTGACGCGGCGCCTCGCCGTGGAGGCTGGTGCGCGCCTGTCCTGGTGGCGTTATGTCGGCTTGCAGGGTCGCGTGCTCGGCATCGATGAGTTCGGCGCCTCGGGGAAGGCGGCGGATTTGTTTTCGCATTTCGGATTTACCACGGATAATGTGCAGCGCGAAATCCGCGCACTGCTCGAGTCGAAGTAAGGGGATCGAAGTCCATGCCTATCAAAGTCGGGATCAACGGCTACGGCCGCATCGGCCGCAACATCCTGCGCGCGCTCTACGAGTCGCGCCGCACCTCGGAGATCCAGATCGTCGCCATCAACGACCTGGGCGACGCCCACACCAACGCACACCTGACGCGCTATGACACCGCGCACGGCCCGTTCCGCGGCGAGGTCAAGGTCGAGGGCGATTCGATGCTGGTCGACGGCAGCCGCATCCGCGTGCTCGCCGAGCGCGACCCCGCAAAGCTTCCCTGGGGCCAGCTCGGCGTCGAGTTCGTGCTGGAGTGCACCGGACTCTTCACCTCCAAGGCCCGTGCCGGCGCGCACCTGAGCGGCGGCGCGAAGAAGGTCGTGATCTCCGCGCCCGGCGAGAAGGACGTCGATGCGACGATCGTCTACGGCGTCAATCACGGGGTGCTCAAGGCCGGCTACAGCGTGATCTCGAATGCCTCCTGCACGACCAACTGTCTGGCGCCGGTCGCGAAGGTGCTGCACGAGAAGATCGGCATCAACGCGGGCGTCATGACGACGATCCACGCGTACACGAACGACCAGGTGCTCACCGACGTGTTCCACAAGGACCTGCGGCGGGCGCGCTCGGCGACCATGTCGCAGATTCCGACCAAGACGGGCGCGGCCTCGGCGGTGGGCCTCGTGCTGCCGGAGCTCAACGGCAAGCTCGACGGGTTCGCGATCCGCGTGCCGACGATCAACGTTTCGCTGGTGGACCTGTCGTTCACCGCGCGCCGCGAGACCACCGTCGATGAGATCAACAAGCTGATGAAAGAGGCCGCCGCCGGCCCGATGCGCGGTATCCTCGCCTACAACGAGGAGCCGCTCGTCTCGGTGGACTTCAATCACAACCCGCACTCCGCGATCTTCGACTCGACGCTCACCAAGGTGCTGGGCGGCACGCTGGTCAAGGTTTGCGCGTGGTACGACAACGAGTGGGGCTTCTCGAACCGCATGCTGGACACGACGCTCGCCTGGTCGAAGGTGGCCTGAAGGCCGAACCGAGCGCTGCCGAGTGCAATCACTGCCCCGTAACGGCACGCGTGTAGCATCGAGTTCCGCACGCCTGCATTGAGCGAGTCTTGCCCATGAAAATAGTGCGCATGACGGATCTCGATCTGCGCGGCAAGCGCGTCATGATCCGCGAGGATCTCAACGTGCCCGTGCAGGACGGGAAGGTCACGAGTGATGCGCGCATCCGCGCCGCGCTGCCGACGCTGCGCCAGGCGCAGGACGCGGGCGCCCGCGTGCTGGTGCTGTCGCATCTCGGCCGGCCGGAGGAGGGTGCGTACGACGAGCAGTACTCGCTCGCGCCCGTCGCGGCGCGCCTGTCCGAGCTGCTCGGCAAGCCCGTGCCGCTGCGCAAGAACTGGCTGGACGGGGTCGAGGCCGCTCCCGGCAGCGCGGTGCTGTGCGAGAACGTGCGTTTCAACAAGGGCGAGAAGAAGGACTCCGAGGAGCTCGCGCGCCGCATGGCCGCGCTGTGCGACGTGTTCGTGATGGATGCGTTCGGTACCTCGCACCGGGCCGAGGCAAGTACTCACGGCGTCGCGAGGTTCGCGCCCATTGCCTGCGCAGGTCCGCTGCTCGTCGGGGAGCTCGAGGCCCTGGAGCGCGCGCTCGAGCGGCCGGCGCGACCGCTCGCGGCGATCGTCGGCGGCTCCAAGGTGTCCACCAAGCTCACGGTGCTCGAGGCGCTGCTCGCCAAGGTGGATCGCCTCATCGTCGGCGGCGGCATCGCGAACACCTTTCTCGCCGCGACGGGTGTCGAGGTCGGCAAGTCGCTGCACGAGGCCGACATGCTCGATATCGCGCGGCGCCTGATGGCCGCGGCGCGCGCGCGGGGCGCGGAGATCCCCCTGCCGACGGACGTGGTGGTCGCCCGCGAGCTTGCCGCAACCGCGCACGCCGACATCCGCTCGATCCATGACGTGGGCGCCGGCGAGATGATCCTCGACATCGGGCCCGACACGGCGGAGCGCTTCGGCGCCATGCTGCAGTCCGCAGGCACGATCATCTGGAATGGGCCGGTCGGGGTGTTCGAGCACGATCAGTTCGGCGAGGGCACGCGTGCCATCGCCAACGCCATCGCCCGCAGCAAGGCGTTCTCGCTCGCCGGCGGCGGCGACACGCTCGCGGCCATCGAGAAGTACGGGGTGGAGGACGGCATCTCCTACATCTCCACCGGCGGCGGCGCGTTCCTCGAGTTCGTCGAGGGCAAGAAGCTGCCCGCGGTCGCCGTGCTCGAAGCGCGCGCGTCCTGAAAGACCGCCGGTTCTCGCTTACTGATCACTCAGGAGCTCTCGCCACTCGATGGACAATCTACGACGCACCAAGATCGTTGCCACGGCCGGACCGGCCACTGACGACCCGGCTGTCCTTGTGGAGATGCTGCGCGCGGGCGTCGATGTGGTGCGTCTCAACGCCTCGCATGGCACCCGCGAGGATCTCAAGCGCCGCCTCGAGCGGGTGCGCGGCGCGTGCACGGTCGATGAGTGTGTCGGTGTGCTGCTCGACCTGTCGGGACCGAAGATCCGCATCGAGGGGTTCGCGACCGGGCGGGTGCTGCTCGAGGAGGGACAGCCCTTCACGCTCGACACGCAGATGGACCCTAAATCCGGCTCGCAGAGCGCAGTGGGCGTTGCCTACAAGAGCCTGCCCAACGATGTGTCAGCGGGTGACACACTGTTGCTGTCGGATGGGCAGATCGTGCTGGACGTCGAGCAGGTCGAGGGCACGCGCATCGCGACGCGCGTGCGTGTCGGCGGCGAGCTCTCCGACCGCAAGGGATTGAACCGGCAAGGCGGCGGCATCTCTGCGCCCGCGCTCTCCGACAAGGATCGCGATGACATCCGCTTCGCCGCCGAGGCGCGGGTGGACTACGTTGCCGTTTCCTTCGCCCGCGATGCCGCGGACATCGAGCTTGCGCGCTCGCTCTTGCGTCAGGCCGGCGGCGAGGCGAGCATCGTCGCCAAGATCGAGCGGCACGAGGCGGTCGCGAATCTCCCGGAGATCGTGGACGCGGCCGATGTGGTCATGGTGGCGCGCGGCGATCTGGGCGTGGAGATGGGATACGCAGAGCTCACCGGCCTGCAGAAGACCATCATCCACCAGTCGCGCGCCAGGAACCGCGTGGTGATCACCGCGACGCAGATGATGGAGTCGATGATCCAGAACCCGGTGCCGACACGGGCCGAGGTGAGCGACGTCGCGAACGCCGTGATGGACGGCACCGACGCGGTGATGCTGTCGGCGGAGACTGCCACCGGGCGCTATCCGGTGAAGGCCGTGCAGGCGATGGCGCAGGTGATCCAGGGCGCCGAGAAATACCAACTCGCGCACAGCCGCACGCGCCACCGCGTCGAGGGATCCTTTCAGGGCAGCGAGGAGGCGATCGCCATGGCCGTGATGTATACGGCCAACCACATGAAGGTGCGCGCGATCGTCGCGCTCACCGAGAGCGGTGCCACGCCGCTGTGGATGTCGCGCATCCGCTCGGACATCCCCATCTACGCCTTCACGCGGCACGAGCTGACGCGGCGCCGGGTCACCTTGTACCGCGGCGTGTATCCGGTGCTCTTCGATGTGACCGGGCCGAACAAGGTCGAGGCGCTCTACAACTCGATCTTTTCGCGCCTGCTCGAGCTTGCGCTGGTGAGTCCGGGAGATCTCGTGATCCTCACCAAGGGCGAGCTGTCCGGCGTGCAGGGCGGCACCAACTCGATGCAGATCCTGAAGGTGATCCTCTCCTAGAACGTCGCGAGCGACGCGCGGATGTGCTGATGCGCAAGGTTCGCTGGGGAAGAATCGCGCTCGTCGCCGCGGGCGTGCTGGTGCTTGCGCCGCTCGCGCTCGCCTATCTCGTGCTGCGCGCCTCGCTGCCGCAGCTCGAGGGCGTGATCGAGGAGCCCGGACTTAAGGCCCCGGTCAGCATCGAGCGCGATGCGCTCGGGATCGTCACCGTCACCGCGGCAAGCCGCGCCGACCTCGCGTTCGCGACGGGCTTCGCGCATGCCCAGGACCGCTTCTTTCAGATGGACCTCCAGCGTCGGCTGCCCGCCGGGGAGCTCGCCGAGCTGTTCGGTACGCTCGCGGCTGACCAGGATCGCAAGGCCCGCATCTTCCGATTCCGCGCGCTCGCGCGCGCGGTCGCCGCGCAGGCCACTCCCGAGCAGCGCGCGCTGGTGGGCGCGTACACGCGCGGCGTAAACGCGGGGCTCGCGCGGCTCGGCAGCCGGCCCTGGGAGTACTGGCTGCTGCGTGCGGCGCCGCGGCCGTGGCGCGAGGAGGACACCACCCTCGTCGCCTATTCGATGTGGTGGGACCTGCAGTACGGGGACTTCCGCACCGCGCGGATGCGGCGCACGCTCGATGCGAGCCTGGGCGGCGCCACCTGCGCGAGCGGCTGGAAGTGTGCGCTCGAGTTCCTGTATCCGGCGCACACTCAGTGGGACAGTCCCAATGTGAATGACGAGGCGGCGCTCGCCGCCGGCGATGCGCGCGACGGGGTGCTCGGGCCGGTACCGGGCGCCGATGCGCTCGATCTGCGCCATCCGCGCAGCCAATCGATCACGGCGGGCGCGGCGGTCCCGCGCGGGCACCAGGCTGCGACGGGCATGGTCTCGGTGCAGGAGGCCCTCGCGCAGCTGCTGTGGCGCGCGAGCGCCATCGAGCCGCGCGAGAGCGCCGATACTGCCATCGGCAGCAACAGCTTTGCGGTGGCGGGACGGCTGACGGCGAGCGGGGCCGCGCTGGTGGCCTCCGACATGCACCTCGGCCTGCGCGTTCCGAGCACCTGGTATCGGATGCGGCTGCGTCTGGAAGGCGCCGACGCACTCGATCTCAACGGCGTGACGCTGCCCGGGACGCCGCTGCTCGTCGCCGGATCGAACGGCCGCGTCGCCTGGGCCTTCACCAACAGCTACGGCCAATGGCTCGACCTCGAGCCGCTCAGCTGCACGCGCATCAGCGACACGCGCCTCGAGACGCCGCAGGGCGCGGTGCCGCTCACGACGATCATCGAGACGATCGGCGTCCGCGGCGGCAGCGCAGTGCGGCTGCCCGTGAGCTCGGTCGCCGCGGCATCGCCTGCGACACCCCCCTCGTCCGGCGTGATCGGCCCGGGCGCGGTGCTGTTCGAGGTGGAGCCGCGGGAGAATCGCTGCTGGCTCGCGCGCTGGCTGGCGCAGCTGCCCGCCGCGGCCAATCTCAACCTGCAGCGTGTCGAGCACGCGGCCTCGGCACAGGAAGTCCTCGAGCTGGCGCCGCAGCTCGGCATCCCCCACCAGAACATGGTGGTCGGTGATGCCGCCGGCCACATCGGGTGGACGATCGCCGGACGCATCCCCGTGGATGCCGGCGCGGCGCGCCTGAGCGCGCCCTCCGGCTGGCGTGGTTCCGACACGCAGCCGCGAATCTACGATCCGCTCATCGGGCGGCTGTGGACCGCGAACGCCCGGGCGACCGATGATGAGGCGAGTCTCGATGCGATCGGCGGCGGGGTCGCCTCGCTCGGCGCCGGCTACGATCTCGGCGCGCGTGCGCGCCAGATCCGTGACGGATTGCTCGCGCTGCACGGTGCCGTGCAGCCCCTCGACATGCTGCACGTGCAGCTGGATGATCGCGCGCTGTTTCTTGCCCGCTGGCGGCAGCTGCTGATGGAGCTGCTCGATGCGCCGGCGCTGCAGGGCGCGCCGGCGCGCGCGCAATTCCGCGGTCTCATCGACGCCTGGGATGCGCGCGCCGCGGTGGACTCGAACGGCTACTATCTGGTGCGCGAGTTTCATGCGCGTGTCACGCACGATCTGTGGCAGATGGTGCTGCACTCGCTCGGCATCGAGTCGGCCGCCTCACCGCCCATGCAGTTCGAGGAGCCGCTGTGGCGCATGGTGAGCCGGCAGCCCATGCACCTGCTCGGCCCGCAGTATGCGAGCTGGCGCGCGTTCCTCCTCACCGAGCTCGATGCCACCGTGGGCGAGCTGCAGCGGCGCTGCGGCGAGCTCGCGCGCTGCCGCTGGGGCGCCCACAATCCCGTGCGCGTGCGGCATCCGTTGTCGGCGGCGGTGCCGGTGCTGGCATCGTTTCTCGACATGCCTACACTCGAGTTGCCCGGCGATCACGACATGCCCCGCGTGCAGGACGGGGCCGTCGGCGCCTCGGAGCGCTTCAGCGTGTCTCCCGGGCACGAGGCGCAGGGTTATCTGCACCTCCCGGGCGGGCAGAGCGGGCATCCGCTGTCGCCGTACTACCGGGCCGGGTTTCTCGCCTGGGCGCGCGGGGAGCCGTTGCCGCTGCTGCCCGGGCCCGCGCAGCACCGCCTCGAGGTACGCCCCGCGCCGGGGCAGCCTGTACACTAAAGCACGCATGAGCGCGCGCTTCGCCGGGACCGATCGCTACGTCGCAACGCCCGACCTGATGACGGCCGTCAACGCCGCGATCACCCTCGAGCGCCCGCTGCTCGTCAAGGGGGAGCCCGGCACCGGCAAGACCCAGCTCGCTCTGGAGATCGCCGCCGCGCTGCGCCGTCCGCTGTATGAGTGGCACATCAAGTCGACGAGCAAGGCCCGCGAGGGCCTGTACGAGTACGATGCGGTCTCGAGGCTGCGCGACTCCCAGCTCGGCGACCCGCGCGTGCACGAGATCGCCAACTACATCGTCAAGGGCAAGCTGTGGGAGGCCTTCGAGTGCGCGACCCAGCCGGTGCTGCTGATCGATGAGATCGACAAGGCGGACATCGAGTTCCCGAACGATCTGTTGCGCGAGCTCGACCGGATGGAGTTCTACGTGCACGAGACGCGCGAGCTCGTCACCGCGCGCCATCGTCCCATCATCCTGATCACCAGCAACAACGAGAAGGAGCTGCCTGATGCCTTTCTCAGGCGCTGCTTCTTTCACTACATCCGCTTTCCGGACGCGGCAACCCTCGAGCGCATCGTCGCGGTGCACTACCCGCAGTTGAAGCGCGAGCTCCTCGCTGAGGCGCTCGGCGCGTTCTTCCGCGTGCGGGAGATGCCGGGCCTGAAGAAGAAGCCCTCGACCTCGGAGCTGCTCGATTGGCTGAAGCTGCTGCTCGCCGAGGACATAGCTCCCGAGGCGCTGCGCGAGTCCGATCCGAAGAAGGCACTGCCGCCGCTCTACGGCGCGCTGCTCAAGAACGAGCAGGACGTGCACCTGTTCGAGCAGCTGGTGTTCCTGCACCGTGGCACTCGCGCCTGAGCCATGCTGAGCCGCTTCTTCACGGAGCTGCGGGCGGCCGGCGTGCCCGTGAGCCTGCGCGAGCATCTGCTGCTGCTCGAGGCACTCGAGGCCCGGCTCGGCGGCGGCTCGTCCGAGGAATTCTACTATCTGGCGCGCGCCTGCCTCGTCAAGGACGAGCGCCACTACGACCGCTTCGACCGTGTATTCGCGGAAGCCTTCGAGGGCGCCGAGCGCACCTTCAAGCATCTTGACGCGCAGCTGTCGCCCGAGTGGCTGCAGGCCGCCGGCGAGCGCGCGCTCACCGAGGCCGAGCGCGCTGCGATCGCCGCGCGCGGCGGCTGGGAGCAGCTGCTCGCCGCACTGCGCGAGCGGCTGGCGCAGCAGCGCGCTCGCCACGAGGGCGGCAACAAATGGATCGGGACCGCCGGCACGTCCGCCTTCGGCAATCATGGCGACGGCCCCGATGGCATGCGCCTCGGCGCGGGGGCGGGCCGCCGGCGCGCCGGGCAGGTGTGGGAGCGGCGCGAGTACCGCAACTTCGATGACGCGGTCGAGCTCGACACCCGCAACCTGAAGCTCGCGCTGCGGCGACTGCGCCGGTTTGCCCGCGAGGGAGCTGCCGAGGAGCTCGATCTGGCCGGCACCATCGATGCGACCGCGCGCAACGCGGGGCTTCTCGATCTCAAGCTCGTGGCCGAGCGACACAATGCCGTGCGCGTGCTGCTGTTTCTCGACGTGGGCGGCTCGATGGACGAGCACGTCCGCCAGTGCGAGCGCCTGTTCTCCGCCGCGCGCAGCGAGTTCAGGCATCTCGAGCACTTCTACTTTCACAACTGTCCGTACGAGGGCGTGTGGAAGGACAATCGGCTGCGCTTCGCCGAGCGCATACCGACCCTGCAGGTGCTGCGCACCTACGGCCGCGCGTACCGCGTGATCTTCGTGGGCGATGCCGCCATGAGCCCGTACGAGATCACGGAAGCCGGCGGCTGCATCGAGCACCACAATCCTGAGGCAGGGTCAGTGTGGCTCGCCCGCATCGCCGCAGCCTTCCCGCATCTCGCGTGGCTCAACCCGTCCGATCCGCGACGCTGGCACTACACCGCCTCGACCCGCATCATTCGCGAGCTGCTCGGCGATCGCATGTATCCGCTGTCGATCGAGGGGCTCGATCGGGCGATGACTCAGCTCAGGCATGGCGTGACGCCGGCGGTGATGGACCGTGCGGGGCTTTGAATCAGGCCATCGCGCCGACCGGTCGCGTCCGCTGGTCGGGCTGGTGCTCACCGGCGGCGGTGCGCGGGCCGCCTATCAGATCGGCGTACTGCACGCGCTGTCGGAGCTCTTGCCGCGGGGCCGCAATCCCTTCGGCGTGATCGTCGGCACCTCGGCGGGTGCCGTTGCCGCGGCCGTGCTCGCCTCGCAGGCGCATCACTGGCGCAAGGCCGTCGCGGGGCTCGAGGAGGTCTGGGCCGGCTTTCGCGTCTCGCAGGTGTTTCACGTCGATCCGCTGCACATGGTGCGTGCGGGACTGCACTGGGCACTGTCGCTGCTCTCCGGAGGGCTGCTGCTCGCGCCGCCGCGCTCCATGCTCGACAACTCCCCGCTGCGCGAGCTGCTCATGCACCATGTGGAGTGGGGTGGCGTGCGCACCAGCATCGAGCGGGGACACCTGCACGCCGTCGCACTGTGTGCAACGAGCTATACCAGCGGCCAATCGGTCGCCTTCTACGACGGCAGGCCCGAGATCCGCGACTGGGCGCGCGCGCAGCGCTGCGGCCGCCGCGTCGCGCTCGGGCCCGATCATCTGATGGCAAGCGCCGCGATACCGCTGCTGTTCCCGCCGATCCCGCTTGCGGAGGAGTACTTCGGCGACGGCGCGATGCGGCAGCTGAGCCCGCTGTCCCCGGCGATCCACCTGGGCGCCGACCGGCTGCTGATCGTGGCCGTGCGGTCGCGGCGCGAAAGCGGAATGCTGCCACCGCTGGCGCTCGTCAATGCGCCCACCGCTGGCCAGATCTTCGGCTACATGCTCGACACGTTGTTCACGGAACAGATTTACGGTGACCTCGAGCAGCTCGACCGCCTCAATGAGCTCGCGCGCCTGATGCCCCCCGAGTCCCGCAGCCTCAGGGAGGTGGAGACGCTGATGCTCGCGCCGAGCGTCGATCCTCGCGAAGTGGCGGAGCGCCACCTCGCGGAGATGCCGACCGGGCTGCGCGCGCTGCTGCGCGTGATCGGCGCGCGCGGCGCCGCCGGGAGCCAGCTCGCGAGCTACCTGATGTTCGAGTCAGGGTACACTCGAGAGCTGATCGAGCTCGGCTACCGCGACGCGATGGACGCGGGAATCGCGCTCACGGCGTTCATGAGCGGTGAGCAGCTGCCCCCGCTTGCGACGGCATCGCCTGCCGTCGTGCAGAGCACCGGTTGACACACGAGAAAAGGAGCCCATGCCCGAGCAACACGCCTTGCCCGTGACGCGCGCCGCGAACTTCGCGGCCTGGTATCAGGCCGTGGTCGATCAGGGCGACCTCGCGGAGGAGTCCGGGGTGCGGGGCTGCATGATCATCCGCCCCTGGGGGTACGGTGTGTGGCAGCGCATGCAGGAGCTGCTCGACCGCCGTTTCCGGGACATGGGCCACGAGAATTGCTACTTCCCGCTGTTCATTCCCTTGAGCTTCATCGCCAAGGAGGCCGAGCACGTCGAGGGGTTTGCGAAGGAAATGGCCGTCGTCACCCATCATCGCCTGCGGATGATCGATGGCGTGCTCAAGCCCGACCCGCAGGCGGTGCTCGAGGAGCCGCTCATCGTGCGCCCGACGTCCGAGACCGTCATCGGCGCGGCCTTCTCGCGCTGGATCCGCTCGCACCGCGACTTGCCGCTCCTCATCAACCAGTGGGCCAACGTCGTGCGCTGGGAGATGCGCCCGCGGCTGTTTCTGCGCACGAGCGAGTTTCTTTGGCAGGAAGGGCACACGGCACATGCGAGCGCGGCCGAGGCGCTCGAGGAGACCCTGCGGATGCTGGAGGTCTACCGGTCGTTCTCCGAGGACATGCTCGCCATGCCGGTGGTCGCCGGAGAGAAGCCGCCGCACGAGCGCTTCCCGGGCGCCGATCACACCTATTCCATCGAGGCGATGATGCAGGACGGCAAGGCACTGCAGGCCGGGACCGCTCACTACCTCGGAACCAACTTCGCGCGCGCCCAGAACATCCGTTACCAGACGGAGACGGGCGAGCTCGCGTTCGCGCACACGACGAGCTGGGGCGTCTCGACGCGCCTGGTCGGCGGCGTCGTCATGACTCACGGGGATGATGACGGCCTGCGACTGCCGCCGGCCATCGCGCCGCGGCAGATCGTGCTCGTGCCGATCCTGCGCGACAAGCCCGAGGACGCCTCGGTGCTCGAGTATTGCGAGGCCGTGGCTCGGGAGCTGCGCGCGGCGAGCGCCTTCGGGGAGCCGCTGCGCGTCGCCGTCGACCGCAAGCTCGGGCGCTCAGTCGACAAACGCTGGGGCTGGTTGAAGCGCGGCGTCCCGGTGGTGTGTGAGATCGGCGCGCGGGATGTCGCCGCCGACTCCGTCACCTCGATCCGCCGCGATCGGGCGCGCAAGGGCGAGCGCATCGACATGGCGAGCCTGAAGCGCGGCGAGTTCGTGCACGGCGCCGCCGCACTGCTCGCCGACATCCAGGCATCGCTCCACGGCGAGGCGCGCGCGCGGATGCAGGCCAACATCACTGATATCGCAAGCTACGCGGACCTCGCGGCCTACTTCAAGGACGCGGAGGAATCCGAGAGCTTCCGCGGCTGGGCGCGCGTGCCGTGGGCGCGGCCGCAGGGGCCGGAGCTTGCCGCCGTCGAGCAGCAGCTGAAGGCCCTGAAGCTCACCATCCGCAACGCGCCGCTCGACCAGGGCGCACCGGTGACCGGGCGCTGCGTGTTCAGCGATGCGCCGGCTCGGGAGCTGGTTCTGGTCGGGCGATCGTACTGACCGGCGGCTTCGCGGTTGCCTGGCGCGGCTCGGGCCTGAACAGTCCGCTATGCACGAGCGCGCTGTGCCGCGCCGTCACCAGAGGATAGCGTGCCGCGAATCGCGCACCGAGCTGCTCGACGATGTAGACGGAGCGGTGCTGTCCGCCGGTGCAGCCGACGGCGATCGTGAGATAGCCGCGGCTCGAGGCCTGGTACTCCGGCACGCGCGCCGCCATGAACACATCGATGTCGTCGATGAGCCGCGCGACGCTCGTGTGCGACTCGAGAAACTGGACCACCTGCGGGTCGCGGCCGGTCAGGTTGCGCAGGCTCGGCTCCCAGTAGGGATTGGGCAGCGCGCGCGCATCGAAGACGAAGTCCGCATCGCCGGGAATGCCGTGCTTGAAGCCGAATGACTCGAGGGTGATGGACAATCGGCCG
>Ga0335081_10001473_pt1 | contig 37617 bp, 34 predicted proteins | sample Lox_Sample_35_FD_206713 | JGI IMG/M metagenome (GOLD analysis project Ga0335081, IMG submission 206713) | Soil microbial communities from Loxahatchee National Wildlife Refuge, Florida, United States - Lox_Sample_3.5 | ecosystem: Environmental > Terrestrial > Soil > Wetlands | place: USA...
CCGAGATCGCGATGTTGAGATCGTCACCGCCCGCCGCGATCTCGAGCGTCCAATCGGACAGCGCCTGCGAGCGACGGCCGGACTCCAGCCATCCGTCCTGGCTGGAGAGAGTCGCCCGCACCGGGCCGGCGGGTTGCTCACCGAGGGCGCGACGGATAAGTAGGCTCAACGGCTCCGGCGTGAGGACCACCGGGGTGATCTCCTCGATCACCAGAAAGCCCGAGGAGTCACGCCACGTCTTTGCGCCGACGAGGCGGATGCTCGCCGCCCGCGCCGACACGCGCACCGAGGCGTGTGGGCTCGGCGTAAAATGACCGGCCGGATCGGCCGCGAAAGCGATCTCTCCGACTGCGATCAGTTGGCCGGTGAGATCGACGCTCGCGTCGCTGAGATTCATGCTGCTGGCCCCGGCTCCGGATCCACCGAAAAGTATACATCAGGAGCCGAACGGCAAGCCGCACGAGCGGGATCGGGTCGAGCGCCGCTTCCGGTCCGCTGCGGCGGCGCCTGAGCGCCGGCGAGGGACGATTTGTGTTGACCGGACAGATCAGCGGGAACTAAGGATTTCCAACCATCTTCAGGTGCGGCCGCGCGGCCGCCGAACCGGTCAACGACATGGCGCCCGACACCATCACCACCATCGGCAAGGACGACCTGCAAAAGTACTTCGTGACCTTGTCGGACCTCTTGTGCCACGTCGAGGTGACATCGAAGGCCGGCGAGCCCGTCGACTATGCCGGCGCCGCGACCGCCCTGATGGCGGCGGCGCGCGACACGCACGCGGCCGGTAACAAGCTCATCTTCGTCGGCAATGGCGGCAGCGCCGCGATCGCAAGCCACATGGCGACCGACTATTCGAAGAACGGCGGCATCCGCGCGCTCGCGCTCAATGACGCGAGCATGCTCACCTGCCTCGGCAACGATCTCGGCTACGACCGCGTCTTCGCCAAGCAGGTCGAGCTCTACGCGCGCGCCGGCGACCTCGTCATTGCGATCTCCAGCTCAGGCCGCTCCGCCAACATCCTCAACGCGGTCGATGCCGCGATCGCCGCTGGCTGCACCGTCGCGACGCTCAGCGGCTTCACGCCGGACAATCCGCTGCGCCGCAAGGGCAAGTGGAACTTCTACGTGGCGTCGGATCGCTACGGTTTCGTCGAGATCGGGCATCTCACGATCTGCCACGCCGTGCTCGATTTTCTGTGCGGGCTGCCGGCGCCCGCCCGATGACCGAGCCATGCGCGCGCTCGTGACCGGCGGCGCCGGCTTCATCGGCAGCCATCTGTGCGATCGCTTGCGCGCCCAGGGCGACGAGGTATGGTGCGTCGACAACCTGCATCTCGGCCGCCGCCGCAACATCGCGCATCTGGAAAAATCGAACGGGTTTCATTTTCTCGAGCAGGATGTGAACAAGCGCGATGAGCTCGGCGCGCTGTTTGCCGACGCGAAGTTCGATGCCGTCTTCCATCTCGCCGCCAATTCCGACATCGCGGCCGGCAGCGCCGACACCGAGCTCGATTTTCGCCTGAACGAGCAGACCACCACGGCGGTCCTCGACGCCATGCACCGCCACGGCACGCGGCGCCTCTTTTTCGCCAGCACCTCGGCGATCTTCGGCGAGGCGCAGGCCGTGCTGGCCGAGGACTACGGCCCGCTTGCCCCAATTTCGTTCTACGGGGCGAGCAAGCTCGCCGCCGAAGCCTACATCTCGACCTACGTGCACCTGTTCGACTTGAGCGCCGTGGTGCTGCGCTTTCCCAACGTGGTCGGCGAGCGTGCGACCCACGGCGTGATCTACGATTTCCTGCGCAAGCTGGAACAGAACCCGCGCGAGCTCGAAGTGCTCGGCGACGGCCACCAGACCAAGCCGTATCTCTACGTGGCCGACCTGGTCGACGCCATTCTGCTCGCCTGGGAAAAGTCTTCGGGCGCGCTGTCGGTCTATCACGCGGCCGGCATCGGTGAGACCTCGGTGCGCGAGATCGCCGAGATCGTGCGCGCGGCCGCCGGCCGCACCGATACGACAATCCGCTACACCGGCGGCGACCGCGGCTGGCCGGGCGACGTGCCGCGGTTCCGCTACGACATTTCCCGCCTGCAGGCGCTCGGTTGGCAGCCGAAACGGCACTCGACCGACGCGGTGCGCCACGCCGTCGAGCGCATTCGGGCGAATGGGTTCTGATCTGATGCACGCCGTCATCATCGCCGGCGGCCTCGGCACCCGCGCCCGCGCAATGACCGGCGACCGCATCCCCAAGGCGCTGCTGCCGGTCGGCGGCGTGCCGATCATTTTTCGCCAGATGCGCGCCTTGCGCCGCGAGGGGGTCGAGCAATTGACCGTGCTCGCGGGCCATCTCGGCGACCAGCTCGCGGCCCCGCTCGGCGGGGAGGCACGCGCACTCGGCCTCGCGCTCGACATCCGCATCGAAACCGAGCTGCTCGGCACCGCCGGCTGCCTCGCGGCGCTGGCGCCCGCCGATCGCGAGCGGCTGCTCGTCTACGGCGACATGCTGTTCGATCTCGCGCTTGCCCCGCTCGCGGACTTTCACCGCCGTCAGGGCGCGCTCATCACCGTCGTGGCGCATCCCAACGATCACCCGCGCACCTCCGACCTCATCCGCGCGTGCGACGATCGGGTCACCGCGCTGCTGCCGCGCGAGAATCCGCGCGCTCGCGATGAGCGCAATCTGGTGCCAGCCGGCATCTATCTCGCGTCAGCCGCGTTTTTCGATCGTATCGCTGCGGGGCAGAAGCTCGACATGGTGCGCGACGTCCTTCCTCTGCTTGTCGCGGCCGGCGAGCGGATCGCCGCCTACAACACGCCCGAATACATGCGCGACGTCGGCACGCAGACGCGTCACGCCGCCGCCGAACGCGATCTCGCCGACGGCACCGTTGCGGCGCTCAACATCCGCAACAAACGGCCGGCAATTTTCTTCGACGTCGACGGCGTGCTCAACGAGGAGCCCGGCACGCTCGGCGCGCTGAAGCCCGATGACGTCAGGCTTGTTGCGGGCGCCGGCGCGGCGGTCGCGCAGGCGCATGCGGCACGCTACCTTACGGTCGCGATCACCAACCGCCCGCAGGTCGCACGCGGCGACATCACGTTCGACGAGCTCGACGGCATCCTGGGCCGCCTCGAAGCCTTGCTCGCCGAGGAGCATGGCGTGCTCGACCGCATCTATGTCTGCCCGCATCATCCCGAGCGCGGCTTTCCGGGCGAGGTTGCGGCGCTGAAGATCAAGTGCGACTGCCGCAAGCCGGGCGCGCTGCTGTTTCGCCGTGCCATGGAGGAATTGCCGATCGACCGCGCGCGCTCCTGCGCGATCGGCGACAGCCTGCGCGACATCGGCGCAGCGCGCGCCGCGGGCGTGTGGGCCTACGGCGTGCGCACCGGCTATGGCTGCCGCGATGCCGGACGCTACCCGGGCGGCGCCGACGCGGCACCGCCGCCCGATCTCATGTTCGAGGACGTCGGCGAGGCGGTGCGCTTTGCCCTCGGCTACGCGGCGCTGACCGCACCGCTCGCGAAGGCAATCGGCGAGAGGCGCACGGCGCATCCGATGTTTGTTGCCATCTGCGGCCGTTCACGCTCGGGCAAGAGCGTGATCGCGCACGCGCTCGCACGCTCTCTGCTCGAGTCCGAAACGAGCTGCCTGCTGGTGCGGCTCGACGACTGGATCCAGCCCGCGGCCGAGCGACAGCCCGGCGACAGCGCCGAAATCCGCAACCGTGTCGGCCGGCTGCCCGATATCGTCGCGACGTTACGGCAGGGCAAGAGCGTCACGGCCCCGGGCTACGACTCCGCACGGCGCGTGCAGGGCAACCCCGTGACGTACGACCCAGCCGGCCGCAGCGTCATCGTGCTCGACGGCGTGTTCGCAGCGCACGCCTCGATCCGGCAGCAGATCGACCTGGCCGCCTTCGTCGATACGCCCGAGCCGGTCCAGCGCGGGCGGTTCGAGGCGCTCTATCGCTGGAAGGGATTCGACGATGCCGCTATGCAGGAGCTGTGGCGCGCGCGAATCGCCGACGAATGGGCGTCGGTCGATGCGCAACGCGAGACCTGCGACGTGATCGTCACTGCGAGCGAGGCATGATCGTTTCCTGCGCCCCCTTCCGCGTGAGCTTTGCCGGCGGCGGCTCCGACGTCGCCCAGTTCTATCGCCGCAAGCGCGGCGCGGTGCTCTCCTGCGCGATCGCCAAGTATGCCTTCGTGGTAGTGCACCCCTATTTCAACGCCGCCAAGTACCACCTCAAATACGCCCGCACCGAGCTGGTCGACCGCATCGACCAGATCGAGCATCCGCTGCTGCGCGAGGCGCTGCGCATGATGAAGATCGAGCCGGGCATCGAGGTGGTGTCGATCGCCGACGTGCCGTCCGGCACCGGGCTCGGCTCGTCGAGCTCGTTCTCGGTCGCGCTGCTCAACGCGCTCTACGCCCATCAACGCATCTTCGCTCCCAAGGAGCAGCTCGCGCGCGAGGCCTGCATGCTGGAAATCGAGCGCCTCGGCGAGCCGATCGGCAAGCAGGATCAGTATGCGGCCGCCTTCGGCGGCGTGAATTTCATCGAATTCGAGCCGAACGGCGGCGTCACGGTGGCGCCGCTCGCGTTGCCGGCCGACCTGCTGGCGGAGCTCGAAGGCAACCTGCTCCTGTTCTTCACCGGCAGCCAGCGCGATGCGAAGAGCGTGCTCGCGCACCAGAACAGGGCGGTCGAGGAGGACGCGACGACGTTCGAGCGGATCGAGCGCATGGTCGAGCTCGCGTACGAGATGCGGGATCTGCTGATCGCCGGCGATCTTGACGCCTTCGGCCGCGCCCTCGACCGCGGCTGGCAGATGAAGCGCGCCGTCTCGGACAAGATCAGCAACGCCGCGATCGACGATCTCTACGCACGCGCGCGCGCCGCCGGCGCGCTCGGCGGCAAGATCGCGGGTGCCGGCGGCGGCGGGTTCCTGCTGCTCTATTGCCCGAAGCCCGCGCAAGCGCGCCTGCGCGAGGCGCTCGGCGACCTGCAGTCGCTCGACTTCCGGCTCGATTGGGGCGGCGCGCGCATCGCGTTCGCGCAATGAGGATCGGCCGATGCCGCAGCGCCTCGTGGTGACGGGTGCATCGGGCTATATCGGGGCACGGCTGGTCGAGCGCGCGCAGCGGCGCGGCTGCGAGGTCGTGGCGCTCGGCTCGCAGCCGGGCGGAGCGAATGTCACGGCGATCGCGTGGCGGCTGGGCGAGCCGCCACGTCTCACTGCTTTCGTCGGCGCGACCGCGGTCGTGCATTTGGCCCATGACTGGGCGAGCGACCGCCTCAACGGCACCGGTCCCGGCAACGCCAACCTGGCCGGCGCCGAAATCCTGGCCCGCGCGGCGCGCGAGGCGGGCGTCCCGCGCTTCATCTTCGCCTCGACCACCTCGGCGCGGCCGGAGGCGCTCAACGCCTACGGCAAGATCAAGTTCGCGCTCGAGGAGCGCCTCAAGGCGCTGCCGCGCCACGATGGTCGCGTTTTCTGCGCGCGCATCGGCTTGGTCTATGGCGGGCGCGAACGCGCGCAATATGCGCTGATGGCGAAGCTGACAAGCCTGCCGCTGCTGCCGATGATCGGGCTCGACCGTGAGGTGCAGCCGATCCATGTCGATGAGGTGTGCGATGGACTGCTGGCGCTCGCGCTCGATCCGCCCGCCGGACGGCAGACGGTAGTGCTTGCGAGCCCCGCGCCGGTGACGTTCGGGAACTGGCTGCGCACGCTGCGGCGCGCCCGCCACGGCCGCCGCCTTCTGCTCGTGCCGGTACCGATCGGGTTTGCGCTCAAGGCGTGCGACTGGAGCAAGGCAATTCCGTTCGTGCCGACCGTCGAGCGCGAGCGGGTGCTCGGCCTTGCGGGCGCGGCGCCGATGCCGAGCGCCGAGGATCTCGCAGCGCTCGGACTGACGTTGCGCGATCCCGCCGACGCGCTGATGGACTGCCGGCCGGCGCGCCGCCGGCTGATCGCGGAATGCCGCGCCATGCTGCGCTACGTTGCCGGCATGCGCCTGCGTTCGCCCGGCGCCATCATCCGCCTCGCCCGGGTCACGCGGCGCGATCCGGCGTTCCGCCGCGCCCTGCCGTGGCTCGCGCTGCACTGGCCCGGGCTCATGCGTCTCATCGAGCCGATCCGTCCTTCGATGCAGCACGGCCTGTCGCGGCGGCTGCATCTCGCCGCCATGGTGGTCGAAAGTCTGCCGGCCGAGCCGATGCAGCCGGGCCTCGGCACGCTCGCCAAGGAACTCTTCCTCGAAGCAGTCGCCCTGCCGTTCCGGCTCGTCCTCGGCCGCGTGTATTCATGAGCGACGATTTCGCGCCGGAATTCATCGTCGTCGGCAGCGGCCCAGCCGGGGTTTCCGCCGCAATCCCGCTGGTCGACGCCGGACGGCGCGTTCTCATGATCGACGGCGCGCATCCGTCGCCGCTGCCGAGCGAGCGAGCGACGCAGACTCAGCCCTGGCGGCGCATGCTCGGCGATACGCTCGCGGCGCTGCGGCCGGACGACGGCCTCTCGCCGAAGCTGCGCACGCCGGTCGCGCTCGACGTGGTCGGCGGGTTTCAGCGCTGGGCGGAAGTCACCGAGGACAGTTTTTTCGCCGTCGGCGCCATGGCGCGCGGCGGGCTCTCGCAGGTGTGGGGCGCATTCGTCGCCGAGCTCGATCAGCAAGACTTGCAGGGCTGGCCGCTTACGGCTGACGAGCTCGCGCCATCCTATCGCGCCGTCACCGAGCGCATCGGCATCAGCGGCTCGACCGACGACGACATGGCGGCATTCTATGGCGTGTCGGGGCCGGTGCTGCCGCCGCTGCCGATCGGTCCCACGGCATCGGTGATGCTGCAGCGCTACGCCGCCGGCAAGCCGTATCGCGACTTCGCGCTCGGGCTTGCCCGCAACGCGATCCTCACGGTCGCGCGCGGCGAGCGGCAGGCCTGCAATCTCTCGCTCGCCTGCCTGTGGGGCTGCCCGCGCGGCGCGATCTACGACGCGCGGCAAGACCTCGCGGCGCTGCAGCGCCATCCCAATTTCCAGCTCCGCAATGGCGCCGCCGCCATTCGGCTCACGCAAGAACCGGACGGCTGGGCGGTCGAGACCGCCGGCGGCGAGACAGCCCTGCGTGCTCCTCGCCTGCTGCTCGCCGCCGGAACCCTCGGCACCCTTCGTCTGGCCGTCCCGCTGCTGCGGCTCGGCAAGACCGTGCTGCGGCTGCTGAACAGCCCCCTGATGGCGATGCCACTGCTGTTGCCGCGCCGCCTCGGCAAACCGGCGCCCCGTGAAGGATACTCGCTGGCGCAACTCGGGTTTCGCCTGCGCTACGCCGCCGAGCCGACGCATTACGTGACGGGCGGGATTTACGAGACGATTGCGCTGCCGCCGTCGTCATTCGCGGCGCGGCTTCCCATGGGTCGTCGCGCCGGCACCGCAGTCTTTCGCGCCTTGTCGCCGGCGCTCGCCATTGCGACCGTCTATTTCCCTGGTCACTGCAGCTCGAATTTCATCACCGCCGACATCTCTGGCGGCGACGTGCGGCTCGGCTTGCGCGGGGACGTTTCTGACGATTTTGCCGACGTGGCACCCCTGGTACGGCGGCGGCTGAGCGCGATCTGGCGGCGGCTCGGCGCATTTCCGTTGCCCGGCGCCGCGATCGCGGTCGCCGGCACAGATGCCCATTTGGGCGGAATCTTTCCAATGGGACTGGCGGACACGCACGGCACCAGCCGTTACGGCGAGCTGCACGCGACGCCCGGCGTCTATCTAGTCGACGGCTCGGTCTTGCCGAGCATCTCGGCAAAGCCCACCACGCTCACCATCATGGCGAATGCCGACCGCATCGGCCGCCATCTCGCGGGGGTCGCGTGATGTCGACCGCAGCGCTGCCTCAAGTCGCAGCCCTTCCTCGCCGCGCCGACGGCGGCCCGCCGCGTCTGCTCTATGTCGTCACCGAGGACTGGTTCTTCCTCTCCCACCGCCTGCCGATGGCGCGCGCCGCCAAGGCAGCCGGCTTCGAGGTGCATGTGGCGGCGAATGTGACCGACGGCGCAGCCGCGATCGCGCGCGAGGGATTCAACCTCCACCGGGTTCGTTTCGCGCGCGGAAAGCTTTCGCCCTTCGCGACGCTCGCGACCATCCGGGCGCTGCGGCAGCTTCATCGCGATCTTGCGCCTGATCTCGTCCACCACGTGGCGCTGCAGGCGACCATCTTCGGCTCGCTCGCGGCGCTCGGCCGCGACGTCGCGCGCGTCAACGCAATCACGGGGCTTGGCTATTCGTTCATTTCCGACTCGGTGAAGGCGCGCATCGTGCGCACCGTCATCGGAACGCTGCTGCGCCTGCTGGTCGATCGCCCGCGCAGCATCGCCCTGGTGCAGAACCCGGACGACCGCGAGCTGCTGCTGCGGCTCGGTATCGCGGCCGAGCGCATCGTGCTCATTCCGGGATCCGGCGTCGATGTCGACCGGCTGCAGCCCATGCCCGAGCCGGCGGGCCCGATCGCCCTCGGCTTCGTCGGCCGCCTGCTCGACGACAAGGGCATTCGGGTGCTGGTCGCCGCCCACCGGCAGCTGCGCGCGAAAGGGATGCCGGTCGAGCTGCTGATCGCTGGCACGCCCGATCCGGCCAATCCGGCCTCCGTGTCGCAGGCCGAGGCCGAGGCCTGGGGGCGTGAGCCGGGCATCACCTGGCTCGGCCACGTCGACGACATCGCGACCGTGTGGGCGCGCGCACATGTCGCGGTGCTGCCGTCGCGCCGCGAAGGACTGCCGAAGAGCCTGCTCGAAGCCGCTGCCTGCGGCCGGCCGATGGTCGCGACCGATGTGCCGGGCTGTCGCGAGGTTGCCATCCGGGATGTGACCGGCCTTCTCGTGCCAGCCGACGATCCGGACGCGCTCGCCGCCGCCATCGAAACGCTCGCCCGAGATGCCGACCTGCGCGCACGCTACGGACGGGCTGCGCGGGCGCTCGCCGAGGAGCGCTTCTCCGAAGCCGCCATCGGCCGCGCCACCGCGGAACTCTATTTGCGGCTTGTCCGCGCGTCCGGTTAGCTTAAGAAGCACGGGCCGGAAGTAGTCCTTCAGCGGAGCGGTGGCGCGGGTGACCGTCAATTCCCTGCTGATCCTCGTCATCGCCGCCGCCGCGAGCGCCGCGATGATCATTGCGCTGCGGCCCATCCTCGGCCGCTACGCGCTCGCGCAGCCGAATGCGCGCTCCTCGCACCTCACCCCGACGCCGCAGGGCGGCGGCATCGCGGTGGTCGCCGCGACCTTCCTGGCCGTGCTTGCGGGCGCCGCGATGCCGGGCGCGAGCCCGATCGCCGCCTTGTGGCCGCTCGTCGCGGCCGGGCTGCTGCTCGCCCTCACGGGCGCCTGCGACGACGTTTTCCACTTGGGCGTAGCGCCGCGCTTCGTTGCACAGTTCATCGCCGTCGGCCTCGTCGTCGCGGCGCTGCCGGCCGAGGCGCGCATCGTGCCGCTGCTGCCCTGGTGGGTCGAGCGCGTCGCGCTCTTTCTTACCGGCGTCTATGCCGTCAACGTCGTCAACTTCATGGATGGCCTCGACTGGATGACCGTCGCCGAGGTCGTGCCGGTCACGGGCGCGCTGTGGATCCTGTCGCTCGACGGCGCGCTCCCGCCGGCGGACGCCGCCGTCGCGGTCGCGCTGCTCGGCGCAATCATCGGCTTCGCTCCATTCAACCGGCCGGTCGCCAAGCTCTTTCTCGGCGACGTCGGCAGCCTGCCGATCGGGCTCATGCTCTTTTGGCTGCTGCTGCAGCTTGCCGCCAACGGCCATCTCGCCGCCGCGATCGAGCTCCCGCTCTACTATCTGGCCGATGCCACCGTCACGTTGGCGCTTCGGCTCGTCCGCCGCGAGAACGTGCTGCGCGCGCACCGCACGCATTTCTACCAGCGCGCCACCGACCGCGGCTGCTCGGTCGCCGAAGTGGTGACGAGCGTCTTTCTCACCAACGTCGCGCTCGCGTTCCTCGCCGTCATGACCATCGAGCGGCAATCGGTCGAGGCGCACCTGCTCGCGCTGTCGCTCGCCGCCCTGGCGGTGCTCGTGGCGCTCGTTCGCTTCGCGCGGGGCAAGCGATGAGCCGCGTGCTGGTGACCGGCGCGACGGGATTCTGCGGCCGGCCGCTGGTCGCGGCGCTGAACGATGCGGGATATGCGGTGCGCGCCGCCGTGCGCGGCACGCCGTCGCCGCCGTTCGCCCGCACGATCGAGATCGTGCCGGCGGACCTCGCCACGTCGGTCGCCTGGGAGCCGTTGGTCGCCGGTGTCGATGCCGTCGTCCATCTCGCCGGCATCGCCCATGCGCGCGCCCGCATCCCGGACGAGCGCTACGACGCCATCAACCATCGCGCAACCGAGGCGCTCGCGCGCGCGGCGCATCAAGCCGGCGTGCGGGATTTTGTTTTCATCTCCTCCGTTCGTGCGCAAAGCGGCTCGGCCGCCGATCATGCGCTCACCGAGCGCGATGAGCCGCGGCCGACCGATGCCTACGGCCGCTCGAAGCTTGCCGCCGAAGCCGCGGTCGCCGCATCGGACGTGCCGTTCACGATCCTGCGCCCGGTGCTGATCTATGGGCCGGGCCTCAAGGGAAATCTCGCGGCGCTCGCGCGGCTTGCCGCCCTGCCGCTTCCGCTGCCGCTCGGCGGCCTCACCAACCGCCGCTCGCTGCTCGGCATCGACAATCTCACCGGCGCGATCCTGTTCGTGCTGCAGACCCCCGCAACGCGCGGCGAAACCTACTTGGTCGCCGATCCGCAGCCGGTGTCGTTCGCCGACATCGTCGCGGCGTTCCGCGCCGGCCGCGGCCGCCGGCCCGGGCTCTTTCGCTTCCCGCCGCGGCTGATCGAGATGGCCGCGCGTCTCGTCGGCGGCGCCGATCTGTGGGAGCGGCTCGGGGGCGAATTGGTGGTCGAACCTGGAAAGCTCATCGCGACCGGCTGGTCGCCGGCGCGCGACACCAAAGCTGCGCTTACTGCGCTGGTTCGGGCGCCGACCGCCTGAACCCCGCGCGCGCCGCGAGCCGCCCGCGCAAGCCGGGTAAACGATTGTCGAACCACGGCAGCCCCTCCTCCTGCAGCCACACGGTCGCCACCAACGCGGTGAGCAGCCAGGTCACCAGGTGATAGCGGTCCCAGTCGGCGTAGCAGATGCCGGTGCCGTGCTCGAGCAGGGTCGCAAGCGCAACCAGCCGCAGCCACGGATCGAAGCGCCGGCCGAAGAACCCGACCCGCACGAGGGTCGCGACCGCCGCCGCGTTGAGCGGGATCGCCGCGTAGACGTTGCCGGGGCCGGACAGCCACCAGGCGAGCTTCTTGATCGCCGCGATCACGTGGTCGCTCGCCAAGTGCAGATGCAGGACGTCGGATGCCGCCTCGAAATATTTCGACGGCGGCATCACCAGCGTCTGCGGCTGGCTGACATTGTCGGAGAACAGCACGGTCGAGTGGCCGAACACCCAATTGTGCAGCGGCGAGACGATCAGCGTCGCAAAGCCGACGAAGATCGTGCCGGCGCGCGCGGGCCGCCCCTGCCTGAGCGCAAACAGGATCGCTCCCGCGATCATCACGCCCGCGGCAAGCGCGACGTTCGGGCGCACGAAAGTGCCGGCGGCGATCAACAGAGCGCCGCAGAAGCCCGCGGCGGTCGGCGGCGCCTTCGCGTCCTCGGCGCGCGGGATCAATGCGACCATGCCGGCGAGCAGCAGGATATAGCCGCACGGGTCGGCGAAGCCGCGCGCCGCCCATTTCACGTAGTAGAGGAAAGCGGAACCGAACAGCGCGCCGACCGGCGTCGCGACGAAGCCGAGCGTGATCACGGTCGCCCAGCTGTCGGGCAGGAAGCGGCGAAACAGCGCGAACACCAGGAACGGCAGCGCCAGCACCAGCGACAGGTAGCCGAGATACGTCTCGCCGAAGGCGATGTGCGCGAGCATGGCGAAATAGCGGAAACCGGGCGTGAAGTAGTAGACCGGCTCGTCGCCGCGCAGCACGCCCGCGATGTCGCCGGCGAGCAGGTCGTGCAGCATGATGCGCGCATAGCCCTCGTAGGTCATGCCGTCGTCGCCGCCGTCGAGCGGGCGCAGGCCGCCGATGAAATTGACGTCGTCGATCACCATGACGAGCAGGCTCAGGCCGATCAGGACCGCGGGCCACACGAGCTTGCGCGGCGCGACCCGCACCAGCAGCCCGAGAATGCCGATCGCCCCGAACAGGGTCAGCGCGCGCGCGAACGCACCGCGCACCCACACCGACCAAGTGGGCTTGAGCCGCATCGCCAGCGGATGATCGAGCTTGACCGCGACCGCAAAAATGCGGCGGCCCGCATCGGCGGGGGCAATCTGGCGGCACGCGATGTCAGGATGGCTCAGCACCGCGAAATGCTCGTCCGCGCCTTCCCACAGCACGTCGCCGCGCCAGCACAGGGTGCTGCCGGAGAATTCCGCCGGGAAACGGTACATGACGTAGAGCGGAAACGTCATGTGAAAGCGGTCGAACAGATTGAGCGAATGGCGGTCGCGGGTGAAGCGCTCGATGTCGCTCGCGTTCGGCGACCAGTTGTAGATCAGTTCGTTGACCACACCGAGATGCGCATGGACGGGATCGGAGAAATCGATGCCGGTGACCCGGCGTGACCAGGCGCCGCGGTCGAAAAGCCCATCGCTGGACAACGCGAAGCCATCCTGCGCGATGCTGCGATCCGGCCTCCAGCAGCCTCGGCTCTGGTCATTGCAGCGCTTTTCCGGCGGATACTGCGCGGCGAACGCCTTGTCGAGAAAATCGAGCACCTCGCGCGGCAGGCCTGAGGTCTTGGCGGCGTCCGGCCCGGGCAGAAAGACGTTATGCCCTTCCTCGATGCGCGGCGCCGGCAGCAGGACGTGTGCGGCCGCAATCAGCGCCGCCAGCCCGGCCGCCGCGAGCCAGCGCGAGGGCAGCGACTTCGTCGCCCCGACGCAGACCACCACCGCGGCCGCCACCAGGATCGCGTAGTCGAAGCGATCGTTGATCGGCAGCCCGATCGCCACGACGACGATCGCCAGCACGGCGATCTTCCGGGCGATGTTCGCGGACGTGGATTGGGATCGTTCCGACATGCACCTTCACCCCGTGCGCGGGCGCTTGTGCGTCATTTTCGCCATTCGCGCAACGATCTCGTCGGCGGCGCGGAACCCGGCTATGGTCGCGGCCTCGATCAGCCGGGAAGGACGCCACCCATGCTCTCCGATGCCGACCGCAGGAAGGCCGCCGACATTCTGCTGGAGGCCGAGCGAACCCGCAAACAGGCGGTGCAGCTCTCGACCACCTGGCCGAATATCGCGATCGAGGACTCCTATGCGATCTCGACCGAGGTCGCCAATCGCAAGATCGCGGCCGGCGCCAAGCTGATCGGCCACAAGGTCGGACTGACGTCGAAGGCGATGCAGCGCTCCTCGATGATCGACGAGCCCGACTACGGCCACCTGCTCGACGACATGATGATCGCGGACGGGGGGAAAATCCCGCATGCCAATTTCTGCCGGCCGCGAGTCGAGATCGAGCTTGCCTTCATCCTCGGCAAGCCGCTCAAGGGTCCGGGCGTCACGCTGCCCGACGTGCTGCGCGCGACCGAATACGTGGTGCCGGCGATCGAGATCGTCGACGCGCGCATCCAGGATCAGCGCAAGATCTTCGACACGGTCGCCGACAACGGCGCCGCCGCCGGCATCGTCATCGGCGGCCGGCCGGTGGGGCCGCTCGAGGTCGACCTGCGCTGGGTCGGCGGCATCATGTACAAGAATTCCGAGATCGAGGAGACCGGGGTCGCGGCCGGCGTGCTGGGCCATCCGGCGCTGGGGGTCGCCTGGCTCGCCAACAAGCTCGGCCAGCACGGCGTGACGCTCGAGCCCGGCCATCTCGTGCTTGCCGGCTCGTTCACCCGCGTGGTGTTCGCCGGCAAGGGCGACACCCTGCATGCCGATTTCGGGCCGCTCGGCGGCATCGCGGTGCAATTCGTCTAGGGGCGAATGGCGAGTAGCGAATGGCGAATTGAAAGCAACCATTCGCTATTCGCCATTCGCTATTCGCTCCTCCACAGAGGTTGATGCCATGGACATGCCCCACAATTCCTTCAAGCACGCCATCGCCAAGGGCGAGCTGCAGATCGGCCTGTGGTGCAGCCTGTGCAGCCCGATCACGACCGAGATCGTCTCCCATTCCGGCTTCGACTGGCTGCTCATCGACACCGAGCATTCGCCCAACGAGGTGCCGGATGTGATCGCGCAGCTGCAGGCCATGCAGGCCGGCACCGCGTCGGCGATCGTGCGGCCGGCGTGGAACGACATCGTGCTGATCAAGCGCTTCCTCGACATCGGGGCGCAGAGCCTGCTGATCCCGTTCGTGCAGACCCCCGAGGAGGCGCGCCGCGCCGTCGAGGCGACGCGCTATCCGCCGGGCGGCATCCGCGGCATCACCGGCAGCGGCCGCGCCAGCCGCTACGGCCGGGTGAAGGACTATCTGAAGAACGCGAGCCGGGAGATTTGCCTCCTGGTCCAGGTCGAAACCAGGAGCGCGCTCGACCAGATCGAGGCGATCGCCTCGGTCGACGGCATCGACGGCGTGTTCATCGGCCCGAACGATCTGGCCGCCTCGTTCGGCCATATCGGCAACTGGGGGCACCCCGAGGTGCAGGCCGCGCTGGAAGACGCGGTGCGACGCCTGAAGAAGATCGGCAAGCCGGCGGGCATCCTCACCCCGAACGAGGAGGAGGCCAAGCGCTTCATCCAATGGGGCTATACCTTCGTCGCGGTCGGGGCCGATCTCGGTTTGCTGGCGCGCGGCGCGGATGCCTTGGCGAAGCGGTTCAAGGGGTGAGTTCTCGCGTCGCGTCCGGCAGGGACCTGCGAACACGGAGCCTTCCCGTCACGCCGCGTCGGTCGGGGGCAAGTTGACCGGGTTCGCGCGGCAAGGCACGCGCCGGCGGGGCTGCCGCCCCTGCACAAAAATATGCCAAAAGCAAGTCACGCCCGGACTTATCCCCAGAGTTATACATAGAGAATTTGTCTGAGATAGTCGTAACCATTATACATGAGAGTCGTTGAGTTAGTATGCGTGCCAAGGAGTACTTGCGATGACCGTGCAGAACCTCGCCACAGCGCGCTTCGTGCTGCAATGTCTACTCGATGAACTGGAGGAATACGACCGCTGCATCCCGGTCGCGCGCAACGTTCAGGTGGGCGACGTCACCGATGCGTTGCTGACGATCCTCGCCAATCGCGAGCTGCAGCGACTTGCCATGCCCAAGAAGGCCCGCGCCGCGCTGATCCGCCGGCAGGTTCCGCGATCCACGATTTCTGTTGCGGCCAAGCAGCAACCGACGCTGAGGGATGCGGGCAAGCAGAAATCGCGGGTATCTCCGTAGCGCGAGCAGCATCGTGATGGCGCATGCCTTGGCCTCAGCCATGCGGCCTAAGCCATGCAACCCGCTTCACACCGCCTCTTTGCGGAAATCCGGCACCGCCTCGCGCAGCACCCGGTAGATCGAGCCGCGCTCCTCGCGCTTGAGCGCCTGCTCCAGTTCGCCGAGCCAGGCCCGCATGGTCTCCAGTGACGGCGACACCGGCCGTGCCGCGACGACGCCCGAGATGCCGATCTCCGAGACCGGCTCCTCGCGGGCGAACAGGATCTCGTTGAGCCGCTCGCCCGGCCGGATGCCGGTATAGACGATCTCGATGTCGCGGCCGGGCTCGAGGCCGGAAAGGCGGATGATGCGTTCCGCGAGTTCGACGATCTTCACCGGCTGGCCCATGTTGAGGACGTAGACGGCGACATCCGAGCGCGTCGGGCCGAGCGCGTGGCTCGCCGCCGTCACGACGAGGTCGCACGCTTCGCGGATCGTCATGAAGTAGCGCACCATGTCGGGGTGGGTGACGGTCACCGGCCCGCCCGCCTCGATCTGCGCCTTGAACTTCGGCACCACCGAGCCGTTCGACGCGAGCACGTTGCCGAAGCGCACCGCGATCAGCCGCATCGGCGGCTTTGCCCCGCCCGCCGCCTCGGCGCGCCGCGTCAGGTCGGCGTCGAGCGCCTGGCAATACATCTCGGCGAAGCGCTTGGTCGCGCCGAGCACCGAAATCGGCTCGATCGCCTTGTCGGTCGAGATCATCACCATGGCGCGCGCGCCGGCGGCGACCGCCGCGTCCGCGACGTTGACCGAGCCGAACACGTTGGTCTTGACGCCCTCGTCCCAGTCGCGCTCGAGGATCGGCACGTGCTTGAGGGCGGCGGCGTGAAACAGGATGTCCGGCTTGAAGTCCTTGACCAGCCGCATGATGCGGTCGCGGTCGCGGATGTCGGCGATGCGCCCGTCGACTGCGACGGCCTGCTCGTTCTTCAGCACCTTGTCCCGATTTCTCACCGCCAGAGCTTCGAGCACCGCGTGCAGCGCCGGCTCGGAGTTCTCGATCACCAGGAGGCGCGCCACGCCGAAGGTCGCGAGGCGGTCGCAGATCTCGGCGCCGATCGAGCCGCCGCCGCCGGTAATGACCGCGGCCGCGCCCTTGATCAGCGCCTCGAGCCGGCCGTAGTCGATCTTCGCGCTCGGCCGCAGCAGCAGATCCTCGACATTGATCGGCGCGAGCCGCAGCGCCTCGCTGCCGTCATCGAGCGACGGCAGCCGGCTGGTCGCAAGGCCGAGCCGGCGTGCCCGCATCAGGATCGATTCCGGATGCGCGTCGGGCGCGAGCGCGCTCGGCGTCATCACGAGGCGCACCACGTTGATGCCGCGCGCCGCGAGGTCCGCGACCGCGTGCTCGAGGTCGTCGAGGTCGCCGAGCACCGGGATGCCGCGGATCGCCTGGGCGCGGTCGTTGCGCGCGGGCGACAGGATCCCGACCGGCTGGATCTTGCTCACCGCACCGCTCTCGATCGCGCGCAGCAGCACCTCGGCGTCGGCAGAGCGGCCAAGCACCAGCGTCGGCATGGTCTCGGCCGCCTTGGCGTGATGCAGCGTGCGGGTATAGCGGAAGTAGCGGTAGAGCACGCGCGAGCCGGTCAGGAAGGCGATCTGCAGGAACCAGTAGAGCGCAATCGTGATCTTGCCGAAGAAGAAGTTGCCGCGCACGTTGGGCGCGACCAGCACGTAGTCGACGACCAGCAGCGACACAGCCAGCACGCTCGCGGCGCGCACGATGTTCATGAAATCAGGGAGCGACGCGAAGCGCCACTTCGGCTTGAACAGGCCGAAGATCGCGTAGACCACGCCCGCGTAGGCGACGAAGGCCGGCAGCATGATGATGAGCACGCGCGCGCGCTCGGCGAGGCCTGCGCCCTCGAAGCGGATGTAGAAGCTCGCGAGCACGGCGACCGCCGTCGCGATCAGGTCGTGCGCCAGGATCAGCCCCATGCGCGGGGTGAAATTGGAAAACCGGATCATCCGTGTGCTCGGTCGCCGGAGAAACGCCGCCGCCGCGTCATCCATATCGGCCTTTGCGTCATGGCGCCACCATCTCGGATTGTCGCGCCAGCGCCTGCCCGACTGCGGTCAGAACCTGCTGCGAGGTCAGCTCATCGAGGCACTGCGCTCGGCTCGTGAGATGCCGGTCGCAGCCTTCCTGCTGGCATGGCAGGCACGGCAGCGGATTCTGCACCAGCCAGACATTGCCGCGCCGCTGGATGGTGCCCGATGCCGCCCACGGCGTATCCATCCCTTGCGCCGGCCACGGCCCCCATAGCCGCGGGTCGGTCGGACCGAAGAGCGCGACCGTCGGGCAGCCGCTCGCGGCCGCAAGATGGGTGACCGAGGTGTCGGGTCCGACATAGACGCGCGCCTGCGCCAGCAGTGTGGCGATTTCCGGCCAGGACAGCCGGGCGTCGAGGCGGCGAACCGCGGGCAGGTCGCGCCAAAGCGCGTCGAGGTAGCCGCCATCGGCAGGTCCGCCGGTCGCGACCACCGCAAGACCGCGCTGCGTCAGCGCCTGCGCCAGCGCGCGCCAGCCCTCGCGCGTCCATTGCTTGTAGCGAAACATGGGCGACGCATGGATGACCGCGTACGGCGCCGCGACGGCATGCTCGGGTGCGAGTGCGCCGGCGGGAGCGACCACTTCGGCGACCCGGGCGATGCCGAGCGCATCGGCAATGCGCAGCATCTCCTCGACGCGATGCACGCCCTCGCCGGCCGCAACGCTGCGGCCGAGCAGCGCCCGCTTGATGCGATTGCCGGGCCATGTCGGGCCGATATGCCTGCGCCCGGCGAGGAGCGCGAAAAACGTCGGGCGGTCGCCGCTCTGGGTCGAGACCGCGAGATCGTAGCGTTTGAACAATCGCCCCGCGCAGCCGAGGCTCTGCCCGAACCTCGGCCGCGCCGGCATCGTCAGGACGCGATCGATGTCCGGATTGCCGTCGAGAATGCCGGCGGTGTCGGCGAACGCCAGCACCTCGATGGTCGCATCGGGCCAGGCGCGCCGCAGGCTGCGGATCAGCGGCGTGGTCAGCAGCACGTCGCCGAGCCGGCGCAGCGCCACCACCAGGATGCGCGCGCGGGGCGCAAGCATGAATGGGGGCGCGCTCATGCGTGCGCGATCGAGGCGCTCGTCTCCTCGATCACCCGTGACAGGCCCTGCTTCGCGCGCACGCGCGTGCCGTCGATCACGTCGGCGAGCATGCGCTCGTTCTCGGCCAGCCGCGCGCGATCGGCCTCCGGATGCCACAGGTGCAGCACGCCGGTGGCAAAGCGACCGTCCTTGCGCAGCACGCCGGCGCGAATCATGCGGATGAAGATGTCGGAATCCTCGCGGCCCCAGCCGCTATAGGCGGCGTCGAAGCCGTCGACCTTGTCGAGATCGGCGCGCCAGAACGCCATGTTGCTGCCGCGCGCGCCGCGCCAGCGCCGCGAATGCAGCCGGCGCAGCTTGCCGAGCGGCAGGTCGAGCAACGGCGCGAAGCGATTGACGCGGCGGTGGGCGCGCGCGGCCAGCCACTCGGCAAGCCGCCACTGCTCGGGCTCGAGACCGACCCGCATGATGCGCTCAGTCAATTCGCGCGACAAAAGGATGCGGTTGCCGGTGACGAACCAGCCGGGCTCGGCAAGCCGGCGATGGGCGGCGACGAAGTCGGAGCGCGCGATGCAGTCGCCGTCGAGAAAGACGCAATAGGTGCCGGCGCTCGCGCGGATCGCGCGGTTGCGGATCTCGGCGAGGCGGAAGCCACGGTCGGGATGCCACACGTGCTTGAGCGGCACCGGCATGCGCGCCGCCCAGTCGCTGATCACGCGCGCGGTTGCGGTGCCGGAGCCGTCGTCCGCCACCAGCACCTCGAAATCGCGGTCGCCCTGGCGCGCGAACGAGCGCAGCACCGCGGCGAGCGCGTTCTCGCGGTTGTAGGTCGAGACGATGACGGAGATGAGATCGGCCATGTCACCTCAGATTTGGCGCCGCCGCGCGAGCCATGCCTTCATGTAGCGATAGTAGGTACCCTCCGCATTGGCGACCGCCAGCAGAAAGCCCTCGCGGCCGTCGAGAAAACCGAGGCGCAGCACGTAGGCACGGAAGAACGACCATATTCCGTGCGTGATGCCGTCCGCGAACGACACTCGCCGTCCCGCGGCGAGCAGCATCTCGGCGCCCGCGGTCGAATAGCGGTCGACGCGCGAGATCGCCTCTTCGAGCCGGGTGACGGAATGATGCGCGAGCTGCTCGCTGAGCCGCGCCACCCGCCCCTCGCAGATCACCCGCTCATGCACGAGATCGTCGGAGAAGCGCGCCTTGCCGCGGCGAAACAGCCGCAGCACATGGTCGGGGAACCAGCCCGAGTGGCGCATCTCGCGCCCGACGAAGCTCGACAGGCGTGGAATCTCGTAGGCGTCGGCGCGTTCTTCCGCGACTGCGCGCTCGATCTCGCGCGCGAGCGCGGGCGAGACGCGCTCGTCCGCGTCGATCGACAGCACCCAGTCGCCCTGCGCGAGCGACAGCGCAAAGTTCTTCTGCGCGCCGAACCCCTGCCATTCGTGCGCGACGACGCGCGCGCCTTTCTGCTCGGCGAGCGCGACCGTGCGGTCGCGGCTTCCGGCATCGACCACGATGCGCTCGTCGCAGAACGCCAGGCCGTCGAGGCAGGGGCCGATATTCGCCTCCTCGTCCTTGGTGATCACGATGGCGCTCAGGCGCGTCAGAGGCTTGCTCCAATCGACATGCGGCGATCAGGCTTTCACCTTCGGTCCGGATTTGGGCGGTTTGGCGTGCTTGGCGGCCGTCGCCGGGGTGGCGGACCGCTCGACGATCCGGGTGGTCGAATGACCCGGCACGAGATCGACCAGCACGACGTGCCCGCCTTCCGCCTCGACCACGTCGCGGCCGACCACGTCCTCCTTGCGCCAGTCGCCGCCCTTGACCAGCACGGTGGGCCTCAGGCGCTTGATCAGCTCGAGCGGCGTGTCCTCGTCGAACACGACGACGAGATCGACCGCTTCCAGCGCGGCGAGCACGTCGGCGCGGGCAAGCGCGTCCTGGATCGGCCTCCCCGCCCCCTTGAGCCGGCGCACCGAGGCATCGCCGTTGAGCCCGACCACCAGCCGGTCGCACTCGGCGCGCGCCTTGGCGAGCACCTTGACGTGGCCGGGATGCAAGAGGTCGAAGCAGCCATTGGTGAAGCCGACGCGCAGGCCCTGGGCGCGCCAGCCGCGCACGCGCTCGTCGGCAACCGCCCAGTCGAACGCGATCTTCTCCTCGGCGGCGAGCGCGGCGTGCGGCAAGATGCGCGAGCGCAGCTCCATCGCCGACACGGTCGCGGTGCCGGGCTTGCCGACCACGACCGATGCCGCCGCGTTGGCGGCACGCATCGCCGATTCGAAATCGATGCCGACCGCGAGCAGCGCGGCGAGCACCGCGACCACCGTGTCGCCGGCGCCGGTGACGTCGCGGATGCGCACCGCATAGGCGGGCACATGCACCGGCGCGGCGCCTTCGGTGCAGAGCAGCATGCCGTCCTCGCTCAGCGTCACGAGAACCGCGCGGCTTGCCACCATGCGACGCAGATCCGCGGCCGCGGCCGCGACCTCCTCGTGCGTCGCGACCGGCCGGCGCGTCGCCTCGGCGAGCTCCTTGCGGTTGGGCGTGATGATGGTGGCGCCCTTGTAGACCGCGTAGTCGACCGCCTTCGGGTCGACCACCACCGGCTTGCCCAGCTTGCGCGCGCCGTCGATCACGGCGCGGATGACGCGCGGCGTGAGCATGCCCTTGGCGTAGTCGGAGACCACCACCGCGCCGACGCGCGGCAGCATGGCGGCGACCAGCTCGATCAGCTCGGCCTCGATGTCGGCGGCGACCGGCTTTGCGGTCTCCCAGTCGGCGCGCAGCAGATGCGACGAATAGTGCTCGGACACGAAGCGCACCTTGCGGGTCGTCGGCCGCGCGCGGTCGACCACGAGGTGCGGCTCGATCGTCTTGCGATACGCCGCGAACGCCGCCTTCATCGCGTTGCCGGCCTCGTCGGCGCCGATCACGCTGATGAACAGGCAATGCGCGCCGAGGCTCGCGATGTTGCGCGCCACGTTGCCGGCGGCGCCGATCACCGTCTCGCTGCGCCTTGCCGCGATCACCGGCACCGGCGCCTCGGGCGAGACGCGCGAGACCTCGCCATAGACGAACTCGTCGAGCATCAGGTCGCCGATGCACAGCACCGTCTGCCCGGAAATCCGTTCGATCGCTGTTTCGATGTCGTACATGCGTGTCCCGGCGCCTCAGCGATAGCGATCCGGCGTGTCGAGATAGGAGACGACGTAGCGCCTGACCGCCTCGGCAAGCGGCGTGAAGCCCGCGTTATAGCCGGCGCGGCGCAGGTTTTCGACCGAGCTTTGCGTGAAATACTGGTACTTGTCGCGGATCGCGTCCGGCATGTCGACGTAGCGGATGTCGGGCGCGCGCCCGAGCGCCGCGAACATGGCGGTGACGAGCTCGCGGAAGCTCTCCGCCTTGCCGGTGCCGACATTGAACAGGCCGCAGACTTTCGGCGTATCGAGCAGCCAGCGCACCACGCCGACCGCGTCGTCGACATAGATGAAATCGCGCCGTTGCTCGCCGTCGGCGATGCCGGTGCGGTGCGACTTGAAAAGGGCGACCGGCTTGCCGGCCTTGGCGTCGTCGAAGCGCTTGGCGACGAGGCTCATCATCTCGCCCTTGTGATACTCGTTCGGGCCGAACACGTTGAAGAACTTGAGCCCCGCCCATTGCGGCGGCAGCTTTCCGCCCTTCGCGGCGCGCTCGATCAGCGCGAGATCGAACAGATGCTTGCTCCACCCGTAGAGGTTCATCGGCTTGAGCCGCGCCAGCGCGACGGGCGAATTGTCGTCGGCAAAACCTTGCTCGCCGTCGCCGTAGGTCGCGGCGGACGAGGCGTAGATCAGCGGCGTGCGCGTGTCGCTGCACCAGTCGAGCAGGCGCAGCGACAGGCGGAAATTGCTTTCGATGACGGCGTCGCCGTCGCGCGCCGTCGTGTCCGAGATCGCGCCCATATGGATGACCGCGTCGAGCTTGCGCCCGTCGAGCCAGCGCAGCAGATCGGCGGGCGGGACGAAATCGGCGAGGCGGCGCTTTTGCAGATTGCGCCATTTGTCATCGCTGCCGAGGACGTCGTTGACGGCGACATCGGTGCGGCCGGCCTCGTTGAGGCTCGCCACCACGTTCGACCCGATGAAGCCCGCCCCGCCGGTCACCAACAACATCGACGCTCGTCCCCGGCCCGCCGGGGGCCGATCCACCTTTGCCCCAGCCGTCGGACTGGCGCAACATGACGGTGCAGACGCGATTAACGCTAATCGCGGCGGGGCGCCGCTGGACACGTCCCCGGGCACCCGCTAGGGCATCGCAAGTATCTAGGATTTCACAACAAAAGGCGCGGCATCCACATAACCATAATAACATGAATTCAGATTCACGATATGTCGAAGCCGATGGCGACGACGGACGGCCGATCCTCATCGTGCCCTACATGTGGATCGGCGACTTCGTGCGCTGCCACACCGTTGTGCGCCTGTTGCGGGCACGCTTCCGCGACAGCCCGATCGCCGTGCTGACCAGCACGATGGTCGCGCCGCTCCTCGACTACATGCCAGGGGTGCGCAAGGGCATCGTGTGGGATCTGCCGCGCAAGCGGCTCGCGTGGGCGCAGCACCGCGCGCTCGCCGCGCGGCTGCGGCCGGAAGCATATGGCCGCGTCCTGGTGATGCCGCGCACCTGGAAATCGGCGCTGGCGCCGTTCCTCGCCGGCATTGCGGAGCGGACCGGCTTTGCGGGCGAGGCGCGCTTCGGCCTGTTGAACGATATCCGTTGGGGCGAGCGGGATCTTCCCCGCATGGTCGACCGCTGCGTCGCCCTGGCGCTGCCGAAGGGCGCAGCCTTGCCGGCCGACTATCCGCTCCCGCAGCTCGAGGTGCCGGATGCGGAAGTCGCCGCCTGGCGGCAGAAACTGGGGCTCACGGCCGCTGGACGCGTCGCGGCCTTTGCGCCGGGCGCGGTCGGTCCGTCCAAACGATGGCCGGCAAGCTATTACGCCGAAACCGCGCGCCGCCTCGTGGCCGAAGGGTTCTCGGTCTGGGTGCTGGGCGGTCCCGGCGAGACGGCGCTTGCCGCCGAGATCGCCGCCGGCAGCGATCGCGTACGCGACCTCACGGGCGCCGACCTGCGCAACGCGATCCTGGCGCTTGCCGCCGCCGATGTCGCGGTGTCGAACGACTCCGGCCTGCTGCATGTCGCGGCCGCGCTGGGCACGCCGGCGATCGGCATCTTCGGCCCGACGAGCCCGTGGCACTGGGCCCCGCTCAATCCGCTCGCCGCGGTGATCGAAACGGAGACGACCGTGGCGTGCCGGCCCTGCCACAAGCCGACCTGCCGTTACGGTCATCACCGTTGCATGCGCGAAATTCCACCCGACCGCGTGCTGTCCGCGACGCTCGCGGCGCTCGCGCCCGCGCGAGCTCCGGCCTGACGTCGCTTGCGCCGCGCGGCCGGCGCGGCTACCAGATCGACGCACTTGGCGCCGCACCGATGGCGGCTCGGACAAACGCATGTCGGACGAAGAAATCGCCGCTGTCCATTTCCGCCGCTCGCTCGACCTGCTCGCGCGCGCGGTCGCCGACGCCGAGTTCAATTCGGCGGTGCTGGCGATCGCGCAGGCGATCGAAAAAAGCCTGCGCGCCGGCGGCAAGGTGATGCTCGCCGGCAACGGCGGCAGCGCCGCCGACGCCCAGCACATCGCGGGCGAGTTTCTCTCGCGCCTGCGGTTCGATCGTCACCCGCTGCCCGCGCTCGCGCTCACGACCGACTCTTCGGTGCTCACCGCGGTCGGCAACGACTACGGCTACGAGCAGTTGTTCGAGCGCCAGCTGCGCGGCCTTGGCCGCCGCGGCGATGTATTCGTCGCGATCTCGACCTCGGGCAAATCGCCCAACGTGCTTGCCGCGCTGCGCGCCGCGCGGGACATCGGCGTCGTCACCGTCGGCTTCACCGGCACCGCGCCCGGCGCCGCCGCGATGCTGCCGTTGTGCCACCACGTGCTCGCGGCGCCGAGCGACGACACGCCGCTGATCCAGCAGATCCACATCACGGCCGCGCACGCGATCTGCGAGATCGTCGAGCACAACCTGTTCAAGAAATAGCGAATGGCGAGTAGCGAATAGCGAGTAGACAGGAGCCGCGTTCTATTCGCTACTCCCTATTCGCTATTCGCACCTCACGGCCTGCCCCACAGCGCCCGCTGCAGCGACTCGATGCCGTCGCGCGGATCGTTGTGGAAATAGGTGAGCCCGTGCTCGCGCATCAGGCCCTTGTCGTCGAGGCCGTGCGCGGCGCCGCTCAGGATCAGCATGTCGGCGCGAAAGTCGTCGTAGACGAACGGCTTGCCGGCCATGCGGCAGATGATCTTGTAGTCGCACGCCACCGGCCCCGGGATTGCGGCGACGCGCCTGGCGTCGGCGCGCGCCGCATCGGCATGGGCGTAGAATTCCGCGCGGTAGGCGGGATCGAACAGGATGAGGAACGGCTCGATCCGCAGCGTCGCGACGATCCGCAGCGCCAGGATCAGCACGACCGTCGCGCGCGCCGCCACGACGCCATAGCGGCGCGCAAAGGCGCTCGTGCCGGCGCGCTCGAATGCCATGCCGAGGCCGACCGCGGTCGCGATCACGAGATCGAACTGGGCATTGTCGAGAATGTCCTCGCCCGTCCATTGCGCGAGATAAGCCGCGAAGGCGATGCCGACGTAGAGAGCGGTGAAGCGCGCCGCGACGGTCGCACGCTCGCTCCACGCCCAGATCGCCCAGATCACGAGCGCCGGAAGGATCCATTGCGAGCGGCCGATGCCGCTGATCGCGCGCATCAGCCGCCACGGGCGCGGCGTGAGCAGGTTGGCGATGAAGGCGTCGCCGTAGACCGCGACGCAGACCGCAAGGCCGAGAGCCGCGGCCGCCCCGCCCACCAGCGTCGGCCGCCACGCGCGCCGCCAGTCGATGAGCCACAGCCAGGCGAGCACGGTCGCCGGCACCGCGATGATGTTGTGCTTCCAGAAACCCGCCAGCACCATGAGCAGGATCGGCGGGTCGGCCGACTTGCCGGCCTTGTCGCGGGCGAGAAACCACGACAGCGCCGCCACCATGATGAACTGGCCGGCGAGCTGCGGATCGTTCATGCCGACGAAGCGGTTGTACGCGCGCGCCATGGTGGCGACGAACCAGATGCCGGCGACCGCGGCGGCCGCGCCGCCCCCGCCGAGCTGGCGCACCACGCGGGCGATCAGCGCGCCGAGCCCGATCGTCGCGAGCAATGACAGGATCCGCCCGACATAGAGCGGGTCGCCAAACAGCCTGCCGAGCCAGCCCAGCGCATAGAACGACAGCGGCGGATAGTTGTTGACGATCAGCGTGTCGGGCGACGGATAGAGCGTGCCGCCGCCGACCGCCGCGTCGGCGTGGTAGGCGTTCCAGCCCTCGTTCTGGGCGATCTCGATCGGGAACGGCACGCGCCATACCGGCCAGACCAGGAAATAGAGCGCCAGCAACGCGAGCAAGGCGATCTGCGCCTTGGTGTCGAAGCGGGCGAGCAGCGACTTCATCGCGCGCGCACCATGAGCTGGTCGAGCGCGCCGAGCACCTCGTCGGGCGCCGGCGTTGCGCCCTTGCGGCCGACGATCGCGATCGGCCCCTGCCCCATCGGCCCAGTCAGCCCGGGTTCGCTGCCGACGAAGATGCCGACCAAGGGCACGCGCAAGGCCGCCGCGAGATGCAGAAGCCCGGTATCGACGCCGACGACGAATTGCGCGCCGGCGATGAGACGCGCGACCTGATCGAGCGGCCGGCGTTCGGGAACGCGCGCCCGCGGAACCGCGGCGGCGATGCGTTCGCTGCGCCCTCGCTCGGCCTCGGTTCCCCACGGCAGCAGCAGGTTTGTTCCGCGTGCCGCCAGGGTTTGGCCGAGCGCGATCCAGCGTTCCTCCGGCCACTGTTTCTCCGGCCGAGCGGTGGCATGGAGCAGGATCGCGCTCGGCACATCGACGGGGCCTGCGAGCTTCGCGCGGTCGAGGCCGAAATCGACGTCGCCTTGCGGCGCATAGCCGAGCGCGTGGCCGGTCAGCGTGCGGTTGCGTTCGATCGCGTGCAGCGTGCGGCTGACCGAGTGACGCACGTCATAGAAGTGCGCCGCCAGCGGCTCGCGGATACTGGCCGTGTCGTAGCCGTGCCGGCGTCCGCGCGCGAGCCGGCTGATGACGGCGGTGCGCAGCAGCCCTTGCGTGTCGATCACGTCGTCATAGGCGCGTGCGCGTAGCGCACGCGCGAATGTCCGCATCTCGCGCCACGTTGCCGGCCGCAGCAGCGCGTGGCGCCAGCGGCGCGAGGCAACCGGCAATGTCTGCTCGACCGCCGGGTGGAGGCGGACAAGCGGCGCGAACGCTTCCTCGACCACCCAGGCGAAGCGCGCGTCGGGCCGGTGGCGCCGCGCCTCGGCGATCGCCGGCATGTGGTGGATGACGTCGCCCAGAGATGACGTCTTGATGAACAATACCGTGGCCATGCGCGTCCCGCCGCAGCGATATACAGGCGGTTCCGCGCGCCGGCCACAAGCATTTGCGAAACAACGCGAAACGGCACGCGTTGCGGACCCGGCCGCACATCGTCGCGCCGCCGATTTTCGGCCGCGTGCGACGCTGATTTCCCTTGAAAAGCCCCCCCGTGCCGGGCAAGGAACGGGGGGACGGCGGACGCAAGGGGCGTGCGATTGATCGGATCGGCCTTCAAATCGCTCTTCGCGGATCGCGACGGCGCGCCCGCGTTGGTGCGCCGCCTGCTGGTCGAGCAAGCCGCCGGACATTGGCGCCGCTACGCGCTCGCTTTCGCGCTGATGGCGACCACCGCCGCCTGCACGTCGGTCAGCGCCTTCCTGCTCAAGAACGTCATCAATGCGGCCTACGACACCCGCGATTTCGACGCCATCGTCATGCTGGCGGCGGCGATCGTCGTGCTGTTCACGATCCGCGGCTTCGCGACCTACGGCCAGGCCGTCACGCTCGCGCGCATCGGCGCGCGCATCATCGCCGCCAACCAGCGGCGGATGTTCGACAAGCTGCTCAACGAGGGGCTCGGCTTCTTCGCCACTCACCATTCGGCCGAGTTCATCGCGCGGCTGTCGGCCGGCGCCAATTCGGCCAGCGCCGTCATCAACCTGCTGATCACGGCGTCCGGCCGCGACTTCCTCACGGTCATCGGCCTCTCTACCGTGATGCTGCTGACCGATCCGCTGATGCTGCTCGTCAGCGTGATGGTCTTGCCGCCGGCGCTGTTCGTGCTGCGCAAGCTGATCCGGCGCATTCACGCCATCGCGTACGGCCAGTACAGCGGCGGCGCGCGGATCCTGCGGACCCTGCAGGAGACCGTGCAGGGCATCCGCATCGTCAAGGCGTTCACGCTGGAAGAGCAGATGCGGGGGAAGTTCGACGCGAGCGTCGCGGCCGTCGAATACGAGGCGGTTCGCATGGCCCGCGTCGCCAATCGGACGAGCCCGTTGATGGAGACGCTCGGCGGCATCGCGATCGCGTTCATCCTCGTCTATGGCGGCTATCGCGTGGTGATCGACCACGCGTCGCCCGGCGACTATTTCGCCTTCCTCGGATCCTTCCTGCTCGTCTACGAGCCCGCCAAGCGGCTGGCGCGCCTCAACATCGACCTCAATGCCAATCTGGTCGGCGTCCGCGTGCTGTTCGAGATCATCGACAGCCCGACCACCGAGCCGATCGACGACGGCCTGCCGCCGCTCGTGCTGGCGCAGGCGCGGGTCGAGTTCGCGGACGTGAGCTTCGCCTATCGGCCCGGCGAGCCGGTGCTGCGCGGCATTTCCTTCGTCGCCGAGCCCGGCAAGGTGACGGCGCTGGTCGGGCAATCGGGCGGCGGCAAGTCGACGATCCTCAACCTGATCCTGCGATTCTACGATGCGCAGGGCGGGAAGATCACGATCGACGCGCAGGACGTGACCGCGGTCTCGCGCGGCTCGCTGCGGCGGCAGATCGCGTATGTCGGGCAGGACGTGCGCCTGTTCAGCGGCTCGATCCGCGAGAACATCGCGTTCGGCCGGCCGGACGCGACCGAGGCGGAGATCATCGCCGCGGCGCGCGCGGCCCATGCGCACGACTTCATCACGAGCTTCCCCGAGGGCTACGACTCGCCGGTCGGCGAGCATGGCGTGCAGCTCTCCGGCGGCCAACGCCAGCGCATCGCCATCGCGTGCGCGCTGATCAAGGACGCGCCGATCATCCTGCTCGACGAGGCGACGGCGGCGCTCGATTCGGAGTCCGAGAAGCACGTCCAGGAAGCGGTGGCCGAGCTGAGCAAGGGCCGCACGACGATCATGATCGCGCACCGCTTCTCCACCATCATGCACGCGGATCGCATCCTGGTGGTCGAAGCCGGCCAGATCGTCGAGGCCGGGCGGCACGAGGAGCTGCTCCGCCGCGGCGGCCGCTACGCCTCCTTCTACCGGCTGCAACTGCAGCACAATGCCGAGCCCAAGCTGCCGGCGGCCGCCGCACGCTGAGCCGGCGTGGCGGCGGGCAACGCATTGACGCCGGCAGTCGAGATGTCTATTGCGCAGCGATCGTGCGGCCGGCCGTAGTTCGCCGGTGCCATGCCTGCCTCGCCCGCCCCTCAGTTCACCAACCGATCGAACGACTGTCCCTCATGAGCACCGACGCCAGCCGCTATGTCATTACCCCGCCGCCGCAGGCCGCGATCGCGGTCGCGGGCGGCGACAAGCTCTTTCCGGTCCGCCGCATCTGGTGCGTCGGGCGCAATTATGTCGAGCATATTCGCGAGATGGGTCAGGACGAGCGCCTGCCGCCGTTCTATTTCGCCAAGCCGGCCGACGCGGTGGTTCCGGACGGCGCCACCGTTCCCTATCCGTCGCTGACCAAGGACATGCATCACGAGGTCGAGCTGGTGGTCGCGCTCAAGAGCGGCGGGCGCAACATCAAGGTCGACAAGGCGCTCGACACCATCTGGGGCTATGGCGTCGGCATCGACCTCACCCGGCGCGACCTGCAGATCGCCTCGCGCAACCAGCAACGGCCATGGGAGATCGGCAAGGCGTTCGACGCCTCGGCCCCGTGCGGCCCGCTGCGCCCTGCCGCGGCGATCGGCCATCCGAGCAAAGGCCGCATCACCCTGAAGTGCAACGGCAAGATCCGTCAGGACGGCGACCTCAACCAGATGATCTGGAACACGCCGGAAATCATCGCCAACCTCTCCGAAATGGTCGCGCTCGCGCCCGGCGACATCATCATGACCGGCACCCCATCGGGCGTTGCGGCGACGGTCGCGGGCGACAAGCTCGAATGCGAGATCGAGGGGGTCGGCAAGCTGACGGTGACGATCGGACCGCCACTGGCCTGAGACGGCGCCGGCGCCGCCGTTCCTCGCGATTCTGCTGCCGCGCCGTGCTCGTCGCGGCGGCGCGCGATTTTTCCACCTTCCCCAAGGGAAGAAATCGGCCGCCCGGGTGTTAGCCCGGTATGGAGTCGACCGGCACCGGTATTTCCGAGCTTGCGCGCCCGCGCGGGGCCCTTCCTTACGCCTTCCTGCCGGAGCTGCCGCGGCGGGGCCGCGGCGGCACGACGCAAAGGGTGCAGGACGTCATCCGCGAGGCGATCGTCGCGCTCGCCTTCGCGCCCGGCGAGCTCATCCAGAAGGATGCGATCTGCAAGCGCCTCGGCGTCTCGCGCTTTCCCGTCTCGGAGGCGCTCGGACGGCTCGCCGACGAGGGCTTTGTCGAGATCCTGCCGCAACGCGGAACGCGGGTGACCCACATCGATATTCCCTCCTGCCGGCAGGCGATGTTCATCCGCCGCGCGCTCGAGGGCGAGGCGATGCGCGTGATCGCGCCGCGCGCGAGCGGACGCGTCATGGCGCGGCTCGAGCAGAACTTGGCGGAACAGAAGCTCGCCGTCGAAAAAGGCGATGGTGTCGCGTTTTTCCGGCACGATATCGCCTTCCACGACACGCTCTTGTCCGAGCTCGGCTATGAGCGCGTGCGCGTCGGGGTCGAAGCGGCGCGCGGCAGCCTCGACCGCACGCGGCTCTTCCTGCTGCGCACGCCGCAGCGCCAGCACCAGAGCTATCTCGAGCACGCGGCCATCGCGACCGCCTTGAAGGCTGCGGACGCGGATGCGGCGCATCGCGCGATGACGGGACATCTCGACCGGGTCTTGAACGAGATCGAATTGCGAGCCGCGCAAAATCCGGAGATTTTCGCGCCCGCACCGCGTTCCTGAGCCGGCAAGCCCGGTCGATCGAACGTCTTGCGCGTGAACAACTGGGCACCAAGCAACGCCTCGAGCGAGCGGATTTGCGCGCTCAGGGTCGGCGTCGCGATGTTGAGCTTGGCGGCGGCGCGGGAAAAATGCAGGTCCTCGGCGACCGCGACGAAATAGCGGAGATGGCGCAGCTCCATGGCGGGAAATTATGAGGCGCCGACTAACAAAGTCAAAGAGCCCCCTTAATGACAGATGTCTCGCCGCACAACATTCTGCTGGTGTGCGTCGTCTGGGCGCGTGGCGCCCGTGCTGACCGCGAAGCTCCTCGGTCTTGTTACCAAGGACTGGCAAGAGCGTATGAAAAGCAATAACATAACACCGTCGGACAATGTCATTCCGTTTCCCCGGCCGGAACGCAACAGGTGGATGGCTGATCCGCGTGCCGGCGGCGCGCTCGGCGGCGGCGAGAGCGGTGATCACGGGCCCTCGCCGGAAGAAAGCTTGCGCCTCATGCGGGCATTTGTCGGCATCAAGAATAGACAACTGCGGGCTGACCTGATCACTATGCTCGAAGGCGCTTCGCGTACGCGTGGTCAGGCGCCGGTCCGCGGCAACGAATAGCGACCTCGATCCAGAGGTGCGGGGGGCCATGATCGCCGGAAGTGCGCCAACGCCGCAACCCTCGGGCCCGACGGGCCTGCCCTATCCGTTCCTCTCCGCCTTGGCGGGCGGACCGCGCGGCCACCGGATCAAGCAGGCTCAGGACGCCATTCGCCGCGCAATCGTCGGCCTCGCCTTGCTGCCTGGCGAATTCATTCGCGAGGATGCGATCTGCGAGCGTCTGGCCGTATCGCGCGTTCTCGTCTCGGAGGCGCTGGGAAACCTGGCCGACGAAGGCTTCGTGGAAATCCTGCCGCAACGCGTCATGCGGGTGTGCCGCATCGATATCACGGCATGCCGGCTCGCCATGCTGGTTCGCCGCTCCCTGGAAGGGGAAGCGATGCGGGTCATCGCGCCACGCGCCGACCACCGACTGATCGCGCAGCTCGAGGACAATCTGCGACACCAGAATATCGCCGTGCGGCAGGCGGACGCGACGAGCTTCACGCACGGTGATTTCGCGTTTCACGATCTTCTGCTGTCGGAGCTCGGCTATCGACGCGTGAAAGGCGTCGTCGAATCGGCGCGCGCCAAGCTCGATCGCGCGCGCGAATTCCTGCTTCGCTCGCCCGAGCGCCAGTTGCGCAATTATCTCCATCACCTCGCGATCGTCGACGCGCTCAAACGGCACGACGCGGCAGCGGCGCAACGCGCCATGACGCACCATCTCGACTCGGCGATCCGCGACATCGAGACCCGGGGGGCGGAAAATCCGGACATCTTCGCGCCGCCCGGAGAATTGCGCGCGGTGTCGCCGCCGGAGCGTGGGCGGTTGCGCCTCGTCAGTTGAGCAAGCCTTCCGCCTTCATGGCCGCCTGCACCTTCGGCCGCGCCGCGACGCGGTCCATGTAGGCCTTGAGGTTCGGCGCCACCATACTGCCTGCGCCCGCCCTTGCCGGCCCGTCCGCAGCCACGCCGATGCGCCGGTTCGGGCGGGAACCAGCGGCGGGCCAAGCCGTTAACAGACGATTAACGCCTTCCCGCCATGCTGGACACGCCGGGCAGCAGCAAGGGGACTACGGGGGACCGACCATGCGCGCGAGCGCCGGCCACGACCAGCGTCTGCAATCTCAGGCCGCCCCGCCCGTCGGCACCGGGCTCGGCGAATCCGATCATCTCATGCGCGCCATGCGTACCGTGCTGGCGAGGCAACGCCCCGCGTCGACGGCCGAGGCGTTGCGCGTGCTGCGACGCGGCTATCCCGACATCCCGCTGGCGATGCGCATCGCCGCGATGTGCGCGGGCGGGAAGTAGCGGATTGTCTGGCGCATGTCCTTGTCGGCAAACCGGGGTCCACCCCGGATCGAGTCCGGGGCGGGCTTTCGCCGGGACGTGCGCTACAGGCCCAGATAGGCTTGCCGCACGCGATCGTCGGCGAGCAGCTCGGCGCCGCTGCCCGACAGCGTGATCCGCCCATTCTCCAGCACATAGGCGCGGCTGGCGAGCCGCAGCGAGACCGCCACGTTCTGCTCGACCAGCACGCAGGTGAGCCCGTCGCGGTTGAGGTCGCGAATGGTCGCGAGCACGGTCCGCACCACGGTCGGCGCGAGCCCGAGCGAGGGCTCGTCGAACATCACGAGATCCGGCGCTCCCATGAGACAACGGCCGATCGCGAGCATCTGCTGCTCGCCGCCCGACAGCGTGCCGGCGGGTTGCGCGGCCCGCTCCGCCAGAATGGGAAACAGGGCAAGAACGCGTTCCAGGTTGCGGGCGCGATTGCGGCGCGCGCGCGGCAGCAGGGCGCCCATCGCGAGATTCTCGCCGACCGTGAGGGTGGGAAACAGCTGACGGCCTTCCGGCACCTGGCCGATGCCGCGGTCGCACACCCGATGGCTCGGCCAGCCCGCGATGTCCTGGCCGCGGAAGACGATCCGACCGCGCGCCGGGCGATGCATGCCCGCGATGGTGCGGATGAGCGAGGTCTTGCCCGCCCCATTGGCGCCGACGATCGCGACGATTGCGCCCTCGGCGACCTCGAGCGAGACGCCGTCGAGCGCCTGGGCGTCGCCGTGAAAGACGTCGAGGCCGTCGACCGTCAGCATCAGGCGAGCGCCTCTTCGCCCAGATAGGACTGGATCACCGCCGGCTCGCGCACGATCGCGGCGGGCGGGCCTTCGGCGATGGCGGCGCCGTGGTGCAGCACGAGGACGCGGCGGGCAAGCGCCATCACGGCGCGCATGACGTGCTCGATCAGGACGATCGTGAGCCCGCTGTCGCGATTGAGGCCGCTGAGGATCGCGACCATGCGGTCGGTCTCGGTCGGGCGCAGGCCCGCCATCACCTCGTCGAGCAGCAACAGCTTCGGCTCGGTCGCGAGCGCGCGCGCCATTTCGAGCCGCTTGCGGTCGGGCAGCGTCAGCGTCGAGGCGGGCTGCGCGCGCTTGTCGATCAGGTCGAGCCGCTCGAGCACCGCGAGCGCATGGCGGCGCGCCGACGCCACGTGATGGTGCCGCAGCAGCGCGCCGACCACCACGTTCTCTTCGACCGTGAGCGCCGGGAACGGCCGCACGATCTGAAAGGTGCGGCCGATGCCGCGGCGACAGATGGCGTCCGGCGCGAGCCGATCGATGCGCTCGCCCGCGAATGCGATCGTGCCGTCATCCGGGGCGAGCACCCCGGCGATCATGTTGAACAAGGTGGTCTTGCCGGCGCCGTTCGGCCCGATCACCGCGAGAATGTCGCCGGGCGCGACCGCGAAGCTCACGCGATCGACTGCGAGCAGGCCGCGGAAATGCTTGCTCACGCCATCCACGGCGAGCAGCGGCGTCACGGCGCGCGCTCCTTGAGGCCCAGGAGGCGCGCGAGCCACGGCCACACGCCGTTCGGGCGGACGTAGATGATGGCGATCAACGTGAGCCCGTAGAACACCGCCTTGGCGCCGGGCGCGTCGAGGCGGGCGGTCAGCGCAATCAAGCTCTCGCCGAGCGGCGTCAGAATGAACGCGCCGATCACCGGGCCGAACACGGTTCCGAGCCCGCCGACGATCGGCCCGAGGATCAGCTCGATCGAACGCTCGATGTCGAAGATCTGCGCCGGAAAAAGGTTGTTGTAGTAGAACGCGTAAAAGACGCCGCCGACCGCCGTCATGCCCGACGACACCAGCACGGCCTTCATCTTGACGCCGAAGGCGTCGATGCCGAGCGAGCGCGCCGCGGTCTCGTCCTCGCGCACCGCCAGCCACTGGTAGCCCAATCGCGAGCGCGAAAGTCTCGCCGCGAGGACGACGCCGCCCGCCGCGAGCGCGAGCGCGGCGTAGTAGAAGACGAGCTGCCCGCCGCGCAAGTTCCACCATTCGCCGAGGCGTTCCCGTTGATAGGGCAGGAACAGGCCGCCCGAGCCGCCCGTGAAGCCCATGTTGTCGAAGGCGATGCGGGTGAATTCGGCCGACGCGATGGTGAGCAGCGCGAAATAGACGCCTTCGACGCCGAAGCGAAAGCCGAGCCACCCGACCACGGCCCCGAACGCCATCGCGAGCAGGATCGCGGCAAGGACGCCGAGCCACGGTCCGATGCCGAAATGCACCCACAGCAGCGCCGCCGCATAGGCGCCGAGCCCGACATAGAGCGCGTGGCCGAGCGAAAGCTGCCCCGCATAGCCCATCATCAGGTTCCAGGCCTGCCCCACATAGGCGTAGTAGAGAACCAGCGTCAGCACCGAGACGAGATAGCGGTCGGCAACGAGCGGCGCCGCAAGCAGCACGGCGAAGAATCCGGCGATCAACCCGCGCGCGCGCGGCTCGAGACCGCGCCACAGCTCGATCATGCGCGCCGCCCCAGCAATCCGTGCGGCCGCAGCACCAGCACCGCGATCAAGAGTGCGAACGAGAACATGCTCTTCATCGACGGCTGGATGATGAACCCGGCGAGCGCCTCGGACACGCCGATCAGCACGCCGCCGACGAGCGCGCCGGCCATCGACCCGAGCCCGCCGACGATGACGATGATGAAGGCGAGCAGCGTATAGGCGGGCCCGAGGTTCGGCGCCGCGTCGGCGATCGTCACCATCAAGGCGCCGGCGGCGCCGACGCAGGCGAGCCCGATGCCGAACGTTATCGCATAGAGCCGCTTGACGTTGAGCCCGACCACCGCCGCGCCGGTGAGATTGTCGGCGCAGGCACGGATCGCGGTGCCGGTCACGGTGTAGCGGAAGAAGGCGAACAGCCCCGCGGCGATCGCCAGCGCGGCGACCGCGGAGTAGATGCGCACCTTGTCGATGAAGAGCGGGCCGATCGCGTAGCTGTCGAACGCATAGGGCAGATTGGCCGGGCGGGCGTCCGGTCCGAACAGCATCAGCAGGCCGTTGAGGATGACGATGGCGACGCCGACCAGCAGGATGAACTGCTCGTGCTCGGAGCGGCCGACGAAGGAATTGATCAGCGTCGCCTGCAGCGCGAAGCCGACGATGAAGAACGCGGCCGCGATCGGCAGCATGGTCACCAGCGGATCGAGGCCGAGCTCGCGAAACAGCAGGAACGCCGCATACATGGCGACCACCGCGAATTCGCCATGCGCGAAGTTGACGACGCGCACCACCCCGAAGATCACCGACAGGCCGAGCGCCATCAGCCCGTAGACGAGCCCGGTGAGCACGCCCTGCACCACCACGCCGAGGTAGATCGACCAGGTCATGCCTTCTTCTCTTCCCCTCTCCCCGCAGGGGAGAGGGTGGCGAGCCCTCGGGTCTTGCCTTCGGCAAGCCCAAGGGTGAACTCCGCGAGCCGGGTGAGGGGCGCTCGGAGATTCAATTCTAGCTCTGAGAGCCCCTCACCCCGACCCTCTCCCCTGCGGGGAGAGGGAGCGCCCGCGCCGTGCATGTGTCACGTGCGCCCCTGCCAGCCAGGCATCGGCAGCACCGGCGCCATGGTGGCGACGGTCGCCGGCAGCACCACCGTCGGGGTGCGGTTGCGGTTCTGCACGGCGGCGGACGGAATAGCGGGGTTCTGCCCCTTGGCGTCGAAGGCGATCGGCGGACCGATCATGACGTGATCGGCGATGTTGGTCGCACGGATCGCCTGCATCAATTCCGGCCCGTGCGTCGTGCCGGCGCGCTTGAAGCCGTCGGCGGCGATCAGCAGCGCCTCGAACGTGAACCCGACGTTGAAGCATTCGACCGCGAAGCGGTAGTTCGGATTGGCCGGCTTGAACGCCGCTTCCAGCGCCTGCGACATGTGCGCCTTCGGGTTGGCCCATGGGATGTTGTAGATCGGATAGTCGGCAAGCGGCCCCAGCGCCTGGTAGAACTCCTCGTCATAGAGGCCGGGCGAGCCGGGCGAGATGATGCCCATCGGCTCGAAATGCTGGCGCACCATGTCGCGCACGAGCTTGATCGCGTCGGCGGCGCGCGTCACCACCAGCACGAGATTGGGATTGAGCGCACGGATCTTCGTCACCTCGACGGACAGATCCTGTGCCTTCGGGTCGTAGGCGATCGAATCGAGCAGGCGGAACGGCAGCCCGGCGTGCGGGAAGATCTTGTCCATCGCCTGGCGCTGCGCGGTGCCGAAGGTGTCGTTGGCGTGCAGGAACACCGCGGTCTTGGGCGCCACATGGGTCGCGTCGATCAGGTCCTGGATCAGCTTGAGCCCGTTCGTCACCAGCTGGACGCCGGTGGGGAAATTGCGCACCAGGAACTTGTAGCCCTGCTCGGTGAGCTGCGGCGCCGCGCCGATATTGACGACCAGCGGCACCTGGCGCTGCTCGCACACCTGCGCCATCGCGAGCGTCGAGGCCGAATCGAACGCGCCGACCACGCCCTGCACGCCGTCATTGATGACCCGTTCGCATTGGGTGCGGGCGACGTCCGGGTTGGACTCGATATCGACGTGCACGAGATCCACCTGGTAGCCGAAATCGGCGAGCACCTTCGGGGCGATCAGCGCGCCGCGGTGGCAGCTCTGCCCGGCGGGCGCGAGGTAGCCGGAGCGCGGCAGCAGCACCGCGAGCTTGATCGACTTGGCCTGCGCGCGCACCACGGCGGGTGCGGCGATGACGGTTGCGGCGGCTGCGGCGCCGGCCAGGACGCCGCGGCGGCTCGGCATTGAATTGCGGGGCATGAGCGTTTCTCCCGTGGTGGGGTTTCGTCGAGGTTATAGCGTTTCTTGGCCGAACGTAATCCGGCAACACGACTCGGCGCTTGCGCCCCCTCTCCCCCTTTAGGGGGAGAGGGTCGGGGTGAG
>Ga0335081_10001475_pt1 | contig 37596 bp, 38 predicted proteins | sample Lox_Sample_35_FD_206713 | JGI IMG/M metagenome (GOLD analysis project Ga0335081, IMG submission 206713) | Soil microbial communities from Loxahatchee National Wildlife Refuge, Florida, United States - Lox_Sample_3.5 | ecosystem: Environmental > Terrestrial > Soil > Wetlands | place: USA...
CTCAGCACAGTCGACGAGGTTATCCAGAGGTCTGAGCAGGCAGTCAGAGACATGATAACAAAGTGATTCCGATGTCCGTGAATTGGGCTGAGATTGACAAGAAGTGGCAGGATGAGTGGACGAAGGCTAAGCTCTTCGAGGCAGACCCAGATCCCAAACGCCAGAAATGTTTCGTAACCTATCCCTTCCCCTACATGAGCGGACCGCTTCACGTCGGTAATGGGTTCACTGCGGCGCGAGTTGACGTATACGCTCGCTACATGCGTATGCGCGGTTTCAACGTCCTATTCCCCTGGGCATGGCACTGGACAGGAAAGACCGTGGCCGGTGCAGCCGAACGAATCAAGAACGGAGATCAAGAATTCATTCGACCGATTAGAGAGGTCGACGAAGTCTCGGAGGAGGACTTGAAGAAATTCATAGACCCTGTCTACATGGCGAGGTACTACACGGACGTAAACCGTCGTGCAATCAAGAAATTCGGAGTCTCGGTTGACTGGCGCCGAGAATTTCACACGACCTCCCTCAACCCAGCCTACAGCAAATTCGTAACTTGGCAGTACCTGCGCTTGCGGGAGAAGGGCTACGTGATCACTGGAACGCATCCTGTAGTCTGGTGTCCGAACGATCAAAGCCCCACCGGCGACGCTGACAGACTCGAAGGGGAAGGGGTGAGGCCGGAGGAGTTCATATTGGTCAAGTTCAAACTCGGAGAACTAATTCTGCCCTGCGCAACCTTCCGTCCCGAAACAATCTACGGCGTCACCAACCTCTGGGTCAACCCCGAAGGCGAATACGTAGAAGCAAAGGTCAACGGAGAGAGGTGGATCGTCAGCAAGACAGCGGCAGGCAAGCTGCAGAATCAACTGAAGGAAGTAAGCGTCGTAAGGAGCATGAGAGGCTCTGAACTGGTTGGTAAGAAATGTTCCGATTACATCCAGAACAGGCAGCTGCCAATACTCCCTGGCAGCTTCGTCAACACCGAGAATGCAAGTGGTCTGGTCTACAGTGTTCCAGCACACGCGCCATTTGACTGGCTCGCCCTTAGGGATGTGCAGAGGAATCCATCTGCGTTGGAGAAATTTTCGATCAAACCTGACGAGTTGATGCAGATCAAGCCGATCTCCGTGATCTCAGTTGGAGGTTACGGGGAATTTCCGGCGATTGAGATCGTAGATCGAATGCAAATCCGCGACCAGAACGATCCACTAGCCGAAGAGGCGACGAAGGAAATTTACAAGGCAGAATTCCACGGCGGAGTCCTGAGAGATGACTGCGGACCCTACTCGAAACAAAATGTCTCGACGGTAAAAGACGGCCTGGTTGCGGACTTCAAGCGGAAAGGAATCGCCGATGTCATGTACGAGTTACCCCAACGAGTAGTCTGTAGATGCACGACCCAATGTGTCGCGAAAGTCTTGCAGGATCAGTGGTTTCTGAAATACTCGGACCCTGAATGGAAAGCACAAACTCAACACGCTATAGATGGCATGTCCTTCTACCCGGAAGAGGCAAGAGCCTGGTTCAGAGGAATTATCGATTGGCTGCAGGACTGGCCGTGTGCTCGAAGAACGGGTCTAGGAACACCATTACCTTGGAGCAAGGACTGGATCGTCGAGACGCTGAGCGATTCCACGGTCTACATGGCCTACTACATGATTAGCAAGTTCGTCAATGGTGGACGTGTGAAATCGGAGCAACTAACACCTGAGACTCTAGATTACATATTCTATGGAACCGGGAAAGTCGACGAACTGTCCAAGACTGTTGGTATGGAGCGTGGGTTGTTGGATGAGATTCGGAACGAGTTCCTATACTGGTACCCAGTTGACTTACGCAATTCAGGTAAGGACTTGGTTGGAAACCACCTAAGCTTCTGCATCTTCCAGCACGTCGCACTTTTCGAACAACGCTACTGGCCCAGAGCGTTCGGAGTCAATGGATTCATGGTGTTAGAGGGGAAGCCAATACACAAATCCCAAGGCAATTTCATTCCCCTATGGAAGGCATGTGAACAGCAGGGCGCAGACGCCGTACGATGCACTGTCCTCCTAGCCGCGGAAGGCATGGACGATCCCGACTGGCGCGCCGACAACATCCGAGACGTAAGAAACCGACTCGAATCCTTCATCCACCTAGTCGAAGAGGTCTCGACGCGACCGAATGAAAAGTCCTCAAACGGACACTTGGAGAACTGGTTGTTGAGCAAGGTTGCCGCGAGAGCCCAATTGGTCTCGGAAGCGGTTGAGAAGTTGAAGACACGCACAGCTGCAGCCGCCGCATTGTACGATCTTTGGAACGATCTACGTTGGTACGAGCGAAGAATAGCGAAACCAGACTCAGCGACAATGAGAGAATTCGTTTCAAGCTGGATCAGACTACTGACCCCCTTTGCACCTCACATGGCGGAGGAGGCGTGGAAGAAGCTCGGCGAAGCAGGGTTTGCTGCGTCCGCTGAGTGGCCGAAGTTCGATCAAGTCACGGTCGACACGAAATCAGATGAACTTGAATCTTTAATCAGGCAAACCTTGAATGACACGCAGGAAATCATCGCAACAACCAAACTCTCACCAAAGAAAGTTCACTACTACACGGCCGCAAAATGGAAGTGGCGTGTGTACAACGAGGCGTTGACGAGATTCAATGCCAACCCTGAGACATTAGATGGCTTGATCCGCGACATGATCTCAGCAAAGGCTGCCTCAGTCAAAGACTTGCCAAAGTTCGCTTCAAAAGTAATTCAGCAAGTTCGAACGATGCCTGCAGACCTTCGTACAAGGAGATTAGAGGCCGGCGAGGTGGATGAGCGAGGGCTATTCGCGCAAGCACAGGCCTTCTTCAGCAAAGAACTGAAAACCACCGTCGAAGTTCACAGTGAGGACGAACCTTCCATCTACGATCCGAAGAGTCGCGCTAGAATGGCGGAGCCCTACCGGCCAGCCATATTTCTCGAATAGACAGAGGCTAACGAGACAACTTCACAGCTTTCCGTCTGTTCTCTATAATAGACCGGTCGATGCACAATCGCATGAGTCAGATCGACGAACAGATCCTGGCTTTCTTGCAACAGAGCGGAGTGACATATGAGCTTCGAGAACACGAACCAGTCTACACCGCTCCCCAGATGGCAGAATACCTCGGTACGTTGGAGGAAAGAATTGCAAAATCCATGGTCTTGAAGAAGAGCGGAGGTGGATACGTGCTCGCGGTTTTGCCCGGTAGGCTTCGGATTGACTTTAGGCAAATTGCTAAGGTTCTAAGTGTCGAGAAAGTCTCGCTAGCACCCGTTCCTGAGGCTGAAAAGATCGTGAAATGCTCCGTTGGATCTGTCCATCCTTTTGGCAATCTGGTAAACTTGAAGACCTATTTCGATAGTCATATGTTGACACTTGACTACGTCTGCTTCAACCCCGGATCTCACACAAAGAGCGTCAAGATCGAGACGAACGACCTAATTCGGTTGGTCAAGCCAACAATTGCCGAATTCGCACGAACGATTTAGCGAATTCACAAACACGATCGTGGAAAGGAGTGGGAGACGGGACAAAGTGAGTTTTGGCTCGTTCACGAAGACCGCGAATTCAAAGTCAAGGAAATGGTTGATCATCCTACTCATCATCCATCTGATCGTTCCGAGCCCACAGCGTTCCGAATTCTATCCATTTTGGGCGTTCATTTGGTTTGGATTTGACTGGGCTCCTGACGGCGGATGGTTCTCGTTCATTCAATACTCATTCGCCGGGCTGCCTGCTTTTATCCTAATCGGACTGGCCACAATCATACCCTTCACGCTGCTAGTCCTAATTCTTATTGAGGACAAGGTTCGCTCGGTTGGTCACGCGCTCGGCTGTCTACTGTTGTCGCTCGTTCTCTCGGCAGTGTACTTCTACGGTTGGTTCGATTACACTTGGCCTGCTCTGTATCAACCGGTTCAAACCGTATCCATCGTACTCGTCACGCTCCTCGCGTGCAAGAACTGGATAGCGATCAAGGATTCGACTCGCCGCATATCAATAAGACCCACACTTAAGACAGAGTGACTTGTTCAAAGGGAAACCAGAGTATGCTACAGGCATTGTGAAGCGTGCGACCGAGGCCCGTTCTTCTGTCGTGGTAGGATTTGCTTTTATTTCTAGCAGTAGAAGGGTTCATCCTCGCAGAAGGACAGGGAATGGATGGGCGACGTTTCTCGTGCGTGATCAGTGATGAGTTCTGTGAGTTTCAGATCCTTTAGAGAAGAAGATTTCTCGGAATTCAAGAGGATGTGCACTGCACTCTACCGTGAAGATGCGGTCGACGAAGAGATTAACCTAAGGAAGATTTCAAAGACGGTGAGAGAACTTCACCAAAACCCATGCAAGGGCCTGATCATCATCTTCGAAGAGAACGCAGTGATAGCGGGCTATTCGATTTTGATCTTCTACTGGAGCAACGAATTCGGGGGCAATGTGCTCCACATTGACGAATTGTACGTCAAACCAGAATTCAGACGAAGAGGGATAGCCACAGAATTCTTCCAATACATCTCCCGAACCTTCAAGGATCAGATTGTTGCGTTCCAGCTCGAAGTGACCCCATCAAACAAAACCGCGAGGAGCCACTACCAGAGGCTGGGCTTTGTGAAGACCAGAAACGTTCACCTGAGGCGCAAGAACCTAATCTAATCGATCAGCACAGAATCATTGCTATGATAATCATAGTCAGGCTTCTGCGGAAAGGGTACTTCCCAGAAGTCAACGTTGTTTCGAGTTGCCAGAAGAAGTTACGTCGGTCTCAAGATGAGACCAAGAGAGATGGAGGGAATGTCGAGAGTGGGTGTTTACGGATGCCAGGGAATTGGTGGTCTCTTTTCGTGCATGATCATGAATATGCCTGTTAGGACGCCGATGATCAGCCCAGCCCAGAAGCCTCCGCCGATGAATAGGCTTACGATCGCGGCGGGGAAGACCATGAAGGCTGAAAGGACTTTGAAGTCGAGCATGTAGAGGATGACTGCGCCGATTATGATGATCCCCAGAACGGTGCCGAGGATGAAGCTGAAGTTTCCAAGCTGCGCGACCCACGGGAACCAGCCCACCCACATGAAGAAAAATGGTGTATACAAGAGAGCCGCGGCGTTTGCCAAGATCAAACTAGCCGAGACGAGGAGTAGGAAGACGGCTATCCAGCTGAAGCGATGGAAACGCTTTGGGAATGGACCGAAGAATGTGCCGCCTGGCATAGGACCCTGCATTGGACCTGGAGCAACACCCCCATAGACTGTTCCTGATTGTGGCATTGGCGTTGGAGCCATTGGTGCCAGGGGTTGCATAGGGCGGTTCATCGCTGTGGCGTGGTAACAGCTTGGGCATAGGGCCAATTCAGAGTAGGGTTTGCTGCAAGAACTGCAGATTCTTCGCCCACACCGACTGCAAACCATAGAGGCGGGAATGCTTGGATGATAATAGCACCTGTAATCCAATTCCATCAACCAATCCTAAACTAACCGTTAATGCGTAGTGTGCGGAGTAGACTTGGTTTGACTTGATGGTTAGGTACAAGAAAATGTCAAACCCACCATGCCCCCAAGGTCTGAAATTCGATGCTCACGCAATGATAACGAAAAGGGCCCAAAAACTGTCACATTCTCGTATTCCGCCCCGTTTTGCTCGAAAATCGGCGACTCTATGAGATGGGCAGACTACCAGCGTCCGAGAGTCCTTTGTCACCGTTTTGCACTTGCTTTCCGCGCCAGCATTCGTGCCGGCGTTGATGTCCAGTAGTGAGCTGTGGGAAGCGATTTTTGCAACTGCAAATCCTTATCATAGTAGGAGTTGACGTGAAAGGGCATGGGACTGATTTCTAACAACTTCAAATCCTACGCAGAGAAATGGCTCGCGGGCATACGAGAAATCACCGATCCGGCCAAGGGTCTGGGTACAGTGAGGGCTGATGCTAAGCTTGTTGCCGATCAACGTCAAGAAGTCAAAATCAAAGAACACACATTAGTCTGTGACGAGCCTTCCTCACTCGGAGGTTCTGATCAAGGCCCAAATCCACTGGAGTTCTTCATGTCGGCTGTAGGATTCTGCGAGAACGTAACATTCGCTAGATTCGCGGCTCTGCGCGGGCTAGAATTTGACTCACTTGAGACCAGTGTCAGAGGGCACTGGGACAGGCGAGGTCAAGGAGAATGGCAAGGAGTTGAACCAGTCTTCAAAGACTTCGTTGTGGAGACGCGAATAATGTCGAACGCGTCGCATGATAAGATTCGTGAGATAGCGAGAACGACACACATGCGATGCCCAATGCACGCAAGCATATCCAAGATAGCCCCAGTCGTGGACAAGTTATTCGTGAACGGAACCGAGATATCCCTTTGACCCATTGGTTGCGACTATCGTTCCGATGCTTGAGATTTGACGCGAGAAAGCACGATGGTCTCGGGCTAGGCAGTAGCGTCCAAAACCCCCGGTCTCGACAACGAAAGTTGCTGCGGCCTCAATGCTTTTAGTTTGGGGTGTGTGGTTTCGAGTTGGGCCCGTAGCTCAGTCTGGATAGTGCTTCGGGTTGAGCATCTAAAGCACAGGCCCTCTAAACGCTTCGCTGACGAGGCGGGAGAAGCCTGGGGTCCGGGGTCCGAATCCCCGCGGGCCCGCCATTATTGAACCCAGTACCATAGCCCTCAGCGAGATTGGCGCTTTCGCATATTGGATGCAATCGGACGGTTATAGACCGGCTACTATCTCTCATACCGTGCGCACTCTCAAAGCCGTAGCCAGACGAGCGAATCTGCTAGACCCAGAAGCTGTAAGGGGGTATCTAGGTAGGGCTGAGATTTTGGAGAATCGGAAAATCAAGATTTGCGAGAACCTAGACCGATTCTACAAACACAAGGGCATAGCTTTCCAGAAACCTCAGTATCGAAGGATAGAGAAACTTCCGTGGATTCCACTAGAGCAAGAGGTCAATGCGGTCATTGCGGGAGTAGGCAAGAAGACCAGTTGCTTCATTCAACTAGTGAAAGAGACCGGCATGAGATGCGGCGAAGCTTACGACCTGAAGTGGGTTGACTTAGGCTTGGAGGAAGGCATCGTCTGAGTCACGCCCGAGAACCACAGCAATGCTAGACAGCTGAAGATAACCCACCAGACTTGCAGCCATGCTGAACGGATTGGAACGTTGTACTCGTAGTTAGTGTGGCATACTGCTGACTTCTGGCACTTGGAAGTGTGAGCACAGATAGAGCGGATAGAACTAAGAAAGCTACTATAACCGATGTCCGAGTTTTCAGAATCAAGATAGGTCAAGAAAAAATCTGCGATTCTTTGTTCTTAACACTTTGTAGTTTTCTAACTCGCATTCGGAATTATGGTTAACCACTTGTTTTCAATTCTCTTCTGATCAAGCAGTTCAGCCATATTGGTCAGGAGGGCATAATGGAATGATTTTCGAGACCCGTCTTTGTTCTTGACTCTGCGTTAGTCTCTGGTGAATTGAACGCATCACATTTCGGGCATTGCCATAGTGCGCCTTGTGTTCTCTGTGGGTGATTCCTGTTGTCAAGCTTCCCTTCGGCACCTCTAAAGGAGTGATACAATTCGCATTCCTTCGAGAAGGCAGTAGCCGCGTCCGGAAGTTCTTTGAACTTAAAGCGTTCGTATTTGCCAATGTAGCCAGTTAATTCAATCGCGATGTTTGTGTCAGATCGACCAACACGGTGAACATAGAAAGTCTTACTCTTCTTCCGTCCCAATGCGTATACTCCGGGGGACGTTTCAGATACCACTCTGTGTAGAGTCTGTTCGTCAAGCGGATATGATCCTCGCAAATTGGTGCGAGGCCTGTTACTTTTTGGGAGTGAGCTATCCAGAAGTTTTGTCTCCTCTTCATTGGAAGGCATCCATCTCATTGCCAAGATGCCTCCGATAAGGGCTGGAAGATTCACTCCTGATAGAATCGACAATACGAGAACAAGTGTGCCCCAGTCACGAGTTGAAGCGGGATTTGTGTATAGCATCCAGGCGCTGATCAATATTATGCAATTTACAATGACAAAGTATCCGCAAATGAGCGGGCCAAAACCCCACCACCACCCACCAAAAAAATATAGCCCTCCAAATACACCTAGTACGCCACCAATCACAGACAGAACAAAAGCCGCTGTAGGTTTCTCAGAGTAACTCATCGCTTAGAAACTTCCTCTAGTTGAAAAAAAAGGCAAACGCGTTTAAGACTTTGTATTTTCTTGCTCGCAAATCAGTGCCGGTCACTTATCCTCTCTCGATTGTAGAAAGAAATGAAATGGAGCCGACATATTATATTACAATACGGCTGTAAGTGCCATAACCAGCATAAGCAACTGTTTTTGCCGTTCTATTTCTAATTTTAACGATCCTTATTGAAGGCCCAACGCGTTTTACTTGGCAGTTTTGGATACCTATCGATCGCTTTCCCCGCTGGCCTCCTGGTGCAAGCGAATCCGCAAACACGGAGGAGGATGCCGTGGTAACCAACACTAAGCCCAAAAGTAATGGAGGCAGTCGTTTAACTTGCACCATTCATCACAGATCGCGCATCCGCAGCCAGCCATATATTCGGATTAGGACAGAATCATCTGAACGAATCATTCTTACTCTCTAGATTCGAATCTTCACAAGACCCACCTAAGCGAATTCGAAAGGTACTCTCTCAACAATTGTTAACAGAAGAACTACTAGAAGAAACATTTGAACTCGCAGTAGACTACCCCTACCCTAGTATCCTGATTATCGCTTGATCAGCAGAACGAGACATGAAAATCTTAGTTGACATGATCGGAACAATTCTGTTCGATATCGCTCGGGTAAGTTTCCATTTCCCAAGACGTGTGGCGACGTAGTCTTGATTTGGTTGGAGGATGGGGGTTTTCGATTGGGTCTGATGTATCGTAAATTGTAAATAATCTCCAGACAGGTTGCGCATTCAGTCGAATCTGATTGAGGTTGGGATGGTGAGAGACCGTTGTCCCAACCATTTCGGAAACGCCTGAATTGGGAGAGTGTGTTGCGGTTAGTTTCATAGACGACTTGGTCTTCAAGTGCATAGACGAAACCCTAGCAGGGGTTATGGGTTCATTGGTTCGTGATGCCTTGTACCTCAGGCTTCTTACCAAATATTCACTGACCCGGGAAGAGATTCCGCAGCATCTAGAAATCTTCGACCAGATCCTAACAGACAACTTCGGACCGAGAGCGGGCGGAGTTCTCTCCAGAGCGATTGCCAAGCGGCTATATTCGGAACTGCAGCTACCCTTCGTGGAGTATACTGAGCTTGGTTTGCGGGAGTATGTCACTGAAGCCAAAGCCAAACTGCTTGACGCAAAATCTGGGAGAGCAAGCCGACTCGATAATAAGGTCAAGACCAAGCAAAATGGTAGAGTCGAAGGAGACGACGATTGCAGCTAAGATTTCTTCTCGCTTTGATTCTAACTCAGCTAGTCCTCGTGCTCTATATTTTCGCTCAATCGTTTGGTCCAATTTCCTATGGGCTTGGAGATCTCGCGTTCTTGCTATTCGAAGGAGCCTTGATTCTGTTGGCGTTTGTGATGATCTTGAAGGTGGGCGTCCAGGGAAAGTTTGGGCTCATGCATTTGAGCATGCTCTTCGGCATATGCTTCGTTTTCCTCGGCACTCTCACAAGCGCGATCTATTTCATCACACTGAACGCAGCAACGCCCGTCCCATCTTTAGCAGACGCGTTCAACTTTCTAGGCTATGTTCTGGTGGCGGTTTTTGCGCTACAATTCGTCTGGTACTTCCGATCTGCGTTCAGCAGGATTGCAGGTCAAACTTACTCCCTTACTCGGCCTAGTCGCCGTCGCTCCGAATCTTCTGCTAACTCAACCAAACCTAGCAGTCCTGACGAATCCCATGGTTGATGCCACCTGGCTCGCTTATCCCCTGCTCGATGCTTCGCTGCTAACGCTCTCAGTTATGGTGCTGCTATTGTTCAAGCGAGGCAAAGTATCCTCATCCTGGAGGTGGCTTGCGATAGGTATGGTTCTGATTACCATAGCGGATATGGCTGTTGGGATTGGGAAAATTCAGGGATCGGGCGTCTTAATTCAGCCCTTCTACCTCTTCTATTTCTGGGGTTACATCAGCATAGGATTAGGATTCAGTCTCATGCAAAAATTCGAACGACTCCACCCCTTGGAATCAAGCTATCATAAAGCGAAACTAGTGCAGCCTCTAGATCAGTAAAGTGAGCGCCAACCGCTTAGGAGCCTTTCTGATTCTTGAGAAACTCCGCGAGATCTTCCACGTGTCTCTGGATTTTGGCAGCAGTCTCATCGTATACAGCCCGGTCCCCACCATAAGGATCAGCAATATCCCACGAAGTGAGGAGTTTCTTGTCTAGATTTGGAAAGTGCTCCTTCAGATACTCGTGAATGTCGTCGGCCATTGGGACAACGTAATCGAATTGCTCGACGTGTACATCGTCCACGTTTCTGGATCGATGTGATGAGATGTCCACGCCAAGTTTCTCTCGGAGAGTTCTCACGGCGTTGGTGGCGGGTGGATCTCTGATGTGGGCGTGAGTTCCAGCGCTTCTAACCTCAACCTCGCTTCCAAGCATCGCGCGGGCGATTCCTTCAGCCATTGGGCTCCTACACGTGTTTCCTGCACAGACGAAGAGGATTCTCATTTTGCAAGTCCCTAGCATTTGAAAACGAATGCGACTCTTGACGCTAGGTCATTGTCATTTGAGCGTTTCGAAGATCCGGAGGACTCAACAATTTAAGCGACAGAGCCCAGAATAGAGATTCATGGAAGGTCACAGAACGATCAGAGAACTTCTTCAGAAATACTATGAGGGGATAGCTCGAAAAGGCGACTGGCAATCGTTGCTAACCGAGGACTTCTCGTTTTCCGGAACCGTAGCGAAGGCGACAACGGGGAAGGACGCCTACGTGAACCTTGGTTTCTGGAAATTGGTCAAGGGTTTGAGGGTGAAGGAGATGATCGTTGAAGGTGCTTCAGCATTTGCCCTTGTCAACTACGACCTCCTGTCTCCGAAAGGAACTCCATTCTCCTCCGACGTTGCTGAGTTATGGAAGGAGAAGGATGGAAAACTCCACTCCATAGCCATCTACTTCGACACTACTGCCTTCAGCAACGCCATGACACGATAACGTGTCGACCATGATAAAAATCAAGACTCAACCTGTATATTTCGTGACCTACTTCGAGACTAAATACAAATCGATAGAAGAGATCAGAGCGAAAACACCAGATACTCTAGCCACGCACATAGCGCGAACCAATGAACTTCACAAGCAGGGCGTACTTCTAATGGCAGGAGCTTTTCGCCAAAACAACCCTGATGAACCCATCAGCACGATGGCGATCTTTCCAACCCGCGAATCCGCTGAAGAGTATGCCAAGGGCGACCCATTTGTGCTCAACGACATGGTAAGTAAATGGCATATTCGTGAGTGGAACAATATTCTGAAGGATTAGTAGAGATTCACTGGACCAGTGCTCAGTTCACAGATCAAGTCAGACGAGACGTAATCGTGGTTCTAGGAGTTAGCTAGGGCTACGATGTACGTTATTGGGCTCTGTTAACTGAACCTATTCGATCCCCAAATTGCCGCGATCATTTGAGAAGGATTTTCACGTTCGCGATTAACTCAACCGCCTCGGCCATGTGCCTTGTGGAATATTAGCCAGATTCCGGTGCTGGTGAGTTGGTATAAACCACAAATGCCAAGTCGCGAGGGTGTTCGCATCAAGGGGTTCCAAAGTCAGATGACCACAGCACTAGGTTAGAAGAAATCCGCGCGGAGTGAGCAGACGCTCGCTTCATTAAGGCATAGTTTATTGAAACAGGAGCCCTCATTTGGAGGTTCGGTTAGTGAGGGGAAGCGGGTTACGTAGTAACGCCTATCTCGAATGGGATGAGGTGGTTGCTGCGGACCTGGAATTCAATTCATCTCAGCAAATTCGTGAATCTGGAAGGTTCGCAACGGAACGAGCAGTAAGCAGGATTGAGTAAGTGTTGAAGATGCAATCGAGCAGCTTCGGGTTCGGTGTAGCGTTATGTGCGATTTTACTATTCACGAATGTCCAGGCACTAGCCAACACGTCCTCTCCTTGCACTAGTTCACCCACTCTGCCAAGCGAAGACGTGTTGATTGTGGGAGGGCAAAATGGTACGTGGTTTCATGCTGGGCAATATCCTCGGCTCTTCAAATTACCTATGAGCCGTCCCAAGTCTACAAGGCTGCGGACCTTTGAGAGTCAGGGAACGATATGGTCTGGGTCAACTAATGGGACCGTATGGATGATTTCGGGTTGGGGCAACGATCGTTATGGCGCGAATCCACCAATAGTATTCTATGGCCCATCCTTCTCAATCGTCTATACGTCAAGCGCTCCGAACTCTAATTCTTCCTGGTATGGTGGCGACATATTTGCCTCGAGCTACAGCAACAATCAATGGCTGCTATCAGGCATGGGCTCGGGGCATCTCGATGGGATATACGGAAATCACATGACCCTCGCAACATTCAACGGTTCAAGCTTCAAGGATTATTCATCGCTGATTCCTGACAATCAAATTGGTATCTTGTACACGAACGATTCGAACGGCTCTCTATGGATGATTGGAGGAGGGTTCGGGTTCAACGGTGTCTTGTTCACGTTTGATGGTAGCAGGATACACGATCTGAATCGCCAAATCGCCAAATCCGTGCCAACCTTCGGGCCAGTTACAAGTTTAGCTTGGAATGGATCCAGCTGGCTAGTAGGAGGACATCAATTCGTCGCCCTCTATGATGGGCACAGGTTCATTGACATGACAGGGGAAGTTTTGAACGCCGTTGGCGCATTCTACTCGGTGAACGCTATCAACTGGGACAGGGAGGACGCCACGTGGCTTTTGACCGGAGGCTATCCGAGAGCCGACGTGCGCACGAGCAAAGCATGGATCGCCAGCCTCTCCTCACACAGTAAAACCACAAACCTCTCTCCTCTCATATCATGCTACTTGAGATCAGCAACTTCCTCAAGTATCCTAAGTTCGACATTCGATAAGGGCCTTTGGGCTTTGGGGGGTTACGCGAAGTACGGAGCGAAAATCTCTCCAATCCTCCTCGTGGTCTCATTACGGACCTCTTCCGTCACCAACTTCTCATATGCAGTTAGCGACATGACGTACGTGATTTGGGTGAAATTTGGCCTGCCGGATGATTCCGCATACACACGTCTCGAGTGCGGTCTACGAAGCGATTGTGTAAAGTCGCGTCTGCCCTTAGCCCATGAGGGTCACATCAAGAATTTCCAGTGCCACGTGCGCATTGAATTAGGTTGATGTCGGAAAGGAGTCTAAGAATGCTAGGGGGGCCCCCTACTTTCTTTTCCTTACATAAGTTTCCGCGCGGGAGTAGACACTCTCCCTTCGTCAAAGCATAGTTTATTGAAACAGGTACGCATCATTTGAAGGTCAGCGTGGAGAGGCGGTTACGTGCTAACACCTATCTCGAGTGGGATGAGGTGGCTGCTGCGGACGGCCGGGTTCCTAGTCCTGCTTGCGGGCTTCCAACTCTTCATCCTCACAGAATTCACGGATCAGTATTTCGCTTGGACGATTAAGCCCTTCATCACTGCGGCGTTCTTGGGAGGTGGATACTTTGCGAGTTGCCTACTGGAATTTCTCGCTTCAAGGCGCGGGAAGTGGGTTGAGGCGCGGATTGCTGTCCCAGCGGTCTTTACGTTTACCACCTTGACTCTGATTGCGACCTTGTTGCATCTGGATCGGTTTCACTTCAACAGCCCAAGCGTCTTGGCTTGGTTTGCTGCATGGTTCTGGTTGGCCATCTACGCCACCGTTCCACTCGCGATGCTGGTTATGTGGATACTGCAACACCGTCTATCCAAGCGTGATGAAAAGTCGTCGACATCCCTGCCCGTTGCCTTGCGCTTCTTGTTGGCTGCACAGAGCGTCATTATGCTGGTGTGGGGAGTCTCTTTGTTCGTTGATCCGTCATACTCCATGGCTTCTTGGCCTTGGATGCTTACGCCGCTTACTAGTCAGGCGATTGGCGCTTGGCTAATTGGAATTGGGGTTCTTGCTGCGCACACTTTTATCGAAAACCAATTCTCGAGAGTGAGAATTGCCCTGATTAGTTTCCTGGCATTCGGAATCTTGGAAATCATCGCTCTGATTCGTTACCCAGGGAGCTTCGATTGGTCAGAGGTGAGTGGGCGGGTCTACCTAGCACTAGTCGGAAGTATGTTACTCACAGGTCTCTTTTCAATGAAATCTGGTTCAGCGAAACATTGAGATGATTTCGTCCGTCGTTAGGACTTTAGCGAATCTCTTCCTCAAAATCTTCAGTTCCGGTTCTTGCATGGCAGGGTCGTCGGTTGAGATAACGTTTCTGCCAACGACAACCTTGAAACCACGTTCATAGGCTTGCCTTGCGGTTGTGCCGCAGCAGAAGTTAGTCAACGTCCCACAAATGATGACCGTGTCTTTCCCTAGGTTTTTTAGAATCGTCTCCAGAGCCGTGTCATAGAACGCACCATACGAAGGTTTGTAGATCACAACCTCGCCTTCCAACGGAGCCAGCTCTTCCCAGACGTGATCATTCAACTCATCGGGAAGCGAGATATCAGTTATGTACGGTGTAGTATTGGTGCCGTCACTCTACGGCTATACACCTTTAGTCCACCTCACGTCTCAATTTCAGTATGGCACATTTCGAAGTCACGTTCAAACTCCAACACGACTGCCCATACAACAGTTTCTCCAAGGCGCACCCTACGGCCATCATCTCACACTGGTGCAATTGGAGCAGGGATGTTCTGGAGATTTCTCACAGAGATCTGCAGGATACGAGGATTCAGAAGGAGATTCAAGAGTTGACGAGGGCTTTGGAAAGTAGGGTCATTCGCAAATCAAACGCCACCTCCAACCTCCAAATCGTCCTCCAACACTGCGCTTGCGACAAGATCCCACCACCCACTCTCCCCGTTATAGAAGGCCGAAACTGCCTCGAACTCCAACCAGCAGTCTACACGGGAGGTTGGGAGTGGTATCGAGTAATTGCTTTCGCTGAGAAAGACCTCAAACAACTCTTCAAGGACCTAGACGAGTACTGCAAGATCGAAGTCACGTCTCGGAGGATAGTTGAAAACGAATCAATCCGCGACACGTTCCTCGTCTCGACCGCCGCACTCTTCGGCACCCTAACGACCAAGCAAAGGCGGGCAGTGATCTCCGCGTTAGACAACGGTTACTATCACATGCCCCGAAGGGCTACAGCAGGGGAGATTGCGGAGAAGCTGGGAGTTCCTCGCACCAGCTACGTTGATCACCTGCGGAAGGCGGAGAACAAGCTCCTTCAAGCCGTAGGCTCCTACTTACGTCTCAACCCAACCTCACCTTAACGTCGAAAGGCGGGTCCTCATCCTACCGATCTTTGCCGGCTATGAACTTATGTCAAGAGATCGCCTATACCTTGTTGATGATTCACATGAAAACTAAGTTCACTTACACGGGCATCCGTGTGAAAGACCTGCAGAAATCCGTCGACTTCTACACCCAACTCCTAGGAATGAAGGAGAAGGGAAGATCGAACATAGAACCCGCGAAGGGCGTCGTCGTAAATCTGATCACACACGACGGGGGTCCCGAGATCGAACTAAACTACTACGAGAAAGGCAGCAAGTGGGACACGGCGTACGTAGCAGGCGAGGGCCTAGACCACTTAGCCTTCCAAGTCGACGACTTGGATAAGGCATTGGCTGAAGCGGGCAAAGCAGGCTATCCAACCGTAGCTGAAATGAAGACGGCGTCAAGCAGATGGGCGTACATCCAAGACCCGAACGGAAACTGGATAGAACTCTTCGGCTAGGCTAAGTGATGACTTCCCAAACCCTCTTCACCTCTCAATTTCTCGAGGCTCTACATACGGACACGCCGGCTCCAGACCGAGCCGAAGAGATGATGCTCTATGGACAATTCATTGGCTCCTGGGACCTCAAGGTCATCGACCATAACACAGACGGCTCAAGCCGCGAGTCAACCGGGGAAGTACACTTTGACATGGTCTTGGAGGGACGGGCGATACAAGACGTTTGGATCGTCCCTAAACGAGAAGCGAGACAGACCAGTAAACTTCCAACAATCGGCAATCGATACGGCACGACGTTGCGAGTGTACGATCCCAACATCAAAGCCTGGCACATACTGTGGCTAAACCCCATAACTCAAACCTACAACACAATGGTCGGTCGCAAGGTGAAAGATGAAATTGTACAGGAGTATCGTGACGAGGAAGGCGCCTTGTGTCAATGGGTCTTCTCAGAGACTACTCCCAACTCTTTCCATTGGATCGGGCGTTCGTCACATGACGAGGGCAAGACTTGGCTTGTTGAGACCGAGTTCTTTGCTCAACGCAGGCAAAACTCGCATGAATAATGGTGTTTCCGAGACAGAGTTAGTGTTGTGTGCGGGGTTGGTATTCCGCGATTAGACTCTCGGCGTGAGGTCTACCGCTAGCCCCAATGATCTTTGCAAGTTCGTTAACATCGTAGGGGACGCGGCGAAATTCTAGACTGAATTGGTCTCTGCCATAGGAGAGGATGGCGTATTCTGCCCAAGGTTCCGTATGGTACTGATCTTTGGGAAGATGATAGTCGTAAACCACTCCAACACTGCCCGGATTGAAGAACAGCCCCTCAGCAACCCGACGCACCTGCTGCGTGTGCGTATGACCACCAGTCATAATCGCAGGAGAGTATGGGTCGAGCAATCGTTCCCAAACATCCTGAGGTGAATCAGGATAGAGGATGTCGTTGTAGGATTTCGGGGAGCCATGAAAACCAAGCAGCTGACGACCAGAATCTAAGTCGACAATGATTGTCGGTTGATAACCGCGCAAGAAATCTAGGTCATCGGGCGAAAGTTTGGAAAGAGTCCAGGAACGCACGTCAACCTGTTGCTGCGTCACTTGCTCCTCGGCATCGTTTGCATTCGTTAGAACCCAAGCGTCAGCGTTGCCCAAGACTACAGGGCATGAAAGCTTTCGAAGGCGTTCTATGGTTGCGTCGGGTTGCGCGCCGCCTTGCACCGTATCGCCCAAACAAATAACCTGATCGACATCCCGTCGACGCAGATCCTGCAGAGTTGCGTCAAGAGCGAAACAGTTACCATGAATATCAGAGATGACCGCGAAACGCAATGATCCTAGTCTCCTCACTTGATCGGAGAGTCTTATCCGAGCGAAAGTAAATCTATGCCTCTTAGGTGCTTCCAGAACTCAGACGCTGACGCAACGAATCGGCTTCGTTTCGTCACTTCTTTTTCGAGTCTTCCATTTTCATGGCCATTTCTTGTCTGCTGTCAATCTGCTTTTGCTTGATCTCCTCGAAGAGGTTGCACCAGTCGCGGCCTGAGACGATGAGGTTGTAGGGTTTCAGTTTCGGGTGGATGCATTTGCCTCTTTCTAGCAGGTCAGCGTTTACTGGGTCGGTTGGGTTGAACCAGACGCAGGCGAGGCAGTTCTCGTACTGCCACGTAACGCGTTTCAGGCTCTTCTGAGGTTCTTGCTCTTGGCTCATAGTTCTCAACAGGAATGAGCCTTGACGCTTAGAGAGCTTTGCGTTCTAGACGAAGTGTCCGATTAGGCCCAGTATTCCGCCGATTAGGACGAGTAGACCCCCGATTCCGCCGCCAAGGAAGCCGACCACGGCTAGGATGATTGCGAAGATTAGTTCGCCAACTCGTTTCGATAGTACAACCGCAATGATGCCAAGAATGAGGCTTATGATTCCAGCCCCGAAGAATCCCGCTATCGGGGATTGGAACGGGAGGGCAACTGCGTAGCTTACCATCGCAAGCAGGCTAAAGATCACCATTATAATTCCGCCAATTATAGCCAAAATGTAGCCAAAGTATGAAAGCTGACCCTTACCCTTGCGCAATTTCGATCAGACCGTTAAGTAGCAAGAATGCCTTTTATGATTTTGTGTCACCAAAAACACTGTTTTAGTTCAGTAGAGGAAGTGGAAATCTCGGGCCTAACCGGTGTCAGTGAACCAGGCCCTCCGCGAAACTAGATCAGAATTAGGCACGCACCAAACGGTCGTCAATCGCGTCCATTGAGTGTTGCATGCAAAGCCTATTAGACCTAAGCGGCGGAGAGAACGGTAGAGTTCGTACCCGATTGGAAGCAAAGAAGAAGAATTCAGCTCAGCAAACGGCGTCTAGCAGCATTCAGGTAGCTTGCCCAGCTTGCACGGATCAAGAAAAGGCACTCAGGAAGCTTTGGTCCCAAGTTCAAGACCGAGCTCACCCAACCGATTTCACTTGGCACTGCCAAGTCTGCGGGAAGGAAACCCACATAGTCGTCGACTAGGACCAAGCGCGTGAAGTTTGCAGCCATACGTCTGGGTCTGCGCTGAGTGCGGATGGAAAACTAAAGACAGCATTGATTCTTGCCCTAGGTGCAGAAACAGCATCTGGGCTAGAGTAATGCGGGTTCAAGAACCCGAGTCCCGAAATCGCAATAGGTCAAAGCCAGCTGACTCAACCGTTGAGTCGCAGGCAACTGGTCGATACTTGAGACTCGTTACTGAGTTGGTTAATTCGGTTGAGTGCGGAGCGTGCAACTCCATCATATACAGGCCTGAGGGAGCGTTTGATCCAAGTATCCTGGAGGCAAACAAGAACAAGCACTATGCAGAGTCCCCGAACTGTAGACCAAAAGTCTCCTCAAGAATGGAATGAGCAACCCGAAGCAGGACACTATGCCTCTGGGCCAATCTAGACTTGGGAATATCTGAAACATTTCATCGTGTGGTCGTTTACCATCCCCACGGCTTGCATGAAGGCGTAGCAGATGGTCGAACCAACAAATCTGAACCCTCGTTTCTGAAGGTCCTTACTCATCAAATCGGATTCTTTGCTTCTTGCAGGAATTGAAGACATGGACCTGAAATGGTGTTTTATTGGTTGACCGCCGACAAATTGCCAGAGGTACTTGTCGAAGCTTCCGAATTCCTGTTGGACTTGGAGACAGTTGCGAGCGTTTGTCATTGTGGCTGAGATCTTGAGACGGTTGCGTACGATCCGCGGATCACGCAGCAGGCGTTTCAAGTCTCTGTTTGTGTATTTGGCGATCTTGTTCGGGTTGAATTTGTCGAAGGCCAAGCGGTAGCCTTCTCGTTTCTTCAAGATCGTTAACCAGTTTAGACCTGCTTGGGCTCCTTCTAGGGTTATGAACTCGAACAGTTTGATGTCGTCGTGGACAGATCGTCCCCATTCCTTATCGTGATACTTTTGCAGTAGGGGGTCGTTTTCGGCCCAAGCACATCTATCCAACGTTCTCATCGCCTCAAGATCGTTAGCGTCCGAGTCTGCAGTAGGGTTTGTTGGGGGATAAGGGTAACTGGTTCCAGACTAGTGAAGCAGAAAACTCTGAAAAGGGGAGGCTGTTACGCCTCAACCGTGCCTTGCGTAAACTTCGGGTTACGGATATTGTCGAATCAACTCGGCGCAGGCATGATTGTTCGAAGCGGAGAAGAAAACTGCGATTACAATACAGCACGATACTGTTTGTCTATACAATCAGCGAACCCAGACGGGTTAAGTGTTGATCTGAGTGTAACATTTGATCACGCGAGTGATCAATTCAGTCGAAACTGTTGAGATTGGAACACCATGGGTTCAGAATAGATCTCGTACCAAGGGGCGAAGGACAGTTTACCCGTTTGAGCTCTACTGCAAGAAATGCGGCTCCATGATTACCTCAGCCAAGGCTAACTTGCCTGACGACCTGGCTGGAGCACTTCAGAATGATATGAGGGTTGATTCATGGCTCTCTGACCAACTGCGAAAACGCCATCTTATCTGCCCAACATGCAAACGCATCATTCGTCCCGATCCAGTAATACGGGGCGACGTTATGTTCATGGAATGGGACGACAGCCCTACGGGTGACGGTCCGGTCATGTACTACATCTAAGAATTTTAGGCAATGCAAAGCTCTGGAGATCAATCGATCCAACACTGTTCGAGATAAGTGCAAATTTGTTTAGTTTCGATCGATTCTGTTTAGAATAAAGGAGCTTGAGCGTAACAATCTATCAAACATCTAGTCAACTATCCCAGACTAGCTGAATGTCAGGGACAGTTCAGGCACTTGCGCAATGAGAATTTACTGCGCGTCATTGGTCCTTCCGATTCTTTAGAGAAGTTGGATGAATAGATCATGGAGAAACTAGAAGAGAGAACTCATAGTCGCACCGAAGACCCAGAGAGCAGTCGTAACGAGCTAATTGGGAGAGTGTTTTATGGTGCTCGAACTCCGATTCTTGCCCTCTCCCTTCCCCATGAAGGCCCTCCAAGAGTAGTCGATTGCAACAAAGCTGCTTCCGATCTTCTTGGCTATGATAGATCGGAGTTGGTTGATAGGAGCGTAGAATTTCTCTATTCCAGCAGTGAGGCGAGAGGAGACATTTGGAAACCTTTGCGAACCGCGGGAAAGAGGAACTTGGACATTGTCGGGCACGAGCTGAAACGTAAGGATGGTTCAATTTTCGTCGCCAGCATGAAAGTGTCACCGCTGTTGAACTCGAAGGGAACCCATGTTGGGTCGATCACTGTTCTTAGTGATTTGACTCAGAACAAGAAGATGGAGGAACGGCGATTCAAATACGAAGGTCAATTGCTGTCTCTGCACAGACACTCAGTTCAACTTAGTTCGGCCGCCTCACCCGATGCAATAATCGCGTTCAGTCTCGAAGCCATGCAAGAAACACTCAACACGCGCAATGTCGATTTCGGTTTGATTGAAAAGGACCAAGTGCGAATCGTTCAATCAGCCGGAGCACACCCAAACTACACGTCGGTCTGCTTACCAAGAAGCGGACGCGGCGTAGTCGTTAAAGCAGCGAATGAAGGCAAAACCGTCCTAGTTCACGACACAAGAAAGGAATCATTGTTTATCGACGATACTGCTCTAGGATTGAATAACGAACGTGGTGTAATACTTTCAGAACTAGTCACACCAGTCATAGTCGACAATGAACCAATTGCGGTTCTCAACGTCGAGAGCGAACAACTCAACGGATTCTCGAGTGAAGACCAGAAGTACTTGGAGGTTATCGCATTTCACACAAGTCTCGCTTTCAAGCGATTGAAATACAAAGAGAAGCTGTCCACCCTTCACGCTCACGCCATGAAACTAAGCGTTGCAAATACTGTCGAAGAGATAGTGAACGCGACGCTTGATGCCATGCAATCTAACCTCGGATTTGAGTACGCAGACTTGCGAATTGTCGAGGATGGATGGCTACGTTGCAAGGAAGCAAGGGGTATGGACGTGATAAACACTGATCTGGCTCTTACGGGCCCAGGAGTAACCGTTGCAGCGGCAACCACTAAGAAGACGGTCAGGGTCGCCGACACAAGAAACTACGCGGGATATGTCGATCGCATCCACGACGGAAAAGAAAAAACTCCCACCATGTTGTCTGAACTGGCGGTCCCGGTTATAGTCCATGGCGAAGCTGTGGCAGTTTTGAACGTTGAGCGTCGAAAGCCAAACGCAATCAGAGACAGCGATCAAGAATTACTGGAGACCCTGGCAGCTCATGTGTCCACCGCGATGGAACGCATACGAAGCGTCGATGTGGTACGACAATCGGAAGCCCGCTACAGGGCGCTGTTCGATGGGGCCAGCGATGCTGTGTTCATTCACGATATGGGTGGCCGTTTCCTTGAAGTCAACGAATTGGCCTGCAAGCGTCTCGGCTACGGTCGAGAGGAGCTTCTGAAGATGACACCCGCGGAAATTAACGGCGCCGAGAGCTCTGCGACCGTTAAGGATCGGGTTGATGAACTGAAAAGGGGGGGCCATCAGTACGCAGAGGTTGTACAGATCAGACGTGATGGTCTACCAATCCCAACGGAGCTAAGCAGTCGACTGATAGAGTTCAATGGAAAACTCGTCGTCATGAGCATCGCCAGAGACATAACGTTACGGAAAAAGATGGAAGAAGAACTAAGAACACATTCGGAGAAGCTTGAGGCACAGGTTGCGGAGCGAACAAAGAACCTGCGCGAAAGCGAACAGAAACTAAGAGCCGTTGTTTACGATTGTCCGATACCACAATTCGTCGTCGACAGAGATCACACCATAGTCTACTGGAATAAGGCATTAGAAGAAGCGACCAGAATCAAAGCAGAAGAAGTTGTAGGAACGAGACAACAGTGGAGAGCATTCTACGAAGCGGACAGACCATGCCTAGTTGACCTACTCATAGACAATGATCAAGCGTCGATTCCAAGATTGTATGCCGGGAAATTCACGCCATCTAAGGTTGTAGAAGGTGCATTCGAGGCAACGGACTACTTCCCCCGACTAGGAGAGGGGGGACAAGGGAAGTGGCTTCACTTCACCGCTGCAGCCATAAGAGATGACGAGGGTAGCATACTGGGCGGCGTAGAAACACTGGAGGACATGACCGAACTCAAGAGACTGGCAGAGAAATCAGTCAAAGAAACGCCAAGTTAGAGTCAGGAACTACTTCAATGGCGAACAAGGCAACATCAAGAGCAGCGGTAGCTCTCACGCGTAGATCCTAGTAGAAGTTGAGCTGTAGACCTTACCGTAAACCGCTTGGTTCCTCTAATACGTTAACCCTCTACACTCAACCGAGATGGAAATGCACTCCGGTGGAACTCATTTGTGACCGAAAACCCCATGTCTGGCCAACGCGTATGTAGAGTCATCCTTCCTTCTGCAGGACTATGGAGGAGGTGATTTTAGGTGAGTGCTAGTGGGTCCGCTCCTACGCTGTTCGAGACTTCTGAGTCACTCGGTGGGCCGTTCACGAATGGGGACGACTTGGAATTCCGCTGTACTAATTGCAGTTCTTATTTGAACTCCAACTGTGAGCGATGCTCGCGATGTGGATCGCCTGGATATACTCCGTGCCTTCACTGCGATCTAGGCTTGAGGTAGTGCCACTGGGCGAGTAGTGGTACATGCGGAGTGCGCTATTTCCGTTGTAAGAGTTCGATCCAGATTCCGTTCGGATCCTTCACGTAGGCTTCAGCCCATCCAAACTCCTTGCCAATTGCGTACGGTTCCACGAGAACTTCGACGCCTTGTCGCTTCAGTTCTTTCACTGTCGCTTCTAGATCCTGGACATCAAAGGACAGGTGGTCAAGGTCTTCCCCATTGGAGTATGGGGCGTTGAATGGGCTATCATCTTCGTAGTGGTTCAATTCTAGAAGCTGATCCGAGTTTGGGCTCTTGAGTGTCACGACGCTGCCTTTGGTTGGTAGGGTCTTCTGGAGAGGTTCAGCTATAACCATGCCTAGTACTGTCGTATAGAACTTCAGGGATTCTTCCATGCTCCTCACCCTTATCCCAGCATAGGCGAAATGAAATTCCAACGACAGCGTCTTCCCTAATTTTTCGTGGAACCAGGCCGAAGTATTCAGCTCGTTCTCCTATCGTTAAGTGATCAAGAGGCGCAAGGAGCTTGGTATTCGAGCCCTGACTCATCAGGCTAGATACTTCTCTTCCAGGTAGCTGACGAGCCACTTCGGATTGTACTGTTCTCCGAATAGTCTGGTTTGCATTTCTTTCGGCGAGTAGACTGCCCCGTATTTGTGAAGATGTTCTTTCAACCAGCCTTTGATCTTTCCAAGCTCTCCCTTGGCGATTGTGTCCTTCAGGTTCATGTCTTGCTCGATACGGTTGTAGAACATGCCTCCGATTACGTTGCCTAGGGAGTAGGTGGCGAAGTAACCGATGAGGCCTCCACTCCAGTGCACGTCCTGAAGCACGCCTTGAGCGTCGTTTTCCGGTCTAATTCCCACATACCTTTCCATCATATCATTCCAAACGGACGGCAGTTCAGAGACTTCGATATCACCGCCGATCATTTTCTTCTCTAACTCGTAGCGGAGAATTATGTGGAAATTGTAGGTTAATTCGTCTGCTTCAACGCGGATCAGGCTTGGTTTTACGGAGTTGAAATAACGGTACATGTCCTCTTCATTGTATTTGGCCACGAAGGAAAGGTTGCCTTTCAGAGTCGGGAATAGTAGTTTTATGAATTCTCTGCTTCGCCCTACAATGTTCTCCCAGAATCGGGATTGGGATTCATGCATGCCAAGTGATGCGCCGTTAGCAAGAGGAGTGTATTCTAGCGCTGGGTCGGCTTGCAGTTGATAGATTGCATGCCCAGACTCGTGTACGGTCGAGTAGACCGAAGCTTTGAAGTCCTCGCCCTCATACCGTGTGGTTATCCTCACATCGTCGATGGCCATGCCGGTTGTGAATGGGTGCGTGGAGACGTCCATGCGGAACGTTTTCTCAGGCATATCAAGGAGTTTCAAAATCGCCTGATTCACCCTAATCATTGCGGCTTCGTCGTACTTGACCGATTCTAATGGGTGAGTTGCAGGGAATTTGCCCGCCGCGAGGACTTTGCTGAGGATGCTTTTCAGGCTGGGGGCGAGAGGGGTGAACACCTTGTCCGCGTCACTGATCGTAAATCCTTCTTCGAACCTATCCATGAGCGCATTGTAAGGGTGCCCAACATAACCAAGTTTCTCCGCCTCCTGGCGTTTCAACTCAACCATTTTTTCCAGGTAGGGTTTGAACATGTTGAAGTCGGACTTCTTCCTGGCCTCTCGCCAAACCACCGTGCCCTCCGTTCCAACCTTCGCCAAATCCTCTATCAGTTTCGGCGGGATTTTGGTAAAGTAGTTCAAGTCGTGTTTCATTATTCTGAGAAAGCCTTTCTCGAAATCATTCAGTCCCGTGGTTTTCTCAGCTTTGGCGACGGGGTCAACGAGTTTCATCATGAGTTCTTGTTTCATCAGTTGTAATTGTCCTGTCGTGAAGCCTCTGGGTTCCGAAGATCCGGGGGGCATGTATGTTTCCATATCCCATCCTAAGAGCGCGCTAGCTGAATCAATCGCCCAAATCGGCTTGTACTTCGCAACGATCTCCGCGACAGCCGGATTAGTAGACATGGATGTTTCGCTGACCGAGTTCGATATATAATCCTACTGAGCCTCCACAGTCGTCAGCGGCTGGCGAGCAAGAGCAAGACCAATAATTGCCCAACCATTGCCATCATCATTGAGGGTTGCAGATTGAATCAAAAGCCTCGATTAGTCTACGATGGGGTCTGCAACCTCTGCATAGATGCCGTACGTTTCCTCAACCTGTTGGACCGGAATTCTCAGATTCAGTACACTCCCTTCCAAACGTTAGGGCCGAATGTTCGCGAGAGATACGGGTTGAAAGTTGAAGCGCTGCAGGGCCGTATGCACCTAATCCAAACAAACGATACCGTCTTGGCGGGTCCTGAAGCTATTAGAAAGTTGTGCGAGTCTCTAATGCCGCTCAGAATTCTCTGCGCAATTTTCTCAACTTCACCCGCAAGAAGACTGTACGAGTTCATTGCTAGGCGACGATACAAGATTTTTGGCTGCAGAGGCTATTGCTACACCGTGAACCGAACATAGGTCAGGAAGAGTGGACGATTATGGTGATGTTGTCTGGGTCAAGAATGTAGAGTTGGCTCGAACCCTGACTGGACGCGATCGGGCTGTCAGCTAGTCTGGATGAAAGTTCGGTGAAGTTATCCTTCGTTACATTAGCTGTATAGTGCTCTATTCCAATCCATGATTTGTCTACTCGGGGACCATCCAAACTCTCCCAGGTGTTCAAACCCACATGGTGATGGTAACCACCAGCTGAAAGAAACGCAGCACTACCCCAGTAACTCATCAAATCCAATCCAAGTAGGTCTCGGTAAAAGGCGATTGACTTTTGGAGGTTGCTAACCTTCAGGTGAACATGTCCGATCTTAGCTCCCTCCGGCAGTGCCTCAAGATCATCGGCCGCTGTTGCAGATGATTCCTTGATCAGTGAGTCGATATCGAGAGGTTGAGTGGCCATCTGCACTCCACCATCCTCATCTCGTTTCCATTCTTTTCTCGGTCGGTCAGAGTAGATTTCGATTCCATTTCCATCCGGGTCTGTCAGATACAGGGCTTCACTGACTAGATGGTCCGCATATCCATCGAATATGATTCCTCTCTTTCCAATGCCCAGATAGGCGATGCTTAGACTTCTTCGATCGGGGACAAGTATGGCGAAGTGATACAGACCGGCGGCGTCTTTCGGTGCGGTCGCCGCTTTCTCGTCGTTATTGAGAATAAGGATGGGTTCAACTGTTTTTTGGCCGGACCCTAGTATCGTGGTGTTCTCATTGTTGCTGATGATATTCAGGCCCAAGTCTTGCTCGTAGAACGAGAGCATTCGATCAATGTTGTTCGTTCTAATGCTAACCGGTCCGAGCGTCATCTGGGGGTCGAGCTTGAAGGTGGCTTGGAACAGCGAGCAGGTCCTCCGCCCATTGTAGGGCGGTTGGTTTGATTTAAGTCGAGGAGGACTGTGTTTGTCCGATTATGAAGCGACCGGAATCGCGGGTTCGGCTGGTTTTCCTGTTTTTCTCTGACGTTTGAATTGAACCATGCTGGTAAGTTTCGCGTAGCCTTTGTCTTCCGATTTCAGTTCGCGTAATTCTATGAACCCTGCTTTTTCTGCGTCTTTGACTAGTTTGAGTCCCTTCTCTGTTCGGGCTATTACTGTTGAGCGACCCGTTGGTGCGCCAATGGCGCCGACTGATATGTCTGCAAACTCGGCTGTGAAGTCGTCGCATTGTCTGCAACTGTTTCGGACGAAGGCGTCTACCTCTTTCAGGGGTACGTGAAGCAGTTCTGTTTCGCCGGCCATGGCGATGAACGAGCCTTTCTTGATCGCCATCCTTGTGATCTTGGTTGGGTCGATTCCTTTACTCGCGACGTAGTTTTCAACGAGCTTATCATACCCGTAACTCTCCATGCAGAACAAGCCAATAGTCAACGTCATGGCTTGCGCGAGGCGACGGTTGCCCATTGGTGAGGTCTGGATTCTTCTCACCGCCTGGATTTGACAGGGGGTGCCAACAACGCCGACCCGTTCCTTGGCGAACTCGTAGATCGCTGATCGTACGCCCAGTATTGTCGGGCTCGGAGTGTATTTCGTCCCAGCGTTTTTGACCAAGTCTTCGTAATTGGTTGCGACCTCTGGTCTTGCGCGCCAGGCGGTATCTCTTCCAGCAACAACCGCTGCATCGATCAAATCGTTTTCCAAAGCATATGCGAGGAGGGCTGTGACGATCCCCCCATCCTGTCCTTTGTTCTGGATCTCGCTTTTCGTGGCGCGTCCTACGAATACTCCTTGGGTGATGCCGAAGGTTTCGTCGGGTCGTCTCGTGCGGTTGTGGAGATACATCTCCACATCCTCTGTTGAAAACTCGACCTTTGGGCACTGGTAGTAACAGATCTCGCACAACGCACATGCTCCATTGAGCGTCGGTTGCTCGTTTTCAGGCCAGAGAACGTTCACTGGGCAAGCTGCCATACATGCCCCACAGTAACTACAGTTGTTTTGTCGGATGACTTGCGTTATTAGATTCCCGAAGAGCTTCGGCTTCTCTAACATTCTACTCAACCGCTATGATTTTCGAAAATGGTATGTAGAAATGTCTGGGTATATTTATGATGAAAGGAGAGAAAATACTACTATGTACTTTCAAATTGCAAGCCAAACCAATCACATGGAAAACATGTTCTGATTGTTTTCCAGCGTTGAAACGCAATCCTCGTAAAGAATTCTCTCGCCGCTCACAGGAAAACCTGAGGTTTGGCTTCTAGGTGTTCGATCGCACAGGCCAGATGCTAAGAAGCAAACAACTGCAATCGATCCAAGAGAAAGGAATCAGGCGCATCGTCAACTACGCCTACAGAAACGTCCCCTTCTACAAGAAACGTTTGGACGATGCCGGGGTGAAACCCAGTTCAGTTCGAAATGTCGATGATTTGCAAAAAGTCCCGTTTACAGTTAAAACGGATCTGCGCGACAACTATCCGCTAGGTTTGCTTGGAGTTCCTTCGAATCGATTAAACGCTCTCCACGCATCGTCGGGAACAACGGGGAAACCCATTGTTGTAGCCTACACGCGCCACGACCTAGAGCGTTGGAGTAAGCTCATGGGCAGATGTCTGGACGCGTCGGGTGTTAGGAAAGGCGACGTAGTTCAGAACATGTACGGTTATGGTCTCTTCACTGGTGGATTAGGGATTCACTACGGTTCAAGGGCAATTGGAGCGACGGTTGTACCATCGAGCGTGGGCAACACGAAGCGTCAGCTCATGCTGATGAAAGACCTTCAGACTACCGTCGTAACCTGCACTCCGTCCTACATGGTCTACTTGATCGAAGCAAGTCGCGCGGAGGGATACGAGCCGAAACAGGATTTTGCCCTTAGGGTAGGTGTCTTTGGAGCCGAACCGTGGAGCGAAGAGGCAAGGAAGAGAATTGAGGCAGCCTTCAACCTCGAAGCTTACGACATTTTCGGCATGTCGGAACTGTATGGACCTGGCGTTGGGATCGAATGTGGAGAGCATAATGGTCTGCATGTGTGGGGCGACGAATTCGTAGTTGAAACCATCAACCCAGACACCGGCGAGATTCTCGAACCTGGAAAGGAAGGAGAGCTAGTGTTCACCATGCTTTCCCGCGAAGCAATGCCACTACTACGCTACAGATCACGAGACCTATCACAAGTCAATGAGGAAGAGTGCGCATGCGGCAGATCTCACAATCGGATCAGACGGATTAAGGGTCGAAGTGATGACATGCTAATCATTGGCGGCGTAAACGTATTCCCCAGTCAAGTCGAACACGTTCTCATGAACATCGCAGGCTTAACCGATCAGTATCAACTCGTGCTATCGCATGAAGAACTAGATCGAATGACAGTGAAAGCTGAAACAAAGAGAGAGCGGCAGCATGATCCTAAACTCGTGAGCGACATTCAGCGAGACCTATTGGCCGTACTCGGAATTCGAGTTCAAGTTGAATTGATCGAAGAGGGTGCGTTGCCTAGATCCGAAGGGAAAGCTCGACGGGTATTAGATCTTCGGCCCAAAGAGTAACCAGGTGTTTGAGAACGACTCGAACAATCCGAGATTGGTCGAGTTCACAGAGTGATTAGGACGAGAGGAGGCCCAGGTAAAGCTTACCAAGTTCTTTGTGTTCCAGAAGTTCGTGCGTGGTTCCACTGAAGGCGACTTTCCCACCTACAAGGAGGTACGCTGTGTCTCCGATCTCTAGGGCTCGTTTTGCGTTCTGTTCAGCTAGCAATATAGTTAGTCCTGTGTCCTTTGCCAGTGATGAAATTAGGTTGAGAACTTGTGTCGCAATTATTGGTGCCAAGTTAGCCGTTGGTTCGTCAAATAGCATCACGTCTGGATCTCGAATTAGCGCTATAGCCATGGCGAGCATTTGCCTCTCCCCGCCGCTGAGATTGGACGCCTTGCTTTTCGTGTAGGGCGAGAGTTGGGGGAAGAGTTCTATGACTCTCTTCAACCTAGTCTTGTAGGATTCTGTCTCGATGGAGTACCCTGCTAGTCTGAGATTTTCATTGACTGTAAGGTTTGTGAAGACGTTGTTGTTTTGGGGTAAGTAGGCTATGCCTTTCTTGGCGATCTTGTGTGAAGCTAGGCCTGTGATGTTCTGTCCGTCAACTTCTACGTGCCCTCCGTATACTGATGTGTAGCCCGCGATCGTCTTGAGCAGTGTACTCTTTCCTGAACCGTTTGGGCCAACAATGACTGTGGTCTCGCTTGGTTTTGCTGTTATCGTCACACCGTTGAGGATTTGCAGCTTTCCGTAGCCAGAGAAAACATCGCTGACGTTTAGCAATCTCTACGCGCCCAGATATGCCTCTATGACCCGTGGATCGTTGATGACGTCCTTTGGGTGACCCGCCGCAATGAGCTTCCCTGAGACCATTGCGTTCACGTAATCTACGTACTTCAATGCGATATCGAGCCTGTGCTCAATGATCAAGAATGTTATTCCATATTGCTCTCTCAGGTTGAGGATTCTTCCGAAGATTTCGTGCGCCAAAGTAGGGTTCACTCCTGACACTGGTTCGTCAAGCAGGTACAGGTTCGCGTCGCTCATCAGCGCGCGTCCAATCTCGACGAGTTTCATCTGTCCTCCACTCAAGAGTGAAGCTGGTTTGTCTAATTGTTCAGACATGCCAAGCAGATCAAGAATCTTAGACGCCTTCTCGATCGTATCCTTCTCGTACTTGGCCCAGAGTCGTTTGACCAGCGACTTCGTAAGTGACTCGCCTGGGTGATTTTTTGCGGCTACAAGCAGATTCTCGAGAGTTGTGAGCTTGCTGAACATCGCGGGTATTTGAAATGTCCTCGCGATTCCGATCTCGTAGATTTCTTGAGGCGATCGGCCCGTGATGTCGGACTGGTCGAAGAGCACTTTGCCCTCATCGGGTTTGAGAAAACCTGTAATGACGTTGAGAAGCGTAGTTTTGCCTGAACCGTTTGGTCCTATGAGGATTGTTACTGTCTTCTCATCAACATTCAATGTCGTGCCGTCAAGAGCGCGGAGATTGCCGAAAGCTTTCTTCACACCCTTGACTTGTAAGTTCCCCATCTAGATACGCTACCCTGGTTTGGAGACGTTATTTCCAGTGGTCCGTTTCGTTGTCGGCAATGTTTCTCTGACTATGCCTTCTGGCCGGTAGATGAGTATGAGAATCGTCATGACTCCAAGAAGGAGGTAGTTCAACCAAATGATGTTGAAAGGGACTATGCCGACGAATGCGTACTTGAAGTAGGTGATTAGCTTGTTCAACGTAACTACAATAGCCGTGCCAACAAGCGTTCCTCGGTTGCTTCCCATCCCGCCGATCAGTATCATTAGCCAGGGAAGGAAGGTCCAATCAAACCTGGCCAATGTTGGAGTGATGGCGCCGCTATAGAGCGCCCACAAGCTTCCTGCTATTCCACAAAAGAGTGAGCCAATCATTATCGAGGAGGTTCTATACCGCGTGATATTCTTGCCGAGGGCTCTGGCGACGATCTCATTGTCACGGATAGCTCTGAGGGTTCGACCGAAGGGAGTCTTAATGATGTGGCCGGCTAGAACGTAGATAGCGATCGCCACAATTAGAAGTACTAGGCTGCCGGCGTAGAAACGATATTGTCCCGCCCAAGCAAGCACATCAGGTAGGTCTACACCCGGGGGGCCGCCGACGAGAGGGGTGTATCCTGCTCCAATTACGTTTAGTATTTCTCCAAAGGCCAATAGTGTTATTGCGAGATAGTCTTCGCGAAGTCTTACTGCGGGAGCCGATGCAATCAGACCCATAATCGCGCCTGCAGCTCCCCCAATGACCAAGAAGAGAACAAAAAGCGACACTGCCAAAATGGGTTGTGCGTGAAGGATCGGATTTACTAACTGTAGTACTGACACGTTGTCGGAAATCGGATTCAGGTTCGTTTGTATTCCAAGTATAATTATCGCTAGTCTAGTTGACAGGCCTGCGGTGATGTATGCCCCTCCAGCTACCGCGAACAGAATCCCAAAATTTGGAATGCCCGTTACACCTTGTTGAATGTTGAGGCCGATATCAATCACCAGATAGACTGCGAAAAGTGCGAACAGATCGACTGAGAATAGAATGATCTGAGTCGATATGTCCACTATCGTCTCCTCCGCAAACCAATACCCGCAAGGCCCTTTGGCGCTAGGATGAGCGTGGCGGAAAGAACGACTAGCGGGATCACCGGCTCGTAGAATGCGACCCAAGGTCCTAGAAACGACGCCAGTTCTGCAGTGCCGACTACGTCCACCAGTCCTAACAGGAGACCGCCAAGAATTGCACCATAAATTTGCTCCAAGCCTCCAACAATGCTCGCGCAGAACATACTCGCCAACAGTATCGTTCCAATGCTTGGATTAACCTCCGTCCATAGAGGGATTAGGGCCCCTGCTATCCCTGCAAGTCCTCCTCCGATAAACCAAGAAATCGCGAGCATCATGCTTACGTTTATGCCGATCGCTTCGGCCAGCTGCGGATTTTCCATTGATGCTCTCAGCGCTATACCAAGCGTTGTAAAATTCAGGAGCACGTATATGGCTACTGTGCATACCGCAAGTGTTCCAAGGGCTATGAAAAGAATGCCTGGTTGTGCGAGGAACGTGAAGTCGGATCCGCTGAGCAGGATGTTCCGAGAGGGAACCGAGTACGTGTTGGTCAAATAATCAGCGTGTATGTTGATGATGCCCAACAGCAATACGTCAAGGGAGAGAGTGGCGATCATGAGCATGACAGTAGGCGAATTTCTCCTTCGTAATGGCTCGAGAACGGAATAGAACACCGCCAAACCAACGATGCCTACTACGACGAAGGCAACTGGCACTCCAGCATACGGATTCGCGGCAAAGATTACGGTTAAGGTGTACGTTACATAGGCCCCAATCGTTACGAATGACGCGTGAGCAAAGTTTGCAACCTTCGTTGTCCTGTAGAGAAGTGTGATTCCGAGCGCCATAAGTGACAAGAAGGCGGAGTATGTCAGCCAACCAATTATGGTTGAAAAAGGAACAAGGTACATCTGATTGTTCACACCAGAAGTTGTAGCAGAACTGCCCTACCAGACTTGATTCTCTGATAGGACTTTAGGGTCTGAAGAAAGGAGGTAGTCCTCTCGTAACAAATTATCCTAAACTTCAAATGAAGTTGCTGAGGTTCGACTCGATCATCTTGAGACAACGAGAGTTTACGAGGTTCATTACGGCTTTTTGTAATCATCTCGGCCCAGACCGTTGCAGCCTCGAGTGATCTGAAAAAAAGAAAGGAAGAGGGGAGTTAGGAGTTACAGTTGCGTTAACCATGTGACTTGTTTAGACGTTGCTGAATAGGTGGCTACCCTTTCCCATTGACCTTGGATTACGGCCCAGAATTCCATGTCCATAGTGACTCGATCGCCAGCTGCGTTCAGTTCCGTGTTTCCTGTAGCTCCCCAGTATAGTGCGGCTACAGTGGGCAGGGCTGCCTTAACGGCGTCGGCGTCGTACTTCCCTGCTTGGAGAATTGCTAAGGCTGCTATCCAAGCCGCATCATACGTAGCGAGCGCGTAAACGTCTGGCGCTTGGCCCATTTGAGCCATCAATGTGGCGTTGAGTCTTTGGGATCTCGTCGTCACGGGGGAAGCAAGCTGCACTGAAATCAGCTTGACTTTGCTGGCAACTGCTCCGGCGTCCTTCGAGATGACTGTGTCGCCCGACATCGTGTCCGGACCGAACCATGTTAGAGATAGAAGTGGGCTGTTTCGACTGTTGGCTTGGTTCAGCATCACTGCCACATCTTCCCACATGTTCGCGAATACTGCTACTGGCTGTTTGCTGCTGATTAGGGGGGCGACTTGTTGTTCAAGGGTGGTCAACTGGACTGTGAAGTCAGTTGTACCTGGGTACGCATAGGTTACGTCGGCTACTAGGTTTCCTCCAGCTGCTGTGAACGCGGCTTTGAAGGCGTCATGAATGGAGAGGCTGTATGCGTCTTGGGCTGAGATCATGGCGACGTTCATGAATCCCTTGTTAAGGAGAGCGGCGGTAAGGGCAGCGCCTTCGGCTTCGGCTGCTGGTACTACTCGAATTTCATAGTCTCCCGGTGGAGCAACGCTTTCTCGCGCGGCAGTTGACGTGCCGTCAATGACGAGGATCTTATTGGTGTCAACGTATGAGTCGATAGTTTTCATAGCTCCGCTGGTCATTCCTCCGATGACGACTTTGATACCCTGCGCGTACAGCGCTTGCACTTTCTGCAGGGCAACATCAGGCTGAGTTTCGTAGTCTTCATAATAGAACTTGAAAGTGACAGGAAGACCTAGTGTCGTTACGTAGCTGTTAATCTCGCTTTCTGCTATTTTGGCTGTAGCCTGAGCTCTAACTCCGTAGCTTGAAAAATCTCCAGTTACGGTCAATAGAACGCCTATTGGAATTTCCGATGGCAACATAGTGACCGGCGTTGGGGCTGCGGGAGGGGCGGAGTGCGCGGCGTATCCGATTATTCCACCAATTACGAGGAACACTAGAAGCAACGCGATGACGCTGGGCTTCAGAAACGATGTTGACGTATAATTTCCTCCTCGGAGTGGTAGGGTGGCTAGAAGGTTTCCTTTAACATGTGCGTAAGTACATTATTGGCTACTGAACCGGTAATATGTGAAGTACGGTCTGTACGAGAGCCTTGGCAAAGGGAACTTTGCCTTCCATGCCGTACGGACTGATGTTCGCATTCTGATCTTCATGGCTGCAGTTTGTTAAGGATCAAGTGTCACTAGATAGGTTGAGTGTCGAACTATCATACGGACGTTCTGAGTCTGATTTGTTATGAAGATTAGAAAGATCCTGGCGTGGCAGGTTGGTCTTCCCCTTCACGAGGGGAGCTACAAGTGGTCAGGCGGGAAATCTGTGACGGTGTTCGATAGCACGATAGTTGCTGTGGAGACAGATTCTGGCGTTACCGGTTTCGGAGAGGTATGTCCACTTGGACCATGCTATCTACCCGCCTACGCTAACGGCGTACGTACAGGTATTGCTGAATTGGCGCCTCATCTGATCGGCGAAGATCCGCTCGAACTCGCACGCCTCAACAGACGCATGGACACAGTGCTCAAAGGACATCCATATGTGAAATCTGGCATCGACATCGCATGCTGGGACGTTCTCGGCCAAGCCACGGAACAGCCAGTATGTGTGCTACTTGGTGGACGTTATGGGGAGGATTTCGGTCTCTATCGCGCGATCTCGCAAGAGTCACCTGAAACCATGGCCCGTCACATAGCCGACTACCGTGCAGAGGGCTATCGGCGTTTTCAACTCAAGGTAGGCGGCGATCCCGATACAGACATCGAACGTATTCGAGCCGCCTCGGAACAGCTCAAGACGGGTGATCGACTTGTGGCGGACGCGAACACAGGGTGGTTGATGCACGATGCCATGCGAGTGATGAGCTCTCTCGACGACGTTGACGTTTACTTTGAACAACCCTGTTTGACCTATGACGAGTGTCTATCCGTTCGGCGCCACACGAACCATCCATTTGTGCTAGATGAAGTCATTGATGGCATTGACATTCTGGTTCGTGGGAAGACGGACCTGGCCATGGACATAGTCAATCTCAAGATTAGCAAATTTGGCGGCCTCACCAAAACGCGCCAAGCGCGAGACCTTTGCGTTTCGCTTGGCATCGGGATGACGATTGAAGATAGTTGGGGTAGCGATATCACCACTGCAGCCATAGCCCACCTCGCACACAGCACTCCGCCTGAGTTCCTATTCACGACAACAGACTTCAACAGTTACGTCACTGTTAGTACGGCTGATGGCGCTCCATGTCGAGTCAATGGTCGGTTGGCCGCGAGTAGAAATCCAGGCCTTGGTATCAACCCGAAGATGAATGTACTTGGCAAACCCGTGCTCTCAATTGATTGATTGCGGTTCACACTCTTCCGAGGTGGGCACAGGGCATGCGGAACTACGGTTGGACAGCAATCTAAAAAGTAGGGCTCACCAAAGTGATGTTTCGAGGATACTCTTCAACCGCTTTCTTCTCGTCTTTTTGGTGCCCTCTTCTCACTCTAGCGCTTCTCTTCTTGCGTGGAAGTCTCTTTGTGGGGATAGTGATTCGAATAGGTCTGATTCCAGGTAGGATTTGCCAGTTGTGATATAATGTGCCATGTTTCTTGCGACGCCAGGTCCCATCATGAACCCTTGGCCGCCCATGCCGACCGCGAGGTAGAACCCGTTCACGTTTGCTGCCCGACCTAGTATTGGTGAACCGTCAGGGGTCATGGGGTAGAGCCCTCGCCAGAGCCTTCGTATGACGAGGTTCTTGAATCGAGGCATTATGTCCAGCAATCGTCTCGAGATGTTGGGGAGGAACTCGGAGGTGCACCTGCGATCTTCGCCTGGGATTATTGGGGATGGCGTGTAGCAGAAGATCACCGAGCCATCCTTCGTCTGGCCGAAATAGAAATTGGAGGTTCTTCCCTCCGGGTCGGGTCTGAGATCGACTACCAGTGGGTCCAAGAAGTGTTCTATCGGCATTGAAACACCTGCTTCATGCGAGTCGGGGGAAACGGGGATTTGTACGTTTACGGTAGCCGCGACCTGGGTTGCTCCTGCGCCGGCAGCATCGAGTACGCAATCCGTTGCAATGGTGCCCTTGTTGGTTTCTAAGCCTACGACTCGATCATACTTCACTATGACCTTTGTCGCTTGTTCACTAAATCGAAATTCCACCCCTAGCCTCTCACATTCCTCGGTTAGTGACGAGGCAAAGAGCAACGGTGACGCCTGTCCATCATCAGCTGAGAGGGTTCCGCCAATTAGCCTGTTTTCGTTGATTCCCGGTGCCGCTTTCTTGACGCCGTCAGCGTCCAACCATTCTATTTTCAGATTGTACTTGTGTTGGATGCGTAGCATGCTCTTGAGCAAGTCCTCGTCTTGAGAACGATAAGCCGGGAAGCAATAACCGCCTTTCTTCCAACCGATATCCGTCCCAGTCTTTTCTTCCCAAGTTGAGAATATTCGCAGGCTATCTTCGCAGATCGTTATCTTTGCTGGATCGGAGTGGGTCGCGCGCACGCCTCCGATGGCGGACTTGAAGCTTCCTTGTGCAGGAGCCGTTGCCTTGTCGACTAACGTAACGTGCATACCCTCTTGAGCCAAGTAGTATGCAGTGGGAAGTCCGACGGCCCCTGATCCGATGATCACAATATCCGTCATTCATTTTCCTTCTTCAGGAGGGTTGTGAGGGGAAGCTCCATCATCAATGGTCGCTTCACATACCCGACTATCGTATCCGACGAAACTCCCTCCTCAATCAGAACCTGCTTGACAAGGTTTTCACACGTCTTCCCGTTGCACGCGCCCATGCCGCATCTGGTTGCTGCTTTGATGGCGTTTAGGTCTCTAAGGCCAAGTCTCACCAATCTGGCAATCTCCTCCCATCTTACTCTCTCGCAGAGGCACACCATTACCTCTTCCTTTGCCGAGTTGCAGGGTTGAGGAACTGGCGATCCATACTCCGGTTCTTGAATTCTGATGCCCGCGACCCTGGTTGCCAGTCTTGAGTAGACCTCTACCTGCACCATTTTCCTCTTGTCCATCCATGGCATGCTCCGAATATGCCGAACCGTTCCCCAGCCCACCTCTTCGCCTTCGAATCCTGTGAGTAGAATTTGATGGCCTACGCTGACTTCCTTCTTGTCTAGCTCCCAGGGAATCCACACCAGTGCTGTCCTTCCTGTCGAATCGAATCTTCTATCGACCACTGTGATTGCTAAGCCCGGACACACGACGGCGCATTTCAAACATCCAATGCATTCCTTTTCCCAGTGGGGAAGTGACAAGATGTTTTCAGACTCCAATCGAATCCATCCTTTCGGACACGCTTCGACGCAGGGATTGCATGGGATCTCTTGCACACACCGAATTACCGGGAAAACCTTCGCGGCTTCATTTTCATGTTCCTTAAAGTCGTGAATAGGACCCGCCTTTCTTCGCAATGTGGCGAGCATATCTGACCAGTGTTTGGGAACGCAAAGTTCTCGTCCTAAGGCTTGTAGCATTCTTCTTGCCGTCACCATTCCGGA
>Ga0335081_10001476_pt1 | contig 37536 bp, 29 predicted proteins | sample Lox_Sample_35_FD_206713 | JGI IMG/M metagenome (GOLD analysis project Ga0335081, IMG submission 206713) | Soil microbial communities from Loxahatchee National Wildlife Refuge, Florida, United States - Lox_Sample_3.5 | ecosystem: Environmental > Terrestrial > Soil > Wetlands | place: USA...
GACACGCTGTACAAGTACGTTGGCGAACAGAAGATTCCCGCGTTCAAGCTGGGCAATCGCTGGCGCTTCAAGAAATCGAAGCTGGATCAGTGGATGGAAGAGAAGTCGAGCGAGATGGAACCGCAGATGAAACGCAAGCCGAAAGCAACGGCCAAGGCTGCGGGTCAAGTTTAGTGAAACCGCGCGGGCTTGAAGCCTGCGCCAACACAAAGGTGGGCACATGTTTGGATTCGGATCGAAGTCCATTGTTGGCCTGGATGTGGGCTCCTCCAGCATTAAGGCTGTGGAGTTGAAGAAGAAGGGTGGGCAGATTGAAGTGGCGCACCTGGGGCTGGAACCGTTGTCCTCCGACATCGTGGTCGACTCGATGATCGTGGACTCGGGCACGGTCTCGAGCGCGATTTCAAAACTGTTCCTGGATAACCAGATCAAGACCAAGGCCGTGGCCACCGCGGTGAGCGGACACTCGGTCATCGTCAAGAAGATTTCGCTGCCCTCGATGAGCGACCAGGAACTGGCCGAGACCATCGAGAAAGAAGCGGCGCAGCACATTCCTTTCGATCTGGCCGACGTGAGCCTCGACTATCAGATTCTTTCCGACGAAGTGGGCGCGCCCAACATGGACGTCCTGCTGGTTGCGGTTAAGAAGGACAAGATTCTGAACTACACCAACGTACTCTCGATGGCGGGACGTACCCCGGCTATCGTCGATATCGACGCGTTGGCTCTGCAGAACTGCTACGAGTACAACTACCAGCCCGCACCCGGCCAGGTGGTGGCGCTGTTGAACCTGGGCGCCAGCGTGATGAACATCAACATTGTGAAAGGCACGACGCCGCTGTTCCCGCGCGACGTCAGCGTGGGCGGGCATCAGTACACCGACTCGCTGCAGAAGGAACTGGATCTGAGCTTCGACGACGCCGAGGCCCTCAAGCTGGGACGTAAGGTCGGCACGGTCAGTGAAGACGCGAAGCAGCCGATCCTGCAGCAGGTGACCGAAATCATCGTGCTGGAAATCCAGAAGACGTTTGACTTCTTCCGCGCCAGCGCCGCGGGCGAGCACATCGAGAAGATTTATCTGGCGGGCGGTTCGTCGAAAGTGCCCGGCCTGGTGGAAGCGTTGCGGCAGGAGTTCTCGATGCCGGTCGAACTGCTGAATCCGTTCCAGCGGGTGATGCCTCCGACCGAGGGGATCGGGGCCGAACTGGTGGAGCAGAATGCGGGCCAGATGGCAGTGGCGGTGGGCTTGGCCTTGAGGAGCTTTGAATCGCTATGATCAAAATCAATCTTCTCGAATCTTCCAAAGGCAAGGGCAAACGCGTAAGCAGCGGCGCGATGCCGTCCATGCCGACGATGGAAATGGGCGACATGGGATCGCCCAAGCTGAAGATCCTCGTGGTCGTGGTTCTGGTGGCGCTGGGCAACCTGATGTACTGGTACCGGCTGGACCATCTCTCCAAAGAGATCGCCACAAAAATGAAGGTCGCGGAGCAGAAGAATCGCGAACTGGCGGATGTGAAGGCCAAGTATCTGGACCGGCAGAACCAGGCCAACGCCTACAAGCGGCGGGTGGACGTGATCGATCAGCTGCGCGCCAGCCAGAACGGTGGCCCGGTCAACCTGATGGCCATGCTGGGCGAGACGGTGAACAACACCGAAGCGGTGTGGCTGAGCAAGCTGGATGACAGCGGCGCGCAGGTCAACCTCGAGGGCACGGCGCTGAGCACCGATGCAGTAGCGAACCTGATCGCCAACCTGCAGAAGACGGGGTTCTTCAAGTCGGTTGAGATCAAGGAAACATTCCAGGACGAGCAGGTCAAGGACATGCAGGCGTTCCAGTTCACCCTGACCTGCGAGAAGGGAAAGTCGTAGAGGCGGACCTATGGCGAACTTCAGTGAATTATCGGGGATCAAGCAGTGGCTGCTGGTGATTGCCGGTGGAGCGCTCGTAACCGTGGCTCTGGTCTTCACCGTATTCAAGAGCCAGAGCGACAAGAACACGACGGACCAGCACGCCCTCGAAGACAAGATTCGTGAGAACAACGAACTCGAGTCGTACCGGCCGAAACTGAAACAGATCGACCAGCAACTGGCCGAACTGAAACAGCAGCTGGATATCGAGCAGCGCATTGTTCCCGACGAGAAGCAGGTCGACGGCTTCATCGAGATGATGGATGCCGAAGCGCAAAAGGCGCAGGTGGAACTGCGGCGCTTCACCGCCAAAGACGTGAAGGCGGCGCAGTACTACAGCGAGGTGCCGTTCGAAATCGACGTCGACGGGCGCTACTACGACGTGCTGAATTTCTTCGACCGCGTGAGCAAGCTGGAGCGGATTGTGAACATCAACAATCTGATCGTGGCCTCGACCCGGCAGGCCTCTGCGGCGAAGGTGAAACACACTTATCAGTACGCTCCGAACGAAAGCATTGTGGCATCGTTTGTTGCCACCACGTACTTCAGTCACGATTTGACACCTTCCGCGGCAGGCGCCGGAAAACCCGGAACGCCGGCGGCGAAGAGGTAGGGACGGGCTATGAAGCTGACGACTGGCATTCTCGTAATCACACTGATGGCGGGCGGGTCTGCGGCGGCGCAGAGTCCCGATGCTATCGACAACGCACGCAACGTGGTGAAATCGCTGAACCAGCAAGCGAACGGCGCGGCTCCCAGCTCGACCAAGCCCGCTCCGGGCGCGCCGGCTCCGGCCATAAAGCCGGCAGTGATTCCCGGCGCGAGCGCGGCCACGGCTCCGGTTGTGGCGAAGGCGGTGGCGCAGCCCGCAGCTTCGGGCGACAACAATCAGCTGAAGCACGTGAGCGTGGTACCCGGCTCCAATGACATTCAGATCGAAATCAGCTCCAGCGAAACCGTGACCCCGCGGGTGAGCAAGCTGAGCTCGCCGGCTCGTGTGCTGGTGGAACTGCCGGAAACGACAGTGGCCACGGCGCAGAACAAGATTCCTGTGGGCAGCGGCGGCGTCAAGGGGATCCGCATCGGCATGGATGGCAAGACGCCTCCGACCACCAGCGTGGTTGTCGATCTGGAAAAGCCTCTGCCGTTCGAACTGGCCCCCGGCTCTGCCGGCAAAGTGGTGCTGATCGTCCACACCGAGGATACGGGATCAACGGTGGCGAAGAGCACTCCGGTTCCTGCGGCGAAGCCTGCGGTTCCGGCTCCTGCCAAGGCGGTTGCGGTTGCAGCAGCGGCTGCGCCCAAAGTAGTTGACGCGAAGGCTCCGAAGGCGGTTGCGGCGGCTCCCGCTGCGGCTCCGAAGGTTGTGGATGCGAAGGCTTCGGCTGCGGCTCCGAAGGTTGTCGATGCAAAAGCATCGGCCACCAAGACCGTTTCCGCTCCGGCTCCGAAGGTTGCCGACGCCAAGGCCCCGGCAGCCAAGCCGGCTGCTGCTCCTGTAAAGGCAGACGCGAAGCAGCAGGGCAAGAATACGGTGGTTGCAGCCAAGCCCGCGGTTGCGGCTTCTACTCCGGAGAAGGCGGCGGAAGCGCCCAAGGCTCCGAAGCCGGAAGAGAAGCACTGGGCGATGAATGGCAAACGCGATCCTTTCTTCAGCCCGGTGGTGCAGCAGAACGGTTCGGGATGCTCGACCGGCAAGAAGTGCCTGGAGATCAACGCGATCAATCTGCGCGGCGTGGTGAAGTCCGACACTGGCTTCATCGCCGTCGTGACCAACAACCTGAACAAAGCTTATTTCCTGCGCGAGAACGATCCGGTGTTTAACGGGTACGTGGTGAAGATCACGGGCGACTCGGTGGTGTTCTCTGAGACGGTCCAGGACAAGCTGGGCAAGCCGTTCACGCGGGAAGTGGTGAAGAGAATCTTCACTCCGGCGGTTTAAGTATGACGGCGCCCACCGGAAACGGGAGCGCCGAACTCAAGTTGCAAGAAGGACACGCGGGCCAGGCCCGCGGGTGGGGAGAAGCGAAATGCGAAAGCAACAACTGACCATCTTCGTATCGATGCTGCTGGTGATGGTAGTGGCCGCGGCCGCCCAGTCGCCCAGCCAGCTCGATCGAGTCAACGTAGTCCGGGGCACGGACAATGTCCGAGTCGAGATGAGCGCGCGTGGCGACGTCACGCCCAAGCTCGAAACGCTGGACTCGCCCGCCCGCGTGGTGGTGGATCTGCCGGAGACCGCGATGGCGACCGGGCAGAGCCACATTGCTGTCGGCGCGGCCGGAGTCAAGGGCGTACGCATTGGCACGGATGGCCAGAAGCAGCATCCGACCACCCGCGTCGTCGTTGACCTCGACGAGGCCTGCACCTACGATCTGACTCCTGGTCCGGCGGGCAAGCTGATCCTGACGCTGCACGCCAACACCAGCGCTCCTCAGACCGTGGCGGCAACTGAGCCGGCTCCGGTGAGCAAGCAGGCGTCGCCGTTCTCGCCGCGCGCGCTGGAAGCGCCCAAGTCGGCGGCACCCGCGACCAAGCCAACCGCGGATTCGGCTTCGCCGAATAACTATGTTTTCGTCGAGCCTTCCTATCAGGCGAAGAATGCGGCCAAGGCTGACGCTCCGGCGACCGAGCCTACGGTTCGCGCCCAGGAAGCGGCGGAGCGCTTCTCCGATAAGACTGCGGCAGAGCTTTTGCCAGTGAGTATGAACGCGGCGCAGAGCCAGAGTTCGGCCCAGGGCGCGATCACTCCGGCGGTGAATCTGGCGGCAGAGCAGAAGGCGCAGACTGGACAATCAAGCGCCGCGGTCGGTCCGAAATATACCGGCGAGCCGATCTCGGTGAACCTGAAAGATGTCGACCTGAAAGATTTCTTCCGGCTGATTCACGAAATCAGCGGACTGAACGTGGTGCTCGATCCCAACGTGCGCGGCACGCTGACCATCGTGCTTGATGACGTGCCGTGGGATCAGGCGCTCGACATCGTGCTGAAGAACAACGATCTGGCGCGCGAACTGGAAGGCAACGTCCTGCGTATCGCCACGGTTGAAACCCTGAAGCACGAAGCCGACGCCCGCCGGGCGCAGGTTGAGTCCGAAGCGATGGCGATGGAGAAAGTCTCCGTCACCCGCTTCCTCAGCTACGCCAAGGCGGCTGATGCCATTATCACGGTAAAGAAGTTCCTCTCGCAGCGCGGCGATGTGGTAGCGGACAATCGCACTAACGCTGTGATCATCAACGATATTCCGAAGGTGATTCCCACCATCGATCGCCTGCTCACGCAGTTGGATCGCAAGACGCAGGAAGTCGAAATCGAAGCCCGCGTCGTGGCCGCCACGCGTCAGTTCGCGCGTGACATCGGCACACAGTTCGGCTTCGGTTGGGGCGATGGCCACAGCGCGATTGGTGGCGCCTCTGATGCGGGCAATTCGCCGACGACCGTTGGCGGGCTGAACCCCGGCTACATCACGCTGAATGGCGGCGGCAGCGGCAGCGGTTCGACCATTCCGTTGTTCTCGAACCTCGGTGTGACGGGTCCGACCAGCGGCTTGACCTTCGTCAATGCCAGCAACACGGTCCGGATCGACGCGGTGCTGACCATGGCGGAATCGCGCGGCCTGCTGAAAGTGCTCTCGCGGCCACGGGTCGTGACCCAGAACAACATTCAGGCGCTCGTCCGGCAGGGCGTGCGCGTTCCCATCGTGACGCAGGCGCAGTTGGGCGGTCCTCCGACCGTGACCTACGTCGACGCTTTCCTGCGCTTGACCGTGACACCGCAGATCACTTCGGAGAACACGATTTTCCTGAACGTGGACGTGGAGAATACCACTCCGAACTTCGGTCAGGAAGTGCAGGGCAACCCGGAATTGATCACGCAGCAGGCTACGACGCAGGTGCTGGTGACCGATGGCGGCACGGTGGTGATCGGCGGCGTCATCCAGACGCAGAACACGATCAACATCACGCAGGTGCCGTTGCTCGGAAACATTCCGATCCTGGGCAACATCTTCAAGCACACGCAAGTTACGACTTCGAACCAGGAACTGATCTTCTTCATCACACCGCGCATCATTCAGACATAGCGAGTAGCTAGTCCTGAGTTGCGAGTTCGCTGAATAAAGCCGCCGGTCTGGAGAAACTGCCAGCCGGCGGTTTTGCCTGGACGAGAAGGTGTTTTGACTCTAATGGAATTACAAAGCGGGGACTACGAGAAAGCAAAGTATATGGAACCTGGTTCAGGAATTCGTCAGGTCGCTCTCTTCGCTGCGGCAATCGCCGCAATAATGGCGATCTCTTTCGCAGCTTTGCATCGTAAGGAAGAACACAAACTTTCCATCGCTCCGACCGTCGCACCCTTGCCACAGGCCGTCAGCCAGACTGCAGTCGGTCGGACCAACGTGCCTAGTGTCGGTCAAAATACGCCGCAGCCGAGTCTGCCCCCACCCGAGACCTCTGCCCACGCTCTTGACGATCCGACAGCTTTTACGTCGCTCGCCGAAAGTGAAGTTTCGCGGCTCAAAGCAGGGATCACACTGGCTGATTGGCGTCTAGCTCGCGGCGGCGAAAACTGGGAATCCGCGAAGCCGGAAATTCTGGTCGACGGACCCGGCCCGGAATGCCTGAGCCTGCGCAAAACCGACACCCTTCCCTCAGGCGCAAAGGTTGTAAGGGTACTTTACTTTTATCCTCAACGCGTGCCATCTCCCATCGTCTTCCCGAGCGTCAACGCATCAGCGCCCTTCGACTCGTGCATGCTTGCAATCCTCCGCCTGGAAGCGGAAGCCGGGTTCTCGGAAACCGGTCGCGGCCATGCGATGGCTCAGGCGATAGCGCAACGGTTCACACAAATTTATGGAATCAGTACTGATCCCGAGGAAGTCCGCCGGAGAGGCATAAAGTTTTGGGGAGAGGACGGCGGCCATTGGGTCGCAAACATCGATATCATTTCTGGCTACGACACAAAGCCCGGACTCAACCCCGACGCTCCGGGCCAGTTGATCCAAGGCCCGGTTGTTAGCGTCTTTGCCCATCTGCTTGTCCACAACGAAAATGAAGTTCCCAGCTCAATGGCAGTCGATCGGCCGCTAACGGCTTCTGTGTCCCGCAAGGCTGTCGACCGCGTCCTCTTTGAGAGAATCCAAAACCTAGATGAACTAGTTGCTGCGACCTGCGACGAAGCAAATTGGAAGCGCTTCCCGAAGATCGTCCAAGAAGGTGAGGCACTTCTTACGAAAAATATAGACGGACCAACAACCGCGCGCATTCACTTTATGGTTGGCGATGCCTATTCCGACATGGTTGCGATCGCGGGGGGAAAATCTGGAGCTAACGGCGAATACGATCCCAGCGAATTTGCGTCTGAGTCCGAGGCTGATCGTGCCAAGGCATTAGAACACTACAAGGCAGGTCTTGCCATTGACAACACTTCGTCAGGCGCGAAGAAGGCATGGAGCCAGGCTTGGCATCTCGCTACGGGTCTCGTACCCGAAGAAAGTTACGTCTGCGTTGGCGATTGATCAGCTGATCCGAGCAGAATGATGCCACGCGCTGGTAGACTTGCGTGCAATGGACTTCCGCACGCGCCAGCAGAAACTTCGCGAGCACCTTGCCTCATCTCACATTGAGGGCCTTCTCGTCAGCCATCTTCCCAACATTCGATATCTATGCGGATTTACGGGCAGCGCCGGATTTTTGTTGGTCGAGCCAGGCGGCAGCGTTTTCTTCACCGATGTCCGCTACGACACGCAGGCGCACGAGGAAGTGAAAGACGCGAAGGTAGTCATCGCGCGCAAATCGGTACTGCAAGCCATCGGAGAGTTTCTTGCGCGACGCAAGCGCAACCGCAAGTCGATTCTTGCGGTTGAGGCCGAACACCTCACGCTCGCAGAGAAGAAGCGTTTGAACGATGCGCTGCCGTCCGGAATCCGCTTGAAGGACTCTCCTGGTATCGTCGAACGTTTGCGGATGGTGAAGGACGAAGACGAGCTCGACGCCATTCGCGCCGCGGTGTTATTGGGAGCCAAGTTGTTTGATCGCGCTGTAGAGGTCCTGCGTCCCGGAATCAAAGAAGTGGAAGTGGCGGCGGAGATGGAATTGGCCGCCCGCAAGGCCGGCGCCGAAGAAATGTCCTTTCCTACGATCATCGCTTCCGGCGCACGATCGGCGCTGCCACACGGCCGTGCATCCGCACAGCCGGTCCCGTCCAACGCGTTCGTGGTCTGTGACTTCGGTGTTATACTCTCAGGTTATTGTTCGGATCAGACCCGCACTGTCTGGGTGGGAGAAGTTTCCGACGAAGCCCGCCGTACCTACGAAGCGGTGCGGGAAGCACAGCAAGCCGCGGTAAACGCAATACGTCCGGGAGTCACGGTTGGCGAAGTCGATGCGGCCGCCCGCAAGGTTCTGCGCAGGGCCGGTCTCGGACGCAACTTTACCCATTCGACCGGACACGGCGTCGGGCTGGAGATCCACGAGATCCCGCGCGTGGCCCACGGGCAAACAGAAGTGCTGCAGCCCGGAATGGTCATCACGATCGAGCCAGGGGTATACTTCCCCGGCAAATGGGGCGTGAGGATCGAGGATATGGTGGCTGTCACCTCGGATGGTTGTGAGGTAATGACTCCGACAAGCAAGGATTTGATGGCAGTCTAGTCTTCTTATCAAGTTGCCGGGCAGGATCCACGCCCGGCTGTTCGCGCGCCCCTCGGGTGCGCGGCGGGATAGGCGAAAAAGGTCCCACCGTACACAAATGAATCAAAAAGAACTGAAAGAACTTATCGAGTTTTTGATCGAGAAGGATATCGCCGAGTTCGAACTCGAGCGCGGCGATGTTAAAGTCAGGATCAAGAGAGCCGGGGAGCACACGCTGCACGCACATTCCGAGCCGCGGTTTTTTGCGGTTCCGCCAGCGCCCGTTCCCGCGGTCGAAATTGGAGCTGTTCCGTCAGTGCCGGCGCCGGCTGCGGCGGCACCAACCGCGCCAGTCCCCGCTCCCACTGAAGAAGGCCTCCACATCGTCAAGTCGCCGATCGTCGGAACGTTCTACGAAGCTCCCTCGCCGGGCGCGCCGCCCTTCGCAAAGGTCGGAGATACGGTCGAAGTCGGCCAGGTGCTGTGCATCGTGGAGGCCATGAAACTACTCAACGAAATTGAATCGGATGTGGCTGGCGAAATCGTGAAGAAATTCGCGACCAACGGCCAGCCGATCGAGTATGGCCAGGAATTGTTTGTGATCAGGCCGAAGAAGTGAACGCGAGTTTCTTGCGCGGCGTGCCGGTCCGGCGCGCCGTTTTGTGTTTGATAACGCTTCACTGGACAACATCGCGTTTTTTTGAAAGGGCGCGGCTTCAAGCCGCGCCGAACAGAGAATTGAGAACTGGTTAGGCCCTGAGGCGCACCTCAGTCTTGCGGCAGGGCTTGAAGCTGTGCCCTTTCACAGCTCATAGTCGCAAACGTTTTTCTCATGTTTAAGAAGATCCTGGTTGCGAATCGCGGGGAAATTGCGCTGCGGGTGATCTGCGCGTGCAAGGAACTCGGGGTGCGCACGGTCGCGATCTATAGCGAGGCCGACCGTAACTCGCTGCCGGTTCGCTTTGCCGATGAGGCGATCTGCATCGGTCCTCCGCAACTGGCACAAAGCTACCTGAATATCCCCGCGGTGATCAGTGCGGCGGAAATCGCCAACGTGGAGGCGGTTCATCCGGGGTATGGGCTTCTGGCGGAAAACGCCAATTTTGCGGAAGTTTGCGAGATGAGCGGAATCAAGTTCATCGGTCCGCGTCCGGAAGTGACGCGGCTGATGGGCGAAAAAGAGAAAGCGCGCGCCGCGATGAAGCAGGCGGGCGTGCCGATTCTGCCGGGGTCTGATGGGATCATCGCCTCGGAAGGCGAAGCGATTGAGTGGGCGAAGCAAGTCGGATTTCCCGTGATCGTCAAAGCGTCGGCCGGAGGCGGCGGACGCGGCATGCGCATCGTGCGCAACGAAGAAGAATTGCCCGGACTATTCAAGGCGGCGCAGGCTGAGGCGGCGGGCGCTTTCGGCAATGGCGATCTCTATATGGAGAAATATGTCGAGCATCCGCGCCACATTGAATTTCAGGTTCTGGCGGATGAGCACGGCAATGTCGTGAGCCTGGGCGAGCGCGAGTGCTCGATTCAGCGGCGGCATCAGAAGCTGCTCGAGGAATCGCCTTCGACGCAGGTCACGCCGGAGCTGCGCGCGCAAATTGGCGAGGTGCTGTGTAAATCTCTGAAGGCGATCGGTTATTGGAATGCGGGAACGGTTGAGTTCCTGATGGATCAGGACCGGCGGCTGCATTTCATCGAGATGAACACGCGCATTCAGGTGGAGCATCCTGTGACGGAAATGGTGACGGACGTAGACCTGGTGAAAAGCCAGATCATGATTGCCGCAGGCGCGAACATGAGCGATGTGCTGCTGGGGCCGATCGTGCATCGCGGACACTCGATCGAATGCCGCATTAATGCCGAGCATCCCGAGAAATTCACGCCGTCGGCGGGAAAGATTACCGCGTTTCATCCGGCAGGCGGAACGGGTGTGCGCGTCGACACGGCCGCATACGCAGAAGGCGTGATTCCACCGTATTACGATTCGCTGATTGCCAAGCTGATTGTCCGTGCAAAGGATCGCAACGAAGCCATTTCACGCATGTCGCGCGCGCTGGAGATGTTTATTGTCGAAGGCATATACACGACGATCCCGCTACACCGCAAGATTCTCGCGGATCCGGATTTCAGAGCAGGGAAGATTGATACAGGGTTTATTGAGAGATTTCTGAAGAAGAACGGGCATAAGTCCTGAATCGCGAGAGTCCCGAGTCTAGTGTGTGCAGTACTCAGCACAAGCCTAGGCATTCTGAGCGGCAGCTTGTGCCGCGAAGGTCCTGTGTAGCTTGTTGGAAGTACATAGATCCTTCGCCGCCAAAAACTGCGGCTCAGGATGACAACAAGTCTTACTAATCTCCCATGGTTCAGATTTCTCGGCTCTATGCAATCGTCGACTGTGACTCGTCAGGCATTTCGGTCGACCCAGTTCAATTTGCGGGACAACTCGTCGCCGCCGGCTGCACGCTGCTGCAATACCGCAACAAATCCGGTAGTGCGCGAGTCATGCTGGAGCAGGCGCGGGAGATGAGGAACATCCTTTCATCCCGGGTCTCGCAACCGCGGCGAGACCCGGGGCACCCCCGGCCAGTGAAATTAATCATGAACGACCGCGCCGATCTGTGCCTCGCTGCCGATTTCAACGGTGTGCACGTCGGCCAAGACGACTTATCCCCTGAGGCCGTGCGCAGGATGATCGGGCCGGATCGCTGGCTGGGCGTTTCCACGCACAATCCCGAACAACTGCGCGAGGCGGACTTGACCTCGGCCGACTACCTGGCGATCGGTCCGGTGTTCGCTACGTCGAGCAAAGCGAACCCAGATCCCGTGGTGGGACTCGAAGGCGTCCGCCGGGCGCGCCAACTTACGCGCAAGCCGCTGGTCGCGATTGGCGGAATCACCCGAGCCAACGCAGCTTCCGTTATTAAGGCTGGGGCGGACTCGGTGGCGGTGATATCTGATCTGTTACTGGATCCTCGCAAATCGGCAGAGGAATTTTTGCGGATATTAGGGTAAAGTTTCAGAAATTCTCTTTGAGGTTGTCGTCCCGAGCGGAGCGAAGGACCCCTTGCATGATGGTATTGCCCGCGGCTGGCATGGGGTATTCTCACGATGGCCATGCTCGTCGTGCGAATGCCTTGCGACATTTATCTTAGCGTCAGCAGGCGCGGGGGTCCTTCGACTCCGCAAGCCCTTCACTTCGTGGACGGGTTGCTGCGCTCAGGATGACAGTGTAGAGGGTGAACAACGTCGACTGACAGAAGACAAGGAGCGATCCTGAGCACACCGACCACGCAGCCGCCCAGAAGCACCGACTGGGAAATCCACACTCATCAGGACACCGAACTTGTCAAAGGCCTCGGCCTGACCAGCGCCACCATGCTGGTGATGGGCTCGATGATCGGTTCGGGCATCTTCATTGTTTCGGCGGAAATCGCGCGCGGAGTGGGATCGCCTGCCTTGCTGATCGGAGCATGGGCCATTACCGGATTCATGACGATCGTCGCGGCGCTCAGCTATGGCGAACTGGCGGCGATGATGCCCCGCGCCGGGGGACAATACGTTTATCTGCGCGAGGCGCTGGGGCCGCTGTGGGGATTTCTCTACGGCTGGACGTTATTTCTCGTCATTCAGACGGGCACAATTGCGGCTGTGGGCGTGGCTTTCGGCAAGTTCCTCGGCGTCTTTGCTCCTTCGATTTCTTCCACAAACTGGATTCTGCATCTTTGGAAAGTTCCTCCGATTCATGTTGGCGCGATGGTGCTGGGCAACATGGACGTCGGCCTCAATACGCAGAACCTGATGGCGATCCTGATGGTGATCTTCCTGTCGATCGTCAACGTATTCGGGATCAAGACCGGAGCTGCCATCCAGAACATTTTCACGGCGGCAAAGGTTGCGGCTCTGCTGGGCTTGGCTGGAGTTGGCGTGGCAGTGGGCCGCAACGCCACTGCCATCGCCGCAAACTTCCACGGGCATTTCTGGGAGAACGCCGGCCTCACAGCGCAACACGCGGTACAGGTCGGTGGGGCGGGCGGTCCCATCGTGCTGGTCAGCACGCTGACAATTCTCGCAGTGGCACAAACAGGATCGCTCTTCTCGGCCGATGCCTGGAACAATGTGACATTTACCGCCGGGGAAGTGAAGAATCCCAGCCGCAACCTGCCGCTCTCGCTGGCGCTGGGCACCGGTGTGGTGATCGCGCTCTATATCGCCTGCAACTTCATTTATCTAACGGCCCTGCCGCTCAGCGGAGCCGAAGGCGGCGCCACCTTCCTGGCTCGCGGAATCGCGCATGCGGCCGAAGATCGCGTCGGCACGGCCGTGATGACGCAAATGTTGGGCCCGACAGGCGGTTTGCTGATGGCTGCCGCGATCATGATTTCCGGCTTCGGCTGCGCCAACGGCCTGATTCTCTCCGGCGCGCGCGTCTACTACGCGATGGCGAAAGACGGATTGTTCTTTCGCCCGGTCGCCAAGCTGCATCCTAGTTATAAAACGCCTGCGATTTCGTTGATGGTACAGATGGTCTGGACGTGCGTGCTGTGCATCTCCGGCACCTACAGCCAGCTTCTGGATTACATCATCTTCGCGGTGCTGGTGTTTTACATCCTTACGATCGTGGGACTGTTCGTGCTCCGACGAACGCATCCGGATGCCGAGCGCCCCTACAAAGCCGTGGGATACCCGGTGCTGCCGATCGTTTATATTGTGATGGCTTTATTCATCGATGTCGTACTATTGCGCTACAAGCCGCAATACACGTGGCCGGGGCTGATCGTGGTGCTGCTGGGAATTCCGGTATATTACGCGTGGTCGCGGAGCACGAGAGCGTTGCGCAGTCGAGCCTGAATTAAAGGAGAGCCTTTCGATGGCCAATCTTTTCGCAACCAAGCCTCTAAACACCTTGATGCAAGAGGCTTCCGAGACGGGTGAGCACAGCTTGAAGCGCACGCTCGGTCCCGTCAGTCTCATCATGCTGGGCATCGGCGCGATCATCGGCGCCGGCTTGTTCGTGCGAACCGCTGATGCGATCGCCGACCGTTCGGGTCCGTCCGTGACGATTGCTTTTATTGTCGCCGGCTTCGGATGCGCGTTCGCAGGATTGTGCTATGCAGAATTCGCTTCCTTGATTCCGGTGGCGGGCAGCGCCTACACGTACTCCTACGCCACCATGGGAGAGTTGATTGCTTGGATCATTGGCTGGGACTTAGTCCTCGAATACGCGGTCGGGGCCGCCACCGTCGCTGTTTCGTGGAGTCAGTATGCCAATCGTGTGCTGGATTGGTTCGGGTTGCGCGTCCCGTTTCAATGGAGCCATTCTCCACTGGAGACGGCCATGGGCACAGGAGAACGCGGGATCATCAATCTTCCAGCCCTTTTCATCCTGTTGTTGTTGTCGGCTCTTCTGATTAAGGGAACGAAGGAATCTGCCACGGTCAATGCATTTATTGTGATTCTGAAGGTCACGATAGTCATCTTGGTGATCAGCATAGGGTGGGGATTCATCAATCCCGCCAACCACACACCATTGATTCCCGCGGCTACAACCTATGTGACTTCTGCGGGCATCGCTCACCACTTCGGAGGTTTACTTGGAATTCTGGGCGCGGCGGGCGTGGTGTTCTTCGCGTACATCGGCTTTGACGCCGTTTCGACGGCTGCCCAGGAAACGAAAAATCCCGGCCGTGATATGCCGATTGGAATCCTGGGCTCTCTCGTGATCTGCACTGTACTGTACGTTCTGTTTTCGTACGTGCTGAGCGGAGTCGCCACGGTTCAAGATTTTCGCACCGCGGGCCGTGAAGCCTCGGTCGCCTTCGCGATCACGAAGTACATGCACGGCTACGAATGGCTCTCGAAATCCGTTACGGTCGCGATCCTGGCTGGATTTTCGTCGGTGATTTTGGTCATGTTGCTCGGCCAGTCGCGAGTTTTCTATTCGATGAGCCATGACGGCTTGGTGCCCAGAATTTTCTCGGATATCCATCCCAAGTTCCGCACGCCTTACAAATCCAACATGCTCTTCTTTGTGTTCACGGGGCTGTTCGCCGGCTTTCTCCCCGAGGATATCGTTGGCGAGATGACCAGCATCGGAACGCTCTTTGCTTTTGTTCTGGTGTGCATTGGAGTCTGGATTCTGCGTGTCCGGCGGCCCGATCTGCCGCGTGCCTTCCGAGTGCCTGCTGTGCCGATCGTGACGCCGTTAGGAGTCATCATCTGCGCTGCCATGATCTATGGTCTTGGGTGGACCAACTGGCTGCGCCTTGGAGTGTGGCTCGTGATTGGCCTCGTCATCTACTTCACTTACGGCCGCCGACACAGCAAGGTGCAAGCTCTTAACGGCGTTCCTGAACCCAACGGCGCGCCCAGCATGGCGGACTGATCCGATCGATCTGAATCATGGCCTTCCGCACGGCGCGGAGGGCCGTTTTGTTTTATAGTCGTGGGTCGGAACCCATAGTCGATAGTCAGTCCTTGGCAATTGTCGCCGTTGGCCAGGGACTCGCGACTCGGGACGCAGGACTCGAGTGACGAACACCTACCGCCATCTTCGCAAGATCGGCATTCTTTTGCTGCTGGTCATGGCGATCGGCACGGCTGGATATCATTACATTGAGCACTGGCCGTGGTTCGACGGCTTCTACATGGTCGTCACGACGCTGACGACCATCGGATATCAGGAAGTCCATCCGCTGTCGCACGCCGGGCGCGTGTTCAACGTTTTCATCATTCTGTCCGGTGTCTCACTGCTGTTGTTGGGAGTGGGGCTGCTGAGCCAGGCTTTGCTAGAATTCGAGTTGCAGAGCTTCTTTGGACGGCGGCGCATGGAGCGCGAAATCGGACGCCTCGACCAGCACTACATCATCTGCGGCATGGGACGCGTAGGCCGCAGCGTGGCGCGCGAGTTGGCGCGCCGGCCGGTGCCGTTCGTCATCGTCGAGAGTGCGGAAAGCAAGCGGCAGCGTTATGCATCGGAGAACTGGCTGGTCATCGCCGGCGATGCGACTCTGGAGCAGACGCTGCGCGAAGCGCAGATCGAGCGCGGGCGCGGATTGATCGCCGCGACTACGACCGATGCGACCAATCTCTACATCGTGCTGACAGCGCGCGGGCTGAATCCGAATTTGAAGATCATTGCGCGAGCCAGTGAGGACGGCGCGGAGAAGCACCTGTTGACCGCAGGTGCCGATTCGGTCGTCTCCCCTTATTTGTTCGCGGGGCAGCGCATCGCGCAGTCGCTGCTGCGGCCCAACGTCGTCAGCTTTCTCGATACTGCAACCACGCATCTCGGCATGGATCTCGAGATCGGCGAGATCCACATCGCACCCGACTCGGAATTCGCCGGCAAGACGCTCGAGAGTTCGCGCATTCGTCAGGAGCGAGGAGTTATCGTGCTGGCCATCAAGCGCCAGCAAGGAATGCGCTTCAATCCAGCGCCCGACGAACGGATCGAGCCGCATGATTGCCTGATCGCCATGGGCGAGCCTGCACAGTTGCGGCAGCTCGAGCAGTCCGTGGCTTCTTCATGAAAGTTGAATTCCCATGAAAATTGTGACCGCGGCGGAAATGCGCGAGATCGACCGCGCCACCAGCGAGCGCTTCGGCGTGCCGTCGCTTACCCTGATGGAGAACGCCGGGGCTGCTGTGGCTGAGCAAGTGCTGCGCTACTGGCATGCAGGCGTGCGGATGGTGGTGATCTGCGGCAAGGGCAACAATGGCGGGGACGGCTTCGTTGTGGCGCGCTTGCTGGCAGAGAAGAAGAAACATGTCGAGATCGTGCTCCTCGCCGATCCTGCGGAACTGAAAGGTGACGCCGCCGTCATGTATGGCAGGCTGCCGATGGCGGCGACGGTCGTCCGTGATGTTGAGCAGTGGAAAAGTGAGCGGGTGCAGCAGGCCTTGGCGGGCGATCTATATGTGGATGCAATCCTCGGCACAGGATTTAAGCCGCCGGTGACCGGACTCTATGCCGAAGCCATCGGATTTCTGAATGCTTGTCAGGGAAAGGTGATCGCCGTCGACATCGCTTCCGGTGCGGATGCGGACGCGATGGGGTTACAACAGGGAACGATTGTTCGCGCGGACGAGACGGTCACGTTCACCGCTCCGCGTCCCGCACACGTGTTCGGATTGCTGACCAAAGGACCCACGTATGTCGCGCGGATTGGCTCGCCGGAAGAGGCGATCGTTTCTTCACTTCATCTCAATGTCATTCATCCGCGCGATTTTGCTGCGCTGGTTGCGCCTCGTGCCGTCGACTCCAATAAAGGAAACTACGGACATGTGCTGGTCGTCGGCGGATCGTTGGGAAAAGCCGGAGCGGCGGCGATGGCGGGAATGTCCGCCTTGCGCGTCGGTGCAGGGCTCTCGACGGTTGCAACGGCGGAATCGGTGCTGCCGACCGTCGCGGGATTTCATCCCGAGCTGATGACCGAACCGCTCCCGGAAACAGACACGGGCACAATTGCCACGGGTGCCGGAGTTCGGATTGAAGAGCTGCTGAAGACGATGACCGTCGTCGCGATCGGGCCGGGAATTTCGCGCGATCCGCACACAGCCACGCTGGTGCGGTCGCTGGTAGCAAATCATAAAACGCCGATGGTGGTCGACGCCGATGGGCTCAACGCGTTTCAGGGCCACACGAATGAACTGAACGGCAAAGGTAGAACACTTGTGATCACGCCGCATCCGGGCGAAATGGCGCGCCTGGCAGGCTGTTCGACCGCTGAAGTGCAGAAGGATCGCTTGGAAGTGGCTCGCAAATTCGCGCGCGAACATGAATTGATCGTTGTGCTGAAGGGGCATCGCACGCTCGTCGTACAGCCGGATGGCGAGGCTTGGGTGAACCTAACGGGCAATCCCGGCATGGCGACCGGCGGCACCGGCGACATCCTCACGGGCATGGTGGCGGGAATGATCGCGCAGCATCCGAACGATGCGATGTTGGCGACGTGCGCCGCCGTCTACCTTCATGGTTTTTCCGGCGACATCATGCGCGATATTTTGGGAGAGCATTCCCTTGTCGCGACGGATTTGCTGCGTGGACTTCCCGACGCCTTCGAGCGCGCGCGACGGAGCGCTGAGAGTCGAGAATTAGTCTTCGGCGAATAGTCCTAGCGTTGTCATCCTGAGCGAAGGGCGGAATGCGCGAAGCGCGAGCCGCGCGGAGTCGAAGGATCCCTACTCTCTCAACCTTTTACGGTGCAGCGCGAAGGCGTTTTCTGCACGGCACGCGATGAGAGCAGGAGAGAGTTCCTCGCGTGGCCCGTTCTGGGAGCTGGCAGACACGGGGTCCTTCGACTGCGCGAACACTTCGCTTCGCGCAGTATTCGCTGCGCTCAGGATGACAGGGCTTTAGGGCTTCGCAGAAAAGGTCTCGGCGACAGAACTTATCTGCTTGCCGGCAGCCGAATTGTTTTTCCGTCTGCGGCGGATCGCCGCGCGGCATCCAGAATTTCCGTCACGGTCACATTCGTATCGAGCGATGAGAGGCCATCTTCCTTTGCCCCCTCGAGAATCACTGCACGAAAATAAGAAAGCTCATCGTCGTACGGCACGGGAATCGGCTTGGCCGCGAGTTGCTGTTCGGCCTGATCTCGTGCGCGGCGAATGCGGACATCATCGCGCTTGACCGTGACCACTGAGCCGGTGCGCCCATAAACTTCCATATCTTTGCGGTCGAAGGGCCAGTTCCACGAGGCTTGAATAATCGCCTGCGCCTTGGGATAGGTGAGGACGATCGTGGCCTCGTCATCCACTCGCGCATAAATCTCAGGCTTGACTTGCTGCGTGACCGCAGTGACCGACAGCGGGCGCTTGCCGTCCATCAGCCAGGTCATGAGGTCGGCACCATAGCATCCGAAATCGAAGAGAGCACCGCCGCCATTGCGTTTGGGATCGGTGAGCCATGCGAGAAATTCGGGCTGCACGCCAATTTCCTCCGGTCCTTTGTGGCCGTCGTGGACGACGACTTTGCGGACGTCGCCGAGACTTCCGTCGTGCACCAGATCGTAAGCGGCATGATTGCTGCGATACCAGGACGTTTCGTAATTCACCAGCGCGTGAATGTGGCCTTGCTCGGCAGCCTTCTGAATGGCGAGGGCGTCGTCCAGGCTGACTGCCAGCGGCTTCTCCATCATCACGTGGACACCGTGGCGCGCGCAGATTTCCACCACGCGCCGGTGATCGAATGTGTTGGTATAAACCAGCACGGCCTGCGGATGCGCCTTGGTGATCATTTCTTCCAGATCAGAAAAAAGCAGCGACGGCGCGAAGCCATACTTCGCCCCGGCCTGCGAAAGCAGCTGGCGATCCGGATCTTCGACGCCGACGATTTCAATCTCCGGACTATGTTGGGAGTGATCGAGGAATCCATGCACGTGGCCATGAACGAGACCGACAATGCCGACGCGCAGCGGGGCGTGCGTCGACGCGACCTGGGCATGCGAAATCACGACAGCGCAGATGAAAATCAAGGGTAACAGCCGGACCATGAGTGCCTCCTCAAACAAGAGATCAGACCAGACATGCTACCGATTTTCGCGGAAAAGATGAGATAAAAGCGCGAAGGCGTCGACTGTCCCGACGGACAATTAACTACTTGGTAAACGCAGCTAACCTGCTGATTGTGCATGCCTAATGCACCATCTTTAGGGCATGGGGCAGGGAATCGGAACAAGGGGCTACTGTAATCTATGAGGCGGTGGCAGGCGGAGTCATACTGCAGTTGGCTTATGACTCACTTCCCCCAACCGCATCCCACCCGGCGCGCCGCGCGGGTTCAGCTCGGCGATTCGGTCCTGGCCGCGATTCGTTTCGAAGACGGCCGCCGCACCAAGGCAAAACTGCAAACCATTTCCGCAACCGGCGGCCTGCTCCGGCTCTCCGATTCGCTCCACGAGGGCGACTTCATCGAGGTTGCGTTTCAGACGCAAGTCGGACCCGTGCATGGGATGGCCGAGGCTCTCAGCCCGATGCGGAGTCTGCCCGATGGCGTTTTGCAGGCGTTCAAGTTCGTCGCGATCGAAGATGACGACCACCGCCGCCTGCGGACATCGCTCGAGCACGTCGTGGCGCGCAATCAGCTGGGCATGAGGTCGAGCGCATTCTCCACCTACTAGTGCCGAACTTCCTTGCCACGGATTCACGCGGATTAACGCGGATCAGGAATTTCTATAATCTGTGTTAATCCGCGCAAATCCGTGGCGAAGAATTTTGTCCAGCTAAAGCGCCGCTCTTCCACGGTTATACTCGACGTGTGGATGTTCCCATCGAAGCCGGCAAGATCGTGCAAGAAATCACGACGCATTCCGCCGAGGAGACGATCGCTTTCGGGCGGACCTTCGCGAAGATTCTGGCTCCTCCCAAGCTGGTGCTGCTGCGCGGGGATCTGGGGGCGGGGAAGACGACGCTGGTGAAGGGAATTGCGGCAGCATTCGACGCGGCGGTCGAAGAGGATGTCACCAGCCCGACGTTCACGCTCATCCACGAATATCGCGGGCCGCACGCGATTCTCTATCACATCGATCTCTATCGCATCGATACGCCACGCGAGTTGGACACTCTGGCGCTCGACGATCTGCGCTCGGAAAACAGCATCCTGCTGATCGAGTGGGGAGAGAAGTTTCCCCGCTTTGTCCGCGAGCGGGACGTGGAGATTTCGCTGGAGCGGGAAGGCGAGGGTGGGAGAAGGATCAGGGTCAGCGCTTGATATAGGAGCTAAGGTTTGGTTGGAAACAACAGTAATCTTGGAAGCAGCTGAGCTGTGGAGTAGTGTTATGCCGTGAAAATAGCTTTGTTAGTCGTTTGTCTAGCCTGCCTTCGTATTTCGGCCGCTCAGACATCGCCAAATGTACAAAGATCCTTCTGCGGTGATGATGCTCCTTACGACCTCCGGCTAAAGCCCACGCCCTTACCCCATTCAGTTCTTACGGTACTCATGAACACGAAAGAAGCAAAAGACGTTCAGCGTTGGGCCAAGAACGATAAGAAATCGTTAGACATGGCTTCACTTTTTAGAGGCGTTGAGGTCAGGCTTGGTGCCGCTCCCGACGACACATTTCTCGTGATCGGAAAATCACCTATGTCAGGAGCCGACAATACGTGGTTCTGGCTTGTCAGAAAGTCGGGAGAAAAGGCGACAATTCTGCTTTGGGCTGGCGTGAACTGCCTATATATTGGTAAGGAGAGCAATGCTGGTCTTAACGACATACAAACGACTTGGGCCTCTGCTTCGGAGACAATCACGGACAGTTACTCGTTCGACGGCATCCGCTACAAGATGACGAAAACAAAGCGTCAGCCGGTCACTCGGTGAGGTCTCATAACGCTCGATAAAAACGGTCCGCCCATTTGTGCGACGTCTGTTCTCGGTTGCTTCACTTCTTTGCCGCCTCGCCCGCTTTCGCGAACCACTGGTCGAACCATTCCAGCGAGCGCACGAAGTAATCCCGCCAGTCAGATGCCTTTACGAATACGTGTCCTTCGTGCGGATAGACCACGAGTTCATTCGGCACCTTGAGCGTGGTGAGCGCATGCGACCATTCGACGGACTGCTCCATGGGGACTTCGCCGTCGCTGTCTCCAACCAGAATCAGCGTGGGCGTCTTCACGTTTTTCACGAAGTGCATGGGATCGCTTTTCGCATAGACAGCAGGATCGTCGTAGATCGACGCGCCGAAGAACGGAATCATCCACTCGTCGATTTCGTTGACACCGTAATAGCTGAGCCAGTCTGACAAGCCTGCGCCGGCGACCGCTGCGGCGAAACGATGCGTCTGCGTCTCGGCCCACATGGTCATGTAGCCGCCGTAGCTGTGACCGCGAATGCCGAGGCGATGCGGATCGACGGGATACTGCTTCACGATCGCGTCGACTCCGGCCATGATGTCGCGAAAATCGCCGCCGCCGAAATCTTTGACATTGCCGCGCGTGAAGGCCTCGCCCTGTCCGTAGCTGCCGCGCGGATTCGGACAGAAAGCGAAATATCCCATGGCCGATTCGGCGCCCATGATGTGCGGATCCCAATGCGCTCCGCAGGCTGAAGAGGGCCCTCCATGAACGTTGACGATGAGAGGATATTTCTTCGTCGAATCGTAATCTTTGGGCAGCATCAGCCATCCCTGCACACGCTGTGCGCCGTTCGTCCAATGAAAATTGCGCAGCTCGCCCCAGGCAGGCTTGGCGTCGGAATTGATATGCGTAATTTGCGTCCACTTGCCGAGGGCTCCGGCCCAGACTTCAGGCGGCTGATTTGCCGATTGGCGAACGACTGCGGAGATTTCGCTATCACTGGAAAACGACGCGCTCGGGGAGGGCGTGTCTCCGATAAATTCGTCGGCACTCCATCCCGTTTTCGGAGTTCCGCCGTTGAGGCTCACCGAGCCGAATCCAGATTTGCCATCGATATTTTCTGCGAACAGGATGTTGTCGGGCGACGTCCAAGTTAGGTAGGAAGGCGACCCTTTGAAGCCGGGAGTGACGTTCTGCACTTTGCCGCCTGCGAGTGTGAGGACGAAGATATCGCCGCCGGTCGGGCCTTCGTCGCTCATCAGGCCTTCGATGAACGCGACGTGTTTTCCATCTGGCGAGACTCGCGGGGCGGCGATTTGCAGCTTTGGCACGTAGATCTCGTGCATCTCGCCGGATTTGACCGGGATGTGATAGAGCCGCGCGACATACCAGTTCGCGTCGCCCGACCCATGCGCCGCAGTAGCCCACCAGCCTTGGCCGTCGGGGGTCCAGTCGTACTCGTAGATATAAACGTCCGGTGGTGTGAGCTGGGTGAGCGCGTTTGAATTGAGATCGATGGTCGTCAGGCGCTGCTCGTAAGTCTTGTTGCCGACCACGCCGGCGAGAGGCGTCATGGGCTGCAGTGGGCCCGCGATACGCGGGATGCCTTCAATGAACAGCAGCGCAATTTTCGAACCGTCAGGAGAAAAAGTGGGGGAGTCGGCGTATCCCTTGAGGTCAGCGTGTTTGGTCGGGGCGGAGCCATCGATGGCTGCGGTCCAGAGCTGCGCAACGGGAGTCTCGTCCGGTAGATCAGCGAGGAAAACGAGCTGCTTCGAGTCGGACGACCAGGAAACCGCGCGCAGCGGAAGCTTACCTTCGATCTCGATCGTGTGGCTGGAATTGTCGGCGAGCGTCACGACCGTGAGTTGGCCGTGAACGATGTAGGCGACGCGGGATCCGTCGGGAGAGATGATGGCCTGATCGATTCGCTTTGTCATGGGCATCGAGTCGATGATCGCAGCCGCGCGGGAGGGGGAAGCGGTTTGGGCGGAAGCGGGCGAAAGGGATGCGATCAACAAAAGCGTCAAGGTCCGCGCGGAGTTCATGACTCGGGAGTATACAGGGACTGGGCGAAATTGCTTCGCTGGGTCGTGGTTGAAATTCCCGGCAAATCCTTCGTGAGTATTTAGAGGAAAGGGATCCTTCGACTTTGGTTTCGTCCGCCTGGCGCCGACGAAACCTTCGCTCAGGATGACAACGCGGGGGTGAGGCCTCTCAGGGCCTAAAGGCCCAATCTTTTGTGAATCGGTACGGCGCGGCTAGAAGCCGCGCCCTTTCAAAGCGCCATCTGCAAGGACGGCAAGCGCCGCCCTTGCAAAACTGATGAATGAGATGGATTTTGACTGGCAACGACTAACTGATCACTAGCAATTGCTTTAGAACCCCATGATGTTGTAGCCGCAGTCGACGTAGATGACTTCGCCGGTGATGCCGGAACTCGCGTCGGAGGCGAGGAAAACGCCCGTCGTTCCGACCTCGGCGACTTCCACATTGCGGCCGAGCGGGGCGCGCTCCTCGTGCGAGCGAAGCATGTCTCCGAGGCCGGAGATGCCGCGAGCAGCAAGCGTTTTAATCGGACCGGCAGAGATGGCGTTGACACGAATGCGTTCTTTGCCCAGTTCGTACGCCAGATATCGGACGGAGCACTCAAGTCCCGCTTTCGCGACGGCCATCACGTTGTAGCGCGGCACGACTTTTTCGGACGCGTAATACGTCATAGTGATCACCGAGCCGCCATCGGTCATCAGTGGCGCGGCCGCGCGTGCTACCGCGATCAGCGAATACACGCTGACATCGAGCGCGACGCGGAAACCTTCGCGGCTGGTGTTGACGAAGTCGCCTTTCAGTTCTTCGGCGGGAGCGAAGGCAACCGAGTGCACCAGCGCGTGGAGCTTGCCGTATTTTTCTTTCAGAGTCGCGAACGTACGGGTGATTTCTTCGTCTTTGGAGACGTCGCACATGAAGCCTTCGGCGCCGGGCAGTGACTGGATCAGATCTTTTGCTTCCTGCTCCAGGCGCTCGTTCTGATACGTGATCGCGAGCTTCATGCCGGCAGCGTGCAGACCTTGCGCGATCGACCATGCGATCGAGCGCTTGTTGGCGACTCCGAAGACAACGGCATTCCTGCCCTGTAAGTCAGCGGACATAGGTCTCCTTGGGAAATGGTAAGGATATCAGCCGGTTCAGTACTTTTCCACGCGGGAGCCGATGAGTATTGGCTGCGTCATCCTGAGCGGAGTCGCAGTTCAGGCGGAGCGAAGGATCTCGCGCGCAGCGGAGGTCTCTCCACGCGAGATCCCTCGCCACGCAGGTGAAAGCGCGGGGCTTCGGGATGACGCCGATGTTGGGCGGACCGGTCAGTCCGCGGCCATTTCGTCGACAACGGTCTCTCTCACCGGCAAACTGGAAGCGAGGAACGACAGCGCATATACGCAACCGAGAATCGCGAAGGCAACCACCAGGCTGACTTTTTGGGCGACGGCGCCGACGACGATTGCCAACGTGAGCTGAAGGAATGTTCCGGCAAAATAGAACATATTTTGCACGCGTCCCATCAGATGCCTGGGCACCATCTCCATTAAACTCGTGTTCATGGCGACGCCGCCAACGCCGCGCGCGGAACCCATCACGAAATAGGTTGCGATCGCAAGGAAGAGAAATCCGGATATCGGAGCAAACGCGACGCACACCGAAAGGAAGGCCATCGAAAAAGCGATAGCGCGCCGTCCGCCCAGCCACTCGATCATGCGAGGGGCGTATGCAGCGCTCAGGAAGGCGCCGGTCCCCCATCCGGCGTTGAACCAGCCGTAGCCTTTGGCTCCGGCGTGAAAGACGCGATCGCTGAGCGATGGCGTGACGACGACGCCGGTAATCATTGCTCCGAGAAACAGGGCCCAGCTCGCGCCGAGCAGCACGACGGCGCGATGACCGCGGAGGAAATGCAAGCCTTCACGCATGTCGCGCCAGAAGCGCTCGAACTGGCTTTCGGCGGCGACGATGTCGGAGCGCAGTTCCTCCGGGCGGAGGACGATGTGGCGGCCTTTGCGCACGGCCAGATAACAGAGAAACGACACAACGTAGGTCGAAACATCGAGCGTCAAGACTCCGCCCAGGCCGATGTGGTCGTAAATGAAACCAACAATCGCGCCGGCAATCAGGAATCCGCCTTGCACGCCGGCAAGCAGAAACGTGTTCGACTGCACGAACTCGCCCTCGGGCGTGAGTTCCTGAATCAGGGCGGTGATGGTCGGCCAGAACATCCAGAATCCGGCGGCCACGAGTGTGTTCATCAGATAAAGTTGCCAGACCTGTACGCGATGACGGAAGGCGAGTATGGCGACGGTGACGATGATCAATGCGCGGATGGCATCGAGCCACATAACTAGCCGGCGGCGGTCCTCACGGTCGATGACCACGCCCGTGAAGGGCAGCATCAGCATGGCGGGGAGAGTCTGCAGGACCGCAAAGGTCCCCAAAGCCATTTCCGAGTGCGTGGCCTGCAGAATGTACCAGGCCACGGCGGCCGAGTTCATCCCGCTGCCCACCATGGAGATCAGATTGGCGGCGAATACGAAACGCAGCGGACGATGACCGAAAACGGCACGCATCGTTCTAATTTAGCAGGAAAGAAATCGACCACGGAGGCACGGGGAATTATTGATTGTTGATTCTTGATTGTTGATTGAAAAAGCAGGTTCCTCACCGCCGCTTCGCGCCGGTTCGGAATGACAACGGGGATTGTGTGGAGGCGCTAGTCAACGATCCGAGAGCGCGCGTGACTTCGGCCCTTGCGCGGCGCGGCGTTCAGCGCTAGGATTCGCGTGCTGCTGGAAAGTCAGGTCAATACTCTTGTGTACGCGGAGGACGACTATGTCACGCCTAATCGGATTATCGCTCATCGCATGCTTTTCCCTGCTCGCTGTGGTTCATCAGGCAACAGCCCAGGTCGATCACATCATGATCGCCGCCGGAACCGACGAAGATCACGCGTTGCAGAGCATCACGAACGAGCAGGATTCGGCCAAGAAGATGGCTTTCTATCAGGATTTCGTGCAGAAGTTTTCGGCGAATCCGCAGGCGGTTGCGTATGGCAATTGGCAGCTGGCGCAGGCGTATCAAGCGAGCGGCGATCTGCGGAAGGCGATCGAGTACGGAGATAAGGCGCTCGCGGCGTCGCCGCACAATCTCGACATTCTGGTTTCGCAAACCAGCGTGGCGGACCAGGCCAAGAACAATGTAAAAGAGATGGAATACGCGGCCAAGGGCGGGGAGATTTGCCATTCCATCGGAAAACAGCCCAAGCCGGAAGGCATGAGCGACGACGAGTTCGCGCAAAAGATCGCGCAGGAGAAATCGACGGAGCAGACCAACTGCGATTTTCTCGAAACGAGCGGCTTCAACGTGATTACCAGCGAGAGCGATCCCAAGAATCGTATGGCGGAGATCGAATCTTTCTCGGCGGCATATCCGGATTCGAAGTTCGGAGATCAGGTTTCGAACTACGCGCTGTACACACTCGGGCCGGGACAGTTGAACGATCAGGCGCGACTGGTTGCGTTCGGCGAAAAAGCGCTGGCGGCGAATCCAAATTCGCTGCCCGCCTTGCTGCTGCTGGCGAATTATTACGGCGACGATCCCAAGCCCGGCAGTTCCGCCAAAGCGATTGCCTATGCGGAAAAGGCGATCGACGTTGCCAAAGCCGATGCACCGGATGCGGACAAGACGCGCAAGCTCTCCGCCGGCACCGCCCACAACACCATCGGGTGGGCGTATCTGAAACAGGAAAAAACGGCGACCGCAATTCCGGAACTCAAGACTGCTGCCGGGTTATTGAAGGGACAGGATGACCAGCAGTACGCGCGCGCCTTGTATGGGCTCGGTTTCGCCTATGGGAAGTTGAACAAGCTGACTGAAGCGCGAGAGGTGCTGACTGAGGCGGCAAAGATTCCCGGCCCAATGCAGGCAATGACCCAGGATCTTCTATTGAAGGTGAACAGCGCGCGGGCGAAGGGCAGGTAGTGCCCGTTATTCTTCCAGTTGGTCAACGCATCATGCGAGACGCCCACGTCTCGCAAAATCGGCGAGACGCGGGGCACCACAGTTTCATTTTGTTTGCGTCGGCAAAAATGCGGTGCCAGATCACTTCTGCGGTTTGATCAGGTCTTCGGAGAGCAGCTCCGCCTTCCAGGCCAATGTGCGGGCGCGTTCCAGGTCGCCGTCGCTGACCGCAGCCCGGGACTGCTGCTCATAGTCGCGAATCTGTCCCAGCGTACTTTGCTGAGTTGTGTTCAGCTGCTTTCCGGCGACTTGTTTGAGATTCGCGTCCGTCGCTCCCAATAACTGTTGGACGATGTCGCGCTGCTTGGCGGCTTGATCGGTGCTCGGAGCCAATTGAATGCTGGGTTCCGAAGTTCCGCCATGCCGCACGATAATTTTGGTTGGAGGGCAATTCTTTGGAGCGGTCGCGGCTCCGGCATTTGGCGACGTCGGATCCTTTGCAGGGCTGGACGCGCCACTGCTGGCGTTTGCGTTGGAAACGCCTGAAGATGCCGTTGTCGCGTTATCGCAGTTGAAGGAGGCAGGTTTCTTCTTACGACGCGGGCGTTTGGTTGTCGCCGGTTGCTGAGTCTGAGGTTTCGCTGTTGAAGGAGTGTTGGCCGGTGGGTTGGTTGAGGTTTGATCCTGCTTCTCTGCGTCTGGATTGCTCGTCTCCGTCCCTGACTGCGCAGACGCTGGAGTTGTTGCCTGCGAGGATTGAGGCCATGGCATCCACGACGCCGCGATCAGGAGGAAAACAGCCAGAGTCATACGGAGGGTCCAGGGCAAATCCAACTAATCCAATCTTACGCTCTTGCGGTGAGCACAACCAAGTGGCTCTCGCCTTAGGTAGTGGCTCAATTTGAATGGCTCCACAATGCGTCATCCCGAGCGAAGCCGTTCTTCAGGCGGCGCGAGGATCTCCCGCTAATCGGCTACATTTCGAGCGAACCCTCGGCCCGCGGCTCCGCCGCCCTCGGCTGAAGCCGAGGGTCTACCCGAGAACGCGGGCCATCGGGGTGACGCCGCAGCAGAGAACACTTCAAATTGAGCCCCCACCTTGCGTTTAGTCTCCGCGGGGAGAGGCCGCTACGTCGGCAGTGTAAATCGAATTCGGTTCTGGTGCGGAACCTGCCGCTGGAATCTGAAAGCGAAAAACCGTGCCATGATTTTCGGCTGACTCGAAGTCCACCGCACCATAGTGCCACTGAAGAATCTGATAGGTCTGCGCCAGGCCGATTCCGCTTCCGCCTTTTTTGGTCGTGAAGTAAAGTTCGAAAATCTTGTCGTGCATTTCTTTGGGAATCCCCCCGCCCTGATCCTGCACCTCAGCGAGAATCGTGTTGTTCTCGCGTGCGGCTGAGATGGTAAGCACACCGCCGTGGGGCATGGCTTGGATTCCGTTGAGAACAACGTTGAGGATCGCTTGCTTCATCAGGTCCACATCGACTTTTACCGGTAGAGATGTGTCCCCCAGATGCTGGTCGATTGTGACCCCGTGCTGTTCAGCATCGGGAGAAGCGAGTTGGGACACGTCTTCAAGCAGACGACGGAAATCGATTTCTTCCAGATGCAAATCGCGCGGGCGGGTGAAATCGACGAGGGTCTGCACCACGCGATCGAGCCGCCGGATCTCGCTGTCGATGATATCCATGTGGCGGCGGGTATCAGGCTCCTGCTGCGCCAACTTGTTCTGCAGAAGTTGCAGATGAAGGACGATGGCGTTGATCGGGTTCTTCACTTCGTGGGCTACGCCGCGGGTGAGGCGTCCGCTGGCGGAGAGCCGGCGCGACATTTCAATTTCGTCGCCAATACGGCGGACGGATTCGGTGTCGCGCATGATCAGCAGCGCGCCGATCTGCGATGTTTGTTCCTGCACGAAGTCGAGAGAGACCTGCACGCGTTTTCCGCCGACAGCCTCGAATTCACGCTGCGAGATCGGACGGCGGCGATCGAACGCATCGAGAAGAGCTGCTCCCAACAAAGTGTCTCGAGCAAATACCTCCTCGACCGTGTGACCCAGCAGATCGCCGCGGGGACGGCCGAGAAACGATTCCACGGGAGCACTGACCAGCACCACGCGCGAGTCGCGGGCGAAAAGCATCAGGCCGTCCTGCAGCTTCGACATCAGTTGATCGACATTGTCTTTCAAAGCGGAGAAAATTTCCCTGCTATCGCGAATCTGCCTGCCGAGGTTGGCGATCTTGAGGGTGACCAGGCCGTATTCGTCGTGCTGCGATGCGTCTCCATACAAATCGGCTCCTCCGCCGGACACGGTGTCGAGGTTGCGGCTGATTTCTTTCAGAGGGCCGAGAGCGAGATTAGAGATTCCCGCGGCCAGCAGCAACGACATGAAGATGAGCGCGACCGAGATGTATACGGCCCTCATCAATCGGGCCGCAACCTCACTCTTGAGAAAAATCGTTTGCACGCCGATGCGAAGCGTGCCGAAAGGAGCGCCATTCAGGTCCAGCGGATAGGTGACGTCGTACACGGCTGCCGGGCTGAACACCAGGCGAATCTGTTCGCGGAAGCGGGCGTGAACCACCTGCTCGAAATCCGGGCGCGGCGGAATTAGCTTTCCGACCAGGCTCGAATTAGTGTGAAGCAGAGCGCGGCCGTCGTTATCAACAATGGCGACGTCGTAGACGTACCGCCAATCACCGGGATCGGACTGCAGCAGATTATTCAGGTCGACGTCAGTTTGAACATATTCGGCCAATGCCTGTCTAACCGCCACAGGGTTGTTGGTGTCGATGGAAGTGCTGCTGAAATCGGGAACCGCGTTGCTGGCGGCGTAGGCCAGCTGATGGGTCAGGCTGGTGGCAGTTTCATAGGCATTGGCAATCCGCAGCCGAAGAATTTGCGAGATGTAAAGATACGAAAACGCCGACACCATCGCCGTCACCATGAGGGTGATGACCAGAACGATGATGGTCTTCCGTCGCATGCTTGCAATCCAGGCTCTTCTACATGAGATGCGCGGCCTTAGCCACTCGGCACCTCTTCCTTACCTGTGACGGCCTCCGGTGTGGCATTGCCGTATTCCTTGAGCTTGTTGTGCAGAGTCTTGAGGCTGATGCCGAGGATCTCGGCGGCGCGGGTCTTGTTGTTGCTGGTCGCCTCCAGCGTCTTCAGGATGAGCATCTTCTCCGCTTCTTCGACAGTTGTGCCCACACCGAGGCGGACCGCATCGGGATCGTTGGCCGTGGCTCGCAGGGGCGCCTGACCGAATCCCGGTGGCAGGTGTTTGGTTTCCACCATTCCGGTGTCGCAAACGATCACCGCGCGCTCGATGGTATTGCGTAGCTCGCGAACGTTTCCGGGCCAGGAATAGTTGTTGAATTGATTCAGCACCGCCTCACTGACTGCGGTCACCTTGCGCCCGTGCCTCGCGCTCATCTCCGCCAGAAGAAGCTGGACCAGTCCGGGAATGTCATCTTTGTGCTCGCGCAGTTGCGGCATGTGAATGTTGAACACGTTAAGGCGGTAATAAAGATCGCTGCGCAACTCGCCTCGAGCTACCGCCTCGTCGGGAGTCTTGTTCGTGGCTGCCAGCACGCGGACATCAACCGAGGTCTCGACCTTACTTCCGAGGCGACGTAACTTGCGGTCCTCAAGGACACGCAGCAGCTTGGCCTGAGTTCCTACCGGCATCTCGCCGATTTCGTCAAGCAAGAGAGTCCCACCCTCTGCGAGCTCAAAGCAGCCGGTGCGGCGCTCCAAAGCGCCGGTGAAGGCGCCTTTTTCGTGGCCGAAGATTTCGCTCTCCATCAGGGTTTCGGGAATCGCGGCGCAGTTGATGGCCACGAACGGGCGATCCTTGCGCGAGCTGAGGTCGTGGATGGTGCGGGCGACGAGCTCCTTTCCCGTCCCGCTTGCGCCGGTGATCAGCACAGATGCGGTGCTGGGAGCGACCATCTCGATCAGCCGGAAAACCTCCTGCATTTTGCGGGATGAGCCGTTCAACTTTCCTAAAGATCCTGTGTCGCGCAGGCGGCGGCGTGTGGCCTCAAGCTCGGCGCGTGTACCGAGCAGTGCGGACGCGTTTCCGAGGATTGTCCGTAACCGATTGGTATCGATTGGTTTGGTGATGTAGTCGTACGCGCCCATGCGCATGGCTTGCACTGCACTGTCGATCGTGCCCAGGGCCGTCACCAGGATTACGGCAATGGTCTGGGCTTGCTCGGCAAGGTGTCCGAGCAGTTCGATTCCGCCCATGCGCGGCATTTTGAGATCGGTGATGACGATCGCAGGCACCCACTGCGTGGCCCTTTCCAGGCCTTCCGCGCCGTCCCGAGCGGTTTCTACGCGATAACCCCAGGAGCCCACCAGTTCGGCTAATCCGGAGCGCTCGTTTTCTTCATCTTCGACGATCAATACTTTTTCGTGGCTCATCGTAGTATTGTTCTTGCTCTTTCCTGGTGCGCAGTCCCGTCTGGCCGCGTAATGGCAATTGCTCACAATAACCGGACAGCTTCCCACCAGCAAGGTCCGTTGTGTGCAGGGGAGGTGCCAGAATGCGTCAAACCCGTAGTTTCAATTTGAGACCGTTCAGGCGGTCTGAGTTGCCGAAAGCGACAACTGTTTGAGTCTACGCTTTCGCTTTAGGCTGCTGTGAGATAGAATTCACCGTTCCCTATGTAAGTCCTGTCTTCCCCTGCTTTTGCAATTTATTCCTACGGATGCCCGGCGGGCCCAAGGCCCGGCGGAGGCCCACAACTTTGGAGGATGTTATGTCAAGGACATCATGCATGCGCCTGAATAGATTCGTCAGCGCATTGGCAGTTGTCGCAGTGATTTTCATTTCATCGAGCGCGTTTGCGCAGAAAGATGAAAATCCCAAATGGGATTTCTTTGCCGGATATCAGTATTTGCATCCGGGTGAAACCATTCCTGCTCCATTCACCGATCCGAATAATCCTTCGTCTTTCATCGTGCCCGACATGGCCAGAGGCTTCGGAGGCGCATTGGCGTACAACTTCGATCCGCACTGGGCATTGGAAGGCGATGCCGGGCACAATTGGGGCAGCAGCAACAGTCAGACGATCACATCGGTCGGTCCACGTTTCATGTGGCGCACAGATGAAGCGAACTTCTTCCTGCACTCTCTGCTCAGCTTCAATCGTTTGGCGATCAACGACCTCGGCACGCCGTCGAACGGAATCGGCGCCGTGCTCGGCGGGGGCATGGACCTCCCCATCACGAAGAAAATCGCGTGGCGAGTTTTTGAGGCCGATTATGTGTGGTCGCGTCACAACTACTCGAATTTGGTTGCACCGCAGTTCCCCGATCTGCGGCGCGTGACTGAACAAGGCGTGCGGCTGCGGACAGGCGTAGTCTTCAGTTGGGGCGGCGGCCCACCTGCAGTTACTCCGAGCGCTTCCTGCAGCGTGCAGCCGACCGAGGTGATCGTTGGCGAACCCATCAGTGCCACCGTAACGGCGAGCAACTTCAATCCGAAACACACCGTGACGTATAGCTGGAGCGGCAATGGCGGCCAAGTCAAGGGCAAGGACACGACAGCGACGATCGATACCACGGACGCAGCTCCGGGCAATTACACGGTCACGGCAAAGGTGACTGATCCCAAGGCGAAGAATAACGGCGAAGCGAGCTGCAACGCGAGTTACACGATCAAGCCGCTGCCGCCAAAGAATCCTCCGACCATGTCGTTGTCGGCGAACCCGACTAGCCTGGTTCCGGGAGGAACGGTGAATCTATCGGCGTCTTGCACCAGCCCCGATTCCGTCCCGGTATCTGTTGCGAACTGGACCGCCACGGTGGGATCGGTTTCGGGAACCGGCAACAACGCGACACTGAACACGACTGGGCTTCCGCCCGGCCCCGTGACTGTAAGCGCGGTTTGTACCGACTCCCGCGGCCTTACCGGACAAGGCTCGACGCAGGTCACAATTCAAAATCCGCCGCCTCCGCCGGTCAATCCTGAAATCAAGGTGCTGGAGACGCGGCTGGCACTGCACAGCGTTTACTTCCCGACGTCGCAGCCGCCGGTGAGCAATCCGAACGCGGGACTGGTTGCGAGTCAGGAGAAGACGCTGATCGTGCTGGCGGCCGACTTCCAGAAATATCTGGCGGCCAAGCCGGATGCGCACCTGATCCTGGAAGGCCATGCCGATCCGCGCGGCAGCGCCGAATTTAATCAGGCACTGTCCGAACGCCGTGTGGCTCGCGTGAAGAGCTTCCTGGTTCAGCGTGGAATCCCCGATTCCGCGATCGAGACCAAGGCATTCGGAGCACAGCACAACCTGAGTCAGCAGGAAGTGAAGGACTCGATTGTGAACAATACGGAACTCACAACCGAAGAACGCAAACGTGCGCTCGCCAGAGAGGCGGTCATTCAGTTGGCCAGCAACCGGCGGGTGGACATCAGCCTTAAGACCGCGGGCCAGACGACGGAAACTTCGGTGAAGCAGTTCCCGTTCAATGCGGCCGATGCCTTGAGCTTGATCGGAGGACGGGAAAGCGAAAAGAAGGGTGTAAAACCGGCGCCGAAGAAAAAAGCGGCTGCGCCACCAAAGAAGTAAGACATAACGATTCAACCATGACGCGGAGGGTGCCAGCCTTCCGCGTTTTTTTGTTTCTGAGTGTCTGGGCAGTGGAAAAATCTGCTTAAATCCCACGAAAGTGCCATCGCCAAGCTGTTGATTTGATGAGACCGTGTCTGGTAGTCCGCTTGCGACCATAAGCGGAAGAACCACGAGTGCCCACAAAGATTAAAGCTCGCAGCAGGCATGGGATCGCCACCATGGCGCTGATTCTGCTCCTGGGAGTCGGCTGCTCGCGTCCTGTAAACGTGCCGAGCGACGCCGCGTTTCAGGCCAGTTCTGGGAGGCCCGCGAGTGCTCAACCTTCCGACGCCTCTTTTGCCCGCGGCGAGTCCAGCGCATCGGCCAAAAAACTTCCTTTTCGCGAGCAGGAGAACCTCCCTGCCGGAACGTTGATCAGCGTTCGGTTGAGCCGCCCAATTTCGATTGCCGGCAGTACAGAGAACTCGTCATTCGAAGCCGTTGTGGTGGACCCGGTCGTAGTGGAGGGAGCTACCCTGATCCCGCAAGGGACGCCGGTGACCGGCCGAGTGGAATCAGTTCGAACGTCGCAGCTCAAGCCGAACCGCGGGTACGTCCGGCTGGCGTTGGCCTCGGTTCACGCCGGTGGAATCGATGTCCCGGTGCAGACGGCCAGCCTCTTTGCCCGCCAATCGCCATCGGTGGAACAGTCTTCTTCCATGATCGGACTGGAAAAGGGCCGCCGCCTGACGTTCTCTCTGAGTGAGGCTGTCTACATAGCGAACTCGCGGGCGAAGACAGACCACTAGAGCGACCCCTGAACCCTTTAATCCTGATCCTGCTTGAACTGATTGGATGAGAGCGAAGGCACCCGCCGATGTGTTGAGCCGGACCCAGTGTCCGTCACTTGCGTTGCGTAACTTTCTTTTTCAGTTCCGCTCTATGTCGATCTGGCAAGTGCCAAACCCGTCATCGGCGGGAGTCAGGGCTGAATATGTCCCGCCTGAGACGAGGTTCACATTCTTGATGGTGCAGTCTATGCTCCAGGAGGAGTTATCCAAATGTTCAGGCTTGATCGGCTGTCCCCCCGGTCCTGTGCCCCACGTGTCGTAATTCAGGTCGTCGGCACCGATGAGCGAGAGATGGACCACTCCAGCTTCGGGCGTACCCCCGACCTCGATCTTGACCTGCAGTTTCCCACTCATCTTGGATGTGGCCCCTGCGGAAGTCTTGTCGGTATGGCCGTTCCTTTTGGTGTCAAGACTGGCCGTCCCGCCTCCCGACAGGAAACCGAACTGATCGGGAGTCAAGGCAAAGCTACCAGAAGCGGAGCGCGTTTCATCATAGATCCAACAACCTCCTTGCGCCTCTTCTCCGTAGCAGGACTTCCCGGAGCGGTTGTACTTGTATTCGACGGTTCCTTTCATGGGGCGAAAGCTGCCCGGCGTCATCGGTGGGTTCTTGCAGGGTACGACGTACTTTTGGGCCTCGGCGATCCTGTCGGTTGCGTACTCGCTGACCGCGTCGTCCTGAGTGCTGAAAATCAGCCCAACAACTGCGCCTGAGCCGAAGGGCATCCAGTGAGACACCATTCCAGCGACATCGCTCGCCATGGTGGGCGCAATGGTGCTCATCACATCGCTTTCGGCAGAGTTAATAGGATCTATGACATCATGTTTGTAATTGGAGTTAGGATCCCGCTGCGCCTTCGCAGTTAAGGGATTGGTGGGGTTTATTGCACAGTTATACAAGTCCCCCATGTCTTTCAGCCAGCCGTTAAGGGTCATCATATCTTCGGCGAAGTCTGCGAGCGCCAAGGGGAGGTCGGCCCCGAGGCTCTTTAATGGCGACTTTCCTTCGTAGTGGGATGCTGCCATGTTTGCGATGACCGACACGGCCGATTCTCCCGCGGCTTCGTTCCCGAGGGCCCGGGCCGAGGGCACCAGATCAAAGAAATGATCGGCGCTTGCCCGTTTGGCTTGGGCAGCTTGAATTTTCTGCACCAAATCGGCCGGGATCGCACTGTAAGGCACGTGGTACTGCAGGCTGTATGTCCATTGATCAGGTCCGGTTCTCTTGAACGTGAATTTCGCGCCGTGAACCTTGGAGCCGGTTCTGGCGGACCTTTCAAGGTCAGCGGCTGTGGGAGTGAAGGCGGGATCGGCGGTGATCGAGGCGGCTTCATCGATTGTCGTGTTGTCGGGAAAAGTAATTCCGAAATGCACTGAGGTGTCGGTCCCACTGATCACCTGGAGTTTGGCCTGAGCGATGTAGCCCGCGACTTTGCGGCCGAGATGATATTTGCTCATGATTCCGTCGACGGCTGGGTCGCCTGTGGGCATGAATTCAGGATTAAGCGCGGAGAGACTGGTTTGCGAGCCTAGTTGGCCTTGGGCGATGGCCTGGACTTGAGCCAGAGCCTGCTGTTGCAGAGCCTGAGCCTGGGCCAAGTTCTGCCCTTGCAAAACCTGTCCCTGGAGCGCTTGTGCCGGGGCCTGGGCCAGGGATTGCATCTCGGCGTAGGACTTCAGTTGCGCTTCAGTGGGTGTGAATGCCGGACGGGCCGGCTTCTCCAAAACCGAGTGCAACGCCAGAGACGTGCCGATGGCTGCAACCACCAGCACTCCCGCGACGATCGCGATTCTGGGATTCGAGCGAAAATAACGGCGTAGGGACGGAATGAGTTGCTGATCGGGCATAGCGGTTCCCCTGTTATGTAAGGCGAAAACCGGGTCCGGATTGGCTCAGTGGAAAAGAATTCCTGGAGCAACCGGGTTGGTCTGACCTGCCATGTTGTTCCTTCAACTACTCAGGACAGACCGGGGCAAATCCGTATGTTCCGGTCGGATCGCTGACCTGCTGCACAGTCCAAACCAAGTCAAGGCGTATTCCACGGAGGCCTGGTCCGGATATCTCGCCTAGGGGAGATCAAGGATTCGTCTCTCGCTCCTGAGTTTTCCACAGAAATAATTCCGGTTTTGGTGACATCTGCCCTTAGCAGTCACAGGGCGAATTTTCTAAAGTGGCCGAAATGGGAGTTGATCGGTTTGATCCGAAAGTCAATTCCCATTCTGGGAAAACGAAGGTATGGGAGGGTATTCAAACAGGTTCTTTCCGGAACCCTTTCCGCGCAGAGTAAAGCTATGAGCGCCGCCGCAGTGACGTGGTCCCAACCCGATCCCAATCAGGAATTTCGTGCCGCTTTTGAGAACTCTCCGCTGGCGCTCGCGCAGTGCGACCGGGAAGGAACCGTCGTCGCCGCCAATGTCGCCCTCGAACAACTGCTTGGAATCGATTTATCAAGTTCTGAAAAGCTGCAACTCGCCACTTTGATCGACGGTGAAGACCAGGCCCTGACCGAGCGCCTCATTTCGGAATTGTGCGAAGGCAAGCGAAAGAGTGTGCGATTCGATAGCCGCGCGAATTCCCATCTCTCCTGGACAGCGTGGGCGGCCTTTGTCCGCGCCGAGGTCGCGGTGATCGCTGTTGCTGAAGAACGGCGAGTCAGCGAGCAACGGTTGCGGCAAGCGGAGCGGCTTGAGGCGGTGGGGAGGCTCGCCGGTGGCGTGGCGCATGACTTCAATAACCTGCTCACCGGAATCCTTTTGTATTGCGACCTGCTGATCGCCAGCCTGGAAACGGGTCACCGAGGCTCGAAATACGCCGATGAAATCCGCAAGGCCGGCATGCAGGCCAGCGGCCTGGTTCGCCAGTTGCTGACGATCTCGCGGCCTTCGACTCTTCAGCCACGGCCGATCTCTTTAAATGAAGTGACGGGAGGGATGCGCAATCTGCTGACTCGTCTGATTGGGGAAAACATCGAACTGGATTTTCGGCTGGCTCCGAATCTCGGCCTGGTGAAGATGGATCCCACGCAGGCGCAGCAGATTCTGCTCAATCTGGTTCTCAATGCGCGCGACGCGATGCCGCGCGGGGGACAGATCGGCATTGAGACACAGAGTTGTACGCTGCAGGTCTTCTCCGACGGCAGCCTCGGCAGTACGGCCGCGTTACCCTGCGCGCTTCTCGTGGTGGAAGACAGCGGCATTGGGATGGATGAGTACACGCAGTCTCATCTGTTCGAACCTTTTTTCACGACCAAGGCGGGAAAAGGTAACGGTCTTGGATTAGTCACGGT